>ERZ1106941.280-NODE-280-length-80815-cov-15.512345_pt1 | contig 80815 bp, 72 predicted proteins | sample MGYA00403670_ERZ1106941 | MGnify/ENA primary metagenome ERZ1106941 (study PRJEB35170, sample SAMEA104062400) | human gut metagenome | biome: human gut; feature: human-associated habitat; material: faeces | place: Denmark | collected 2012-06-04 ...
AAGGAGCGGGAGGCGTAAGCCAAAAAGAAAAAACCTAAGCGGCAAAATAAAACAGTACCCCCGGGGCCTCTTGCATGACAAGAGACCCCGGGGGTTTTATTTTTTGTTTGCAGCGGTGCGATATTGGAATAAAAAGTGACGACACTGATTTCCATTTTCTGCTTCAAATTTTGCAAAAACTATGGTATACTATTTAAGAGGTAAGGATCGTGCAGTTTCGACCGTTCGTTTATGATGCTACCAATCAGCAGGTGCCTGTAGCGATTAAAGCAATAGAACCACAGGATGCTGCCACAACGATAAAAGAACCCCGGTAGCAGACGGATTGGACCAGCGAGTATATCTCAAACAGTAAATTTGACATCTATGGACTGAAAACATGGGCCGGAGAACTTGTGGCCTTGGATGTGAAAACACCTGAGCTGGCAAGACATTATGAGCGAGAAACAGCAAAGCAAACTATGACGGCGAAACCTGTCCGCGTTTTTTTGACACAGAGGTTTCCGCTTGACCCACATTTTGACCCATACGGGAAACGACTGCGAAAATAAAGAGCCGTCGGGCGGGAGAGCTTTTCTCCGCCCGGTGGCTCTATACTTTTAGCAAGGTACCCTTTTATTGTCTACAGCAGCGCAAAATATGTGCCAATTTGCGTTGCCGCTTGGCGTTTGCCGGGTTAATAGAACTTCATTGTAAATCATCCCGAAATGTGTTATCTTCTTCACGGAAATATACACGCGAAAGGGATTTTTTTATGCGCAAGATTCAATGCTGGTGCCGTACTAACGCTATGCTGGCCATTTCACTGCTGGCTGCGGCTGCAACGGCGTTCTTTGTCCCTCCCGACAGGGACTACTTAGGCTATTACGACCTCAAAACGCTTTCCTGCCTGTTTAGTGTTTTGGCGGTGGTAGGTGCTCTGCGAGACCTGCAGATCTTTTCTGCTCTTTCGCAGCGGATGGTACACACCTTTTCCACGGTTCGGGGCGTATGTACAGCACTGGTGGTCATCACCATGTTCGGGTCTATGCTTCTGACCAATGATACCGCCTTGCTGACATTTCTGCCGCTTGGCTGGTTTGTCCTTTCCTCTACCGGTCAGGAAAAGCATGCCGCGCTCTTGTTCATTCTGCAAAACTGCGCCGCCAATCTCTGCGGAATGATCACGCCCTTCGGAAATCCGCAGAATCTCTATCTTTTCAGCTATTACGGTCTTTCCACGAAAACGTTCTTTTCGGCAATGCTGCCGCCCTTCATTCTGTCTACCGTTCTCATTCTCTTGTGTTGCCTGGCATTTCCCAAAGACCGGCTTTCCGTGCCGGAAGCGCAGGCTGCGGTAGACTCCCGCCAGGCCGTCGTCTATGGTGGACTGTTCTGTTTAGCCGTTGCCATGGTGCTGCGGCTGGTACCCTATGTCCTTGGCTTGACGGTCATTGTTCTGGCGCTCTGGTTTTTGGATCGGCACGCATTGAAGACCGTAGACTGGGGACTGCTGGCTACCTTCGCCGCTTTCTTCACCTTTTCCGGCAATCTTGCCCGGATGGAATCGGTCCGGGTGCTGTTCGCCCGCCTTTTGTCCCACGGAACGATGCTGATCTCCGCGCTCACCTGTCAGATCATCAGCAATGTCCCTGCCGCCATTCTGCTCAGTCGCTTCACGCAGGATGCCCGCGCTCTTCTGGTTGGCGTCAATGTGGGCGGTGCAGGGACACTGGTGGCTTCTCTTGCAAGCCTCATTACGTTTCGGGAATATACGCGCCGTGTTCCCAATGGCGGAAAGAGTTTTCTTCTCCTGTTTTCCGGGATCAACTTTGCATTTCTGGCGATTCTTTTGACTGTCATGTCCGTTCTGATGTAATAAGTCGTTTCCAACAGAATGCGCTTTGGGAAAAGCCATATTAACTTCTGTAGTGCGAAGCATACACAGGGTTGTTTGACGTCGAGCATTGAAAGAACGATGATATTTTGTTATATTAAAAAAATAAAGTTAAATCTGTGAAAACCCAGTGTTGCCAAAAGCCCCGGATAGATGGCATCTATTCCTGCATTCCTTATAATTAAAAACATTTTTATCCATTGGTGTTACCCACGCATTCATTCGTTCACCGGTCTTTAGGAAAGGAGAAATCTATGAAGTTAACGCAGTTGCAGTATTTTATGTGTATTAGTGAATGTGGTAGTTTTACAAAGGCAGCCGAGCAACTGCATATTACTCAGCCGTCTTTATCCAAAGCAATTGCTGAATTGGAAGTAGAAGCAGGAACTACACTGCTGCTGCGGACCAAAAGCGGTGTGCAGTTGACACAAGAAGGCCAAATTGTCTTGGAGCAGGTCAGAAATATTTTACGTGAAACAGACGAACTTAGCGAGATGTTTTGGCAAATGCGGCAAACATATCACACATTAAAAATTGGAATACCTCCGACTATGGGCTATTGCTTTATTCCGGCGATTATGGGAAGAGTTTCCACCCTAAAAAATGAAGTGCCCATCGAATGGAAAGAAAGCGGCACAAATAATCTGGAGCAGTTGCTGCGGGGCGGGAAGATTGATATAGCCATTATCCCCTCGAATTTTCTTCAGATGGATAATCTGGAGTACCGAAAATTTCGAGATGTAGAGGAAATCTTATTTGTGGCAAAAGACCATCCGTTGGCCAATGAGAAAAGCGTTACAGCGGATATGATCGCGAACGAAAGATTTGTTTTATTTAACGAAGAATACAATCAAAATATTCCATTTGAGAAACTTTTCAATAACGGGGGGTTTTACCCCAAACGAGTCACCTATACAAGTCAGCTTTCTACTGCGCTCAACTACGTGGAGAAAAATATAGCCGTATCAGTCATGATTCGGGATATTTGGGAGCTGAGCCCCCATAAATCAAATTTCCGTGCCATATCCTTTGATCCGCCATATCACCTGGAGTTGGTTCTGGCATGGAGAAAACAGTCTCACCTGTCTTGGGTAATGCGGGATTTTATTCGCGCGGTCATCAAGTCGCCAACAGAGATATAGGAGATATAGATAAAAGGAATATATGAATAAAAAATAGCAATTGGACTTTTCCCTTTTAGAGTGATAGTATCATCACAAGGGTTACAGGAGGCCATTTCTTTCGCGCTGTGAAACTTTAAGACAAAAAGCAGCAAAGTGAATTGTTGTAAGAAATGAATTTCTAAAAGTTAAGGAATGCAAAGGTGCTGCCGGGATGGATCCAAACAGTGGTACCTTTGTGTTATATATTAAGATATTTTTTGAAAGAGAGGTTGAAATCATGAAGAAGTTGACTGCCGTTTTACTGATTGCTCTTGCACTGACCCTGTGCTTGACAGGCTGCGGGGGTGAGAAAAAACAAAACGAGTCTGGCAATGGTGCAGACGGTACCGCGAAGTACAGTTTCACTCTTGCACACCACCATGCTGTGGATTCCATCACCGATCATCTGTGCACAAACTTTGCTAAATTGGTTTCGGAAAAGACCAATGGAGCCGTGGAGATCACGACATTTGCTTCCGGGCAGTTAGGCACGGAGCAGGAAGTGGCTGATGGCCTGTTGGCAGGAACTCAGCAGTTCGGCGCGGTTACTGCTGCTGTCTGCTACGTGGATAGTGTGGATGGCTTTGGCGTCGATACGCTCCCCTTTATTTTCTCCAGCTGGGATGAGATCAACTACGTGTTCAATGAAGCGTCCGAATCTTTGGGCGGTGCGCTGAATGAAAAGCTGAAGGACGCCGGCGCCCGCGTACTGGGCTGGGTTCCTTGCGGCGGCCGCCAGATGATTTTTGTAGATAAGGATATCACGTCCTATAAGCAGATAAAGGGCCTGACCATGCGTTCTCCGGAGAGCACATTGTACACGCAAATGTTCAAATCTTTGGGCGCCTCTCCTGTCCCCATTACCTGGTCTGAGTGCTACTCGGCCATGCAGACCAAGGTGGCCGATGGCATGGAGACTCCTATCAGCTCCATCCGTGATATGAACTTTGTGGAAGTAACGAAATATTGCCTGATGACCAATCATATGTGGAGCACCTTAGCCCTTGAGGTCAGCAACGATGTCTTTGATTCTCTGCCGGAAGAGTATCAGAAGGCCGTTTCTGAGGCGGCACGTGAGGCCAGCCAGGCAGCCTTTGAGGAAGCGAAACAGGCTGAGGCCGAGGACGTTGAGTACTGCAAGGAGCGGGGAATGGTGTTCAATGAGATGTCTGAGAAAGAAACCGCTGAAATGGCAGACCTCATGACCGGTATGAAGGAAGAATGGCTGAAGGGTCGTCCCGGCCGTCAGGAAATCTATGACCTGTGCCTGAAGGCTGTGGAGGAATACGCAGCAAAGCAGTAACACCACAGAAGATTATGCGCATTTGAGTATTTCGCATTGGGGTGATTTTTTTGAAAAAAGCTATAGACCTCTTATATAAAGTCATTGATAAGTTCTGCTATATCGTAATCGCAGTGTCCTTTTCTGCAATTGTGATTATCCTGGGGATGCAGATGCTGTTGAGGGTACTCGGCTCACCCACCATGTGGTCGGAGGAAGTCTGCCGGTATTTGTTTATCTGGCTGCTGTTTTTGGGCGGAGCTCAAGCGTTTTCGAAAGGCGGACACCTTGTTGTGGATGTCATTTTTGTCCGCTTTCCCCGCCGCATGCAGCTTATCTTGATGTTTGTCTATTACATTGTGATTGCCGTATTTTCCGGTTACCTTTTGTACAGCGGAATGCTATATGCCATGTCACAGTGGACAAGACCCATGTATACGGTGTCTTTCATTCCGCTGGGATGGGTTGATTTGTGTATTCCCGTTGGTTCAGCCGTGACTATTCTGTATATTCTGCGTGAGTTATTCCGTATGATGCAGAAGAAAGAGCGGTATCTGGAAGAGAAAGGGGGCGCTCTCGGATGACAACCATGATCATTACCATTGTGCTGTTCATGATTATGCTGCTGATGGGTTTTCCGGTTGCCTACGCAATGGGAATTGCGGGAATGTGGGGCCTTCTGGACTTTGGTACAGTGTCGGATGTCATGGCGGCGCAGAAATGCTTCTCCACTATGAACTCCTTTACACTGATGGCAGTTCCGTTCTATATTCTGGCAGGCGAGCTGATGAATACAGGAGGGATTACCCGTAAGTTAATTCGCTTTTGTTCCTTGCTGCTGCAGCATTGGCGGGGCGCTCTGGCGCATGCCAACGTGCTGGTCAGCATGATTATGGCAGGTTTCGCTGGGTCTGCTACGGCGGACGCGGTAAGCGTTGGAGCCATTATGATTCCTGCCATGGAGGAAGACAATTATACGCCGGAGTTTTCTGCGGGTGTCACGGCAGCTTCCTCCTGCATCGGCCCCATCATTCCACCCAGCCTCACCATGGTTATCTATGGCGGCATTACGGGCCTTTCCATCGGCACGCTTTTCATGGCTGGTATTGTTCCGGGTATCCTCATTGGATTGGCCCAAATGGGTGTGTGCGCTTTTTATGGCCGAAAGGAGAACTGGGCGAAAAAGAAGCGGGCAAAACTGCGTGAGATTCTCAGCGCGGCCTGGGACGCCAAGTGGGCGCTGGTGGCTCCGGTGATTGTTCTGGGCGGCATCATGAGCGGCGCATTTACCGCAACAGAAGCAGGTATTGTGCTGGTAATCTATTCTTTCTTTGTAAGCGTGTTTGCTTATAAGGAAATCAAGCTGAAGGATATCCCGGCACTCTTAAACAAAGCATGTGTCAGTATGGCGATTCCTTGCATGATTATCTGCCTGGCATCTCTGTTCGGCCAGGTCATCACGAGAGGCAATTTCGCCACGATCCTTTGCGGCGACCTGCTGGACATCACCACCAATCCCACCCTGATCCTCCTCATGGTGATTGGAATCCTGTTCGTTGTAGGACTGTTCCTGGACGGAACGGTTGCTATGATGATCTTCGTCCCAGTGCTGTTCCCCATCGGCAATATTGTGGGCTTGGACCCCATCTTTTTTGCAATTATCATTATGATCACCATCCTGGTTGGCACTATCACCCCGCCCGTAGGCCTTCAGCTGTTCATCGCAGCAGGTATTGCCAAGGTTCCTGTGACCAAAGTCGTCATCTGGCCCTTTGTGCTGGTGATGGTAGCGCTGCTGATTGTGTTCACCTTTGTGCCGGAGTTTATAACGCTGGTGCCTAAGCTTTTGAGTGCGCGTTTGGGAGCGTAGTATAAAATTTGAATGGAGGAGTAAAAAAATGGCGACAAGCGAGAGATATGAGCGGCTGAAGAAGCTTATGGCTCGGGAAAATCTGGATGTGACGGTTGTGATCTCTCCGGAGAATACGTTGTATTTTGCGGAGACCTATATCATGACTCAGGCCTCCATCCGCGACCGGCTGGCCATTGCGGTGTTGCCGCTGGAGCAGGAACCGGCCTTTATCGGCTGCAGCATTGAGCAGGCTACGATTGAAAGTGAGACTTGGATTGCCGACAAGCGTTTCTACACCGAGTTTGTAGAGTCTCCGGTGGCTGTCCTGGCAAACGTTCTCAAGGAAAAGGGCCTCGATCACGGTAAGGTGGGCATCGAATTGGATTACTTGATGGCCCACTACTACAAGGAACTCATTTCCTTGCTGCCGGATGTGGAGTTTGTCCCTTGCACGTATCTCTTCAACCGGATCCGCATGATTAAGGAGCCGGTAGAAATCGAGATGCTGTCCACAGCGGCCAAAAAGACCCGTGAGGCCCTGGAGAAAGCGCTTTTGGAGACCCACCCTGGCGATACAGAATTCCAGTTGGCCAGCAAGATTAAGCGGCATATGTTGGATGATGGCGCGGATTACATCACGTTCCTGGTAATGGGTACCGGGGATCACTCCACACAGACCCACAAGCTGCCGAACCAGGATATTCTGGCAGATGGTGAACTGATGCGCATTGATTATGGCGCCAGTTACAGTTTTGGGAAATACCATTGCTACAATTCCGACGTTGCGCGGACAGTGCTGATCGGAAAGCCTAACCCGGTATATGTGGATGTGATGAAGCGGCTGTGCGAAGCATATTTCTATACATATGAGCATGTTCGCGCGGGAGTCACAGCTAAGGAGCTGTATACACTGTGCAAGGATAAATGCACAGCCCTGGGCTTAAACTTCGCTTGCCCCCATATCGGCCATTCTCTGGGCATCGGCCTTCATGAGTTCCCCATGCTTTCTCCCAAAGAGGATTTTGCCCTGGAAGAAAATATGGTATTTTGCATTGAGCCTATCATTCGTCAAGATGGAAGAATGTTCCATCAGGAAGACTTGGTTCAGGTGACCAAGGACGGTTATAAGGTCCTGTCTGTGGACGACTTCAATCCCAGATATTTGGAGATCAAGTGACGCCGTCAGATACGGATCACATGAAGAGGTGATATGATGAAATGTGTAAATACAGATAAGATCCCGTCTATCCCCAACGCTCCGTTTTCTCAGGGCATGATTGTTGGTGGATTGCTGTTCATGTCCGGCCAGGTGGGAGCGGATCCTGCTACCGGCAAGTTGGTGGAAGGCGGCATTCAAAAGCAGGCCGAACAGGCAATCAAGAATATCGGAACAATTCTTGAAAGCGTTGGAGTCACCTATGCAGACGTTGTAAAAACTACCTGCTTCTTGGCTGACATTCAGGACTTCGGAGCTTTCAACGAAATCTACAGGCAGTATTTCACTGGGAAACCCGCCAGATCCTGTTTTGCTGTAAAGGATCTGCCTATGGGCGCGCAAGTGGAAATTGAAGTGATTGTATCTATGGAAAACAAATAATTTGAGCACCCCCGTATTTCGAGTTTTTATCGAAATACGGGGGTTTTTATCATTTCTCAAATCTGTTGGACTTTCCAACAGATTTTCCAACAAGCTATTTTTATGCCTGTTTTTGCAGCGCCGCAATAATTCATTTGGCAATGCCGAAATATTCCCACTATAGACGGCATGATTGTTCTCCGGAGTTGTTCAGTGGCTTTTTCTGCGTCACATCAGCCCATTGCTGGAAGAAATCCGTCTCCACCGTCTCTGCTCAATCAGCGGCGCTCCTCGTTGTTGCTATGGGCGTACAGATCTGCTATCATACAGGATTGCGCGTGGCTGGTATCCTCCTGCACCATGGGGTGCGGATGCTATCTCACCGTTCTCAGAGATGGGGTACGCCGCCGCCAACACCAGGGAATACACCGATATGTTCCGAGCGGGTGAGATAGACCCCTCCGCCTTCGGGCAAACTTTTTGCTTGGGGGCATATAAAGAATCCGATATGCTTCATTTGGGTTTAATAAACCGTTTAGATCAAAAATGAAGAAAAGTTTTTTTATAAACACCTTTGGGAACGGGAATACTTTACAATAAATTTACATTCAGGCTATTTTTATAGCTGGAAAAGGAGGCGCATCCTATGAAAAAAGAAACTATCAACGATTTGACAACAGAAAAAACAGAACTTAAGCGAGAAATAGGTGCCTTTGGTGGTGTTAGCATTATTGCTGGTATCATGATCGGCTCCGGTATCTTCTACCTGGGCGCCTATGTGCTGCAGCGCGTGGGTATGAACAGCGGTCTGGCTCTGCTGTGCTGGCTCATCGGCGGTGTCATTTCCCTGTTTGGCGGTCTGGCCTATGCGGAAATGGGCGCGGCCATGCCCCAGTCCGGTGGCCGTGTGGTCTACCTGAATGAGGCCTATCATCCCATCGTGGGCTTCATGAACGGCTTTGTGGATTGGCTCATCGGCGGCCCCGGCTCCGTGGCTGCTCTGGCCCTGGCTCTGATGGGCGTGTTCCAGCCCATTTTCCACCTCAGCGACTTCGGCTGCAAGATTGCCGCCGTTGTACTCATCTTCGGTATCACTGCCTATAACATGGTGGGCGTTAAGCTGGCCTCCGTGGTGCAGAATGTCTCCATGATTGCCAAGATGGTGCCCGTTGCCATCATTCTGCTGGCCGCCCTGTTTGTCGGCCGTGTTACCCCCGACCTGTCCTTTGGCTCTGCCAGCGTCTATGCCGCCGAGAACAACACCAGCGTTTTCAGCATGATCGCTCTGGCCGTGGTGGCCTCCCTCTGGGCCTATGAGGGCTGGACCAACCTGAACACCGTGGCCGAGGAAATGAAGAACCCCCGCAAGAATCTGCCCCTGGCCCTTATCATCGGCATCGGCGGCGTTACGATTCTCTACACCCTCTTCAACTTCGCCATCATGAAGGTTCTGCCCCACGAGGAGATCGCCTCCATGATCGACGCCGGTGACCTGTATCTGGGTACGGCGGTTGCCAAGAAGCTGCTGGGCAGCGCAGGTGCCGTGGTGGTTACCGTGGGCATGGTTCTGGCCATGTTCGGCAGCATGAACGGCCTCATCCTGGCCCAGCCCAGAATGTACTATGCCATGGCCAAGGAGGGCCACTTCTTCAAGAGCTTCACCAAGCTGAATAAGCAGAAGATCCCCTATGTGCCCGTCATTGTCCAGGCTGTCATCTCCAGCGCCCTGGTGCTGCTGCGTAACCTGAGCGAGCTGACCGACATGGTGGTGCTGAGCAACATGCTCTTCAATGTCTTGATCGTTATGGCTGTGCCCATCCTGCGCAAGAAGTTCCCCAATATCGAGCGTCCCTACAAGGTGTGGCTCTATCCCGTGTCCATCATCTTCACCGCCATCGTGTTCGTGGCCCTGTTCGTCAACTCCGCCATTGAGAATCCCATCCTGGGCTCCATCGGCTTCACCGTGCCCGCCCTCGGTGCCATTGTTTATTGGATCTTTGACCGCAAGCTGAAGAAGGAAGCAGGGGAGAATAAGGAGGCTAATGATGGCTGAGCTGTATTATAATGCCAAGGTCTATGTGGAAAAGGGGCATTATGAGCAGGCAGTTTTGGTTGAGGACGGCATCATCCGCCGCATAGGCAGCAGCGATGCCCTGCTGGCCGATGCCCCGGCTGACGCCACCCGGGTGGACTGCGGCGGCCGCACCCTGATCCCCGGTCTCAATGATTCTCATATGCACTTTGCCCAGTTCAGCGAGACGCTGAACCAGGCCCATATCGCCGATGTAAAGTCCATTGCGGAGCTGATCGAGGTATGCCGCAAGTTCGCCCAGGAGCACCCCCAGCGGGTGAAAAACGGTCTCCATGCCATCGGCTGGAACCAGGACTATTTCACCGACGGCAGCCGCCTGCCCGACCGGCATGACCTGGACAAGATCAGCACCGACTATCCCATCGTGCTGGAGCGTGTCTGCGGACACATTGTCTCCGTCAACAGCAAGCTCCTGGAGATCCTGCAAAGCACTGGCGAGATAGACAAGTGCAAGGGCGAGGACTGCCTCACCGATGAAAATGGCGTGCCCAACGGCATCTTCACCGGCAACGGCTGCAATATCGCCAAGCGTCTCATCCCGGAGTTTACTCTGGAGGAGCGCCATGAGTTCATGAAGGATGCCATGGACTATGCGGTTTCCCACGGTCTCACCAGCGTCCAGAGCAACGATGTGGGCACCACCTTCCTGGATACCCCCGCTGCCTTCCGTCTGCTGCACGAGATGTACGACAATGGAGAGGGCAAGGTTCGCTATCGCCACCAGGTCTGCTTCAACAACCTGGAGGATTTCGAAGAATACCTGACCCGGGGCGAGTACGCCGTGGGCGAGTATAAGAAGGGTTCCTGGCTTACCCTGGGCCCCCTGAAGCTGTTTAAGGACGGCAGCCTGGGCGCCCGCACGGGTCTTATGTCCCACGGCTACGTGAGCGATCCGGAAAACCACGGCCTGGAGTGGATCACCGTGGAGGATATGGACCGCTACTGCCAGCTGGCAAAGGAGCATAATCTGCAGGTGATTACCCACTGCATCGGTGACGAGGCCGTGCGCCGCACTGTGGAGTGCTATGAGCGGGCCTTCGTGGATGGCAAGAACAAGCTCCGCCACGCCGTTGTTCACTGCCAGATTACCGACCGTGCCCTGCTGGAGCGTATTGCCAAGGACGATATTCTGGTGTTTGCCCAGCCCATTTTCCTGGATTACGATATGAATATCGTGGAAAAGCTGTGCGGCAAGGAGCTGGCCTCCACCTCCTACGCCTTCGGCACCCTTCTGCGCATGGGTGTGCATCTGTCCTACGGCACCGATTGCCCTGTGGAGGACTGCAACCCCTTCCCCAATATCTACATGGCCGTTACCCGCAAGGATAGACAGGGCCGTCCCGCCGGCGGCTTCTATCCCGGCGAGTGCGTGGATGTGGAAACGGCTATTGACGCCTACACCATGGAGAGCGCTTATGCGGAGTTCCAGGAGGACGTCAAGGGCCGCCTGAAGCCCGGCTATTATGCAGATATGATCCTGCTGGATCGGGATATCTTCACCGTGGATCCCATGGAGATCAAGGATATCCTGCCGGTGATGACCGTTGTGGGCGGCAAGGTAGTCTATCAGCGTTAAAGCGCGAAGCATAACATATAGGCTGCTCGTTTCAGCACGTCTGATTAGGCGAGCTGAGCGGGCGGCCTTTTTTCACACAAATACCGTCCGGAGTGCAGCTGCTCCGGACGAATAGGGAGGAATTTAATTATGGGTGTAGAGAGCAGATACGGTCTGAAGTTTGGTTACATGGATCATGGTCCCCGCAACCTGATTACGGATGTACCGGGTGTACGTGTGGGCCATGTGACGCTCCACGACGGCGAGGTACACACCGGCGTCACCGCCATCATCCCCCACACGGGTGATGTATTTCACGAAAAGTGCCTGGCCGGAGCCCATGTGATCAACGGCTTTGGAAAGAGCATCGGCCTGGTCCAGGTGCAGGAGCTGGGTACGCTGGAAACCCCCATCCTGCTGACCAATACTCTGTCTGTGGGCACGGTCTCCACGGCTCTGGTGGAGTATATGCTGGAGCGGAATGATGACATCGGCCTGGACGCCGGCACTGTGAACTCCTTGGTCATGGAGTGCAACGACGCCCGCCTCAGCGATATCCGCGGCCTGCATGTCACCAAGGAGCACGCCCGTGCGGCTCTGGCGGCAGCATCGGAGACCTTTGCCGAGGGCGATGTAGGCGCCGGCGCCGGCATGGTGTGCTATTCCCTCAAGGGCGGCATCGGTTCCGCCTCCCGGCTTTGCCATCTCTATGGCGAGACCTACACCGTGGGCGCCCTGGTCATGACCAACTTCGGCACCCTGCGTGACCTGCGTGTGGCAGGGGACCCGGTAGGCGAGCGGCTGTTCTGGCAGGAGCAGTCGGAGCTGAAGGATAAGGGCAGCATCATCATAGTCCTGGCCACCGATGTTCCCCTGTCCTCCCGGCAGCTGGAGCGGGTGGCAAAGCGCGCCCAATCCGGCATTGCCCGTACCGGCGGCATTTCCGGCAACGGCAGCGGCGAAATTGCTCTGGCCTTCACCACCGGAAACAAGCTGGCCCATTACAGCAGCGATCGGCTGGAATCCATCCGTCTGGTGTACGAGGAGGATATTGACGAGGTGTTCCGGGCGGCTATCGAGAGCGTGGACGAGGCTATCATCAGCTCCATGCTCCACGCCAAAGCCGTAACAGGCCGGGCGGGCAACCATTATAAGAGCCTGGCAGACCTCTATATGCCCGAGAAAAAATCCGAAAAGTAAGAAGGGGACCGACTGTGAAAAAGATTATCGGCATTATCGGCGGCATGGGCCCTCTGGCCACTGCGGACCTGTTTGAAAAAATCATCCGCGCTACCGACGCCGCCCGGGATCAGGACTTTCCCCATGTGATCGTGGACTGCAACACGGATATTCCCGACCGCACCGCGGCCATCCTCAGAGGCGGCGAGGATCCGGTACCCCAGCTGGTGCGCTCGGCTAACACCCTGGCGGCTGCCGGGGCCGACGTCCTGGTCATGCCCTGCAACACTGCCCACTGGTTCTACGATGACCTCTGCCTCCGGACCCACTTGCCGGTGCTGCACATGCTGCGCCTGACGGCGGACCATCTGGAGCGGACGGGCGTGAACGCCGTGGGCCTTTTGGCCACCGACGGAACCATTCAAACCGGCATTTATGAAAACCTCCTCTCCGGTCGTGGCATACGGGTCATCAAGCCCGATGCTCCCGGTCAGCGCCGGGTCATGTCCGCCATCTACGATGGCGTCAAGGCCGGAAACTTAGGCGCCATTGACGTGGCAGCCCTGCGCTGTACCCTGGATGCCATGATAGCCCAGGGGGCGGAGTGCTTTGTCTTGGGCTGCACGGAGCTTCCCATTGTGTTTGCCCAATGCGAGCTGCCCTATCCCGTGGCGGATCCCACGCAGATCCTGGCCGAGGCTGCTGTTTCCTTCGCCGGCTATCCCGTGAAAAAAATGTAAGGGGGACTCTATGCATATTGTAACGGAAAAAGCGAAGCATTTCTGCGGGGATCCGGAGCTTTTGGCCCGCCGGATGACCTGCCGGGGTGTACCGGGGTGCAGCGTAGCCCTGCTGCAGGGGGGACAGGTGACCCATTCCACTGTCAGCGGCGCTGCCGGCGCCGCTCCGGTGACGGAGGGTACCCTCTTTGAGTGCGCGTCCCTGACAAAGCCCCTGTTTGCCGTGCTGGCCCTGCAATTAGCTGATGAGGGGCTGCTGGCCCTGGATGAGTCGGTGCCCGCCCGGCTGGGGGGCGAGCCCTGGTCCCAGGACCCGGATTTTGCAAAGATCACCCCCCGCCACATCCTCAGCCACAGCTCCGGCTTGCCGGATTGGCACAGCCGCCCTATGCCCATGCTCTTTGCCCCGGGTACGGCCTATAGCTATTCCGGCCAGGGCTATTATCTGCTGCAGCACTTGGCGGAAAAAATTACGGGACAATCTCTCCCGGAGTTGTTTGCGGGCCATGTTTTCACGCCCTTTCAAATGCGCCGCTCCGCCGTGCTTTGGACGCCGGGGGTGGGCAGCGCCATTTCTCCGGGCTTTGATGCGGAGGGCAATCCCTGCCGCGTGCGGGATTGTGTGGATCTGACCGGCAACGCCCCGGAGCCCAATGCTGCCTGGTCCCTGTATTCCAACGCTGCGGATTACGCCCGGTTTATTTCCGGCCTGCTCTGCAGCCGGGGTGGGCTGCGGGAGGACACATATCACCAGATGGGCTCCGTGCAGAGCATCGCCGATGATGACATTGCCTGGGGCCTGGGTGTGGGCCTCATACGAAAGGAACCCTCCGTCCGGTGGCACTGGGGCGATAACGATGGCTTCAAGTCTCTGGCCCTGTGGGATCAGCAGACGGGGGACGGCCTTGTGGTCACCACCAACAGCGACAATGGCCTCTCCCTGTGCTATGACCTGGCGGCAGAGCTGACGGACGCAGATTTCCTGGCAGCTATGGCTGCCTTCATAGAAACAGCGGAATAGAGGCTTCCCTTTTCGGGCGGAGTCTGCTATACTTTTTTCTGTAAAGAACACTGTAGGATGGGAGCAAATGCCATGGATCAACGAGACCTGCTCATCAAAAACGGGAAGATCCTCTGTATGGATGGAGATGTGCGCGCCGATTGGCTTTTGACCCAGGGCGGCAAGATTGCCCACCTGGGCGTGGGAAAGTGCGACCCGGAGTATATCTCCGGCACCGTGCAGATCATTGATGCCGGGGGCCGGACGGTATTGCCGGGGTTTATTGATAACCACTTTCAGGTGGTGCGTACCGGCTTGGAGTGCGGTTATGTAGATCTGTCCCATGTGCGCAATTATGATGAGATCGGTCAGATTATCCGGCGTGAGGCGGCCAGCCGCAGCGTTGTCACTGCCTGCCGGCTGGACAGCAGCCGCCTGGAGGAAAAGGCCCTTCCGGACCGCAAGGTCCTGGACCATTACTGCGCCGATAAGCCGGTTCTGATTTTCTCCTTAGACCATCACACCATTATTCTCAATACCGTGGGCATCCTGTATAATAAGATTCCCTTTACCCTGCCGGGCATCCATATGGATGACAGCGGCATTCCCACAGGTGTCTTCAGCAATCAGGCGGAAAACCGGCTGGAGGGCAACGTGCTGGACGCCTATTCCTATGATGAATTTGATTCCGCTGCCGCCCGCACGGTGGGCATAGCCTTTTCCCATGGCCTTACCACCGTGGCCGCCATGGAGTGCCGGGGCGCCAAGGCAGAGCAGAGCCCTCTGCGCACCAGTGAGTTTTTGGTGCGCTATAAGGACCGCTATCCTCTGACCATAGAGATTTTCTATCAGACCACCGAGTATAAACGTGCCCTGCAGCACGGCCTCAAGCATATCGGCGGCGCCCTGTATATCGACGGCACCATGGGCGGCCGGACAGCGGCCCTTTCCTTTGACTATGCCGATGCGCCCCACCGGAAGGGGTGGATCTACATGACCCAGGATGCGCTGACACATTTTACCATGGAGTGCTGCCAAAACAATCTGCAGATTGGCTTTGACGCCATTGGCGACGCCGCCATCGAGACCGTGCTCCAGGCGCTGGAGGCCGCCGCGAAACACTATGACGTGCGCTCCATGCGCCACCGCATCGAGCATGCGGAGCTTATAACACCCTCCCAGATGCAGCGGGCTGCCCGCCTGGGCGTCATTTTGTGCATGCAGCCCGCCTATGAAGGGCTGTGGGGCTATCCTGGCGGTATGTATCAGCAGCGCCTGGGCGATCGTTACGGCACTACCAACCAATTTCGCCGGATTATCGACAGCGGCATTACCATCTGCGGCGGTTCGGATCCACCCATCACCGACCCCAATCCCTTCCAGGGCATCCACTACGCCGTCAACCATCCTGTTGCCGCCAATAGCGTAACGCTGCAGGAGGCACTGGAGATGTATACCAGCCATGGGGCCTATGCCCTCTTTTTGGAAAAGAAAAAGGGGAGCCTCCGGGAGGGGAAGGACGCCGATATTGTGATCCTGGACCGGGATATAACGCAGATGGATCTGCGGCAGCTGAAGGACGTTCAAGTGGATATGACCATCAAAGACGGGCGGGTCGTATTTGACCGGAATGTATGAGTATGTTGTATATTACGTTTATGGGCGGGCCCCGATTTTTGCTGGACGGTGCGGATGTCAGCGATCAGATCAGCAGCAAGGCTGCCGCTATCATCGCCCTGGTCCTGATGAAGGAGACCCGGCAAATGCGCCGCAGCGACATCATCAGCTATCTTTGGAGCGAAAGCAGCGATGATGCCGCCAAATACAACCTGCGCTTCAACCTTTGGCAGATCAAAAAGGCCCTCGTGCAGGCGGACGGCGAGTCGCTTCTGCTGGTGTCCAAGGATGTTATCAAAGTCAATCCCAACTTCAGCTTCCTGTGCGATATATCTGAGATCGAGCAGGCCGCTCTCGAGGAGATCAACTCCATCGCAGAGCTGAAGCATCTGCTATCCCTGTTCCGGGGTGACTTTTTTGAAAACTGCAGCCTGCACAATTGCGAGAGCTTTTTGGAGTATATCATCCAGCGCCGGTACTATCTGGAAAACCGAAAGCTGGTGGTCTATCACCGCTTGATCCGGCTGACCTATGAAAACGCGCTGGATGACGATTGCCTGCAGTATATGTCCGCCTGCGAGGAGATCGACCCCTATAACGAGGATATTGCAAAAATCCGTTTGGAGATACTGATCCGGCGGAGCGCCTGGCGGGATGCCGTGCAGTACTATCAGATGTTCTATAGCCGGCTGCTGCGGGATGTGGGGGCCGAGCCCTCCCCGGAGCTGCAGGAGCTGAGCAAGCAGTTCCGTTTGCAGAAAACCAGGGATATGGAGGAAAATGTGCTGCATTTGGAGGTCTGCACCATTCCGTCCCTCCCCGGCGGCTGGATGTCCCAGGTGCTGAAGGCGCTTTGCCAAAGCAATCAGATCACCTGGAGCGACCATCTGACACAGCGCCAGCTCTCGGATCTGGCCTATTTGCAGCCTATCCTGCCTGCGCAGACGCCAACATGCGTACCCATGGTGCGCGTAGCGGAGGCTTTTATAGACCTGATAACCGGCCTCTGCACGGGAAAACAGGCCTACAGGCTGGAGATTCGCTCCCTGAACGGCGCCCCCTTGGATGCGCTAAGCCGGGATGTGGCAGAGGTTCTGCAGAAGAAATGCAGCCACAAGCTGGTGATCCTGTAACAGAAATTCTGTGTAGGCCATGTGGCTTTGCCGCAAAATAAGATAAAAGCTCCGCTCCTTCGCCTGGCGAAGGAGCGGAGCTTTTATATCTAATCGGTATGGACACATGGGGGCAATGCCCGCTTACTGGCTGTCCGCCTGGCGCAGGTAGGTGTCATTTTCCCCGCCCCACCAGAAGAGATCCTTTTCAGCGGTGGTGTGCATATCATAGGTGACGTCATCAAAGGCGCTGGAGCGGGCGTAATACTGGTCCGCGTCGTCCGGATCCTGCTCCAGCTGGCCGCGGTCCACGGTGACAAAGTCCTCCCCGGCCTGAGTGCGCTCCCCCAGGCCCCACTGGCCATCGGACAGGATGACGATACAGCTGAGGCCGTCCTTCTCACCATCCAGGTACCACACATCGGCGATGTCGGCGAAGGCTTCGCCTGCGCCGTTGCTGCCGGAGCCGCTTATGGCGTAGGTACCCAAGGATTCAATGGCCAGCTCGGTGGCGCCGCCCCGGGCCAAATAGGCGCAGCCATCGTGCTCATTAAAAAAGTACAGCTGGTCGTATTCCTCAATGACCTGGGCGCAGCCACTGGCCATGACCTCGCCGTCCTTGTAGAAGGTGAAGTACATGCCGCCATCTGTGGCGCTGACCGCCAGGGTATCACACTTGGCGCCGCTCGAACCCTCCCAAAGGCCGTAATACTCGCCATAGGCGGAGGCATCAGCGGCGCTGTCATAGGCGGCGCCCTCAATGACGGGCGGGGGCGTTTGGATGGAATCATTGTTGTCGTTGCTGTCGCCGCCATTATCGCCGCCGCAGGCGGTTAGCCCCAGGCACATGGCCAGAGCCAGCATGAACGCTGTCAAAATTTTACCGTATTTCATAACAATATCTCCTTGCCTTCAGATTCCTGCCGCCCCATCGTGGAGGAAGGTGCGCCATATCTCTTAGCCGCGTCTTACCGTCCTCAAATGATGAGAAGGCTCTGCATGATAAGCATTGTACACCGGGAGGTTTCACCTTTCCATTCACCAGTGGTTAGTATTTGCCGTCCCTGCCGGCAGAGTGCGGCCTGCCGTACAGCGGCATTATCGCCGCTCCGCAGCGGCGGGGGTGCCTGCCCGGAATGTGCCGCAGCCCCTGCGCCGCCCGCCTTCAGGGCAGCTTTTGCGGCATACACTATCCGAAAATGACAAAAAATGTGGCCTTGCGCGCAAAAAACATACAAAAATACTGCAAATAGTGGAAAACTATTTCCTGATTCCGCCGCCTGTGTTATACTGATTCACACAGGCGGTGATATTTTGTGATGCTTTATCTGCAGATGCTCCCATCCCCCTCGGAGAAGGACAAGTTTGAACAGATCTATACCCTCTATCGGGGACTCATGTTCTACATAGCCCGGCGCATTTTGCCCGGGGAGGCGGATGCGGAGGACGCGATCCACCAGGCATTTGTGTCCATAATAGAAAATTTAAAAAAAATTTCTGAAGTCAGGTGTCCAAAAACCCGCTCCTACGTCGTTATCATAACAGAGCGCAAAGCCATCGACATACTCCGCAGCCGTTCCCGGCTCAGTCCGGAGGCGTTTGAGGAGAGCACCCGGGGCGTGGAGCTGCCCCTCCCGGGGGATGGCGGCCTGTCGGATGCCATGTCCCGGCTGCCGGCGGCCTATCGGGAGGTGCTGCTCCTGCGGTATTATCACGGCTATACCGTCCGGGAGATCGCCCCCATGCTGGGCAGAAAGCCCGGCGCGGTGCAGAAGCTGCTCACCCGGGCCAAGGCGGCTCTGCGCAAAATTTTAGAACAGGAGGATGAGCCCCATGGGAAAGCAACCGTTTTTTGATGACGCGGCGCTGCAGGCCGCGGCGACGCAGACGGCAGAGTCTCTGCTCTCGTCCCTCCCTGCCCCGTCGGCCTGCCAACATGTGTTTTCGGAGCTGTTCCTGAAGAAAATAGACGTCCTCATCCAAAAACGCCGCCGCAGAGCGGCAGCCCAACGCATGTGGCAGCGCGTGGCAGTGGTGTTCCTGGTGGTGCTTCTCAGTGCTGCGACCTGGCTGAGCGTGGATGTCCAAGCCCGGGAAAAGCTGTTCCATTGGTCCAAGGAAATATTTGAAAATATGTTTGTGTACCGCATAGACGGGGGCAATATTGAAAAAACGTATTGCGGGTACGAACCTACTTGGCTCCCGGATGGTTTTACCCTTGTGGATAGAGACCATTCCGACGAATTCGGCTTTGATTATTACTATTATGAAAATAAAGAAACGGGTCAAATCCTTGTTATCGACATCACCTTTATGAAGAACGGTGCCATGACTATAACCCCACAGGAAACGGGAGAGCCAACCTACCATGACATAAATGGGGTTCAAGGTGTTCTGTATCCGCCAAATGAAAACAGTACACTTTAGAGTTTGTTATTGATTGATGAAGAGAAATTTGCGGTATTCATAATTGAAGGGAATATTCCTGGGCGGGACATTTTGCACATAGCCAGGGGTATAATTCCGTCAAATTTAACAAAATAAAAATTTTCAAGAATTAGTGTCCAAAATCGACCTCTTTCTCCGTTTTATATATAGACGGAGAAGAGAGGAGGTGAGACACATGAAGAAAAGACTGCTTGCATGCACAGCCGTACTTTGCGCCATTCTGTTCAGCCTGACTGTGGCCCACGCCGAAGTTATTCCGCATGCGACAGCAAACTGTAAGTATATTTCGTACATGGAGAATTGGTATATTCATGACGATTCGATGCCTATTGATAAGCTATATAAAGTCTTCGTATATATGTATCCGTCGCTGAATTGTACTGGCCAGGCTTTTGGCCCGTCCACCTATTACTACCACAATTACTTCTTCTAAGGGGGATTATCCGTGAAAAGTGGAGCCACAGACATCCGTAAAAACCTCCAGAATATCATTGGAATTTCTATCGTCTTGCTGCTATTGGTAACAGTGTGTTGGCTGTATGAGCCTATTGTGGGCTGCGCCATTTCAGAGAGCGCAATGAGCTACATCCGGGTGATGTTTATCGTCCTTCCGGCGGGTATCATCACAAATGCTGTTAAAATACTGCGGAGTTATTCATCATATGAATAAAGCCCTTTGGGGCAAATTGGGGGCAGTTCAAATGGGCCCTTGTGGCCGTCATCGTGGTGCTGCTGATAGCGATTTTTGCTACATGGCGTCCCGTGAAGTATCCCGCCACCCAGGCGTATGTGGTCGGCAGCGGCAAAAGAACAACAATTAATAGTAATTATGTGCACACATATGTAGTTCCCAATATATCTCTTTCTCTTGTTGCGACAAATCCTGGCATTAATTTTTCGACTACCCTTGGGCGGGATTTCTGCTCAAACTCGGCAACTGTCACTCTCGCATAATATTGATGGGCATGTAAATTAGAAGGAGGCGATTTCGTGAAAGCAAAACCTGCATTTTATTTAGGCCTCGTAATAGCAGGAAGTGCATTGCTGGGTATCGGAGAATTATTTACTATATTTGGGGTAGTTATGACAGTGCTGGGACTTTTCCTGCTGCTTCTGGGGGCAATCAAGGAGTAACCGGGCTTCAAGGGAGCAATGCCCCGCATTGCTCCCTTGAGGACACACCTATTGTTACATGAAAGGAGGTCCCTATGAGATTAGCCGACAAGCTGCTCCTCTGTGCCGCGGGTATTTATACGGCCTTGCAATGCGCCCGTATTCTGGATCATTTTTACGCCTGGTTTTTTATGGAATACTTTTTTATCGGCATTTTTCTCCTCCTGGCCGCCATCGAGTATGGCAAGCTGCTCCGAGCCTATTTTAAAAAGAAGCGTAAGAATAACGAAACCACTTCCTGACCCACTGTGCGTAGAGGCGGGACTCTGCCCCGCCCATTCCCAAGCCTTTGCCCCGGCAGGGCTCTCACCCCGCCGCTTAACCAAACACACAATGCAGAAAGGAGCTTTACCATGAAAACACTGAAAAAACATTGGAAATGGGCCCTTGTGGCCGCCATCGTGGTGCTGCTGGCAGCGATTTTCGCCACCTGGCGTCCCGTGAAGTACCCCGCCACCCAGGCGTATGTGGTCGGCGGCAGCAACTGCCGGGGCCAGGTGGACACGGCGCAGTTCCTGGAAAAGGGCGATGCCTTTGCCATCGCCGCGGATGAAAACGGCTGGGCCGTGTTCAAAAACCCCGCCAAGGCCCTCCGGGCCCTGCGCGCGCACTACGGCCAGGGCATTTGGCTCATTCAAAAGGAGCTGCATATGCTGCCCCTCACCCCCTATACCTATTCTCCCTACGCCATGAACGGCTGGGCGCCCACCAGCGGCACGGCCGAGGCCCAGGAGCAGGCGGAATTTGTCACCCGCTTTATTGATATTTACGAAAACAGCTTCCAGCACTGACCCGGCTTTCCCTGCCCCAGCCCGACTGTATAGACTATGAGACCGCGAGGACTCGCCGGATTTTGGGATTCGGCTAAAAATAGAACCACAAAAAATAGAACTGTATCCCCATATACCATGGATGAATCATTCAGAAGGAGAAGATTTTATGAAAGCAAGACATGCGCTGTATTTGGGCCTCGTAATAGCGGGAGCATCCTTTTTACTTTACGGCAGCAGCACACTGGGACTGATTCTGGAGGGGCTGGGGCTTATCCCCCTGCTTATATCGGCGATTATAGAAATTGCAACGGAAAAGTAATGTGCATATCCACCTTCCATAGATGAGAGGGGCTTTGCCCCGCCCGTTCCCAAGCCTTTGCTCTGGTAGGGCTCTCCCCCCGCCGCTTAACCAAACACATAATACAGAAAGAAGGTACTGCCATGAAAGAGAGAACCCACGATCTATCCTGGCACAGAAAGCAGATTATTCTCGGCTGCGTGATGCTCTATCTGCTGATGGCCATCTGTGGGTTTTACTGGGTGACGGACTATGAAATGCCGTTTAAGCTCCAGGCAATCATATTTGCCTTGGGAGTAGCTGTTCCCACGCGCATTCTGATGGACTTGAGCAGCTTCATAAAAAAGATGGGCTATGGCGAGACCAAAAATCCGAAGAAATAACGTGTTCCCCATGAAAAAGAAAGGAAACAGACCCTGTATCCTTGTGCCCAAAGGGAGGTGAGCTATGCAGCTGAGTAAGAAAGAGATGGTCACGGCGGCTTTCTGCGCCGCGGCCTATGCATTCCTGGCCGTCCTGATCCTTTGGGGCAGCCTGTGGAGCATCACCGTTTCCTGCGTGGGAATCGGTACATTCACCAATGCGGTCACGGCCCTGTATTTCGGCCGCTTTGCGGGAAGAAAGAGCGCCGTCCTTGCTGCGGCCTTTGCTCTGCTGGTGAATACCGCCTTTTTGATTCTCCGCGTCCGGGGGATCTACCTGCCCTACGCCGATGATCCGTCCACGGCGGAGCAGGTGGGCGCGCTCCTCTTGATCGCCCTCAGCGGTGTGGGGCTGTATAGAAGCATCCGGCGATATAAGCACTCGTAGCCGCGCGCTTGCCACTTACCCAAAAGAGAAAACTAAGGAGGACCCTATATGAACGCCCGATTAAAGCCCTTGCTCATCCTGGCCGGCTCCCTGTGCGTCTGCCTGCTGGCCCTGGTGGCGCATGCCTGTATTTTGCAGCTCCACGGCTGGTATCACGGCGCCCCGGAGGAGGGCATCGCCCGGTACGCCGGCGTCCGGCAGGAGGATGTACGTATTTGCGTCACGCAGCAGGAGGAGGGCTACCTGTATGCCATTTGGGAAAATGCCGCCACCGGCGAGACCTCTATGACATTTTTGGAGCGGCAGAATGCGCTGGGCCGCAGCTATCTCCGTCCCATGGGTGCAACGCCCCTCAGCGCCAACGGCACTGTATTCAAGATCTATCAAACCGGTGAGGGTGACGGCAAATCCCAAAAGAGCCTCGTCATCGTTGCCTGCGATAACCGCAGCGGCACCCTGGACCGCTGTGAGCTGACCTATACCCAGCGCGGCGCAAACGGCTCCCCCTATGACAGCACGGAGACCGTTTCCGTAACGGGCCCGTTCCTGCTGCGCGCCCAGTGGCTCCCGGGGGATGTGCATTGCGCCGGCGTAGCCGTTGACCGGCAGGGCGCCGTGGCCGCTCGTTACGGCACCTGGATGGAGCCCGCCCGCCTCTGCGGCTGAAGCAGGAGAAAATTTTACAAAAAAAGATGTCGCCATTTCCGCTGTGGCAGGACTTGTTCCGGGATATGGCGTGTATTACTATGCACTTACAATCGAATGATAAGGGCGGACACGGTTTGCCGCCGGACCGCGGAAAGCGTGTTTGTTTGGAACCCGCTGGTATCCATTGCAGACCTGAAGGAGCCGGAAATGCTTTTTCAGAGCGTGCTGAATTTCGGCCTGTTTTGGCCCCTGGGCTGGTATTTTCCCAAAAGAATACCGGCAAAAAAGGCCCTTCTGTGGGGGCTGGGATCTCCCTGGCGTTAGAACTATTGCAGTTTCTCCTGCGCCGGGACTATTTTGACTCGTTGGATGCTCTGCTGTATTGGACCGGTATAGCTGTCGGCTATGGCCAGGCCAAGCTGATTGGCAGAGCGTTTTTTAATAGAAAACAGAAGCCCGGGTATACAGCGCAGCGGCAATCAAAAACAGCAATAGGAGTTCTCGCATCTGCGAGAACTCCTATTTGTTATGCTTATGATGGATTTTGAACGCCTCGGGTGATCTGCCGCAGCTGCTGGCGGCCAGCCCTTATTCCTGCGCCGTCACAGCCGTCTGCACCGGGGTATTGAAGGGCACCGTCAGCACCTCAGGCTTGCGGATAATCCGCCGAAAATCGTGGCAAAAGGCAGCATATTCATAGCCGGTGCAGATGCGCTCGTCCATGACGATGCCCAGAGGCATCATCTTCCGGCTCAGGTCCCCGGCCATGTAGTTGGGCACGGGCTTGCCCATGCACACGAACACGCTGGTGGTGCCGAATTCGTAGCAGTGGTGGTGGATGAAGCTGGTCTTGATGGAGGCCAGGTTGGTGATAAACAGGCTGGTGTGGAAGGGGGAGAGGTCGATGACCTTCCGGGGCAGCAGCCCGTGCTTATCCAGGAAATAGGCCAGGCCCACCACAAACCGGGGCAGCCCCGGCACGGAGAACATGAACCGGGCAAAATGGTCGGTGCTGTTGCTCTGCTCTGTTTTTTCGTTGGCGGCGATAGCGCTCTTGATCTTCTCGTTCACGGTGAACACCGTGTCCTCCGGCTCCAGATAGACCTTCAGCGTGGTTTCGCTGGGGGAGCCGTCCGCAAGCTTTTTCATGATGACGAATGACACGCAGAAGTGGTTGCGTTTGTAAATCTTGCGATTCATCACAAAGTAGTTCAGCTTGGGATTCTCCAGGGAGGCCTTGTAATAGGCGGAGATAATAACGCTCATGTGGTTGAGCCGCACCCCCTGGCGCCGCTGGTCGCGGATGAACTCCTTGATGACCTCCTCGTCAATGTTTTCTGTAATAGTATTCCAGGCGTCATACCGCTTGGGCATGATGTAGGGAATGGCCGCCACCAGGGGCGGCAGGTTTTTCACGCGGGTACCGTCGGGACGCATAGGTTGTTCCCCCTTCTTATAATTGCATACAGTATACAGGAAATTAATGGAAATAGCAACCGCCTTATCGGTTTTTTCCCACCGCCGCGGCAAAGCGAAGCATATTTCCGGCGGTAAATGCCAGGTGCTCTCGGGTGTGCGCCATGGCCTCCGACAGAGACATCAGCTGTGGGTGGATGGGGAAGATGCCGCTCACACCGGCCTCATAGACTGCGGCGGCGGGCAGCTCGCAGCTGCCTACCAGCGCTGCCACCGGTACGCCCAGCCTTTTGGCCCGGCGAGCAACGCCTATGACCACCTTGCCCCGGAGACTCTGGCTGTCCAGCCGTCCCTCGCCGGTGATGACCAGGTCCGCATCCGCCGCCAGCCGGTCAAAATCCACCAGCTCCAGCACCGTCTCAATACCCATTTGCAGCTTAGCTCCCAAAAAGGCGGCGCTTCCTGCGCCAAAGCCTCCGGCCGCACCGCCGCCGGGCAGGGCCAGCAGGTCGCCGCCCAGATCTCTTTCGATAACCTCCGCCAGGTGACGCAGGCCGTCATCCAGCAGACGGACAGCCTGCGCATCAGCGCCTTTTTGCGGGCCGAATACAGCCGCTGCGCCGTTTTCTCCACACAGGGGATTGTCAATGTCGCACATGGCAATGACCTCCGCCTCCCGCAGCCGGGGCATAAGTCCGTCTGTGCGGATGCGGGCGATGCGGTGCAGGGTCCCGCCCACGGGGACAAAGGCCCGGTCCGCCTCGTCCAGGAATTTAACACCCAGGGCCGCCGCCGCGCCGCAGCCGCCGTCGTTGGTGGCGCTGCCGCCCAAGCCCAGGACGATCCTCTTTGCGCCGCGCTCCAGAGCGTGGGCCATCAGCTGCCCGACGCCGTATGTGGTGGCGTCCGCCGCCCGGCGGTCATCGCCTACCAGGGGCAGGCCCGCCGCCGCAGCCATTTCTATCACGGCAGTGCCGCCGTCCGGCAAAAGGCCGTAGCAGGCGGTGATGGCCCGGCCATAGGGATCCCGGCAGGAAACCGGGATTTTTTCTCCGCCCAGGGCGGCCAGGAAGGCGTCCACCGTGCCCTCTCCGCCGTCCGCCACGGGAATAGAGCAGATCTCCGCCTCCGGCTCCAGGGCCCGGATCTCTCGGCCCAGGATGCCGCATATCTCCCCCGAGGACAGGGAGCCCTTGAAGGAATCCGGGATCAAAATGTACTTACTCATCGTGTACCCTCCTGGTGTTATTTACCGTTGAGCGCTGCATCTCTGCGCTTGTTGTAGAGGAACATTCCCACGCCCGCACCGCAGATGAGTATATAGCCCACCATGCTCCAGCCATCCGGGATCTGCCGGAAGAATAGGTAGCCAAGGCCTGCGGCAAAGAGGATCTGGGAGTAGTCGTAGACGCTTATCTCCTTGGCCGGGGCCAGGAGATAGGCCTGAGTGATGCCAAACTGCCCCACGCAGGCGCTGCATCCACACAGCAGCAGCATCAGCAGCTGATGCCCTGTCAGCTGCACGGGGCTGACCAGGAAAAACGGCAGGGTCAAGAGGGTTGAAAACAGGGAGAAGAAGAACACGATCCGCAGGCTGTTTTCACCCCGGGCACCCAGCTTGCGGACAAAGGTGTAGGCCAAGCCTGCCGCCGCGCCGCTGATGAAGCCTGCCAGAGACGGCACAAAGGGCGCTCCCTCAAAGCCCGGCTTGATGATGAGCACGCTGCCCAGCAGAGCCGTCAGCACACCGCCGATCTGCACAGCGGTTGGCTTTTCCCGCAGCAGGAGCACAGAGAAGATGATGGCAAAAAAGGGCGAGAGCTTGTTGAGCATATTGGCATCCGCCAGCACCAGGTGGTCCACGGCGTAAAAGTTCAGCAGCATCCCGATGGTGCCAAACACCGCCCGGCCGGTGATGAACGGCCAGCTGCCCTTTTCCGGCTTCAGCGGCACCCGCTTCACCGCCAGCAGAACGCCCACCACGGCCAGGGCCACAATGTTGCGGAAGAAGGCCTTTTCCGCCGTAGGCACATCCCCGGCCAGCCGGATGAATACCGTCATCATGGAAAAACCGAAGGCGGCAAACAGTATACACACGATCCCCTTGACCCGGGGGCTGATTTTTTTCATAGGTTTCCTACTCCTTTGTATTGAAAAAAACAGGAAAGCACCCCGGGCGGGATGCTTTCCGAGCCATTCAGCGTATTGTCCTGCCCGACAGATAAGCGGGGTCATCCATGTACCGCTCCAGCACGGCAAAGGCCAGCACCGTCAGCATCGCGCTGGGCAGGGGGCAGAACAGCCCCGGATTGGTCAAAGACGTCAGCTGCATGCCCAGATAGAACAGCCCGACTAAGTGGGCCGCCTCACCGCCGCGCAGCAGTAGGCGCACCCGCCCCCACAGCAGCGTGCCGTAGGCCGCCAAGCCTATCAGACCCATGCTGCCCAGAATCTGCAGCAGGGAGTTGTGGTAAAACACCATGCTGCCCGGTACACCGATAAAGATGTCGTGGTTTTTCTGGTTGCCCAGACCAACGCCAAACACAGGGTGGTGCAGAAAGTCCTGTAGTCCCCGGGTCAGCAGAGCCCATCGGGACTCATGAGGGTCGATGAAATCCATATCCCCCCGGCATCCGAAGAAAAGCTCATAGATCTGCTGGCCGAACAGAAGCACCGCCACAGCGGCGGTTACCAGCACGGCAAAGAAAATCCACAGCGGCAGCTTTTTCCATCGCACCAGGTACAGCATACCCAGCAGCAGCATCACCGAGCCGAATAGAAGTGCCGTGCGGCTGCCGGTGAAAAAGAGCGCCAGGGCCCACAGCAGCACACCCATCAGGTGCAGCCGGCTGCGCCGTGCCATGTAGAAGGCTGCCGGCAGAGTGGCTACTAAAATGGTGGCCGCAAAGTTCCGGAAGAGAATAGGCGGGATCTCCCAGCTTTTTGCAAATTCCGCCCAGTGGTCCATGTAAAAGCAGCCGATGGCCAGCACCATGGCCAGGCCCAGAGTGTACAGCATCTGCATAAGCCGCTGCAGCAGATCGTACAGCCTGGGCGCAGCCAAATCAGAGCGCAGCAGCACATAGGTTACCAGCAGCCCCAGGCCCAATCCCAGGGTGTAGTACAGCGACAGTGGGGAAAAGTACTCCTTGGCGGGGATGGTGCCCAGGCCGCCCAGCAGCGTGGCAATAGTCACCGCCGCCAGCCCCGGCCCGCTGCGCCCCACCGTGATGGGCGCCCGCCACCGGAGAAAATGCACCAGCAGCCCGCCGATGGGCAGCACCGCCAGAGGCGCACAGGGTAAGAAAACCGCCAGGGAATCATATTTCACCGTGGACAGCAGAAAGATCATCAGAAACGGCGTCGCCGCCGCCAAAATATCCCGGCAGAACATCAGCATCCACCCGCACAGCAGCGCCAGTGCCACCGTAGACGGCACCACATTCCCCGTGAGCAGGGATACGGCTGTGACAGCCAGGGTCACAGGGAAGTAGTATGGGCTGTTCCAAAAGGCTTCAGTTGTATCAGTAATGCGGCCCGCCAAAGGGCCGACAAAAAATCGTGCCATAAGACAAATAGGTCTCACTTTCTATCATTCATCCGGAAACCGGCGATATAACACGGTAGAGCACATTTAAGTATATCATTTTGCGCTGCATAAGTCAAATGTTTTCTGCATGCACCTATTTCGGGCGGGCGGCAGTATATCCTCCGAAAAAAACGCATTGACTTTTCTGCAGAAAATGGTATATAATCGGTATATACCGGAAAAGAGGGGGCGTATGCATGCCGAGGCCGTCAAGATGCCGCCGAATCTGTGACACACCCAGGGTCGATACATTCTGCCCCATAGAATGTAAGGATGCCGAGCCGATCCTGCTGACGCTGGACGAGTACGAGGTGATTCGGCTGGTGGATTTGGGGTGTCAAACCCATGAGCAGTGTGCCGCACAAATGGATATTTCCCGTTCTACCGTGCAGGAGATTTATGAAAGTGCACGGCGTAAGATCGCAGCTTGCCTTGTCCATGGGAAACCGCTGCACATCACCGGGGGGAACTACCGCATCTGCGGCGGACAGGAGGCGGCCTACTGTGGCCGCTGCTGCCGGACGCAGAGAGCCGATACAGAAAAAACAAATAAAAATCAAAAAGGAGATTCCATCATGAAAATTGCAGTTACCTATGAAAACGGGCAGGTTTTTCAGCATTTCGGCCACACCGAGCAGTTTAAGCTTTATGAAGCCTCGGATGGCAAGATCATTCATACGGAAGTCGTTGATACCAACGGCAGCGGCCATGGTGCCTTGGCGGGCTTTCTGATGCAGTACGGCGTGGATGCGTTGATCTGCGGCGGCATCGGCGGCGGAGCGCAGGCAGCGCTGGCCGAAGCGGGCATCAAGCTCTACGGCGGTGTCAGCGGAGACGCTGACGCAGCGGTGAACGCATTGCTCAGCGGAAATCTGGGCTATAATCCCAATGTTCGCTGCGACCACCACGACCATGAGCACGGCACAGGCGGTCATACTTGCGGCAACCACGGCTGCGGCAAGCATAGCTGCCATTAAGAAACGCCCATTAGTTTAATAGCCACCCATAAACGCCCCATATCCTCCGCAAAGCTGTAAGCGGGTGCTTTTGCACCCGCTTATAAAATTTATAGTTACTTGCAGGTGTCACCATACCGCAGTATAATAAAAGAAAATGCAGGCGCCGCCGTCATATGACGGAAGTATCTGTGTGCCGGCCGCCTTGGGTACGCTGCGGAATAGAGACTGCGCCGGGAGATGGGCAATATCACCGATGCAGCTTGGGCCTCTACATGGAAGGGCTTCATCGCCGGCAGTATTGTGGAGCGCGGAGCCTGCGATGAGATTCGCCCACGATTAAAATAATCCCTGACGGAAAAGGGCGCGCCCATGGCGGCGATTTTGCAGAGCATCTGCCGGTGGGCGCGCTTTATAAGGACGAGGGCGAAATGCCCGTGATCCGGTGGCAAAAATGCGACCATTACTGAAAAAAGGAGCTATTCATCATGCAAACCATCAAGAAAAATCTGCCGGGAATTGCCGTGTGTCTTTCCATTGCCATTCCGTCATGGCTGCTGGGCAAGCTGGTGCCGGTCATTGGCGGGCCGGTTTTCTCCATCCTCCTGGGAATGATCATTGCCTTACTGTGGACACCGGGAACGGTCTGTAAGCCGGGCATCGGCTTCACCTCCAAGAAGATCCTGCAGGCTGCCGTGGTGCTGCTGGGCTTTGGGCTGAATTTGAACGTGGTGCTGCAAACCGGAAAACAGTCCCTGCCTATCATCATCTGCACCATCACCACGTCGCTGCTGGTGGCCTTTGTGATGCATAAGCTGCTGCACATCGACGGCGATATCAGCACGCTCATTGGCGTGGGCTCCTCCATCTGCGGCGGCAGCGCCATCGCCGCCACGGCGCCGGTGATCCATGCGGATGACGAGAAGGTAGCTCAGGCCATCTCGGTCATCTTCTTTTTCAATGTGCTGGCGGCGCTGCTGTTTCCCCTGCTGGGTCAGGCCATCGGCTTTGATACCACCTCTGGCGAGGCCTTTGGCATCTTCGCCGGTACGGCGGTGAACGACACCTCCTCCGTCACGGCGGCGGCCTCCACCTGGGACAGCATGTGGGGCCTGGGCAGCCAGACCCTGGATAAAGCCGTGACCGTAAAGCTCACCCGCACCCTGGCCATCATCCCCATCACCCTGGTTCTGTCGCTGATGCAGGCGAAGAAGGCCGGAAATGCGAAGGGCGGTTTTCACCTGAAAAATGCTTTTCCTATGTTCATCCTGTGGTTTGTCTGCGCATCGGTGGTCACCACGCTCTGCACCTCCTTTGTCGCACCTGCGGCGGTATTTAAGCCGCTGAAGGAGTTGAGCAAGTTCTTCATCATCATGGCTATGGCGGCCATTGGGCTGAACAGCAACGTGGTCAAGCTGGTAAAGAGCGGCGGCAAGCCCTTACTGCTGGGCTTCTGCTGCTGGCTGGGCATCACCGCCGTCAGCCTGCTGATGCAGCATGTGATGGGCCTCTGGTGATACAGTAAAAAAACGCTGCTTTCATCTCCAAAACGAAAAGCCGAAGTCCGGCACCGCGCCACTGGCGCGGTGCCGGGCTTCGGCCGCATATTATTCCGAACTGACCTCAACCGTCAGTGGGTTTGTTTCCCGTGACAAGAGGACTACCGTCTCCACATGTGCCGTACCAGGAAACAGATCCACTGCTGCGGCCCGGACGGCCCGGTACCCTCGCTGGGCCAGCAGCTTCACATCCCGGCCCAGGGTGGCCGGGTCGCAGGAGACATAGACGATACGCTGCGGCCCCATCCGCACCATGGCATCGATAACCTCCGGGGATAGGCCCTTCCGGGGCGGGTCCACGCAGATCACATCCGGATGCAGGTTCTCCCCTGCCAGCTTTAATGCAATGTCCCCGGCGTCTCCGCAGAAAAACTCCACATTTTCCACGCCGTTGTCCGCGGCGTTCTCCCGGGCGTTTTCCACCGCCGCAGAGATGATCTCTGCGCCGATGACTTTTTTTGCCTTGTCCGCCATGGTCAGGGTGATGGTCCCGGCCCCACAGTACAGATCCAGTACCAGCTCCGTTCCCGTGAGAGCCGCATATTTCACCGCCTTGCGGTACAGCACCTCCGCCTGGTCCCGGTTTACTTGGTAAAAAGATGGAATGGACAGCCGGAAGCTGTGCCCACACAGGGTATCTGTCAGGGTATCCTCACCCCATAGCGTCCGGTATTGGTCACCCAGGATCACATTGCTGCGTCGGGTGTTGCTGTTCAGCACTATGCCCACGGCCTCCGGCACTGCCTGGCGCATGGCCTCCACCAGCGCATCCTCTCGGGGGAGCTTTTCGCCGTTTGCCACCACGCAAATGAGGGACTGCCCCTTGGCGTTGGTGCGCACATACAGGTGCCGCACCAGGCCGGTGCCGGTTTTCTCATCATAGCCCGGCACATGATATTTCGCCATATAAAGCCGCAGGGCCCCGGCGGCGGCGTCCGCCTGGGGCTTTTGAATGAGGCATGCGTCCAGATTTGTCACCTGGTGGGTTCGGGCCCGGTAAAAGCCTACCCTGCCGTCTGCGGACACCGGGTATTGGCTCTTATTGCGGTAGTGCAGCGGTTCCGCCGCACCCAGAACCTCCTCCACCGCCACGCTGCTCCCGCCCAGGCGGGTCAGGGCGTCCTGCACCCGCTGGCCTTTGGCCCGCAGCTCCTCGGTGTAATCCATGTGGCGGAAGGTACAGCCACCGCACTGGCGGTAGTAGGGACAGTCCGGCTCCCGGCGGTGGGGAGAGACGGCTTTCCATGCCACCACCTTGCCAAAGGCGACTTTTTTCAGCACCTTCATCACCAGGATGTCGCACACCTCGCCCGCTATGGCATCGTGGACGAACACCACCTGCCCGCCGATACGGGCGATGCCCAGGCCCTCGCTGGAGTACCCCAGAATTTCAGCGGTGTAAACTTGATTTTTTACCGGGGATGTCATGGCGTTTATCCTTTCAGTAGGGAAGCCACGGAATCACCGTGGCTTCCAGCAATAAAATCAGAATTTGAACTTCTCCAGGATCTTGCGCAGGCTCTCGGCAAAATCGGCCAAGGTCTTGTTGTCCCGTCCCTGGCTGCGGCGGATAAGGGCCGTAAGCGCATCGCCCAGCTCCGCCAGGCGTTTGTAGGCGGAGGAGACACGGGGCGCACCCTCGAAGGCCTTCTTCTTGGGCTCGGGCAGGTAGCCCGGCTCCACAATGCGGTTTTCCAGCAGATCATAGACCTCGGTGTATTGCGGTGCGTGGGCGGCAAAGCCCCGTTCGGCTACGTCGGCGGCGAAGGCGGGGGCCACCTCCCGGTCGCCGTGTACCACAAACACATGGGTGGGCTTGGCGGGGGTGAACTGGTCGATCCAGTTCAGCAGGTGATCCCGGTCGGCGTGGGAGCTGAGACCCTGGAAATTCACGATCTTGGCCCGCACGGCGATCTCCTCGCCGAACATTTTCACACTCTCGGCTCCGTCCAGCAGATGGCGGCCCAGGGTGCCCGGAGATTGGAAGCCCACAAAGACCACGGCGCTCTCAGGACGCCACAGATTGTGCTTCAGATGGTGGCGGATGCGCCCTGCATCGCACATGCCCGAGGCGGAGATGATAACCTTGGGGGAGGGGTCCAGGTTCAGGTTCTTGGACTCATCCACCGTCTCCGTCAGGTGCAGGCCGGGGAAGCTGAACATGTGGGTGCCATCCTTCACCAGGGCCAGGGCATCCTCGTCCAGATACCCCCGCAGGTCGCCGCAGAAGATAGTGGTGGCGGCCTTGGACAGGGGGCTATCCACATACACGTTGAAATTGGGCACGGACTTCACCAGGTTCTCGTCCTTGATCTGCCGGATGAAGTACAGCAGCTCCTGGGTGCGGCCCACGGCAAAGGAGGGGATGACCACATTGCCGCCGTTCCCCAGGGTCTCGTCGATGATCTGGGCCAGCTCATCGGTATAGCTCCACACCTCCGTGTGGTTGCGGTTTCCGTAGGTGCTTTCCATGACCACAAAGTCGGCCTGATGGAAGAATTGGGGATCCCGGATAATAGGCTGGTCCACGTTGCCGATGTCACCGGAAAAGACAATGGTGCGGGTTTCTCCGTTTTCCGTAACGGTCAGCTTCATGCTGGCCGAGCCCAGCAGGTGGCCTGCGTCGATGCACTCTACCTGCACGCCCTCACACAGGTCCACCGTCTCGCCGTATTCGCAGGTGGTGATGAACTCCTTCACCTGCAGGGCATCCTCCACGGTGTAAAGAGGCTCCACCACCGGCCGGCCGGCCCGGAGGTTCTTGCGGTTTTTATACTCCGCATCGGACTCCTGGATATGGGCCGAGTCCTGGAGCATGATGTCCATAAGCTGGGCGGTGAGCCGGGTGGTGAGAATGCGGCCCCGGAAGCCCTGCTTCACCAGCAGGGGAATGCGGCCGGAGTGGTCGATGTGGGCGTGGGTCACCAGGACATAGTCGATATCACCTGCATGGAAGGGCAGGCTGCTGTTATCCACCTCGTCCCGACCCTGCTGCAGGCCGCAGTCGATGAGGATCCTCTTGCCGTTTACCTCCAAGCAATGGCAGCTGCCGGTAACGCACTGGTCAGCACCAAAAAAATGCAGTTTCATAGTGGACGATCCTTTCTTGTGGGATGATACAAATGAATTTACCATGATTATACCATTTTCGTTTCCAAAGGGCAACATAAATTCAAGCATCTAAAAGCTGAAAGCTTGAAATTTGCGAGACGGTGTCCAAAACGCCTTTTTCACTCTCAGATTGCAATTTACACTCCGGAGGGGTATAATAGGAAAAAATTCCCGGGAGGATGAGAAAATGGAACTGCGCTACACGGTCATCGACCCCACAAAAAATATCACGCTCCTGGTTACCACCCCCGTGCCCAGGGATGTGCAGCCCCGGGTGGCGGCAGAGCTTCTGCGGCGGGAAAGGGACGCCGAGCAGGTGGGCTTTGCAGAGGGCCTGGCTGCCGGAAACCCGCGGCTGCAGATGATGGGCGGTGAATTCTGCGGGAATGCCACCATGTCCATGGCTGCCTGGCTGCACCGGGATCTGCCCATAGGGGAGAGCCGCGCCCTCACCCTGCCCGTCTCCGGAGCTTCAGAGCCCGTTTCCTGCCGGGTAACACACCTGGACGGCTGCTTCATCGGCACCGTGTCCATGCCTTTGCCGGAGCGCATGGAGACGCTGTCTCTCCCGGTGTGCGGGGTAAGACAGAGCCTGCCGGTGGTGTTCCTGCCGGGCATCTGCCATGTCATCGTCCCGGCGGATATGATAGGGCGGGATCGGGCGGAGGATACCCTCCGGGCCTGGGGCGACCTTCTTCCGGGGGAAGCAATGGGCCTTCTCCTGCTGGGCGAGAGCCAGACGGCCTTTACGCCCCTGGTGTATGTGAAGCCTACGGACTCCTGCGTGTGGGAGCGGGGCTGCGGCAGCGGCTCGGCGGCCATTGGCGCGTGGCTCACATCCGTGCGGGGGACAGATCAGTGCATGTCCCTGCGCCAGCCCGGCGGCGTCATCCAGGTGGTTACCCGGACGGAAGACGGCGCCCACCTAACCGCTCTTACCATCACCGGCACCGTGTGCCTGGGCAAAACCCAAAAAGCCACCGTGCGCCTATAACAGCCGGCGGGCCATCTCTTTTTTTAGGGGATCGGCCCGCTTTTCCTGTGAGATGCAAGATTTTTCTTTACCTTTTGGCGCAAATTTGCTATAATACTCTTCTATTATACTACCATAGTTTACCCTGTCTGCCGTGTGAGGAGGTGAGCCGGGCATGAAATTTGAAAAATGGAACCTCCCTGCCTCTGCCCCCTCGGCAGCCGCGCTGGAGGAGGCCGGCTACCCGGCTCTGCTGTCGGCAGTGCTGGCCGCCCACGGCATTGCGGACGGTCCCGCCGCTGCGGATTTCCTGCGCATAGAGGATGCCCTCCCCCTTTCCCCCTTCCTGATGAAGGACATGGACCGAGCCGTCGGCCGTATCCGCCGCGCCCTGGAGCGCGGCGAGCATATCGCCGTTTTCGGCGACTATGACGTGGATGGCATCACCGCCACCGCCATCTTGGTGGATTATCTGCGCTGCAGCGGCGCTCGGGTCAGTCACTATATCCCCCGCCGCATCGAGGATGGCTATGGCCTCTCCGTGGACGCCATGCGCGCCCTGCACGACCGGGGCATTGCCCTGGTGGTCACTGTGGATTGCGGCATCACCGGCGTGGAGGAGGTGGATTTTGCCGCCTCCATCGGGATGGATGTGGTGGTGACGGACCATCATGAGTGTAAGGATGAGCTGCCCCGGGCTGCGGCGGTGGTGGATCCCCACCGACCGGATTGCCCCTATCCCTTCAAGCATCTGGCCGGCTGCGGCGTAGCGCTGAAGCTGGTGCTGGCCCTGGGGGGCGAGAGCCGGGCGGAGGAGCTTTTGACCCGATATTGCCCCTTGGCTGCCGTGGGCACTGTGGCGGATGTCATGCGCATGGTGGGGGAGAACCGCACCATCGTGGCTCGCGGCCTTGCCCATATACTGGACGGCGATTTCATTGGCCTGCAGGCACTGCTGGAGGAAACCGGCCTGGATCAGAAGGAGGTCACCTCCGTGCAGATCGGCTATGTCCTGGCTCCCCGTATCAATGCCGCCGGGCGCATGGGGGAGGCAGACCGGGCTGCGGAGCTGATGCTCTGCAAGGATGCCGTTCAGGCCCGGGAGCTGGCCCGGGAGCTGTGCCAGCTAAACCGCCAGCGGCAGACCGTGGAGCACGAGATCTATGCCCAGGCCATTGCCATGATCGAGCAGATGCCGCCGGAGGAGAGGCACGCCCTGGTCCTGGCCGACCATGAGTGGCACCAGGGCGTGGTGGGCATCGTGGCCTCCCGCCTCAGCGAGAAATACGCCTGCCCCAGCTTTATGATCCATATTTCCGGCCACACGGGAAAGGGCTCCTGCCGCAGCTGGGGGGGCTTCAATCTCTTTGCCGCGCTGGAGGAATGCAGCGACCTGCTTTTGGGCTTTGGCGGCCACGAGCTGGCTGCGGGCTTCACCATTGAAGAAGAAAAAATTCCCGCCTTCCGGGCTCGGATGAACCAATGCGTTCTGCGCTTTTTAGATGGCCGCCCGGTGGTCTCCGCTCTGGATGTGGATGTAGTGCTGCGCCGGCCGGAGCTTGTGACGCTATGGGAGGTGGAGCAGCTGCGCCGGCTGGAGCCTTATGGGAGCGGCAACAGCCGTCCCCTGTTCTGCCTGTTGGGCGTCACGCTGGACCGGATCCAGGGCGTGGGGCAAAACCGCCATCTCAAGCTGCGCTTTTCCAAGGGCGCCGTGCAGCTGGAGGGCATCTTCTTTTCCGTTACCACCCAGCAGTGCCCCTGTCAGGCGGGGGAGCGGGTGGATGTGGCGTTTTATCTGCAGGTCAATGAGTTCCGCGGAAGCCGCACGGTGCAGCTGCAGGTGGTGGATCTGCGCCCGTCCCTGCAAAGCTCCACCCGGGAGGAGGAGTCCTTACAGATCCTGCGCCGCCTGGAGGCGGGGGAGGAGCTTACGGCTAAGGAGGCGCTGCGCATCCTGCCCTCCCGGCAGCAGTGCGCAGCCGCTTGGCGCTGCCTGCGGCAGCAGGTGGCAGCGGCGGGAGCGCAGCGGCAGTATCTGCCGTTTCTGCGGCAGCTTTCCGCCGCCATTCCCGGCGCGGACCCCTTCCTGCGGGCCTGCTTCTGCCTGGATCTGTTTTGCGAACGGGGGCTGCTGAGCCGGGAGATTCATGAGGAGAATGTCCGCCTGCGGCTGTGCGCCGTGGACGGTAAGGTGGACCTGGAGCAGTCACCCTACTGGGCGGCTCTGCAGGGATATATCAAAGGAAAGTGAGGCGAACAGCCGTGAATGTACAGGAGAAATACCAGCGGCTGGAGGACACCGTCCGCCAGTATAATCCCGGGGCCAATTTTGACCTGATTCATGCGGCCTTCGTCTATGCCGAGGCCCACCACCGGGGGCAGAACCGCAAGGACGGCTCCCCCTTCATCACCCATCCCCTGGCGGTGGCACAGATCGTGGCGCAGGAGCTGCACCTGGACTCGGAGTCCATTGCCGCCGCTCTGCTCCATGACACCATCGAGGATACCGACGCCACCCATGAGGATATAGCCAGAACCTTTTCCCCTACCATTGCTGATATTGTGGAGGGGGTCAGCAAGCTGACCCGCGTTCAGGCCGCATCCAAGGCCGAGGAGCAGATGGAGAATCTGCGCAAGATGCTCTTGGCCATGAGCAAGGATATCCGGGTCATCCTCATCAAGATGGCCGACCGGCTCCACAATATGCGCACAATGGAGTATCAGACCCCGGAGAAGCAAAAGCAGAAATCTCTGGAGACCATGGAGATCTACGCCCCCATTGCCCACCGCCTGGGAATGCAGAAGTTGAAGTGGGAACTGGAGGATCTGAGCCTGAAGTACCTGGACCCCATCGGCTACCAGGAGATCATCGAGGCCTTGGAGGAAAAGGCTTCGGAGTATGACGGCTTCATGGCTTCTATCCATGACCAGATCACAAAGCGGCTGGAGCAGGCGGGCATCCAGGGTACCGTCTACGGCCGCATGAAGCACCCATACAGCATCTATCGCAAGATGTATACTCAGAATAAATCGCTGGACGATGTATTTGACCTGTTTGCCTTCCGGGTTATCGTGAACACCGTGTCGGAGTGTTATAACGTCCTGGGCATCATTCACGATTTGTATAAGCCGGTCCTGGGCCGGTTCAAGGACTATATCGGCACCCCCAAGCCCAATATGTACCAGTCCCTCCACACCACCGTGGTGGGGGATAACGGCATCCCCTTTGAGGTGCAGATCCGCACCCAGCAGATGCACGAGATTGCCGAATACGGCATCGCCGCCCACTGGAAGTATAAGCAGAACGGCCAGGGAGAGGGGGACGAACACGACTACGAGTGGGTGCGCCGGCTGCTTGAAAATCAGGACGGGGCCGATGCCGAGGATTTCATCCATTCTCTCAAGGTGGATATGTTTGCCGACGAGGTATTCGTCTTTACCCCCCAGGGAGATGTCATCAACCTCCCCGCCGGAGCCACGCCCATTGACTTTGCCTACAGCATCCACTCCGCCATAGGCAACCATATGGTGGCCGCCAAGGTCAACGGCCACATCGCCCAGTTCGATTCCAAGCTGAAAAATGGCGACATCGTGGAGATTGTCACATCCAAATCCGCCCACGGCCCCAGCCGGGATTGGATGAAGATCGCCCGCTCCAGCGAGGCCCGGAGCAAGATCCGCCAGTGGTTCAAGCGGGAGTGCCGGGACGAGAATATCGCCCGGGGACGCTCCTCCTTTGAAACAGAGCTCAAGCGCACCGGCGTGAGCCTCAAGGAGCTGATGGCGGAGGATAATCTGCCCAACATTCTCAAGCGCCTGGCCTATAAGAGCCTGGATGATATGTATGCCGCCATCGGCTACGGTGGCGTCACATCGCTGAAGCTCATTGGCCGCTTGCGGGAGGATATCCAGCGTATTCTGAAAATGCACCAGGAGGATCGGGCTGCGGAGGAGCCGCTGAAGGATGAGCCGGGGAAACCCCGCCCCGCCGTGCCCAAGCGCACCAAGAGCGAGCAGGGCATCGTGGTGGAGGGCTTGAGCAACTGCCTGGTAAAATTCGCCAAGTGCTGCACCCCTGTCCCCGGGGACGATATCGTGGGCTTTATTACCCGGGGCTATGGCGTCTCCGTCCACCGGACGGATTGCCCCAATGCTGACCCCGCCCGGCGCAAGCCCGAGGAGAAGGGCCGCTGGATCAAGGTATCCTGGGACGATAGTACCCGGGAGAATTACTCCACCACCCTGGAGGTGGTGGCCAAGGATCGGCTGAACCTCATTATGGATATTTCCACCGTCCTCTCCGCCACCAAGACCTGGGTCACCAATATGTCCGTCCGTACCACCAACGACGGCTTCGCCCTTATTACCATCGAGGTGGGCGTGTCCGACAGCACACAGCTGGCCACCGTCCGCCGTCGCCTGGAGCAGGTCTCCGGCGTCCTGCGCGTCACAAGACCCGCCGGAAGATAAACGCCGAAAGATCTTCGATTTTTCAGCCAACTGGTTTTGCAGCCCGCCCCACAAAATGATTCGTAGGGGCCGATGCCTACATCGGCCCGCCCAAATTTGATTTAAATTCCTTGTGCCCTGTCATTGCGAACCGGTGACCGACGTCACCGGTGTGGCGATCCGCAATACCCATCCACCGCACTCCCTGTAACCTCCGTAGGGGCCGGCGTCCCCGACGGCCCGTTTCCACCGCGTCCCTTGTAAAAGAACCTGTCATCGCCAGGGCGCTTCGCGCCCGTGGCGATCCGTCCTCTCCAACGAGGACGTTCCCAATTCACATAAAATAAAAAGGAGAAATTTACCATGCGTGCTGTATTGACCCGCGTGAAAAACGCCTCCGTCACCGTGGACGGAAAAGTCATCGGAAAGATCGGCCCGGGCTTTCTCATCCTTCTGGGCATTACCCACGAGGACACCGAGGCTCAGGCTGTGAAGTTGGCGGACAAGCTCATGGGTCTGCGTATTTTTGAAGATGAAAACGAGAAGATGAACCGCAGCCTGGAGGATGTAGGCGGCCAGGTGCTGGTGGTATCCCAGTTCACCCTGTACGGCAACTGCAAAAAGGGACGCCGGCCGGAGTTCCTGGCTGCTGCCCGGCCCGAGCTGGCCGTGCCTCTCTATGAAAAGTTCGTTGCCCTCTGCCGGGACAAGGGCTTTCATGTGGAGACCGGCGAGTTTGGGGCTTCCATGGAGGTGGAGTCTGTTAACGACGGCCCCGTGACCCTCATCGTAGACACCGATCAGCTATAAGGAGAAATTGTCATGAAAATCGATTCCCTGGCCGTAGGGCCTATTGGCACCAACTGCTATATTCTTCAGGACGAGAAGGAGAAGGTCTGTGCCATTATCGATCCCGGCGACGAGGCAGAGCGCATCGAAAAAGCTATTGAAAATACCGGCTGCACTCCCGTTATGATCCTGCTGACCCATGGCCATTTTGACCATTGCACCGCTGTGCGGGACCTGCTGGAGAGATGGCCGGACCTGCCGGTATATATTCACGAGAGCGACGTTACCGACCGGGTTTCCGGCGGCTTTGACCTGCTGTTTCCCCGGCTCACAGAGAAAAACCAGCGGTACTACAGGGAGAGCGATTGCCTGAAGCTGGGCGGTCTGACCATCCGGGTGCTGGAGACACCGGGTCACTCTCGGGGCTCCGTGTGCTTGGTGGCGGGGGACGTGATTTTCTCCGGGGACACGCTGTTTTACGGCAGCTGCGGCCGCACAGACTTTGCCGGCGGCAGCTATGAGGACATTCTCCGCTCCCTAAAAAGCCTGGCGCAGCTGCCCGGACAGTACACGGTCTATCCCGGCCACGACCGGCCAACCGATCTGGACTTTGAGCGGCGGATGAATCCGTATATGAAGCAGGGATTGCGGGGATGAAGCTGATATTCAAGGGCCACGATGCCCGGTACGCCGTGGAGCAGAGTCTGTTGGCGTTTTTCCCCCAGGAGCGCCCGGTGTATGACCCGGCGGCCCGGGAGGAGAATTGGGCCGCCGTCTCCCTGTCCTGCGGCAGCCAATATACTACATCCGTAACACAGATATACTATAACGGAAGCAGAGGAAAGGGCATAGCCCGTGTTATTATCGACCCTGCTGCGGACGAGTATGAAAAGGAGCGCCTGCGCCAGCGGGCGGTGAAGCTGAGCTTTTTCAAGGCGGCCCAAAAGGTCACGGGAGTGACTCCCACCTGGGGCGCCCTTACGGGCATCCGCCCGGCCAAGCTGGCGGCGGGCTATCTGGAAAAAGGAATGACGCCCCGGCAGGTGGATCATCTGCTGCGGGATACTTATTCCGTTTCCGAGACCCGGCGAGAGCTGTGCATCGAGGCGGCCCAGGCGGGCCTGAAGGCCAAGGCGGATTTAAAGCCCGAGGACATTTCCCTCTACATCGGCATCCCCTTCTGCCCTACCCGATGCGCCTATTGCAGCTTTGTGTCCCAGGCAGTGGAAAAGAGCTTTGCTCTTATGGAGCCATATCTGGAGGTGCTGCTGGGGGAGATCACCCAAGCGGCACGGATGGTAAAGGATCTGGGGCTGAACGTGAAGAGCTTTTACATGGGCGGCGGTACGCCCACTACCCTCTCCGCCGGGCAGATGGATCGGCTCCTGACCCATCTGAATCAGAGCTTTGACCTGTCCCGCTGCGCGGAATACTGCATTGAGGCCGGGCGGCCGGACACCATCGACCGGGAGAAGCTCCAGGTGCTTTTAGACCACGGCTGCGACCGCATCAGCGTGAATCCGCAATCCCTGGAGGACAGCGTCCTCCGGGCCATTGGCCGCCGGCATACGGCGGCGGACATTGAAAAGACTATGGCCCTGGCTATGTCCATGGGCTTTCGGCATGTGAACATGGATCTCATTGCGGGCCTGCCCGCAGACACCCCTGAGGGCTTCCGGCGGACTCTGGATAAGTGCCTGTCCTTCGGGGCGGACAACATCACCGTGCACACCCTGGCCCTGAAAAAGGGCAGCCGCATCCTGCTGGAGGGGCAGAAGATCCCCACAGCGGAGGAGGTGGGACAGATGCTGGACTATTCCATCGCTGCCCTGCGGGGGGCGAATTTTCGCCCCTACTACCTCTACCGGCAGAAGTACATGTCCGGCAGCTTTGAAAACATCGGCTGGTGCATAAGCGGCGCGGAGGGACTGTATAATATCTATATCATGGAGGAGCTGCACAGCATCCTCTCCCTGGGGGCCGGGGGCTCCACTAAGATGGTGGACCCGGCGGCGGGGCGCATTGAGCGGGTGTTTCACGCCAAGTACCCCAATGAATACATTACCCGCCCGGAGAAGATACAGAAGAACCTGGAGGGCTTCGCCGCCTTTTATCGCGCAATAAGGAAATAATCCGCAAGGGCCGGGAGGAGGGATGGCTTTGCCCCGGCGAAAGCAAAACTTTATGGAGGGCGCTGCCGTCCTGACACTGGCGGTGGCCGCGACCAAGGTTATCGGGGCTGTGTATAAGATCCCCCTGGGAAACCTGCTGGATAAGGACGGCATGGCCCATTTTTATGTGGCCTACAACATATATAGCCTTCTGCTCATCGTGTCTACGGCAGGGCTGCCCCTGGCCCTTTCCCGCCTGGTGTCCCGGGCGGAGGCCATGGGCCGAGTGAACCAGAGAAAGCGCATCTTCCGGGTGACGGCAGGTGTGTTTTTCCTGCTGGGGGTGGTGTGCTGCGGTGTGATGCTGCTGTTTGCGGGGCCCCTGGCAGAGCTGCTGAACGACGGTCAGGCGGCTCCGGCCATCCGGGTGCTGGCTCCGGCGGTGCTTTGCGTGTGTATGCTCTCGTCCATCCGGGGCTATACCCAGGGGCGGGGAGATATGCGCCCCACGGCGGTGAGCCAGATCATTGAATCCGCCGGCAAGCTGCTGGTGGGCCTTACGGCAGCTTGGCTGCTGACCCGGCGGGCGGCAGCGCCCAATATGTGCGCCGCCGGGGCTATCTCCGGCGTCACCGCCGGGGCGGCGGTGAGCCTGCTGGTGCTGGCGGCGTGGCTTCTGCGCTCCCATGGGGGGCAAAAGGGCACGGACATCCCGGACAGCCGCCGGGAGATCCTGCGCCAGGTGCTGGAGATCGGTATCCCGGTGACCCTGGGCTCTGTGGGCATGAGCCTCATTACCCTCCTGGACCAGGCATTGGTGCTGGGGACGCTGCAAAGCTCTCTGGGCCTGTCAGAAGCCGCTGCCACGTCCCTCTACGGGGAATACACCTTCGGCATGACTCTGTTTGCCCTGCCGGCCTCCTTTATGTATCCCCTGAGCATCAGCCTGGTGCCATCCATCGGCGCGGCCATGGCCGCAGGCCGTGAGGAGGCGGCGGCCCAAAATGCTGCCTCCGCCCTGAAGCTGGCCATGGTGCTGGCGCTGCCGGTGGGGGTAGGCATGTCGGTGCTGGCGGGGCCCATCCTGCAGCTGCTATACCCGGCGGTGCCCCAGACGGCGGAGGCAGCCGCCTTCCATCTGCGCATCCTGGGCCTGGCTTCCGTGTTTGTGTGCCTGATGATCGCCACGGCGGGGATATTGCAGGCCTACGGCAAGGAGCGCATTCCGGTGGTGACGCTGCTCATAGGCGGGGGCGTGAAGATCGCCGCCAACTACCTGCTGGTGACAGACCCGGCCATCTCTATCCACGGGGCGCCCATTGGGACACTGCTGTGCTATGCGATTATCGCGGGGCTGAACCTGGCGGCCATTGCCGGGACCATACCCGGGCGGCTGCGCCTGGGGGGCGCGGCGGGAAAGCTGCTGGCATCCACCGGCGCCATGGCGGCTACCGCCTGGTGCGGATACGGCTTCCTGTCCCGGCACATGGGTGCAGGGGCGGCTACGCTGCTGGCTATTTTGGCGGCGGCGGTGGTATACATCGTGCTGGTGCTGGCGCTGGAGGTGCTGCGCCGGGAGGAGATCCTGCAGCTGCCAAAGGGCGAAAAACTGGCAAAATTTCTATATAAGTCATGAAAAATACGAATTCCTATTGCAATAAAGGGGAAACTATGGTAAATTTTACGAGGAAGCCGTGCTATGGCTACGAGGACCTGCTGGAGATCATCCGGTTGCTCCGCTCCCCGGAGGGCTGCCCCTGGGACAAGGTGCAGACCCATGCATCCATCCGCCGGGGCCTGCTGGAGGAGGCGTATGAGGCCGCCGAGGCCATCGACCTGGACGACGCCGGGCTGCTGCAGGAGGAGCTGGGCGATGTGATGATGCAGGTGGTATTCCACGCGGACATTGAAAAGGACCGGGGCCGGTTCACCATGGAAGATGTGGTGGACGGCGTGGTAAAAAAGCTGCTGTACCGCCATCCCCATGTATTTGGGAGTGCCCACGAGGATAGCCCCGAATCCGTGCTGATAAGCTGGGATCAGCTGAAGCGGGCGGAAAAGGGACAGGCGACCACGGGCGAGGCTATGGAGGCCGTGGCCCGGAGTCTGCCGGGCCTGTGGCGGGCGGAAAAGCTGCAGAAAAAGGCGGCGGACGCGGGCTTTGATTGGCCGGACATCTCCGGAGCGCTTTCAAAGCTGGAGGAGGAAGTCCGGGAGCTGCGCCAGGCTGTGGAAACGGGCCGGGGCGTGGAGGAGGAGCTGGGCGACGTGCTGTTTGCCGCCGTGAAGGTGGGCCGCTTCGCCGGAATCGACCCGGAGGAGGCCGTGGCCGGCACCTGCGAAAAATTTATTCACCGGTTCCGGGCCGTGGAGGACGGCGCAAGGGAGCAGGGACGGACTCTGGAGGATATGCCTCTGGAGGAAATGACCAGGCTGTGGAACCAGGCAAAATGATTCTGAAACGAGTCTTCGTTTGGAATATAGCATGAACAAAAAGGATAAAAATATGGGAGGAATTTAACATGAACAAAACTGAACTGATTGCTGCTGTTGCAGAGAAGAGCGGCCTGTCTAAGAAGGACAGTGAGGCTGCTGTTGCCGCTACCATCGCCGCCATCACCGAAGCCCTGAAGGCCGAGGACAAGGTGCAGATCGTGGGCTTCGGCTCCTTCGAGGTGAAGAAGAAGGCTGCTCACATGGGCCGCAATCCCCGCACCGGCGAGACCATGGAGATCGCTGCCAGCAAGAACCCCACCTTCAAGGCCGGCAAGGCTCTGAAGGACGCTGTGGCGGAGTAATTTCTGCATAGATTCCCGGTGCCGGTGCCTTTGCACCGGCACCGCTTTTTTGGGAGGAGTAGAGTATGCGATTGGATAAGTATTTGAAGGTGTCCCGGCTCATCAAGCGCCGCACCGTGGCCAACGAGGCCTGCGACAACGAGCGGGTATCGGTGAACGGGCGAGTGCAGCGGGCCAGTTACGACGTGAAGGTAGGCGACCGCATCTGCATCCGGCTGGGACAGCGGGAGCTGCAGGTGGAGGTGCTCAGTGTGCAGGAAAACGCCGGCAAGGCAGACGCCGCCGCCATGTACCGGGAGATCTCGCCGGACAAACCGTCATAATGGAGAGGGACTTTCCATACACTGAGAAAAACGGTGTATGGGAGGTCTGTTTTTATGGCATATGAACTCAAGCAGGCGGCGGAGCTGAGCCAGCGCATTGAGCTGACGGGGCGGGAACGCCTGACCGTGACCGGCGTGGAGGACGTGGAGCGGTTCGACGAGCTGAGCGTGGTGATGCACACTGCGGCGGGGGTGCTGGTGGTAAGCGGGGAGGACCTGCACATCGGGAAGCTGTCCCTGGACGGCGGGGAGCTGCTGGTGGAGGGACACATCGATGGGCTGAACTTTGAGGATGCGCCGGCGCGCAAGAGCTCCTTCTTTTCGCGGCTGCTGGGGTAACGGATGGAGCTTTATATCCGGCTGCAGGTGCAGACCATCGCGGCGGCCTTTGCCATGGGGTGTGCGGCGGCGCTGCTGTATGACCTGATGCGCACCCTGCGCCTGGCCCGGCGGCGGACGGTGACGCATTTGACGGATCTGGTGTATGTGCTGGCGGTGGGATGGGCATTTCTACAGTTTGCACTGGCTATAGGTCAGGGGGAGCTGCGGCTGTATGTACTGCCCTGCGCTGCCCTGGGTGCAATTTTCTCCTGGCGGATGCTGGTGCCGTTTTTTCGGCCTATCTGGCAGTTTTGGCTGGGCGCGGCAGTGTATATGGGGCGTCTTTTATGGCAGCCGGTGCGGATGCTCTTACATTTTTGCAAAAAAGTATGGATTTCAGCGGAAAAAGCCATTGCCTTTTTCAAAAAATACTGTAAAATAAAACTATACCGAAAAAAAGGCGCACTGCCGCAGGACGAGGAGGGAGAAGCTTGAAGCAGGCGAAGAGAAAGAAGCGCAGAACACCCATTACTTTGGTGGTGCTGCTGGTGCTGCTGGCGGTGGTATCCGTGGAGCTGATCCGGGTGTATGGGCAGTTGGACAGCGCTAAATCGCAGCGGGAGACCATGAGCCAGGAGCTGGAGCAGCAGAAGAAGGAGAACAGCGCCCTGGAGTCCGACCTGAGCAAGGCGGGCGACGAGGAGTTTATCAAGGGCCTGGCTAAGGATCAGCTGGGCCTGGCCGAGGACGGCGAGCGGATATTCTATGATGTCAATCACTAAGGCATATTTTTCGTAAAGGAGAAGATACACACATTTATGGAGTTGGCGGTTGGGAGCATCGTCACCGGGAAGGTGACCACCATCACAAAGTTCGGCGCATTTATTGCTCTGCCGGGAGGAAAGTCCGGGCTGGTACACATTTCGGAGGTAGCGCCTACCTTCGTCAATGACGTACACGATTTCCTGGCGGAGGGGCAGGAGGTCTCCGTGAAGATCCTGGCCATTACCCCGGAGGGGAAAATCAATCTATCCGTGAAGCAGACACTGCCCAAGCCGGAACGTCCGGAGCGTCCGACACGCCGTGAACCGGCACCGCGCCGGGCGGCACAGCCTGCCCTTGTTCCCGCCGAGCCGGCGGAGCAGACCTTCGAGGATAAGCTCAAGCAGTTTATGTCCGTGTCGGACAGCAAGCAATCCGAGCTCAACCGCTATATGGCCGGCAAGCGCGGCGGAAGCCGCCGCCGGAAGTGAATAGAATAAGCACCCTGCAGCAGCAAGTGCTGTGCCTGCCAGGTAAAAGCAGCCATGGAGAATAACTGCAGCAAGCCCGGTTCAGCCTTTTACTGAACCGGGCTTTTTCAGCACCCAAGGTCGCAGCGGAGCAGAGAATAAGCAGACCTATTCAGCGGGGGGCTTCGCGGCTTCACGCAGCGTTTCCCTTACGCTATGCAATGAAAAAAGCTGACCCCCATATTTTGTGAGTGTCAGCTTTCAATTTACAGGCGCCGCACAGCCTCGGCTGTGCGGCGCCTGTTTTGATGTGCGATTCTGCTTGAAGGAAGCCGGTTGCGTAGGATTCTCAAATGGAAGGCTTGTCGGCACATGCCCAACAGGCCCTTATTCTTATACTGGCTCGTATTCTACATATTGAAACTTCAGGCCGTTTTCCTCCTGGATCTCACTGGCGGCGACTATCCGCCAATGGGGGTCGTCATCCAGGCTCGGGAAGAAGGCATCCGCCGGAGCTTCGGATAGTACCTTGGTGACATAGACCCGGGTGCAATGGGGCAGCAGCTGCTCGTATACCGCCTGACCACCGATGACAAAGGCATCGCTGCCGGCCAATGCCAGCAGCTCCTCCAGGGAGTGGACGGCCTCCGCCCGGTCCGGAATAAACCTTTTCTGCCGGGTCAGCACTAAATTGCGGCGATTGGGCAGCCCTCGCCCCCCTGGGAGGGATTCCAACGTTTTGCGGCCCATGATAACCGTATGGCCGGTGGTAAGGGCCTTAAAGCGCTGCAGATCGGCGGAAATACGGAACAGCAGATGGCCGTCTTTGCCGATGCCCCAGCTTTGACTCACGGCTACGATAGCCTGCATAGACACCCCTCCTCAGATGGCCACGGGGATCTTGTCCTCAAAGGGCTGGGGATCATACCCCTCCAGTGAGAAGCTGTCCCGGGTGAACTGATAGAAATCCGTGACGGCAGGGTCCATGATGAATTTGGGCGCCGGACGGGGCTCCCTTTCCAGCATCTTTTCGATGATGGGCACATGGCGGTCGTAGATATGGGCATCGGCGATGACGTGGACCAGCTCCCCGGCCTCCAGCCCCGATACCTGGGCCATCATATGGACCAGCACTGCGTACTGCACCACGTTCCAGTTGTTGGCGGCCAGCATATCCTGGCTGCGCTGATTCAAAATGGCATTGAGGGTGCGGCCCGACACATTGAAGGTCATGGAGTAGGCGCAGGGGTAGAGGGCCATCTCGTTCAGATCCTGGAAATTGTAAATATTCGTAAGAATGCGGCGGCTGGCGGGGTTGTGCTTCAGGTCATAGAGGACCCGGTCCACCTGATCCATGTCTCCCTCGGGATAGTGGTGCTTCACTGCCAGCTGGTAGCCGTAGGCTTTGCCGATGGAGCCGGTCTCATCAGCCCAGCTGTCCCAGATGTGGCCCCGGAGGTCATGGATGTTGTTGGACTTTTGCTGCCAGATCCACAAAAGCTCATCGATGCAGGTCTTGAAGTAGGTGCGGCGCAGGGTCAGGATGGGGAACTCCTCCTGCAAATTATAGCGGTTCACAAGACCGAACTTTTTCACCGTGTGGGCGGGGGTACCGTCCTCCCAATGGGGACGCACCGCAAGGTCCGTGTCCCAAACACCGCTATCCAGTATATCGCGGCAGTTGGCCTTGAAAATTTCGTCCGCGCGGCTCATAGGCAGGTCCTCCTTTTATCTCTGTTTTTCCAGCTCCGCCAGGATACGCTTGGCGATGGCAGGGTCGGATTCGTAGTAGACGTATTCTCCGTTTACCCGCTGGGTATCCTCGGAGCCCTTGCCGCCCAGGACCACCACGGAGCCCACGGGGGCCTCCCGCAGGGCGCGCTCCACGGCGATGGTGCGGTCCGGCTCGATGATAATTTCCGCCTTGCCGTCGGCGGCAGCGTGGGCCAGGCGGATGTCGATGTCCCGGGGATCCTCCAAGTCCGGATCGTCGGCGGAGAAGAACACCCGGTCGGCATATTTACCGCAGGCCTCACCTACGCCCTGGATCCGGGCAGGGGAGCGCTGGCCGGCTACACCGATGACCACAGTGACAAACTTGCCGGGATAGTCCTTCTTCAGGGCCTTCAGCACCGCCTGGCAGCTGATGCCGTTGTGCATATAGTTAATGAACACCTTCAGGCCCGCTCTTTCCATCACATCTGCCCGGCCCGGTACCACCAGGTGCTCCAGCGCAGCGGAGATGACAGAAGGGGCGCCGCCCATATCACGGCCCACGGCGATGGCAGCCAGGGCGTTTTCGATGTTGAAAAGACCGTCCATTGCGATCTTATAGGTGTCATGGCGGCCGGTGGCCTTTTCCGTGACGGTGAAGGCATAGCCCCGGGGAAGCTTTTGAATGTTGGAGGCGGCATAGTCGCACTCGCCGTCCTCCGCCATGCCTACCACGATGGTGCGGTTGGCCTTTTTGGCGGCGGCAAGGACATGGTCAAAATAGTCCGTGCTGCGGACGATGATCGCTACATCGGAATTTTCCAGCAGAGCCTCCTTGCACCTGAGATAGTCCTCCATGGTGGGATGCTCGTGGGGGGAGATGTGGTCGGGGCCGATATTCAGGAAAATACCGTAGCGGAAGTGCTGGCCGTAGGTCCGGTGGACCTGGTAGGCCTGGCTGCTGATCTCAGCGGTGACCACGGGCAGCTTGTGCTTCCGGGCCTCGGCAAAGAGCTGCTGCATTTCCAGAGACTCAGGCGTGGTCAGATGGGTGTAGGTCACCTGGCCGCCCATGTCATGCTCCATACCGGAGAGAAGGCCGGTTTTCGTGCCGGCCACGGCATCCATGACCGCGTGGGTCATATAGGTAGTGGTGGTTTTGCCCTTGGTGCCGGTGATGCCTACCAGAGTGAAGGCGTCGGAGGGGCGGTCATAGAACCACTGGGCTGCCAGGCTCTGGGCCTTTCGCACATCGCTGACGATGAGGGAGGGGAGGGGGCAATCCGCCAGCTGCTCCTCGGCCATATAGCACACGGCACCGGCCTCCCGGGCCTTGAGAAGGTACTCAGGTTTGAAGCCATAGCCCTTGCAGATGAACAGGTCACCGGGGCTTACAGTGCGGGAGTCATTGTTGAGGCCCAGGATCTCTATATCCCGACCGGTGCCGGAACGCAGCAGGCCGGCGGCGTGGAGAACAGACTCCAAAGAATTAGTGTGCTTCATAAAAGAAACCTCCTTTTTAATACGGGGCTGTCAGGCAAACCTGATCTTCCAGTCTGTGAGATTATAAAATGGGTCGGTAAGGGAGGGGGTCAGGCCCTGGATCACACCGGAGATGGTGAGAACGGAGCTGCGCTCAAAGCAGATGGGCGCGAAGGGCATCTGCGCCTGAAACGCCGCATACAGCTTGGCGGCTGCGGTGTCATGGGCAGACCCCTGGGCCGTGCGCTCGGCCGCCAGAAGAGCGGTGAGGTCGGCGCTTGTGTAGCGGCCATAGTTGCACGAGCCGGTGAGAAGCTCCGTCAGGTCCCAATCGGCGGTCATTTTATACTCGCCGTAGTACAGGTCAAAATTCCCGCTTTTCAGCCGGGCGACAAACTCGCTCCAGGGTACGGCGGCAATGGAGACCTGCAGCGCCGAGGTGCTCAGGGCGGCGGCGATCTTGGCGGCAGCATCCCGCTTGTGGGCGCTCTCAGAGTTTACCAGCAGCGTTACGGACACGGGGGAGGCGTCAGAGCCGTAGCCCGCGGCGGCAATGGCTGTGTTGAAGTCATCGGGAGAGTAGGCCTGGGGCTGCTTGTCCGGATAGAGGGCGGAGGAGGGGTGGATGGGATACTCCGCCGCCGTGCCGTGGCCCATGAGGAAGGAGCTGACGCAGCCGGCGCGGTCAATACCCTGGCTGACGGCCCGGCGCAGCTCGGCACTATTAAAGGGCGCCCGGGAGGTGTTAAAGCCCAGATAGTGCAGCACGGTGGTGTCGGCGTCCGTAAAATCGCCGGAGGACACGGCCCCGGTGGAGGCGGTGTCGGACAAGTCACAGTGCAGCAGCTGCACCTCCCGGGCGTAGAAGGCATAGGAAACGGTGTCGCTATTCTTGCAGGTGTAGAGGTCGATGCGATCCATAGGGAGGGACTTCTGCTGCCACCAGCTCCGGTTGGCCGTAAGGTAGGCGCCCTCCGTCCCGGCGGCGGCTACATAGGCATAGCGGCCGGTGCCCAGGGGCACGAGATCGGTCTCCGTGCCCGATTTAACAATGGGGATGTCCAAAAGGGAGATGAAGGAGGAGTTGGGCCGGGTGAGACGGATGACGAGGGTCTGCGCCCCATCGGCACGGATGGAGGCCACCTGGCTGAGACGGCCGCTGTAGCGGGCGGAGGTCTGAGCCCGGCGCACAGTGGCAGCGGCGTCAGAGGCGGTGAAGGCGGAGCCATCGGTAAAGGTGACGCCGCTGCGCAGCTGGATGGTCCAGGTATAGCTGGCGGCATCGTAGCTCCACGATTGAGCCAGGACGGCCTGGGGCTGCATTTCCAGATCCAACTGTACCAGCCCCTCATAGAGCAGGCAGCCGATGTCCTGCTGGGTGCCGTCACCGCAGGTGACGGGATCCAGGGTCAGGCCCTGGAGATAGGGCAGGGCAAAGGAGCTGATGGAGACATCCTTGTCCTTGTTTTTCTGCTGATAGTAGTCAGCCAACTCGTCGTAGATCTGATTGGAGTCGGCATCGGCAGCGGTGCCGCTGCAGCCCAGCAGGGACAGCAACATCCCCAGGGCCAGAAGCAGGCAGAGCAGGCGTTTTTTTCTCATGTGGGTTCCTCCAGTGCCAGTAGGGCAATCTGCGCGCCCCGGGCGTTTCCCACCTTACGGTGGGACCAGTACAGCTCCTGGCGGCAGGCGGTGCAGTGGGGGCAGACGTCAATGCTTGTGACGCCCAGGCTTTGCAGCCAATGGGCGTTGATCCCCTTGAGGTCGATGTGCCATTTTTTGCCCCGGCGGGTCATGAAGGGATCGGCTTGGGCGCCCAGGGCGCCGTGCATGGCGGCGGGGACATCATCGTCCGTTTCAAAGCAGCAGGGGCCGATGGACGGGCCCAGGGCGCAGAGCAGGTCTGCCGGCTCCGTGCCAAAGGCATCATGCATTTTCAGGGCGGTTTTGGCCGCGATGCCGGCAGCGGTGCCGCGCCAGCCTGCATGGACGGCCCCAATGGCCCGATGCACCGGATCAAAGAGCAGGATGGTGCCGCAATCGGCGGAAAAGACCACCAGAGAAAGACCGGGGCAATCGGTGATGAGGGCGTCCACATCCGTATAGTCCCGGGGGTGGAGGAGGCCCTTGCCGGCGTCCTGGCCCGTGACCTGGCGGATATTCTCCGAATGGGTCTGCTGAGTGAAAACGGTGCTCTCCGGCGCAACGCCCACAGCGGCGCAGAATCGGCGGTAGTTCTTCCACACATTTTCGTCACTGTCGCCCCGGCTGATGCCAAGGTTCAGGCTGTCCCAGGGGGCGGGGCTGACGCCGCCTAAGCGGGTGGAGAAGCCGTGACGCACCGGCTGGCCATCCAGCAGGGAGCTGGACAGCCACAGCAGGCCGTTATTTTGATGGGTGAGAAAGGACATGGCGGAAGCTCCTTTAAAGAGAGGGGGACGGGGATTACGGATTGCCGCACCGGTGACATCGGTCACTGGCTCGCAATGACAGGGCATAGGCGAGATTGAATTTTTCAGGCGTTTCTGCCGCAGCAGTTCTTATACTTCTTGCCGCTGCCGCAGGGGCAGGGGTCATTGCGGCCGATCTTCTGGACCCGGCGGGGCTGCTTTTTCACGGTGCCGTCGCCGCCGACGCTCTCACCGGTGGCCTTGGCCACCCGCTCACGCTTGATCTCCTGATCCTTCTTGATGCGCACGGAGTAGAGCCGCCGCACAGTTTCGGATTGGATAGCGGAGATCATCTCCTCGAACATATCCAGGGATTCCTTCTTGTAGGCGATGATGGGATCGGTCTGGGCATAGGCCCGGAGGCGGATGCCCTGGCGCAGGTCGGCCATGGCGTCGATGTGGTCCATCCAATATTCATCCACCACTCGCAGCAGCACCACACGCTCCACCTCGCGCATGACGGGGGAGGTGAACTCCTGTTCCTTCTGCTCGTAGTAGGCCGCGGCTGCGGCCGTGAAGGCATCGGTAACATCGGCGGCGGTCTTTTCCTTCAGCTCCTCGTCGGTAAAGCGGACGGTGAACTTGGGGAAGTACAGACCCTCCACCTGGTGCAGCAGCTCCCGGCAGGAGGCGGCATCCAGATGGTCGTTCTCGGCGAAATACTCCGCTACCAGGTGGGAGATGGAGGTGTTCATCATGTTCATGATGATGTTCTTCACATCCAAACCGTCCAGCACCTGCTTGCGCTGGTCATAGATGATCTCCCTCTGCTTGTTCATGACATCATCGTACTCCAGCACGGACTTACGGGCCTGGAAGTTCCGGGACTCCACGGTGGTCTGGGCCTGCTCGATGGCGCGGGTGAGGATCTTTTGCTCGATGGGGGTGTCCTCGTCAATATTCAGCCGCTCCATCATGTTGGTGACACGCTCACCGCCGAACAGGCGCATGAGGTCATCCTCCAGGGAGATGTAAAACCGGGTCTCGCCGGGGTCGCCCTGACGGCCTGCACGGCCACGGAGCTGATTGTCAATACGGCGGGAGTCGTGGCGCTCGGTGCCGATGATGAACAGGCCGCCGGCCTGGCGCACCCGGTCGGCCTCACCGGCGATCTCCTCCTTGTGCTGGCGGAGCTTCTCGGCAAAGAGCTTCCGGGCGCTCAAAATCTCCTCGTCCTCGGTCTCGGCGTAGCCGGTGGCTTCGGCGATGAGCTCATCGGTCATGCCCGCCTTGCGCAGGTCGGTTTTGGCCAGGTACTCGGCGTTGCCGCCCAGCATAATATCCGTACCACGGCCTGCCATGTTGGTGGCCACGGTGACGGCGCCGAATTTGCCGGCCTGGGCCACGATCTCCGCTTCCTTCTCGTGGTTCTTGGCGTTGAGCAGATTGTGCTTGATGCCCTCCCGGGTCAAGAGCTTGCCCAGCAGCTCGTTTTTCTCGATGGAAACCGTACCCACCAGCACCGGCTGGCCCTTTTCGTGGCACTCCTTGATCTGCCGGATGACGGCCCGGTATTTGCCGTTTTCGGTCTTATACACCGCATCCTCATTGTCAATACGGATCACGGGACGATTGGTGGGGATCTCCACGATGTCCAGCTTGTAGATGGTGGAGAATTCTTCCTCCTCTGTCAGGGCCGTACCGGTCATACCGGAGAGCTTATTATACAGACGGAAATAATTCTGGAAGGTGATGGTGGCCAGGGTCTTGCTCTCCCGTTGGACGGACACATGCTCCTTGGCCTCGATGGCCTGGTGCAGGCCCTCGGAGTAGCGGCGGCCGAACATCAGACGGCCCGTGAATTCGTCCACAATGATGATTTCCCCGTCCTTGACCACATAGTCCACATCCCGTTTCATGGTGCCGTGGGCCTTGATAGCCTGGTTGATGTGGTGGGCGATGGTGCTGTTTTCGGGGTCAGACAGATTCTCCAGGCTGAAGAACTCCTCGGCCTTGGCGATGCCCCGGGCGGTGAGGGTGGCGGTTTTGGCCTTTTCATCCACCACATAGTCCGCGTCGATGGTGGGGTCCTCCTCGGCCTTGTCATCGGTTTCGGTGACTACATATTTTTTGAGGCGGGCGGCAAATTGCTCGGCCTGGTCATAAAGCTGAGTGGATTTTTCCCCCATGCCGGAAATGATAAGGGGAGTGCGGGCTTCATCGATAAGGATGGAGTCCACCTCGTCCACGATAGCGAAGTGGTGGCCCCGCTGGACCTGCTCGCTGGCGTAGAGAGCCATGTTGTCGCGCAGGTAGTCAAAGCCCATCTCGTTGTTGGTGCCGTAGGTGATGTCGGCGGCGTAGGCGGCCTGGCGTTCGGCCTTGGACAGATCATGGATGATAAGGCCCACGGAAAGACCCAGGAAGCGATGGACCTTGCCCATCCACTCCGAGTCACGCTTGGCCAGATAGTCGTTGACGGTGACGATGTGGACGCCCTGGCCGGTGAGGGCGTTGAGGTAGGCGGGGAGGGTGGCCACCAGGGTTTTACCTTCACCGGTCTTCATCTCGGCGATGCGGCCCTGGTGCAGCACAATGCCGCCGATGAGCTGCACCCGGTAGGGGCGCAGGCCCAGCACCCGGTCCGCTGCCTCCCGGACGGTGGCAAAGGCCTCGGGGAGGATATCGTCGGTAGTCTCGCCATTTTGCAGGCGCTCCTTGAACTCGGCGGTCTTTGCCTGAAGCTGGGCGTCAGTGAGGGCTTTATACTCCTCCTCCAGCGCCTCGATCTTATCGGCGATGGGATAGATCTTTTTCAGCTCGTGGTCACTGTATGTACCGAAAATCTTGGTCAGCAGGCCCATATTTAAAAACTTCCTTTCCATGCAGTAAGTGTTTGCAGATTGATACTAAAGTATACCACACTTTTTTTGCATATGCAAATACTTCCGATGCGGGGAAGCGGTGCCGGCTTTCAGGCTGAATTCAGGCCCCCGTCACCCGGCGGAAGTGCTGCAAGCACCCTAACTTCGTCACCTCCTCCGGCTGCGATATTCCTCCGCTGAGCCCTAAAGAGCGATTCCTTATCCCTGCCTTATCAATAAAGCGCCGGGCGCACATCAAATATGCGATGTGCGCCCGGTGTGATTTTAATCTTCAGATTTTATTCGGCTTTAAAGGACATGCACTCTACATAGTTGTCCATGAAAACGGGGCTTGAGCTCAGGTCCACGGTCTCGGACATTTCCGCCAGAGCCGTGCCCTGGGCCTGGAATTCGCCCCGCAGCAGCATCATGGACGCGCCCACCAGAGCGGCGTTGCCAATGGCACAGGCCCGGCCCTCCAGCTCCGCCGGGAACAGGCCTATGCAGGCGGCGCTGTGCAGATTCAAAATGCTGCCGAAGCCCCCGGCGATGATGAGCCGGTGGGGGCCTTCTGCGGCGATGCCCTCCGCTTCCAGCAGGGTCAGCATGCCTGCGCAGATGGCGCTCTTGGCCAGCTGCAGCATCCGGATGTCCTTTTGGGTCAGGGCTACCTCCGGCGTCAGGGGATATTCGGCCTCCTCACCGGTAAAGGCGCCGGTCTCGTCGATGATCTTCTCTCGGCAGAACACTGCCGCCGCATCGATGATGCCGCTGCCGCAGATACCCGCAGCGGGGGCATCTGCGATGGTATGGCAGCAGAGCTTGCCGCTATCCCAGGTCACTCGGTCGATGGCTCCGGGGCTGGCCTGCATGCCCCGGGAGATGGCGGCGCCCTCAAAGACCGGGCCCGCTGCGGTGGAGCAGCACAGCAGGCGGCCCTCATGCCACAGAGCCAGCTCGCCATTGGTGCCGATGTCCGCCAGCAGGGCGCTCTCCGCCCGAGTACAGATCTGGCTGGCCACCAGGGCCGAGGTGATGTCGGCCCCTACAAAGGCTGACATGCATCGGGGGAGGTATAGTCTGGCCCCGGGCGCCGCCGAGAGCGTTAGCTCCTCCGGCTCCGTGTACCGGCCGAACAGCTCGTCTGCGAGAAAGGGCGCGTGGGATAGGCAGTCCACATCCCGGCCGGTGAGCAGGTACAGCATGGTGGTGTTGCCTGTGAGGACCACGGTGTCCACCGCGGCGGCCTCTATCCCTGACTGGGTCTCCATCTGCCGCAGCAGGGCGTCCACCCCGTCCCGAATGCACCTGGCCAGGGCCTCCCGCCCCCCGGCCAGGGACTTTTCTATGCGGGAAATGACGTCCGCACCGTACACCCGTTGGGGGTTGGGGGCTGCCGCCTGGGTCAGGAGGGTGCCGCTCCGGTCATAGAGCCGGGCGGCCAGGGTGGTGGTGCCGATGTCCACCGCCGCGCCATATTTTTCAAAGATGGGTGCCGGGGTAAAGGCGGGCATGGCACCGTCGCCGCTGATGGCCTGCACGGCCCGGCTGGCGTCTAACACCACGGTGCAATCGCCCTCCACCGTGGCAAGACACGCCAGGCGGAAGCCCTCCTGCAGGGCCTTTGGACCCAGCAGCGCCGTCTCCTGAGACCCGGCCGGAGATACCCGGCCCTGTACCGTTACCCGGCACTTGCCGCAGCGGCCGTGGCCGCCGCAGGGGGTCTCCACCCCGCCGCCCAGGGCGTGGAGCAGCAGGGCCCCCGCCGGGATCTCCCGGACGGACACCTTTCTGTTTGGTGCGTAAATGGTTACCTTGGGCATGTCGTTCCTCCCCATAGCAAACGGGCAAAACCTCTGCTTTTACAGGGGCTTTGCCCGCATATAATTATGAGTGATCGCTCCGGCCGCCTTTCTGCCCGGCAGTGTGGGAGCAGTGCGGGACAGAGTGAACATATCCATCATTTGGCTTGCAGGCTTCATAGCAGTGGGCGGCTGAGGCATCAGCCTTTATAGACATTTTATGGCACATGCTTAACTGTGTATTGTAAGTAGTATAGCATAGGAAAACTATGATTTAAATATAAAAATGGCTTTTTTCTGCAGCTATGAGGAAAAGAGCTATAGTGCGTGAGAGCTTGCATCATAGCCGGTGCCGTTGAGGGCGATGCCGGCTATGCGCACAGCAGACTATAAGCCCTTTGCAGTGAATGCTTCAGTAAAAAAGGTGAGGCCCGCCGGGTCTCACCTTTTTTACCATATGAACCGCCCGGCACAGCCTCAGCCTACGGCATACCGGGCGAAGGTGTTATTTACCAGGTCGTCAAAGGGCACCCACTGGCTATGCGCCAGCTCGCCGGCCTGCTCCATCACCGTCTCCAGCCGCTCCAGAGCTTGCTGCTCCATAATGGGCGTGGCGTTCCAGGCGTCGATCTGCCGATGTCGGGCGGTGACGGCCTCCAGCTCCTCCAGGCTCGTGTCCGGAAACTGATCCACAATGGCCTCGGCCACCTCTCGGTCCGTGTGCTCGGCCACCCATTTTTGGGCCTTGGCAATGGCGTTTACGAACCGCTGGGCGGTGTCGGCATTATTTTCCAGCCAGCTGAGATTGGCAAAGTAGGCGGTGTAGGGAATCTCGCCGCTCTCCTGGCCGATGGAGGTGAGCACATAGCCTTGGCCGGCGGCCTCCACCTGAGTGGCAGTGGGCTCAAAGAGGGCCACATAGTCCCCCTGGCCGCCGGTGAAGGCCCCGGCCATCATGTTGAACTGCACGGAGGTATCTACCGTTACGTCCACCCCGGGGGTCAGGCCGTTCTGCCGCAGGACATATTCCAGGGTCATCTCCGGTACGCCGCCCTTGCGGCCGCCGATGATGGTCTTGCCCTGGAGATCCTCCCAGGAGAAGGGACTCTCTGTGCGGCCCACCAGGAACGAGCCGTCCCGTTTGGTCAGCTGGGCAATGATCTGGGTGTGGTCGGCCTTGCCCTGGTTATACACATAGATGCTGGCCTCAGGCCCCGCCAGGCCGATGTCCGATTGGCCGGAGACCACAGCAGTCATGACCTTGTCGGCCCCGCCGCCGTTGGTAAGCTCCACCTGCAGGCCCTCGGCCGCAAAGAATCCCTGGCTCATGGCCACATACTGGGGCGCATAAAACACCGAGTGGGTGACCTCGTTGAGCCGCACCACTGTGGCGTCCTGCTTGCCGCAGGCGCACAGCCCCGGCACGATCATCAGTGCAGCCAGCAAAAATGTCAGCAGTTTTTTCATAGTCCTTTCCCCCAAAAACGATTCAAAAATTTTTCCACCCACAGCACCAGCCGATACATCACCACCGCCGCCGCTGCCAGGATCACCACGCTGGTCATGACCAGATCCATGTTGAACACCTGGGAGCCATAGACGATGAGATATCCCAATCCGGCCTGCGAGATTAGAAACTCCCCCATGATGACGCCCACCCAGGAAAGCCCCACGTTCACCTTCAGGGTGGAAAAAAGGGTGGGCGCGTTGGCCGGGAATACCAGCAGCCAAAGGATCTGCCAGCGGCTGGCCCCCAGGGAGCGCATGAGGCGGATCTTCTCCCCGTCCGTGGAGAGAAATCCCTGATACATATTCAAAATGGTCACGATCAGCGAAATGGCCAGGGTCATGACGATGATGGCCCCCTGACCGGCCCCCATCCACACAATGAAAATGGGGCCCAGGGCCGTTTTCGGCAGGGCGTTGAGCACCACCAGGTAGGGGTCCAGGATCCGGGCCAGCTTTCCCGACCACCACATGCAGATGGCCACCACTGTGCCCGCTGCGGTACCGGAGAGGAAGCCGATGACCGTTTCGCCGCAGGATACACCGATATGCCGCCACAGATCGCCGCTGCGGCAAAGGGACGCGAAGGTGGCGGCCATGCGGCTGGGGCAGCTGGTGAGGAAGCCATCGGACAGGCCCATCCGGCAGCTCAGCTCCCACAGGGCCAACAGGCCCAACAGCAGAGCTATCTGCCACAGATGCACTTGCCGATTCTGCCGCCGGTTGGCCAGCAGATAGGCCTGCCGGGCCGGGGAAGGGGAGGCGCTATTCATGGTGATCCAGCTCCTTCCATATGGCTTGAAAATAGGTGTGAAAGGCCTCAGTGTCCCGGCGCTCCAGGGGCGACAGATTTTGCAGGGCCGTCAGGTCGTGGGTGCTTTTCACCACGGCGGGCCGGGCGCTGAGAACGAAAATGCGGTCGGAGAGGCTGATGGCCTCGGAGATGTCGTGAGTGACCAGAAGGGCGGTTTTTCCCTCCTGGCGGATGATGCGGCTGATGTCTGAGGACACCGAGAGCCGGGTCTGAAAATCCAAAGCCGAAAACGGCTCATCCAGCAGCAGGATCTTCGGGTTTGTGGCCATGGTGCGGATGAGGGCGCATCGCTGACGCATGCCGCCGGAGAGCTGGGAGGGCCGCTTTCCGGCAAACTCCCACAGACCGTAGCGCTTGAGCAGCGCGTCGGCATAGGCCAGGGCCTCGGGGGTGCGTTTTTTGGTGACGGTAAGCCCTAGGGTCACGTTGTCCCGGATAGTGCGCCAGGGAAACAGCTGATCCCGCTGGGGCATGAACCCGACCTTCCCGGAGGGACCGCGGACGGGGGCGCCGTCCACCTCCACCGTGCCGGCGGTAAGAGGCTCCAGCCCGGAGACCACCGACAGCAGAGTGGATTTGCCGCAGCCGGAGGGGCCCACCACGCTGCAAAACTCTCCCGGGGCGATGTCTATGTCTACCCGCCGCAGGGCCTCCACCTCTCCGTCGGGCGCCTGATACACAAAGGACGCGCCGCGAAGATGAATCATTTGATCTGCCTCCTTTGCTGAGAGAATGACTCTCCGTGGTCATACTATGCCGCCGGGACGGAGGGGGTGCGGAGAGAAGCCTGCCGAAAACCCCTCCGTTTTTTTCCGACAAAAGGCTTGCAGGCTGCTGCGCGCAGAATTCCGGCGCGAAGCGCCGGAATTTCACTACTTATCGCCTGAGAGGTGTTTTCTCTCACGCACATGCCGCGAGAGAAAGTGATTGCAATTTTTCGCGTCTGCGGACGTGAACTCCGCAAAGAAAAAAAGGAACCGCTGAGGCGGTTCCTTTTGATGCGTGCGGGGATATAGGGCGTTATTGACAGGCGGACTCGTTAGGCGCGGCGGCGGAGGGAACGGCGTCCAACTCCTTCACCCAGCAGCGGCGGCGCTTATGCTGCTCCAGGGGGAAATTCTGCCACTGGGTCTGCACCTTCTCGTTTTCCTCCAGCATGGGGCCGGTTTCGGCGTAGCGGATGCCCATTTTTCGGCAGCCCTGCATCACCTTGCTGAGAATGATGGCGTTGACGCCCTTTCCCTGAAGGTCCGGCCGAACGGCAATGAGCAGCAGGTCAATGGTGTCATTTTTCCGGAAGGCGTGGAGCACATGAACCCAGCCTGTGGGCAGCAGCCGGCCCTGGCTCTTTTTCAGCGCCTCGGCAATGCTGGGGGCGCTGACACCAAAGGCCACCAGCTCGTCCTGTTCATTGAGAACAAAGCAGGTAAGCTTGGGATTGATGAGGGGGGCGAACTTCATGCTGTACTTTTTGACCTGTGCCGGGGACAGATCCACGGTGCCGTAGAGCGGGGCATACGCCTCGTTCACAAGCTGGAAAAAGGGCTTCAGCAGGGGGAAATAGCCCAGCCGGGTGCGGACCTCCAGGATGTGCAGCTTCTGCCGTCGCTGCACATAGGCCGAGAGCTTGGCCCAGCGGGCGATAGTTTTTTCGTCCTCAGGAGCGGAAATGAGATTTTCCACCCAATCCACGTCTTTTACATAGCCAAGAGCTGCCATGTGCTGCATATAATAGGGGTGGTTGTAATATGTAAAGAAGCAGCTGCGGCGGTCAAAGCCCTCCACCAGCATGCCCTCCCGGTCCATGTCCGTGAAGCCCAGAGGACCGTGTACGGCGGAGCAGCCCAGCTCCCGGGCCCAGTTCTCCACTGTTTCAAACAGGGCGGAGGAGACCTCTATGTCGTCAATGAAATCCACCTGGGTGAAGCGCAGGCGGTTGGTGCCCCACTTTTCATTGGATTTATGGCTGAGTATGGCGCCGATGCGGCCGACGATCTCAGAGCCGCGCATGGCCAGCCAGCAGCGGGCATCGCAGTAGGAAAAGGCGGGGTTTTTCTTCCTGTTCCAATCCTCCATATCATCGCTGTAGGTGGCGGGGACGAACTGGGGCACATCTTTATATAATTGATTCGGGAAGTCCACAAACCGGCGCAGCTGGCGGTGAGTGGTTACTTCAACGATGGAAACCATGGGCAATATCCTCCTAATCTAAACCAAAGTCATTCTACCCTGGCCTGTGAAAAATAGCAAGGCTTTTTTTGCTAAGGAGGCAGAAAGAATACAAAACGGGGAAAAAGAAAAAAATATAAAAAAGGTCTTTCACTGGGCAGAAATTTTTGGTATAATCCATCATAGATAATAATCTGTATTTTAAGAATAGATCTGCGAAAGGTTCACAAGGAGGCGCTACTATGATTAAGATCGGTATCATTGGCTGCGGCAAGATCGCCCAGACCCGGCACCTGCCGGAGTACGCTACCAACCCCGATGCCAAGCTGGTGGGCTATTATGACAAAATCAGCTCCCGCGCCGTCCAAATGGCGGAGAAATATGGCGGAAAGGTGTATGATTCCTATTACGATCTGATAAACGACCCGGAGATCGATGCGGTGTCCGTGTGCGTGGAAAACCGCAACCATGCCGAGATCACCAACGCCGCCCTCTACGCCGGCAAGCATGTGCTGGTGGAAAAGCCCATGGCCGTGACTCTGGCGGAGTGCGAGTCCATGGTGGCCGCTGCCGAGTTTAACGGCAAGCACCTGATGGTGGGCCACAATATGCGCTTTGACCCTGTGCATCGCCGGGCCAAGAAGCTGCTGGAGGCGGGCGTCATCGGCGACATCATCACCTTCCGCACTACCATCGGCAACGCCGGGCCTGAGGGGTGGTCCCCGGACCGGGACGCCTGGTTCTTCGATAAGGACAAGGCCGCTATGGGCGCCCTCAGCGATCTGGGCATCCACAAGCTGGACCTGCTGCAATACCTCACCGGACAGACGGTCATCGAAACTACTGCCAAGGTGATGACCTTGAATAAGCACGACGACCACGGACACTTCATCGGCGTGGACGACAACGCCCTGTGCATCCTGCGCATGAATGGCGGCGCCGTGGGCACCCTGGCCGCCAGCTGGACGGTGTATGGCAAGGAGTGCAACTCCACCTGCCTATACGGCACCAAGGGCATCATGCTCATCTACAGCGATCCCGGTGCCCCCATTGTGGTGCGGGATATGAGCAATACATCCACCGCTTACAGCTTTGAGCCCAGCACCCGCTCCGGCGTTATCGACGAGTTTGTGGACGCCCTGGAGCACAACCGGGAGCCGGAAATCGACGGCAAGAAGGCGCTGACCATCATGAGCACCGTCTTTGGCAGCATCAAGTCCTCTGAAATCAGCCGCACTGTGGCGGTGAACAGCACGTTCGTGTCCCACCTGTAAGGAATTGCTATAAATTATCATGCAAAAGGAGCGGCCTGGGCCGCTCCTTTTTGCATTTTCCCGGAGGGGGTTTCTTTTTTGATAAAAATCTGCTATAATCGTGTCGATTTGATAAATGAGGAGACAGTCCATGAAAAGATATATTGCGATCCTTGCGGCGGCACTGCTGCTGGCATGCACCGCCTGCGGCAAAAAGCAGGCACCGTCCGACACCTTGGACAGCAAAGGGCTGGTTACGGCCTCCACGCAGGAGATGATCTATAAAAACAGCAGCTACACACTGCGCTTCACCAAAAACGAAGAGGGGAAATGGCAGTGGAAGGACGACACCACTCTGCCCCTGGATCAGACACTGATGCAGCAGCTGCTGGACCAGGTGAGCGCCCTGAACACGCTGACGCCCCTGGAAAACCCCGGCGACATCACCGCCTATGACCTGGACGGACCGGACCGCACATTGGAGGTCAAGAACGACGACGGCACCGGCCTGTCCCTGCAGATCGGCGCGGCGGCGGAGGGCGGCGGCTACTATATGTGCCGGGACGAAGATACCACCAAGATCTATGTGGCGCCGGATGCGCTGGTGCAGCTTATGGACCGGAATATTTATGAGCTGGTGGAGATGCCCACCCTGCCGGCCCTGACGGCGGACAAGCTTACGCATATTCAGGCCCGGGGCGGCGGAATGGACGTCACCGTGGCGCGGGGCGAGGGAGACAGCTGGCTATGCAGCGGCGCGGACGTGTCCGACCGGATGACGGCGCTTACAGCCCTCTTGGCCGAGGGCCTGAAGCTGGAGTCCTGCGTGGACTATAACCCCAGCTCCGGCGCACTGCCCATTTGCGGGCTGACGGACCCGGCGGCCACGGTCACTGTCAACTATCTGACCAGCACCGGCAGTACTGACAGCTTTACGGTCTACATTGGCCTGGCGTATGAGGATGGCTATTTTGCTATGTATAACGATGTCCCCGCCATTTTTAAGGTGTCTGCAGCCACGGCTCAGGCACTGCTGGATCTGCTGACCCTGGGCGCATGACCCCAAAAGAGCATATAAAAACGAAAACCGGGAGGGCGGATGAGGTGCTCTCCCGGTTTTCGGGAAAATGGGGGCGGCCAAAAATCGCTTTTTTAATTTTCTTTAAAGCCTGGCCGCTTACCATACGGTTATACAACGGGACTTGTTCCGGCGGGTTTTTCGGTATACAATTAAGAAAAAACGAATGGGAGGCAGGGAAATGCGGATCCTGGTGGTGGAGGACGAAAAAAGGCTGGCGCAGAATCTGCAGGAGCTGCTGCGCCGGGAGGGCTACACTGTGGACGTGAGCAACGACGGCGTCTCGGGCCTTGATAACGCTTTATCGGGGATCTACGATCTGCTGGTGCTGGACGTGATGCTGCCGGGGCTGGACGGCTTTGCCCTGCTGCAGCGGCTGCGGAGCACCGGCAGCCGCCTGCCGGTGCTGATGCTCACCGCCCGGGGCGAGCTGAGCGACCGGGTGCGGGGCCTGGACCAAGGGGCGGACTATTACCTGACCAAGCCCTTTCAGACGCCGGAGCTGCTGGCCTGCGTGCGCCTGCTGCTGCGGCGGAGCAACGGCGAGAGCGGCGGCGACGATCGCATCCATCGGGGCGACCTGGTGCTGGACCCGGGGACGTTTCAGGTGACCTGCGGCCAGCGCAGCGCCCGGCTCAGCCGCAAGGAGTACGATTTGCTGGAGATGCTCATGCGCAACGGCGGGCAGATCCTGTCCAAGGAGCAGCTGCTGCTCAAGGCCTGGGGCTATGAGTCCAATGCCGAGGACAACAATGTGGAGGTATACATCTCTTTCCTGCGGCGGAAGCTGGAGCTGGTACGCTCTAACATGCGCATCCGCACAGTGCGCCTGGTGGGCTATTGCCTGGAGGAAAAGGAATGATCCGAAAATTACGGCTGAAGATCGTGGGCATCAGCTTGGTGACGGTGGCGGCGGTGCTGCTGAGCGCCCTGGTGGTCCTGGCCCTGTCCACCCGCAGCCAGATGGTGCATAGCAGTGAGGAGCATCTGGCTGCCGCATTGGAGGGAAATGCCGACAAGAACCAGCTGCCCGGCAGCAGCGGCCAGCCCTGTTTTGTGGCGGAGGTGTTTACCGGCGGAACGATACGCCTCTCCGGCAGCAGCTACTACAACCTGGAAAATCAGGACCTGGTGCTGGATATCGTACGCTCGGCCCTGGAGGGGAAAAACGACAGCGGTGTGCTAAAGGATTATTCCCTGCGGTATATGCGCCGGGTGGGGGTCGTGTCGGTGCGTATCGCCTTTACCGATTGCTCCATGGAGCGGGCCACCATGCGCAGCCTGCTGCTGCGCGGCGGCTTGGTTACCCTGACGGCCCTGCTGGTGCTGACGGGCCTGAGCTATTGGCTGGCGGGCTTTGCGGTGCGGCCGGTGCGGCGGGCCTGGCAGGAGCAGAAGCAGTTTGTGTCAGATGCGTCCCATGAGCTGAAAACACCTCTGACGGTGATCCTTTCCTCTACGGAGCTGGCGGGAGGAGAGCGGGACCCGGAGAAGACCAAACAGTATGTGGAGGGGATTCGCGTCGAATCCCTGCGGATGAAGGCCCTGGTGGAGGATATGCTGACCCTGGCCCGGACGGAGAGCGGGGCAAAGCAGACCCTGGACGCTGTAAACCTGTCGGACACGGTGTTGGAGAGTGCCCTGGCCTTTGAGCCGGTGGCCTTTGAGAGCGGCCGGGAGCTTAGCTACGACATCCAGCCGGAGCTGACAGTGCGGGGCAGCGCCGTGCAGCTGCGCCGCTTGGCGGATATCCTGCTGGATAATGCCATGAAATATGCGGCAGCGGGGACGCCTGTGGGCCTGCTGCTGCGCCGGGAGGGGCGAGACGCTCTCCTGCAGGTAGAAAACCGGGGGGAGACTATCCCGGCGGAAAAGCTGCCGCATTTGTTCGACCGGTTCTACCGGGTGGATGAGTCCCGCACCGGCGGGGAGGGCTTCGGCCTGGGCCTGGCCATCGCCCAGAGTATTGTACAGACCCACGGCGGCAGCATCGGCTGCACCAGTGCAGAGGGCATAACGCGGTTTACTGTGACGCTGCCCCTGCTGAATGATTCTGTGAAAAGAGGACAAGAGAGATGTTAGACCTGCTGATTCGGGGCGGTACCGTGGTGGACGGTACCGGCAGTGCCCCCTATGCCGCTGATGTGGCGGTGGAAAACGGAAGGATCGTGGAGGTGGGCGCCCTGCCCGGAGCCCACGCCCGGAGAATCATCAGCGCCGATGGGAAGCTGGTGACCCCGGGCTTTATCGACATCCATCGCCATGCGGATCTGGCAGCCTGGCGGCCCGGCTTCGGCCAGCCGGAGCTGCGCCAGGGGTTGACCACCATCGTAAACGGCAACTGCGGCTTGTCCGCTGCGCCCATGCGCCGGGCAAAACGGGCGGAGATTGCCGCCTACCTGCAGCCCATCTGCGGGGAGATGCCCAAGCAGGTGCCCACGGATTCCCTGGCGGACTATTTTGCCGGCCAGCCCGAGGCACCCATTCACACCGGCATGCTGGTGGGTGCGGGCGTGCTGCGCGCCTCTGCGGCGGGCTATGCCTTGGAGCATTTGGAGGACAGGCACTATAAGACCATCCATCGGGCCATGGAGCAGGCCCTGGCCGACGGGGCCCTGGGCGTCTCCCTGGGCTTGGGATACGCCCCGGAGTGCTTTTACACCACACAGGAGCTGATTCGGGCGTTGGAGCCTCTGACGGGGCAGAGCATCCCCGTGACAGTGCATATGCGCCAGGAGGGCGGCGGCGTGCTGGAGGCTCTGGAGGAGATGCTCGCCGTGGCCCGGGCCCTGCGCATACCCGTTCACATCAGCCACCTGAAGGCCATGGGCCGGGACAACTGGGGCGTGAAGATCCCCCGGGCCCTGGCCATGCTGGAGAAGGCCCGGCAGGAGGGCCTGGAGGTGGGCTGCGATGTGTATCCCTACACTGCAGGCTCCACCCAGCTCATCCACATCCTGCCCCCGGATTTTCTCACCGGCGGCATAGAGGCGGTGGTGCAGCGGCTGCAGGACAAGGGGGCTCGACGGGAGCTGGCGGAGCGCATCCGCCGGGGCGACGGCTTTGACGACATCGCCAAGCTGGCCGGGTGGGACGGCATCCGTCTCACCAGCCTCCACTGCCCGGAGGACCATCCCTACCAGGGCAAGAGCATCGCGGAGATTGCCGCCCTGTGGGGGCAGAATCCCCTGGACTGCTGCTGCGACCTGCTGGTGCGGGAGTACTGCGAGATCACCATGGTGGACTTCATGGCCTCGGAGGAGGACATCGTGACCATTCTCCAAAGCCCCATTTCCAACGTCATCTCCGACTCCACCTATCCCACGGACGGGATGCTGCACCCCCGGGTGTATGGCACCTTCGTGCATCTTTTGGAGCACTTTGTGAAGGAGCGGGGCGTGCTGACGGCGGAGCAGGCGGTGCATAAAATAACCCAAAAGCCCGCCCAGGTTCTGCGCCTTGCAGGAAAGGGCGTCCTGGCCCCGGGTATGGACGCGGACATCAACGTTTTTGCCCTGGAAAAGCTGCATCAGCCCGGCACCTACGAAAACCCCTGCGTTCTGGCCCAGGGCATGGACTATGTGCTGGTGGACGGCGCCGTGGCCGTGGAAAAGGGCAAATACACCGGCGTAAAGGCCGGGCGCATCCTCAAGCGGGCATAAATCAGCATGAGACCCGAAAAAATCGGCACAGCCAAGCAGCTGTGCCGATTTTACATTACACCGAGCTTATGCGTGTGTCAGGAGATTTTTGTGCCGCCCCATTCCACCACGGTAAAGCCCGTGCGTGCAGGCGCGGTAAGCGCCTGGGCGGGGAGCTTTACGAAGGAGTCCGAGCTCTGCCAGGCCATGAACACCCGGATCAGGGTATCCGGAGCCGGGTCAATGTGCAGCCCGGCCGCCTGGGTATAGGCATCCGTCTGGAAGGAAATGACGTTGTAGGGGTTCCGCTCCATAAGGGGCAGCCAGTAGACGATGAACTCATTGGCCTCCCGGCGGGTGAGGCCCAGCTGCGCCAGGGCCTGCTCCAAAAAGACCGCCGTGTCCTCGCCCTTTACGCAGAAGCCTCTTGTCATGTCCCACCGGGCATAGGTCTCGCCCTCCCAGTACAGGTAGTTGTAGGTCTGACCGCGCCTGTCCGTCAGGGTGCCGTCGGGGGCGGCGGTGACGGTCCAGCCGTTCTGATAGGCGGGATAGGTGCAGGTGAGGCCGCCGTCCAGGGTCAAATGTACGGACACCTGCGTCTCCTCCTCGGGGTAGAGGTAGATCACCGGCTTATAGTCCACGTTGGGGTCCATCTGCCAATCGCTGGGGGTTAGGCTGATGAAATCAGCCTCCATCCGCTGGTTATCCTGGTCATAGAGGATGTTTTTACAGGTGCAGGTCACCTGGTCGCCCACGCACCATTCCGGGGGCAGTTCGCCGTTGAACTTGATCTCGTAGGGCATGGGGACCACGGGACGGGCGAAGAAGCAGTTGGAATAGATCCGGGAGATGATGACCGGATCGATCATCTCGTCCATAGGCTGGGCGGTTTCCGGGTCCAGCCAGGAGTCGGTGTAGGCCCGGTGGCGCAGATCCGTGGCCATCTCCCACTTGGTGGGCCGGAGCTGCGCGGGGGCGGTCTCCCGGATATTGCCGGTGTAGTAGATTTCCACATCGCTGCCTACTTGGGCGCCGATGTCCTCCAGGGCGGAGGTATCCACCGAGATCGCGCTGCCCACGCCGGCCTCCATCTCATCCTCCACCGGCTGCACCAGGGCGTGGCCGCTCTGCATTTCCAAAACGGTGGCCGTGAAGTGATGGGGTACGTATGCCTCCTCCCCGGCCCACAGCGAATCAATGGACTTGAAGTTATTCGGCAGCCAGTAGACCCTGGTGGCCTTGTAAACATCAGAACCGGTGTCCCGCTGCCATTTAACGATCCTATAGGTCAGGGCCGAGTAGGCCCGGGTGCCGCCGTCCTTGTACGTGCCGCTGGGAATGGGAACAAAGAGGATGGCCAGCAGCACGACTCCTGCGATACAGATCCAGATTTTCTTTTTCATAGGGGAAACCTCCTTTTTATGGATTATCTGCGGCCTCCGGGGCCAGGAGAGCGGAGAGCGCCGCACTCTGCTCCCGGGTCAGGGCCATAGCGCTGCCGGTGGTTATGTTAGTCAGGGTGTCGTCGGTCAGGCGGTATACGGCCTGGGGGCCGTCTTCGGCAAACAGGGTGATGATGCGGCTCTCTGCCCCGGCGGACTCACTGCCGCCGGAGGGCTCCGCCCCGAGGGCGCCGTTCAGCGCCGCAAGGGTGTCGGCAATGGCGCGGACGCGCCCCTCATCGGTAATGGATGTGACCTGGCCTGCCCCGCTGACATCAATGCGGCAAACAGCCGGGGGAGGGGATGCGGCGTTGTTCTTCGGCGGAGCTCCATCGGGAGAGGATGGTAGTCCGGGCCGCACAAGCAGACCGAAGACCGTGAGACACAGAACCAGCGGCACGCAGACCATGACCGCGCGGATGGCCCGCCGGCGGGTTCGGATTCTTTTTTCACTGCGGCGGAACACCTCCGCCTGACATTCCTGCAGGGACCTCATAGCAGCTCCATCCCCTCCTCTCCCAAAATGCTCTGCAGCTCCCGTTTGGCCCGATACAGCAGGTTATCCACCTGCTTGCTTTTTTTGCCCATGACCCGGGCGGCCTCGGCATAGGTCATCTCCTCGAAATAGACCAGCCGCACCGCCGCGGCCATATCCTCATGCAGCTGCGCCAGGGCGGCGTTTACCCGGCGCTGGCGGTCGCCGGCCAGGGCCAGCTCCTCCAGGGCGGCGGAGTCGTCCGCCAGGCCGTGGGCCTCAGAGAGCTCCGTGAAGCGGAGGATCCTGCGACGGCGGAGATAGTCCAGGGCGCGGCTCCGGCCTACCATGTAGAGATAAGTTTTCAGACTCACCCGGAAATTGTAGCGGTGCCGGTGCACCACCAGGTCGGAAAAGGCGTCGATGGCAATATCCTCCGCGGCGTGGGGATCATGCACAAAGCCGTTGATAAAGAAAACCAGCCCGCAAAACAGCTCCTGCATGATCTCCTCGAAGGCGCTCTCATCGCCGTCCAGAAAACGGCGGTAGCTGTTGGCAGCGGCGTCCATGTGCTTTCCTCCTTTGGCAAAAAAGGCCCACGCGGAAGCCTTTCATTTATTATACGTTCGAGGGGGGCGCAGTTCCTTATCTTTTTTCATTGCAGTAAAGAGCAGACTATAAGCCCTTTGTCGGAAAAACCCAAGGGGTTTTTCGACAGTTTAAAAGAGGGAGAAACCACTGGGGCTTCTCCCTTTCTGAATTTATTTTTGCTTTTTGGGTAGGTTGGCCAGGGTCACAAAGACCAGAATGACCACTACACCTACCGCCTGCAGAGGCGTGAAGGGATCCTTCAGCAGCAGCACACCGGCCAGCACCGATACCACCGTGCCGATATTCCCGATGAGGGATGCCTCGGAATTGGTGAGGGTGGCGTTGGCGAAGTTCAGCAAGCCGTAGGCGCCCACGGAGGACACTGCACCCAAGAAAAACACACTGCCCCAGAAGGGAGCTGACTGTATAGCCGGAAGGAATAGCTCTGCCATCTGCCCGTGCCCCTGGATCAGTGCCGCCGGGACAAAGACTACCATGCCCATGAGGAACATGACAAAGGTGACCTCCAGGGGGCTGAACTGCCGGGAGGCCCGGCGGCTGAGCACATAGTATCCCACATCGCATACCAAGGTCATCAGCAGGCACACAAAGCCCAGCAGGCTGATGCGGGTTTCGCCGCCGGTCTCCACCAGGGCCACGCCGCCCACGCAGGCCACAGCGCACAGGATCTGCAGTTTGGTGACGGATTCGTGGCTGATGAATACATCTGCCAAAATGCAGATTACCGGCACCACTGCCAGCACCGTGCCTGTGACGGCGGAGGAGGTATAGCGGATGCTGCTGTTTTCAAATACCAGGTATAAAACCGGCTGCACCAGGCCCAGCAGCAGCACACCGCCCAGGGGCTTGCCGCGGAGAGAAAAGGAAAACCACGCCTTGCCCCGGATGCGGCCCACCAGAGCGTTGGCCGCCACTACCAAGGACAGGGTGAGCACCGCCGCCGTGAATCGAAAGCACAGCAGCACCGTGGTGGGCGCGATGGACAGGGCAATGCTGGAGAACATAAAGCTGAAGCCGAAGATCACAAAGGCGACGCAGGCGGTGATCACAGCTACGGTATGCTTGCGGGAGGGAGACATATGGGCACAACCTTTCCGTGGGGTATTTATTGTCGGATGGCAGCAGCGGACATGCCGCTTCGGCTTTTTTCACCCGATAGAGCCGTGATTGTATCTTACCATGAAAAAAATGGGGCCGCAAGGAATTTTTCTGTGGTCCGGCACATAGAATAACAGGTATATAATCGGAGGGGGGATATACCGTGGAGGAAAAAGAACAGCGGGATGTGGATGACATGATCTATGTGGACGAGTGGCGGGAGAGTGAACGATAGGATAAGGCAGACCGGCCTGGGCCGGTCTGCCTTTGTCAATCGATGATACAATTTATTATTCAATAGTGCCGCCGCCTAAAACCTGCTCCCCATCGTAGAGCACCACGGCCTGCCCGGCGGTGATGGCCCGCTGGGGCACATCAAACTCCACCCGGATGCGCCCATCCGGCAGGGAATGCACAGTGGCTGCCGCCTCCGTCTGACTATAGCGGGTTTTGGCGGTGACGCGGAGGGGAGAGGCGGGCGTTTCGCCGCTGATCCAGTTTACCTGGTCCGCCGTAAGGACGGAGGTGAACAGATCCTCGTTGTCTCCCAGAAGAATGGTGTTGTCCTGGGCATTTTTCCGCAGGACATAAACGTGCTTTCCGGCGGAAACGCCCAGGCCCTTGCGCTGGCCGGTGGTGTAGCAGGGCAGCCCCTTGTGCCGGCCCAGCACATGACCCGCTCGGTCCACAAAATCACCGGGGATCATCTTTACGCCGCCGTACTCCTGCAAAAACCGCGTGTAATCTCCATCCGGCACAAAGCAGATGTCCTGACTGTCGGACTTGTCGGCGTTGATGAGGCCCGCCTGACGGGCGCTCCGGCGGATGGAGGGCTTGTCATATTCGCCCACGGGCAGCAGCAGGTGGGCCAGCTGGTGCTGGCCCAGCTGGTAGAGAACGTAGCTCTGATCCTTGCTCCGGTCCCGGCCCCGGAGAAGGCGGTATTTGCCGGAGGCTTCGTCAAGCTTCACCCGGGCGTAGTGCCCGGTGGCCAGGTAATCATACCCCAGCAGCAGGGCTCGCTCCAGCAGGGCGCCGAATTTCAGGCAGCGGTTGCAATCAATACAGGGGTTGGGGGTGCGCCCGGCGCAGTATTCGGCCACGAAGCGATCCATTACATCCCGAGCAAACCGCTCTGTCTCATTGAAAACATAGAATTTCATGCCCAGGCCGTAGGCCACGCTCCGGGCGTCGGCGGCATCGTCGGCGGAGCAGCAGGTACCCTCCATCTCGCCGTTATATAGGCGCAGCATGGCCCCATCGCAGCTGTAGCCCTGCTGACGCAGCAACACAGCAGCGGCGGAGCTGTCTACCCCGCCGGACATGGCCACTAAAACTTTCTTTCCGTTCATCATGCGTATTAGTCCAAATATTTCTCCTTGTAGCCCTCATAGGGCAGGGCGTCTGAAAGCTCCATCATCACCGGCTGGAACCCGCCGGCATAGTGGAAGGGCACGTCCTGTACCCGGTGTACGCCGCAGCGCTCCGCCGGCAGGGACACGGTGACGGTGGTGCCCTTGCCTACCTCGGATTGCAGCAGCAGATTGCCCCCCTGGCGCGCGGCAAAGCACCGGCACAGGCTCAGCCCCAGACCCAACCCGTGGGGCAGGGGATCCATGCGCTCTGTGTGCAGGATGCGGTCATACACCGTGTCCTGCAGGTCCGGATGGATGCCGCAGCCGGTGTCCGCCACCTGCAGCAGCGCCCGGTTTCCCTGCTGGGTGAGCGTTACACGCACACTGCCGCCGGTGGGGGTGAATTTGGCGGCATTGGACAGCAGGTTCCAGAAGATTCGGGCGGTGTATTCCCGGTTGATGCCCACCGTCAGCTGCCGGGGACGCAGATCGGTCTCCAGGGTCACGCCGCAGACGGACAGAGGCTCCCGGGCCTGGCGGCACAGCTCGTCAAAAAAGACCGTCAGGTCTGTGTCCTGCCGGGGTAGGGGGGTATCCTCTGCCAGCATAACGGCGTCGGTGAGATTGGTAACGGTGCGCAGCAGACGGTAGTAGCTTTGACGCAAGATGCAGGCATCCGGATCGTCCCCGGAGGATAGGGCAGCGTGCATATTGCCTAAGGTGGTGCGGAATTGGGCAGCGACATTGGGCAGCACCTGGGTCAGGAGCCGCGCCTCTTGAGGTGTATGATCCATGCGGAATCTCCTTTCACCGATAGAATTTGCTGCAAATGGGAATTTATCCCCACTGTTAACATCGACGAAAACAAAAATCCGGTACGCTATTATATCAGAAAGAAATCGAAAAGACAAGAAGAATGCTAAAAAATACTGGTTAATAGGCGAAAAAATTAACGTCGAAAAAAAGCAAAAACTATAAAAAATGATATTGCATTATTCAAGAGAAAAGGGTATAATACAGAATGTACCATATGTTTGATATATTCCATCTGGAAGGAGAGCTTTCGAAATGAGTATTAAAGTTGCTATCAACGGCTTTGGCCGCATCGGCCGTATGGTGGTCCGCCGGGCCATTCACCACCCTGAAATCGAGATCGTGGGCATCAACGATCTGTGTCCGGCCGATTACCTGGCCTATATGCTGAAGTACGACACCATGCACGGCAAGTTTGACGGCGAGGTGAAGGCGGAGGGCAATAACATCATCATCAACGGCAAGAGCATCCCCGTCAGCGCCGAGCGCGATCCCCACAACCTGCCCTGGAAGGAGCTGGGCGCCGAGTACGTCATTGAGTCCACCGGCCTGTTCCTTACCAAGGAGAAGGCCCAGGGCCACATTGACGCCGGTGCCAAGCACGTGGTCATGTCCGCCCCGTCTAAGGATGACACCCCCATGTTTGTGGTGGGCGTGAACCAGGATAAATACACCTCCGACATGAAGTTCGTTTCCAATGCCAGCTGCACCACCAACTGCCTGGCACCCATTGCCAAGGTTCTCAACGACAGCTTCGGCATTGCCGACGGTCTGATGACCACCGTCCACTCCACCACCGCCACGCAGAAGACTGTGGATGGCGTGTCTTTGAAGGATTGGCGGGGCGGCCGCGCCGCTTCCGGCAACATCATTCCCTCCTCCACCGGCGCTGCCAAGGCCGTGGGCAAGGTGATCCCGGAGCTGTCCGGCAAGCTCACCGGCATGAGCATGCGTGTGCCCACACTGGACGTGTCCGTGGTGGACCTCACCGTGAACCTGAAGAAGGCTGCCACCTATGAGGAGATTTGCCAGGCCATGAAGGCTGCCTCCGAGGGCGAGCTGAAGGGCGTTCTGGGCTATACCGAGGAGGCCGTGGTTTCCTCTGACTTCCTGGGGGACGCCCGCACCTCTATCTTTGATGCCAAGGCCGGCATCGCGCTGACGGATACCTTCGTCAAGGTTGTCAGCTGGTATGACAACGAGATGGGCTACTCCGATAAGCTCCTGTGCCTGATTGAGCACATGTATTCCGTGGATCATAAGTAAGACCTCTGGCGAAAAATCTTCGATTTTTCTGCCAAAGGGACCGCAGTCTGCCGCGCGCATAATTTTGAGTCGAAGACTCAAAATTATGCACTGGCAGCCTGAGAGGTATTTTTCCCCACGCACAGGTCGCGGTGAAAAATGATCCTATTTTTTCACGTCTGCGGACGTGAACTCTGCGAGGCTTTTTGACAAGCTGGAGGGCGGCTTGACCGCCCTCCCTTTCTATGATAGAATGACCTTTAACCAAGAGCAATAAGCGCAGGAAAGGATACCCCTATGCAGAACCATACCATTCTTGCCAGCCGCCTGAGCATGGACAGCGATATTCCGCTGTATACACAGCTGGTGGGCATCATCAAGCAGAATATTTCCTCCGGTGAGCTGAACGTGGGTGACCTGCTGCCATCGGAAGCCGAGCTGTGCCGGACCATGGGCATCAGCCGCAACACGGTGCGCCAGGCCATTGGCGAGCTGGAGGAGGAGGGGCTGGTGGTCCGCAAGCGGGGCAAGGGAACCTTTGTGGCCGATCCCAATGCCCGGGGCAAGTGCGTGCGCTACTCCTTCACTACGGAGATCTCCTCCATGGGCAAGGTGCCCTCATCCACCATGGTGGATTTCGGCATCATTGTGCCGCCCCCGGAGATCAGCCGCAAAATGCAGCTCCAGGAGGGCGTCACGGTGTACTGCTTCACCCGTGTGCGTAATGTTGATGGAGAACCGCTGATCCTGGAGACCAGCTACTACCCCCAGTACCTTTACCCCAACCTCACCCGGGAGCTGGTGCAGACCCATAGCATATACAGCCTCCTGTACCACGTGGGCATTGCTCCCGCCGCGGCGGAGGATACCTATGAGGCAGTGGTGCTGGACGAGGTACGGGCCAACCTGCTCCATGTGCCTCAGGGCAGCTGCGCATTTTATCACCAGCGCCGCACCAAGACGGAGGATGGCCGCATCTATGAGTATACCTGCAGCTATATCCGGGCCGATCGAGTGACCCTGGATGTACATATGCAGAAAAACAGCATGAGCTTCAACCGAACCGTCCGGTAACAGAATTTATCAGCCACCCCGCACACTGTGCGGGGTGGCTTTTTTCGGAGCTGAAAATTGGATTTGCTCATTTGAAATGTATGGAATGTTAGGGTATGATTTTTGATTTTTTTATGCAGTTTATATAAAAGAGGAAGGGAGAACGGATTATTTTCGTCAATGATTTTTGGAAATTGCACAAGACAAACGCCATTGCCATGATATAATGGATTTAGAAAAGAGCAGGCCCTTTTTGGGGCAGAAGATTGAGGATAAAGAGAGGTTTAGGTGTATGGCAATTAAAATCGGCATCAATGGTTTTGGGCGTATCGGACGGGTGCTCCTGCGGATCCTGATGAAGAGCCCGGAGAAGTTCGACGTGTGCGGGATCAATCTGCGCAAGGCGGACATCGACTACATGGTGTACCTGCTGAAGTATGACTCCGTGTTCCGGAATTTTGAGGGCACTGTGGAGAATTTAGACGGCAACCTTGTGGTCAACGGCCACAAGATTCGCGTGTTCAGCGAGAACGACGCTGCCATGATCCCTTGGAGCCAGTGCGGAGCGGAGTATATTCTGGAATGTACCGGCGCCAATAACACCACCGAGAAGGCATCTCGCCACTTCAAGGGCGGCGCCAAGCGGGTGCTGCTCACCGCCCCGGCTAAGGATGAGGCCACGCCTACCTTCGTCTATGGCATCAACAGTAAGCTCTACCGGCCGGATATGAAGGTGGTGTCCGCCGCCAGCTGCACCACCAACTGCCTGGCGCCCTTGGCCTATGTGATCCACGAGGTGTTCGGCATTGAGCAGAGCCTTATGTCCACCATACACGCCTCCACTGCCAAGCAGAAGGCCGTGGACTCCCGGGGCGGCAGCGATTGGCGCACAGGCCGTTCCATCCTCAATAACATCATACCCTCCACCACCGGCGCCGCCAAGGCCGTGGGCCGGGTCATTCCCTCTCTGAAGGGTAAGATGACGGGCATGTCTTTCCGGGTGCCTACCGCCGACGTGTCCGTGGTGGACCTGACCGCCAAGCTCTCCCGCCCCACTACTTATGCCGAGATCTGCTACGAGATTCGCCATGCCAGCGAGACCAATATGAAGGGCATTATTGGCTACACCAAGGATCAACTGGTGTCCACGGATCTCATTGGCAATCCATGCCCCAGTATTTTTGACGAGACAGCGGGCCTGATGCTGGATCACGATTTTGTCAAGCTCATTGCCTGGTACGACAATGAGTGGGGCTACAGCTGCCAGGTGGTGCGTATGCTGGATCATATGTCCACCATTGACGCGGAGGAGGAGGCCAAGGCCGCCGATGCCGCCAAGAAATAAGCTTTCCCTGTACCCTCTTTAAGAGACGGGCCGTCTCAATGCATTGAAAAACCTGCAGAGCTTGCCGCTGCAGGCGGCGCCCTGCTCCTGCGGCGGAGCATACCCGGTGGCTGCAAAGCGATCCGGAGGCGCTGGCGTTGATATGATTTTTGTAACGGATTCATGAATAATAAGCCCCGGCGCTTGAAAATTTTTTTGCGGCGTGCTAAACTGCTTGCAATGATGTAATATGGGTCAATATGTCCCTCAATAAAATATATCCCTGAAATATGTTCCTGAAAAGGAGTGGACCGGATGCCGAAATTCAGCGTAAAAAAACCTCTCACCGTATTTGTGGCGGTACTGGCTATACTGGTGTTGGGCGTGGTAGCCTATCTAAAGATGACACCGGATCTGCTGCCCAACATGGACTTCCCCTATGTGGTCATTGTGACCACCGACATGGGGGCCAGCCCGGAGACAGTGGAGGCGGACGTAACAAAGCCTCTGGAGCAATCCATGGCTACGCTGAATGAGATTAAACACATCACCTCCTCCAGCCAGAACAGTATGTCCATGGTGGTGCTGGAGTTTGAGCAGGGGGTGAACATGGATTCCACCGGCGTAGACATCCAGCAGAAGATCGCCGCTCTCCAGGGCGGCTGGGATGATTCCGTGGGTACGCCCTATGTGCTGAAAATCAACCCTGCCATGCTGCCGGTGGAGATTGCCGCCGTGTCCCGGGAGGGCATGGACGTTGCGGAGCTGTCGGAATTCGTGGAGAAGACCTTGGCCGGCAAGCTGGAGGGAATCACAGGGGTGGCCAGTGTGTCTGTCGGCGGCGTATTGCAGCGGCAGATGAATGTGATCCTCAGCCAGGAGAAGCTGGATGCCCTGTCTGCGAAGCTGGCCGCTGCGGTGAATGGACAGCTGGACGCCGCCCAGGCCCAGCTGGAGCAGACTCGCAGCCAGCTGCTGGAGGCCAAGTCCGCCATCCGCACGGCGGAGGAAAACGCCGTGACCCAGGCGGCTACCCGGGCACTGGAGTCCCTGCGGGACAGCCTTCGCCAGATGGATGCCCGAAAAACACAGCTGCAGGAAAAGCTGAAGGAATTGCAGGCCGTCCTGCAGCGCAAGGCGGAATTGGACGCAAAAAAGGCGGTCTATGACGCCCGTATCGCCGCCGTCGAGAATGACCCGCTTTTGACCCAGGAGCAGAAAGAAGAACAGATTGCTGCCATCAAGGCCGAGAGTGGCTATATCCGCCTGGAGTCAGAGCTGGCGGAGCTGGATCTGCGCCTGGCCGCTCTGGGCGCCGATTGGGACCGGCTGCAGGAGGAGATCGAAAAGACCGCCCAGCAGCTGCGGGATCTGCAGGAGGAGATCCGGCGCTTTAAGGAGGATAACGGCGCCGTGGCAGATCTGGTGGAGAAAATCACCTCCGGCGTCATGACCGTGGCTGACGGCGCCCAGCAGATCGTTTCCGGAAATGTACAGATCGACACCGCCCTGACCCAGGTGGAATCAGGCCTTGCAACATTGGAGCAGAGCCGCTCCTCCGCCCTGGAGCGGACGAATCTGGATGGCGTCCTGCAGCTGAGCACCATCAGCGCGCTGCTGGCGGCGCAGAATTTCTCTATGCCGGCGGGCTATGTGGAGCAGGACGGCGTGCAGTACATGGTCTCCGTGGGAGATAGTATTTCTACCCGGGAGGAGCTGCAGCAGCTGGTGCTGTTCGACCTGGGCATGGAGGGGGTGGAGCCTATTCGGCTGGAGGACGTGGCGGAGGTTTTCGTCACGGATAACTCCGGAGAGATCTACGCCAAGCTTAATGGGGAAAACGGCGTCATCGTGATGTTCAATAAGCAGTCCACCTACGCCACGGCAGAGGTGTCGGAGAATATTGCCGCCCGGTTCCAGGAGCTGAAGCAGGAGTATAACGGCCTGGAGTTCACACCCCTTATGGACCAGGGGGACTATATCCGCATCATCATTGACTCTATCTTATCCAGCCTGGCCTGGGGGGCGCTGTTTGCCATACTGATCCTGTACCTGTTCTTAAAGGACCTGCGCCCCACGGTCATCACCCTGGTGTCTATCCCCATCAGCGTTATTTTCGCAGTGGTGCTTATGTATTTCTGCGGCGTGACCATTAACATGATTTCCCTGTCGGGCCTGGCCGTGGCGGTGGGCATGCTGGTGGATAACTCCGTGGTGGTCATTGAGAATATTTATCGCCTGCGCGCTAAGGGGGCCAACGTTCGCCAGGCGGCGGTGGCCGGCGCAGGTCAGGTGCTGGGGGCCATCACCTCCTCCACCCTGACCACCGTGTGTGTGTTCCTGCCCATCGTGTTCGTGGAGGGCATCACCAAGCAGCTGTTTACGGATCTGGCCCTGACCATGACCTTTTCGCTTTTGGCCAGCCTTATTATCGCATTGACCCTGGTGCCGGCCATGGCGGCAGGGATGCTGAAAAAGAATAAGCCCATCAAGCCCGGCTTGCTGGATAAGATCTATCCCGGTTACCGCAGGGCAGTGTCATGGTCCCTGGGGCACAAGGCTGTGGTGCTGGGGGCGGCGGTGGTGCTGCTGGTGGGCTCTGCGCTGCTGACGCTGCAGCGGGGCTTCGTGTTTATGCCGAAGGTCGACCTGAATACCGTCAGCGTCACTATTACCATGCCCGATGGATGCAGCTATGAAAAGGCGGCGGAGCTGGCGGACGAGGTGGCCCGCCGGGCTATGACCGTTGAAAATGTACAGACCGTGGGGGCGGCCATGTCCGCAGACTCCAGCATGCCCGTGACAAGCATGGACGGCAGCTCCGGCGCATACGATGTCACCGCTTATGTCATCGTTCCCGAGGGGGAGAGCGGCGATGCCGCCGGCAGGCGGATCATGGAACTGTGCCAGGATATGGAGTGTAAGGTGACCTATGCCGGCGCAGCGGACAGCATGACCCAGATGATGACCGGCAGCGGCATTTCCCTGCGGGTCTACGGCGAGAAGATGGAGGATCTGCAGGCGGCAGCCAAAACCGTGGGGGAGGCTATCGGCTCCGTGGAGGGCGTGCAGGCAGTTTCCGATGGCCTGACCGATGCGGTGCCCGCCGTCCACCTGACGGTGGACCGGGCTAAGGCCATGAAGCACGGTATGACCGTGGCACAGGTATATATGCAGGTGGCATCGGCTCTGTCCACTGCCACCAGCGGATCGGATATGACCCTGGACAGCCAGGACATGGGCGTGACTATCGCCCTGCCGGAGGAGCGAACGGTGGATCTGGAGCACCTGCTGGACCTGGAGATAACCCCCGGTTCCTCCGTGAGCGGCATCATGGGTGGCTCTATGGACAGCTCCATGACGGGCGGTGCTATGGGTGGCTCGGCATCCACATTGGGGAGTGTATCCTCCGGCAGCTCCGGCGAGAGCTTTCGGCTGGGAGAGGTAGCCACCATGGAACGCACTGTAAGCCTCAGCACCATCAACCGCCAGGAGCAGCGCCGCTGCATCAATGTGACGGCTCAGGTGGACGAGGATCATAATGTGACCAAGGTGTCTGCTGAGGCCATCCGGGCGGTGGAGAGGCTTACCCTGCCTGACGGAGTGACCACGGAATTCAGCGGTGAAAACGAGACCATCATGGACGCCATGCAGCAGCTGCTGCTGATGCTGGTGCTGGGCATCCTGCTGGTGTACCTGGTGATGGTGGCCCAGTTCCAGTCTCTGAAGTCGCCGTTTATCGTCATGTTCACCATCCCCCTGGCCTTCACCGGCGGCTTTATCATCCTGCTGGTGAGCGGGGTGGAGCTGAGCGTGGTGTCCCTCATCGGCTTTGTGATGCTGGTGGGCGTCATCGTCA
>ERZ1106941.287-NODE-287-length-79645-cov-15.305591_pt1 | contig 79645 bp, 87 predicted proteins | sample MGYA00403670_ERZ1106941 | MGnify/ENA primary metagenome ERZ1106941 (study PRJEB35170, sample SAMEA104062400) | human gut metagenome | biome: human gut; feature: human-associated habitat; material: faeces | place: Denmark | collected 2012-06-04 ...
TACAACAACCGCTCAGTTTTTCAATTGTCGTCTCCAAATGGCGTTTGATATACATTCTAAAATCTTCCTATCTTTATTTTTAAAAAATACTGCTTTTACTTACTGACCGTTGCTCTGTAACTCTATCAATATTCCCAGCGCAAGCCTACAGCTACCAGTTTGCTGCTGTCACTGCGTCCACTGGTATAATCCGCATTTTTGATTTTGGCATATCCAAGTACGCTATCCATATACAAAGACTTATTCAGCTTTTTCGCATAGGTCAGCTGCACTTCATGTACACGCGGATTACTGGCAGCAGCACGGTCCATATCCATACTGGTATATTCCAAACCGATCCTGTCGCCGTTAGCCAGATAATGGCTGATACTGCCATAATATTTTCTGGTATTTTTACCCATGGCATCACCCAGAATATCGTCTTTATAGGTCCAGCCATTAACAAGATACCAGTGTCCATACCACCAATTATTAGTATCACTCAGCTCCAGACGCATATCCCAGCAACCGTCACCGCCAAACAGCTGCGGGAAATACACACCGACACTGCGGGCATGCTCACTGGGGAACCCGCCGGCCTGATCTTCGCCATACAAAGAGCCGTAAAGCTGGACACCAGGAAAACGGTAACGCAGGTCTATACCGCCAATATCGTTCCACTGGTCGTCACTCTCGGCATTATCACCCAGTATCCAATGCTTATTTAAAGACTTGAACATGGATACACGTTCAAGACCTAAAGACAAGTTATCTGTCGGCACTATATCAACCCTTACTCCCAGCAGCCCGGCATGATCCTTTTCACACTGCCAGTTTGCTATCCCGGCAGTATGCGCTTTGTCTACCCGATTACCTTCCAAACGGCTGTAAAAAACGTTGACATTAGCTTTGCCCAGAAATTTTAAAAACCCGTTATCAAAGGTGTGCGGTTCCAGTAGATTCAGCTTGAGCATCGTCTGCGGCGTTGCATTGTTACTCATAGCAAAGGGAGCTTTCCCCCACTGCACAGCCTGCTTGCCAAGTTCTATCCCCCAGACGCCCAGATGTGTTTTTACGTAACCTTCTTCAATACTGGCGTCACCATGCTGGTCTTTATCATAGCTGAACCTTGGCGTCAGGCTCAGCGCCAGATCTTTATTCAAACTGCCGGAGATCTCTGCTGCACCGATAATATTAATGCCGTCGCCATACCTGTAGCCGTTGTTATTGCGATTCAGAGGCTGCCAGGAAGCATTGATCCCATTACGGTAGCGATAGGAATTCTGCCGCATATCGCCATAAGCCAGCCTGGCTTCGACAGCACGCAGCTTGATGTTGCTGCCATAGTCTGTATTTGCACCCTGTAAATAAGCAATTTCTTCTGCCAGATCAGCGCGCATTTCTTCATAATAAGTTTTCAGATAGCCTGGCATTGGTTTCGTCTGTGCTTTATGCTGTGCTTCCATGATCCATTTTGCCATATCCAGACGGCTGTAAGGTCTGGTACCTGTCGGCATGTCTTTGATATAGCCCATTCCTTCCAGTTTGTCGATATATCTGTAATATCTGCTGTCCAGCGGCACATTTGCCGTTACCAGCGGCGACGCTGTTGCCACACTGGTAGCTGCTGCCATTGCGGCAACTATACCCGCCATTAAAAACTTATTCATCCTATGTACGCCTCCTGTTTTTATTTAGATAACTAAAATAACTGTCATCCACTTGAATGATCCTCACTTTTTTGTAATAAATAAAATAGTACTATTGATAAAAACAATCCATGTGATAATAATGTCACTGAAAGAAATGTATTTACAAGGTCAACAGCAATTATAAAACTAGGAACTACAATCATTTGTATAGGTAGAATTGCAGTCATTTTATCCAATAAAGCCAACACCGCTAATAAAAAAATAGGCATGAGTAGAATACCCAAATACCCTAAATTAGCAAATGCATCAGCTAACAAGCCATTATTGGCTGGCATTTCATAACCATAATATGTTTCCCCAATGACTTTTACAATACGTGTTTGCGAAAATTCGGAATCAAGTCCACTCCACTTAAAAACACTGCTTATGAAATAGTCGGGAGAATGGTATGTAAAATAATCATAATATTGAAAAGATAATAAATTTGGCCAAAATAATGCACGACGAATGATTAGTTCAACTATAAACTCTGTTTTAAAAATAATATATTCGAATATAGCACTTAAACACAATATGCAAAAAGATAATAGGACTTTTATCCTATCATATTTTATCTTTAATAATATAATAATCATCGATAATAAACCAATGAAAAAAGTCGATTTAAATGCTAAAGTTACAAAAATTAGAAAACTAAATACAAATAGCACTACAACAAAAAAATATTTTTTTAAAGTTGCAAAATAAAAAATTGCTATAGGAATGCAAAGTTGCGCAGAAGTAAGCAAGTAAGAAGATAGTACTGGTAACTCAATCACATTACTCATTTCTCTCATAATATAAATATCGTACAAATTAAAAGAGAAATTAAACCCAGTGTAAACAAAACCTATGAATAATATATTTAAACAAATTATGATAATAATCAAATAAAAAACAAACAAATAAATATTATTATTTTTACTTTCTAATGAATCATTTCTCTTAAGATCATATTTTTTTAAAAAGCTATAACCCCAAACTAATATTAACCAATATACCATGTACGAAAGCTCGTAAATTACATTTTCAAATGCATTATATGCAACCATACTAGTAAACGGAACAAAATAGAAAAGATATATAAAATATAAAATAATAGAAGATGCATTTTCTTTTAAGTTCAGAATTTTAGTTCCCAAAATTAAAAATAATACAGATTTAATAAATGTTAATGGTTCCCATTGCCCCGCAAAGCCAAAAAAATCATAAAAATTACAAATCCAGTTTACATATAGCCAATCTAAACTTAATCTGTAAATTATTAATAACAATAAAAATTTCATTTTATATTCCTCAATATTCTATATGAATTAAATATTTTTTTTCTATATCTATAACATACAAAAAATAAATATGTTACGTATAAGCTACCCGCCATTAATAAATTTAAATAATTATTTAAAATAATAAACAGAAATACCGTCAATACAACAAAAATATTAATTTGTCGCGTATTGACAGTAAGTAACTTATCTACATATTGTTCTGCGTAAATAAATCTAATTAATAGAACTAATGGTATTAGTGATATAAAATATTCTACTAGAAGAATATCTTGAAAATTAATCAAAAACGTTATGAGGAATAAACTAAATAACAATGATACAATGGTTATTTTTAATATAAGACTTTCTTTCCTGTAAACTTTTAAAAGTGTTACACTGAAAATAGACCAATTACTATCAAAAAGAATGACTGGCAAAAGTATAAAAATAAAAACGCCGCTTTCACTATATTGAATCAACCAGTATTTAAAAATAAAAAGTAGTGGATAGGCCGACAACAATAAAAACAACATCAAAAGATTAAATAATACATACGCCGCTTGATAATATTTTCGTATGCTTACCCCTCTATTAAGTAAATTACGTAAACTCGGAAACATTACTATGCTCACGGCATTAACAAAAACCATAATAAAACTGCAAACACTAAGTACGATAGCTACCTTGCCGTAAATTGATTTGTCAAAAATATCTACAATCACAAAACGTATACTACCCACAATTAATAAACTGCAAACCGTAGCAAATAACAATTTACTACCAACACTAATATTATTCATTAATTCTTGCAATGCTGCCCATACGGATATTTTACGTATTCCAGCTTGCAAAAATTCTTTCAAATATATACAGCAATAAATAGAAATTAATATTTTAGAATAAATAAAGCTATTTATAATATCATTTACATGAAAAACATCAAAATACAAATAATGAAATAATAAAAATAATGAGAATAGCAACTTGTCAAAAAGAAGAATTTTAGCGTATTCATCAGTATGTCCGGATGCCTGTAATAAATAATCTACAAAAAAACGCCATGTCATAATGGGAATACATAAAACAAATCCTAAAATAGAAATAGATAAAACTTGATGTGTATAAAATAAAATAACGCCTACACCTGTTAATATAAATAAAAAAACTATCATAAATTGTTTTTTTAGAAGTCCTAGATCCATTTCTTCAAAGCTGCATCCACCATAACGTAAATATACGCCGTTAGCAAAACCAAACTGACAAACTTCAACATAAGTAAAAAGCAGTAAAAAATACTGCCATTCACCATAATCTTTTATGCTAATTAGTTTTGGTAATATCAACGTAATTAATACTGAACATACAAAATTAACCAGATTGGCAATAACAACATTTAAGACTTGCCGTATATAAACACTATTCAGATTCACCAAGCAATCCTCTATTCATACAAACTTATTTTAGATAAATCAAGGTACGAACCTAATTTTTCATTAAATTCCAAGGGATTATAGTTATGACAACCACCAGCACAGGTAAATGTTAATTCTCCAAAAATAATTTTCTTATTAATTTCATAAAAGTCTACTCTTACAAAAGGAAATGGTTCTGCTAAAACAGTTGCATATTTTTTCATTTCTTGGTAATTAGAAGGAAATATTACTTCGTTTTCAGACAATATTTGGCTATTATCTGTAATATTCAGAGGCTTTAATCGCATGTCATAATAATTTTCATATTGCAAATGCGCGTCTTCATGAGAACCGTCAATTTTGGCAGTTCCATGTTTAATCAATACCATTTGAGGATTCCCATTAAAACAGTAAAACTTGTAATCCACCAACGGTTTACTGTCATTATTTTCTAAAAATTTCTCACAAATAATTTTAGGTTTAATATTCTTATATTGCCATTCCCTTGTTATATAATATTGATTAATATTCATGTACCATGACAATTTCTTTTTTGCTTTCTCTAAATCAAATACTTTTTTATCAAAACAAGCAACATTTCCACCGGAAACATGATTGCATTTTAAATAAAACTTTTCAGGCAAATGATCAATACATTTTATTTCTGAAACATCATCGTACACCGCATATAAATCATTCAATATATGCTCTAGTCCTTGTTCCTTAATATATTCTCTAACCAGATATTTATCTGCGCATTTAGTCAACAATTGATTATGATAATTAAATTTTAACCACCATATTTTTTCGTCAAAAGTTTTAGGATCATGTAAATTCAATTTCCGACCAAACTTATTGTAATAATATTCGACAGCATATTTTTCATCATCTTTACCAGCATTAAATTTAGCATAATAATATCTTAATTTAGAATAAACTCCTTGGGTCATTTTATTATTTTCCAAAATTTTGCGTACTATTGTTTTCATCATAAACTCCCAATAAAATTTCATTATATATGCTCATATATTTTTCATTTATAACTTCCCAGGAAAATTGCTTTATACTATTTGGAGTAATTTTTATATTATGTAACATGATGTTTTTAATTTGCTCATATAAACCTATATAATCTTGACAATGTATGCCATACCCTACTTCACCATCACTAAACCATCCATCAAAACCTTCTCCTTTACTATAAATTACAGGTAAGCCTTGACTAATTGCTTCCACATAAACTAATCCAAAAGTTTCAGTCCTTGATGGCATAATAAAAATATTGTTTTCACGATAAATATTCAATAATTCAAGTTTATTTTTTTCTCCTAAATAAGTTACATACTTTTTGGATAATATCTTCTGATATATTTTAGAGTTTTGAACCCTTCCAACAATCGTATATTCTACTTTCACTCCATCTTTTAATAAAAGTTCTATCGCTTTACATGTTGTTAATAAGTTTTTATTTTTATCTATATTACCTACATATAATATTTTTATATTAGAATATAATGGTAAATTATTTTTTGAATATTGATTATCTATCCAAAAACGATCTACTCCATTAGGTATTATCATACATTTATCATAAATTATTTCCGCTATATTTTGTGGTAATAAATCATTTAAAACACGCTTTTGATAAGCCGGCGAAATAAAGATAACTTTAGAAGCATTATTTAAAATTTTATGTCCTAAATTACGTAAACATATCATGTATTTATAAAAAATATTTATATCTGTATTTCTTATTGCGACTATATATGGTATTTTATATTTTTCGTTTAATTTATAAGCAATATATCCATTAGAAAACCATGAATGGGCATGATACACATCAAAATTACTACAATCAAATTTTTTATTTATATCTTTTAATATTTTATTATGCTTAAATGGAAAAATTAATCTTTCCCAGTCTTTATAGCAATAACTCAACTTTGCGTATTCCCCGTAATTAAAATTATTGTTTAAAAATTCATTTGACACAGGAATGTACACTTTTATTTCTAAAGATTTTTGTAACTGTTCCTCAAATAAATTTTTATAAAAATAACTTTTTGCATAATATGAATTTATATGTAGTATCTTCATAATCTCCAATAATGGTATCCTAAATTATTTACATCGCTTCTATTAAGAATTCCTTTAACATCGATAATAATCTTTTGGTTATTATCTTCATTAATAAATAATTTATCAAAATCCGCTATTAATAGTTTCTTATATTGCTCATGTGCTACTGCTATAATAAGACAATCAGCATCTTTTATATCCTCAAAATTAACTAAATCTATGTTATATACTTTCTTAACTTCTTCTTTATTAGCCCATGTATCACTTATTACAGGTACAATATCAAATTCTTTTAAGCGATTTACTATATCTTCCACTTTTGAATTACGTATATCAGGACAATTCTCTTTAAATGTTAATCCTAATATAACTACTTTAGATTCTTTTGGTGCTTTACCTGCTTTAATCATCTCTTTAATAGCCGCATTTGCAACAAATTGACCCATACTATCATTAACTTTTCTACCAGATAATATAATTTGACTGTGATATCCTAATTTTTCAGATTCATAAGTAAAATAATATGGATCTACTCCTATGCAATGACCACCAACAAGTCCTGGCCTAAATCCTAATGCATTCCATTTAGTATTCATTCCATCTACTACTTCATTAGTATCAATACCCATCTTGTCGAATACCATGGCTAATTCATTCATAAATGCAATATTAATATCACGTTGACTATTTTCTACCACTTTTATTGCTTCTGCCGTTTTTATCGTACTTACCGGATATGTTCCAACCTCTATCACTAAATCATAAATCTTTTTTATTTCTTCCAAAGCTTGTTGATCTATTCCAGCTACAATCTTACGTATATTTTCCAATCTATGTTGCTTATCTCCGGGATTAATGCGTTCAGGACTATAGCCAACTTTAAAATCTACCCCACACTTTAATCCTGATTCTTTTTCCAATATAGGGACACAAATACCTTCAGTAACCCCAGGATATACTGTGGATTCATAAACTACAATAGAATTTTTAGTCAAATTTCTACCTAAAATACTACTTGCCACAACAAGTGGAGTCAAATTAGGAGTCTTGTCCTGATTAATTGGAGTAGGAACTGCAACTATGTGGAATTTAGCAGCCCGTAATTTCTTTTCATCGCAAGTGAAATACACAGATGTATTCTGAATCGCCTCATTACCCACTTCTTGTGTAGGATCAATACCAGCTTTATATAATGCAATCTTTTCTTTGTTTGTATCAAAACCGACAACATCTAATTTTCTAGAAAAAGCTACAGCTATCGGCATACCAACGTAACCCAACCCTATTAATGATAATTTTTCTTCACGATTTAGCAATTTCTCATACAAAGACATTTTTATTCCTCCAATATTATTTTTAAAATCTATATTTTTTTATTCCATTAATTGCATAATGCATAAATACTAATAAACATTTAAAAAAAGGAATTCCTTCATGATGGTGATACAAACTCCATCTTTTTTTTATTAATCCAAAATTCTTTTCCGAAAGAGAATCCTTTCTGACTCTTATTATAGTTACCGGTTCCTTTAAAGCATAAGCACAGAAGCCTTTTTTCATAAGAGACCACCATAATAAATGGTCTTGTCCTGTTCTTGCCAAAGGTATGCGTACATCACCCGTTTTTAAACGATCAATGACAACACTACTCGTAGTAATACAATAAGAATTCCTTAAACTCTGTTCATAATCTAATTTATTATGAACATAAACTATTTTAGATTTTCCATCTTCTCTTTGTAACACATATTGCGTAAAACAAAAAGCAATATCTCTTTCACGCATAAAAGAAATTTGTTTTTCAATTTTATCAGGCTGCCATAAATCGTCACTGTCACAAAACGCAAGGAATCTACCATTAGATAGTCCTATAGCTACATTACGACTAACTGCTGCTCCTGAATTTTTTTCTAACTGACGATAAACTATTCTCGAGTCTTTATCAGCCCATTTAATGATTTTCTGATATGTGCCATCATTAGAACAATCATCGATCAAAATAATTTCTAAATTTTTATACGTTTGATTAACAATACTTTCCAATGTACTATCTAAAAAATACTGAATATTATATGTGGGAATGATGACAGACACTAAATTATTTTTATACATCTCAATATGCACCTTTTTTCCTGAACACGACATCAAATGTTTTTATAAGTATCTGAATATCTTTTAGCAAATTCCTATTAACTACATATTCAACATCCAAAGCAACACGTTCTGGATAAGATATGTCGCTACGCCCACTAACCTGCCACAGCCCAGTAATGCCAGGTTTTACTGAATAATATTTTTTTATATGTTTCCCGTAGCGTGGCACTTCTTCCTGGACAATAGGACGTGGTCCAACCAAACTCATTTCTCCCTTTAAAACATTAAAAATCTGCGGCAATTCATCTAAACTGGTCCTTCTTAAAAATTCGCCAATTGGTGTCACTCTCGGATCATTTTTTAATTTAAAGTCGCGTTCCCACTCCATTCGCGCTTCAGGATTTTCTCTTAAATATTTTTCCAGCATTTGTTTGGCATCAACACACATACTGCGAAATTTATAACATGGAAAAGACTTTCCATTTTTACCAACACGCATATGTTTAAATATTACAGGTCCCGGATCTTCTTTTTTTATCCTGTACGCTATATAAGCTAAAAGCGGGCTTATACATATCGTTCCTATAAATGTTAATGTAAAATCAAAAATAGTCTTTCCTAATTCACCAGCTTTAATCATTACTGCATATTCCACCCCTATGCAATTATTTTGTGATATCTTTTCAATACCTGCGCAGCTTCCATCTCACTTCTAGTGACGAACGTCCCCCCCGGATGTACCATCTGAACCATAGTAATAGTAGTAACCATAGCCGTGCGTATGGGCCAATTCTACCTTGTTAAGGATAACTCCCAAAATATGTGCTCCTGCCTGCAGCAGCCTCTGTTTAGCTTCTTTAGCTGCTGCTGGTGTAACTTCGCCGGAGCTGACCAACATGACCAGCCCGTCTACCTTACCAGACAGTACTGCCGCATCCGTTACCGGCATGATTGGCGGCGTATCGATAAGTATATAGTCATAATCCGGCTTTAGCCGTTCCAGTAACTGTTCCATCCGTTTGCTTCCCAAAAGCTCGGATGGGTTGGGCGCTACCGGCCCGCTGGCTAAAAGCTCCAGATTCTCTATCCCTGTTTTTTGAATGACTTCCCGCACCTCTTCACTCGCCGAAATGCAGTTGCTCAGACCTTTATTAGTCAGCTTAAAAAGCTTATGCTGTGTCGGGTTGCGCATATCACAGTCCATTAAAAGCACTTTGTGCCCGGCCTGTGCCATTACCACCGCCAGGTTGCTTATCGTTGTACTTTTACCTTCGTTTGGCGTAGCGCTGGTAACGATGATCGTTTTCAGCTCCTGGCCAACGTTGGAGAACTGGATGTTGGTCCTGATCGTTCTATATGCTTCCGCTACCGGTGATTTGGCATCACGGTCGGCAATCAGTGTTATCGTTTCCATAAGTACCTCCGTAGCCTGGCAGTCAAGCTTTGCTCCTGCTGTTCTTTTTTCATGTTTTTATTCAATGATTCATAATCCGGCACCGAGCCCAGAACAGGCAGGTCCAGATAGTTTGCTACATCGTCCGTTGTCTTTATGGTTCTGTTCATCAGTTCTTTGGCAATAACAAAGCCGCTGCCGCCGAAGATTCCCAAAAAGGCTGCCAAAAGCAGGGTCAAAAGCTTTTTCGGTTTTACCGGGTCTTCCGGCAGTGTGGCCGTATCTACTACCTGTACCTCGGTGGATACCGCTACTTCGGCTACCTTGGCTTCTTCCAGGCGTTTGGCCAGCATGATGTAAATTTCATCGGCAACGCTGACGTCACGCATCAGGCTCAGGTATTTCTGTTCTTTCTCGGAAAGCCGTTCTACGTCTTCCTGATTTCTTTTATCCAGACGCTCCAGCTCGGCAAGGTTGCTTTCGGCTACGCTGATCGCCGCTTCGCTGCCGAATTTACTGGTCAGCAGCTGCTGGTGTACTGGGTTATCCGACGGCGCCTGCAGTGAGGCTACTTTGGCTATTTCCTGCTGCAGCTTGCTTTTTAAATTGGCGATAGCGTCTTCTGTTTCGATGACTTTAGGATGTTTGGCTGTATATTTGTCCAGATAGTCTATCCTCTGGGTCTCCAGTTCGGCTAATTTTGCATTATACTGCTTGATAACTGCGTTATCCGCTGTCGCTTTGGCTTCGCCGCCCAGCTGCTGGTCTGTTGCTGACAGCTGTGCCTGCGCTGTGGCAAGCGCCACTTTGTTTTCTGCACGCAGTTTATCGACGATCCCCATTTTATCGGCCGCCAACTTCATTTCGTCCGTCGGTGACAGGATCTTGCTGGCTTTTTTATATTCGGTCAGCGCACTTTCGGCTGCTTCAAGCTCGGCTTTAGAGGCTACGACTCGCTCTTCGATAAAGGCGCGGATAGTTTTCTGTTCTTCACGTACCAGACCGGTCAACCGCTGCAAAAAGCCGTTAACGATCAGGTCGTTGGCTTTCTGGGCCCCTTCCGGCGTATTAGCGTTGACTGTAACTTTTAAGATCTCGGTATCTTTAAAAGGATTGGTAACTATCCTGTTTTTGATATAATCTTCATAACGCATATATTTGCCGTCACTGTCTGCTTCTTCCGTCTGTTCAATGACCGGGGCGATGACGCTGCGGCTTTTTAAGATTTCCGCATAGGTGCTCATCAGCTGTTTGCTGGCCATGGCATTGCCCATAGGCATACTTTCTAAAAGCGACGAGCCTATCCCTTTGGGCTGCTTGATGCGCAGCAGCGAATCTGATTCGTAGACCGGTGAAGCTATAAGCAAATACAGCCCGGCGGCGACTATGCATCCGCCCGTGACTTTAGCGATGAACCTTGCGTTTTTCTGCACTATATGCGCCAGCTCGCGCAGGTCGATTGTGATTTCCTCTTCCACTTTATCTCTCCTCAGGTCAGTCGTTATTTTTGATTTCCGATACCATGTATGCGCCGCTGATGAAGGGCATGATGTCACGCCCGATATCTATCTTGCCGTTGCTGGTCAGATACAGGCAGTCGCCTTCGTTTAAAACGTAGTTTTGGCTCTGGTCGGATTTTTTTAGAAAATTATTGATATTGATCAGTACAGGTTCTTCCGCACCTTTTCTGATCAGAAAGATTTTCTTTTTGGCGGCTTTTTCTGTAAAGCCTTCCGCTTTGCCCAGGGCATCTAATACGCGGTGGCTTTTTTCAAGCTCGTACAGTCCCGGTTTTTTTACTTCCCCCAGCACATAGACACGCGTCGTTCCCAGCTTTAAGATATTAACGCTGACCTGCGGCCTGACAAGGTATTCGGCCAGGCTCGCTTCCAGTTGCCGCGTAAATTCTGTTACTGTTTTTCCTGTCACGTCTATATCGCCGATCAGGGGAAAGGTTACTTTTCCATCAGGGCGTACTGTATAGGGGGTAGTGTTGCTGTTGGGCGGGCTGCTCAGATCTTCATGTCCATAGACTACTACCTGCAGCTGGTCGCCGGGACACATAATATAGTCGTTGTCTGCTGCTGACGCTGCTGCCAGTCCCTGCAGACTCAGCGCCAGGGTCAACGCCAGAATTGTTTTCTTCATCGGGATTCTCCTTTTTCTCTTTACTTCAATCTTTAATTTATTATTTGCCAAAGAGTCTCTGCCAGAAGCTCTTTGGTTTGTCTTCTAAAAATACTTTGGGCTGCTTGAGCTCTATTTCCTGATTTTTTAAGATCGCCTGCGGGTTCGTTTCTGTCATCTGCCGCAGTACTTCTTCTCCGGCCAGCTGCCTGATGACCGCCGCTGCCCGTGACATATCCGTATTGCGTCCTTCGCTGCGGTGCCCGTCCGACCCTAACAGATCGACCAGACCATTTGCCAGCAAGACCTTGGCATTCTCGCAGACGCTGCTGCCGAACATGCCGGTAAAGCTGCCGCTGTTGCACTGCATAAGCATGCCACGCCGCCGCCACAGTAGCAGCAGGTCAGGGTTTTCGCGCAGCTGCTGATACCTCTCCGGATGGGCAAGGATCGGCATTATCCCCTTCAGCTCCAGCTCATACCAGAATTCATCGGCATAGGCAGGGATTTCTGCCGCCGGCAGTTCGACCAGCAGATATCTACCGCCGTTTAAACAGTACGCGCCAGTCGCTCCCAGCTCCGGCAAAAGCTCCCAGTTCATCTGCACTTCTGCTCCGGGATAAAGCATAATATCTATCTGTGCTTCTGCACACAACTGCCGCAGCTGCTGTGTTTTTTCCTTTATTTCTTCCCAGGAAGGCTTATTCGCTCTTTCTATGACGTGCGGGGTCGCAAAGATAGCTTTAGTCCCGCTTCTGGCCGCAATCTCCAGCATTTGTAACGACATGCACTGATTCTTAGAACCGTCGTCTATATTCCATAAGATATGTGTATGTGTATCCAGCAAATGATCACCTTTATCTATCTTGAACTTAGTGTTGTTAATTAATTTCGTAATAATTGCAATCTGCATCCTAATACTTTAATAAAACAATTAAGATATTTGTTTTATTAACTTTAGATTATACCACACTTGTACCCCCCCACAAGACATAACAGCTTCTAAAATTATATTTCGGTAACGTTTTGCTCTTACTTATATTTTCATCGTACCTGTGCATCAATAGTTATAATCTCACTTGCCAGCAACTATTTGTCACTAAAAGTACGAAGCCACAATTTTGCCATTTTTATTCTTATAAACTATATTTATATCTTAATTATTCAATATTTTCTTACTCATTTTTGTATATTTCCAATACATAAAAAACTTCCCTAATATTTTATAATTATTGTACCACGGTTGTACCCCCCCGCAAGACATAAGCACGTTTTCTTTTATATTTAAGTATGCTTTTTGCTCGTACTTATATTTTCATCGTACCTGTGCGGCAATATTTACAATCTCACTTGCCAGCACCGCCTCTGCTGACATACAAAAGCCGGACTCTATTCCCATAGAGCCCGGCAAAAAATAATCGCTCTCAACTTTCGCTGAGAGCGATTATTTTTTATCTCTTAATCTAACAGCAGTTTCTTCCTACAAGACTTTACTTAAAATCTATTTCCTTTCCCAGCACCTGCAATATCTTATCCAGCAGATTAACGCTGCAGTTGCATTCCTCCCGTTCGATACGGCCGTAATAATTGACCGACATATTACAGCGTTCGGCCACGTCGTTTTGGGTCAGCCCCAGCTCCAGCCGCAGCTGGTATAATTTGCGGCCGATGTTATTATAAGTATGCTTGCTCATTTTGCACCTCAGCTAAAAGTTTTGACTGTGAAAAATTTTAACCGCAAAAGCAGCAAAGCAAAATAACCCTATGGGTTGTATTTCTTATAGCCTACCCCAAAGGTTGTTTACAAAACAAATACAAAGGCGCATACTGAGCCCTGTTATGCATAACGCTTTACAGTACGGCCCGCCGTCATAAAATTATGGGAAGAACTGATATAAATAGCTATTTTGACAGATACTAATACAAGCAGCGCGGCTGCCCAGGCACTGCAGCTTTTGATAACTGCGGCGCAGGCAGGCGACAACGGTGCTTTACTGAAGCTGTGCAGTGATTTTAAGCCCCTGCTCAGCAGCGAAGCACGGCGCGAGATGTTTTATAATTCACTGGGGAAAGATGCGGAAGGCATCGCTGTGCTGGCTTTTATCGAGCTGGTACTCAAATACAGCGGTACTGATTATGTAAACTGGCCCGGTTACGCGCGCTGCAGAGTACATTTCGCTTTGTTCGACGCCATGCAGAAGCAGGGCCGGATCTGGGAAAACGAAATCGCCGTCAATACTGACAGCGAGGAAGGAACCGCCCTTCTGGATGAGGCCGGGTTGCAGCAGGGGCTGCCGGACGATATTGCCCAACTGCTGCTGTCACTGGAAGTACGGCAGGCTTTAAAACGGCTGACTGCCGAACAGCAGCAGGTTATCGAGCTGTTGTTTTTGCGCGAGCAGAAACCGAAAGAAGCAGCCCGCCTGCTGGGCTGCAGTGTACGCAACGTCACCAAGCACCGGCTCAAAGGGCTGGATAAGCTGCGGCTGCTGCTGAAGCAGAACGGCTGACCGGCTCAACTAATCGCCGTAATTTCATAGATAAAAATAAAAAAGCATCGACAAAATTTGTCGATGCTTTTTAGCTTTTTATTTTTAGTGATGTGTGCCTCTGACAACAGTAATCCCCTGCTGCTCCAGGTATTCGGCAGTTTTGGTGATCACCGGGCATTCATGTTTTTCTCCCTGTGCGTCCTTCTTTTTGGTACAGCCGCTCAAATGCACGGCTTCAACGCCGATAGTAACAAGGCGGTCCAGCTTTTTGCGCAGACCTTCCTCGTTATTGGGCATCTGTACATCACCGCAGCCGCTGCAGTTCAAAAAAGCGGCCAGTTCTGTTTCCTCTGCCTCATAAACGGCAAAAGCGTTGGTTTTATTATTGAATGCTTTAAGACAGCCGCTGCCGGTACAGTTATTACTGGTACGCAGACATCTTAAAACAGCGATCTTTTTCATAGGCATTTTTCCTTTGATTATTTTTACTTCTCTGTTTCTGCAAGCACTTCTTTAAAGCAGTTGGTCAGGCTGGCAAAATCTGCCAGCGACAGCGTTTCGCCACGGCGCTTGGGGTCGATACCGGCACGTTCCAACCATGCCGCAGCCTGTACGCTGCTGATGCCCATATTTTTGAGAGCGTTACTGAGCATTTTACGGCGTACGGAAAAAGCCGCCTTTACGACTTTGAAGAACAGTTTTTCGTCGCAGACCTCGACCGGAGGTACGGTACGGCGTTTGCAGACAATGACGGCACTGTCGACATTGGGCGCCGGGATAAAGGATTCCGGCGGTACGATAAAGGCTATCTCCGGCTCGGTATAATATTGGATCGAAACTGACAAAGCGCCGTAATCTTTGCCGCCGGGCTTCGCGACCATCCGCTCGGCTACTTCCTTCTGCACCATGGCAACCAGCCGTTCCATAGGCAGGCGCTGTTCCAGCAGATTAAAAATGATCGGCGTGGTAATATAATAAGGCAGGTTAGCCGCCACCTTAAAGGTCGGCGCGCCAACAATATTTTTGATATCGACTTCCAGGATATCGCCGTTTTCTATACGCACATTATCATAGCCTTCCAGTGTTTTTGCCAACACCGGCAGCAGTCTTTTATCCAGCTCGACTGCTACGACCCTGGCGCCGCTCTGCGCCAGTCCCTGCGTCAAAGTGCCTATACCGGGGCCGACCTCTAAAACCGTGTCGTCCTCAGACAGTTCTGCAGCAGCAACGATCCTGCGTACGACTTCTTCGTCGATCAGGAAGTTCTGTCCCAGTCTTTTATCCGCTTTTAATTTAAAGGTGTGCAATATATGATTGGTGACTTCGCGTCTGGCAATGATCGGTTTATCCATACTGTTCTCCTAACTGCGCAAGCGCCTCGTCAAATTCGCTGCGGGTGACCCCATAGCTGTTGAGCCGCTCTAAAAACCTTTTGGCGTTGCCGTAGCCGATGCCCAGCAAAGCGCCCATTTTATCACGGCGATACGCCGCACTGCCTGTTCCGGCCAGATCGTTCTGCCACAGGTCTTGGCTGGTAAATTCGCTGTCAGGCTTATATTCATGGTGGCGCACCTTACTCAGCGCTGCCAGGATCGCCTCAGGCTGAGCCTGCTCGATGCCCACATCATTGTGCGCCGTAGCGTCCGCTTTAGGTACAAAGGCCTGCCCCGCTTCGGGAAAGCGCTGCGTCAGAAAGCGGCGGATACGTTCGCCGGCACCGTCCGGGTCAGTTAGGATAATGATGCCCCGCTTTTTATATGCGGCTTCGATCTGCCGCAGGGTATATGGCGCTAAGGTAAAACCGCCTGTTTCGATGGTATCGGCTTCCAGGGCGCGTTTGATCGCCACTGTATCCATTTTTCCTTCTACTACGAGAACTTCTTTCAGCAAGTCCGCGCCTCCGTTACTCTAAGATATATACGTCTAAGGTACGGCGTCCCCATTGAATAGCTCTGTGCCAGTCGTGCATAAACACGTCCAGCCGATTGCCGCGGATAGCGCCGCCGGTATCGCCGGCCATGGCAATGCCATAACCGGGGATATACAGTTTAGTATAATACGGGATAACCCGCGGGTCAACGGCCACGATACCTTCGTAAGGCACCAGTCCTATCGAAGTTCGTCCGGTACCGCTGCCCTCACCCAAGGTATAGGCGGTGATTTCCATGGTCATAACTTTATTATAACGCATCCGCCCGCGCGAAGTTTCGATAGAACGGGCCATGCCGCGCTCTACCAGTTCACGTCTAGGCTCTTCCAGCACTGTCTTGCTGATGATATGAGTTTGGAACAGGCCGTCTTTAAGCGTAGTTTTTCTGGTCACCTTCATCTTGCCGGGTACGCCCGGTTCCAGCACCTTATTCTCACCATACGGCTTTTCCAGATTATCAACAAACTCCACAGGCGGCTCGATCGGCTGCTCTTCTTCATGCAGCTCATCAAAACGCCCTAAAATATGGATTTCCAGGTCGGAAGTGATCGGCGTATCAACAGCGGGATAGACTGTTTTGCCTTCATAATTGATCGCCAGGGCATCCAGCGCCTCGCCGACAGTTGCTTTACCGGTATAGAATTTTTTGCTGACGCCATATTTTTCGATCGTTACAGGCAGAGCGCGTTTCAGCTCAATAACTTCCCTGGTCTTTTTTTCGGCATTTGCCGGAGAGATCAGGATCCGGTCTTCTTTGCCGACCTTGACGCCGGACTCTTCCAAAATAGAACGGGGATCTTCAAGAATAGTGGTCACTACTTTTTCCTGCCCGTCGTAACGCAAAACTATTTCTTTGCTGTTGGCCAGACAAATAGCGCTGAAAACTAAAACTACCACTAACAGCAGCGGCAAAATTTCCATTGCTCTATATAATGATTTTCTATTAGGCATAAATTGTACCTCCTTTTAAAGACGTATAATTTTACCATAAAGAAAAATTTTCTGTCAAACTGTCGCCCTTAAACACACATAAGCTTTTGCACAAAAAACAAAAACGTAAAAACTACTGTGGACACAGATACTTGTTTTGACTTCTGGAAAATAACAGCCTTAAAATACAAACTGCCTGTTTGTTTTTCGCAAACAGGCAGTTTGTATTTTATTTTATTTTATTAAAAAGAGTTTTGACATTTTTAGTAGTCTGCGCTGCCAGCGCTTCAAAGGTCGTGCCGCGCACTTCGGCCGCATTGCGTGCTACCAGCTCGGTATAACCCGGCTGATTACGCTTGCCGCGATAAGGCACCGGCGTCAGATAAGGTGAATCTGTTTCAAACAGCAGCAGGTCATCCGGCACATACTGCAGGACCTCGCGCACTTTTGCGGCATTTTTATAAGTAGAGGTGCCGCCAAAACCAAGATAAAATCCTCGCTTAAGCAGTTCCTTCGCCATTTCCAGTGAGCCGGAATAGCAGTGGAACACTGCCCGCACACCTGTGACTTCTTTTTGGAAGATCTCCAGGATATCGCCGTGCGCATCGCGGTCGTGAATGATCACCGGCAGGTCGAACTGTTTGGCCAGATCGAGCTGTTCTAAAAGACGGCGCTTCTGCACGTCCTTCGGCTCGTTGCCCTTCCAGTAATAGTCGAGGCCGATCTCGCCGATGGCTACTACCTTGGGGTGGACGGCCCAGGCTGCCAGCTTGTCAAGATAGCTGTTATCCAAAATACCCTCAAGGTCTTCAGGATGCCAGCCCACAGCGGCATACATAAAATCATATTTTTCAGCTAAACTTACAGCGAAACCCGACGTGATCTCATCACAGCCGGGATTGATGATCCCGTCCAGTTCTTCCTGCAGCTGTGTAAGCAGCGCGTCGCGGTCATCGGTAAAATAGTCCGAGTCCATATGGGCATGGGAATCGAATAGTCCTGTACGTGACATCTTATTTCACCTTGCTCCCGGAAGCGATATCGGAGGCATCAGCCAGCACCAGCTTACCTTCTCCGTCAGAGGCGGCCAGCAGCATCCCGCGGGATTCGATCCCACGCAGTTTTGCAGCTTTCAGGTTGGCGATCACGATAACATTGCGGCCGATCAGCTCTTCGGCAGTATAATGCTGCGCGATCCCGGAAACGATGGTACGTTCTTCTTCGCCGATCCTGACCTCAAGCTTCATCAGCTTATCGGTTTTAGGTACGCGCTCTGCTGCGGTAATGGTAGCTACGCGCAGATCTATCTTCATAAAATCATCGATAGTTATTTCTTCTGTTGCCGCGGTTTTGCTTTCCGTTTTGGCCTCAGCTTTTACTTCGGTTTTAACTGCTTGTTTAGCGGCCGGAGCAGCCTTTTTGGTAGCGGCGATAACAGTTTCTCCGCTTTCAGTGATCTCGATACGCGGATACAGCGGCTCACCCTTCTGCACTTTGGTGCCGTCAGGCAGCCCGCCCCAGGCGGTATCGGCCAGCAGGAACTGCTCGGGAGCAGTGAGGCCCAGCTGGGTATAGATCTTGGGACTGGTAGAAGGAATATAAGGACTTGTAAGGATAGCGACGATGCGCAATACCTCTGCCAGATTATACATAACTGTTTCCAGACGCGCTGCTTTGGCGGGATCTTTTGCCAGCAGCCAGGGGCCTGTTTCATCAATATATTTATTGGCACGGCTGATAAGCGCCCACAGAGCTTTGATCGCCGTGTTGATTTCCATATGGTCCATAGCGTCCTGATATTTCGCAACAGTTTCATTGACCAGGCCGATCAGCTCGTCATCAAGAGGATCACTGCAGGCGGTTTTATGGATCACGCCGCCGTGATATTTTTCGATCATGCTGACCGTACGGTGCAGCAGGTTGCCAAGGTCATTGGCCAGATCAGCGTTGATGCGGGTGATCAGCGCGTCGCGCGAAAAATTGCCGTCACTGCCGAGGTTGATCTCGCGCAGCAGGAAATAACGGATAGCATCGGCGCCAAATTCGTCGATCAGCGCCAGAGGATCAATGACATTGCCCTTGGATTTGGACATTTTGTCGCCTTCAACTACCAGCCAGCCATGTCCATAAACCTGTTTCGGCAGTTCTTCACCCATAGCCATCAGCATGATCGGCCAGATGATAGTATGGAAACGCACGATCTCCTTGCCGACCAGATGCAGGTTAGCAGGCCAGTATTTATTGAATTTTTCCGGATCACTGCCGTAACCGATACCGGTAAAGTAGTTGAGCAGCGCGTCAAACCAGACATAGACAACGTGTTTGTTGTCAAAAGGCACAGGGATACCCCAGTCGAAGGTGGTGCGGGTGATGCTCAGATCTTCCAGTCCCTGTTTGATGAAGTTGATCATCTCGTTGCGGCGTGCCACAGGCTGAATGAAGTCGGGATGAGTTTCGATATATTCCAGCAGACGGTCCTGATATTTGGAAAGCTTAAAGAAATAGCTTTCTTCTTCCATACGCTCTACCGGACGGCCGCAGTCGGGGCATTTGCCGTCGACCAGCTGACGCTCCAGCCAGTAGGATTCGCAGGGTACACAGTACCAGCCTTCATAATTCTTTTTATAAATATCGCCCTGTTCAAAGATTTTCTGCAAAATACTTTGCACAACCTTATGATGGCGTTCTTCACTGGTACGAATAAAATCGTTATTGGTGATATTGAGGCGCTGCCATAAAAGTTTGAAATTTGCGATGATCTCGTCAACATATTGTATCGGGGTAACACCCATCTCCGTAGCTTTACGCTGAATCTTCAGACCATGCTCGTCACTGCCGGTCAGAAAAAAGACGTCTTCGCCCTTGGCACGATGATAACGGGCCACGGTATCGGCGATAGTCGTACAGTAAGCATGACCGATATGCAGTTTATCGCTGGGATAATAGATTGGGGTGGTGATATAAAACGTTGGTTTTGTCATATGTTGATCCCTTCTTCTTCTGAAATTAATTTATTATATAATTCCCGTTTGGGAATCTTATTTGCTTTAGCAACCTGCGCCAGCGCCGTTTTTTTATCGAAGCCGCGAGCCAGCAGTTCCTGTACCTGCGCCAGCGGATCCTTTGCTTCCTGCGCAGGCTGCGGCTGTTCCAGGCCTCTGGCGATGACCAGGCAGAATTCACCGCGGGGCTTATTTTCATGCAGCCAGGTCAGGCACTGACTGACCGTGCCCCGGAAAAACTCCTCATGCAGCTTGGTCAGCTCACGCGCTGCTGCCAGCTGTCTGTCCCCCCAGACCTCCAGCACTTCCTGCAGCACCTGTTCGATCCTGTGCGGCGCTTCGTACAAAATAATCGTAGCCGGCAGATACTGCCATTCTTCCAGCTGCTGCCGCCTGTTTTTTTTGCTCTTGGGCAGAAATCCGCCGAAAAAAAACGGTGAGGCAGGCAGACCTGAAGCAATGAGCGCGCATAACGCGGCGTTGGCACCAGGTACAGGCACTACCTGCACGCCGGCATCAATCGCCAGCCTGGCCAGTTGTTCGCCCGGATCAGCAATACCGGGAAACCCGGCGTCACTGACTAAAGCGATATTTTTTCCGGACAGCAGTTCGTCCAGCAGATAAGCTCCCTGCCGTTCTTTGCTGTGCTCATCATAGCGTACCAGCCGTCCCTTGATATTGAAACGGTTCAATAACTGCAGTGTATGACGGGTATCTTCGGCAGCGATAATATCCGCCTCGGCCAGCATTCTCTGCGCCCTGGGCGTCATATCTTCCAGATTGCCGATCGGCGTTGCGCACAAATATAAAATTCCTGCCATTATTCTGCCTCCTCCGCCATACCGTAATACTCAAAAGTCTGTTTGCTGTGGCTGCCGTCCTCATTATACATAATAAGCGGCGGCAAAACCTCCAGTCCGTAACTTCCGCCTTTGACCATTTCCATGAGAAAGATCCAGGCAGGCTTATCCGCAAAGGCATGTACCCATTGCAGTTTTTTCGGCTGCAGACCATATTTAAGCGCCAGTTCCATACATTCCGTAAACCGTTCGGGCAGCTGCACAATGGCAAAACGCCCTCGATATTTGACCAGATAGGCAGCGGCGCGGAAGAAATCCTCCAGCGTTGCCGTCAGTTCATGGCAGGCCGCAGTCGCTACCCGGCGAACCTTACCGCTGTTGCGGTAGGGCGGATTAGCGGCGATCAGATCGAAACTTTCCGAACGATAAAGCGCTTTCAGCTCCCGCAGATCGGCCAGCTCGGCACTGACACATTCCTCCAGCCCGTTAGCCGCAATGCTGCGGCGCATCAGCTCTACTACATGAGGATTACAGTCAACGCCTACTACTTGAGCCGCACCGCGTGCTGCCAGCAGCAGGCTGATGGCCCCTGTACCGGCGCCAAGTTCCAAAACACGGGCCTGCCTGACCAAATGCGGGAAAGCTGCCAGAAAAACAGCATCCGTCGTAAAACAAAATTCTTCCGAGTCCTGCCAGATCGCATAATTACAGCCGGGCAGGGAATCGCAGCGTTCTGTAGCTTTACTCATTTCAGATCGGATCGGCCTTGGAAGCATCAACGATCTCGTCCCATTCTACCTGGATAACGTTATCGGGCGTCAGCTGCACGGAAGCCGTACGCATAGCGCGGTTGATGCCTGTTACTTTGCCTTCTCCCAGCGGCGTTACTACCAGCGAGCCCAATTTTGGGATCTCGACACGGTCATTGCCGCAGTTACGTTTACAGCCGCCTTCTTTGCAGCAGTACATATGGTTTTCATATTTCAGGCAGCACATCAGACGACCGCAGATACCCGAAATCTTCGCCGGATTCAGCGACAGATTCTGATCTTTAGCCATTCTGATCGATACCGGTTCAAAGTCACCTAAAAAAGTAGAGCAGCACAACGGCCTGCCGCAGCTGCCGATCCCACCCAGCATTTTCGCTTCATCGCGCACGCCGATCTGGCGCAGCTCGATCCGGGTACGAAACACAGCGGCCAGGTCTTTGACCAGCTCGCGGAAATCTATACGCCCTTCGGCTGTGAAATAAAATATGATTTTATTGACGTCAAAAGTAAATTCCACATCGATCAGACGCATCGGCAGATCGTGATTAGTGATCTTACGCAGGCAGATATTGAAAGCTTCTTTCTCGCGTACGATATTTTCTTCGACTTTCTGGGCATCTTCATCGGTAGCTTTGCGCAGCACCGGTTTCAAAGGCGAAACCACCTCACTGTCGCTGACCTCGCGCGGCCCTACTACTACTTCGCCGTATTCTACCCCGCGGGCAGTTTCGACAATGGCATGATCCCCCTGGGCTACGCTGCTGAGTGCGGGATCAAAATAATATATTTTACCTGCTTTTTTGAATCTTATACCTACAACTGTTGGCACTATCTCTCCTCCTTCCGAAGTATGTCTGTTTTAAGTACCACCGTTTCCAAAACCAGCTTGGCGCCGGCATTGCTTTCGATGGCCTGATATGCTTGCTGGGCGATGTCCGCCGCCTGCTTCAAATGCGAAGCGGGCCATGAGGCGGCCAAACGCCGTAATCTATCTGTGCAGTCACAGTTATAAATCTGTTCCTCCAGTCCGTTTTGCCAAAGCAAAACGTCCCGGGCTAAAAACAGCAGCATTTCCGTAAATAATAAACCGCCCTGTTTGTCATAGCTTTCGAGCCATGGCTGCGAAGCTACATACCGCATGGGCTGCGCCAGCGGCAGGGCTTCCAGAAATTCCAAAGCCTGATCGCGGTAGCTGACGGCATCTGCAGCAGCCAAATTGACAGCAGCGCCAAGCGAACCGCCTGCCAGGCGGGCCAGCAGTTCCGGGCGTTCCAGCCCGAGCCTGTTCAAAGCCTCCTGTGTCAGTGCCAGGGGTATCTGGTCAAAGCGTAATTGAATGACCCGCGAAAGGATCGTCGGCAACAGGCGTTCCAGCCGCGACGCAACCAGAATAAACATCCAGTTTGGCGGCGGCTCTTCGAGCAGCTTTAAAAGGCTGTTCGCCGCTTCTACCGTCATCCTGTCAGCAGCGTCGATGACGCATACCTTATGGCTTGAAAGCGCAGGCGCAAAGGCGGCCTGCCTGCTCATTTCCTTGATCTGTTCTATTTTCAGGTCTTTCCCGGGAGCTTCCTGCTCCACCAGAATAAAATCAGGATGGGCAAAGCTGTGCTCTGCCAGATTGATCAGACGGCAGGATTCGCACCTGCCGCAGGGATGTTCGTCCGGCTTCTGGCACAGGAATGTTTTAGCAAAACGCAAAGCCAGCTGCTTTTTACCAATACCTTCCGGGCCGTAAAAAAGCAGTGCATGCGGCCTGTTACCCGGCTGCAGCAGCCTGGCTAAAAATTCCTTATTCTGTTCATGTCCCAGAATATCGTCCCACATAGGCATCCTTTCCTCGCTTACCCTTTAAGTAAAGCCTCCAACTCGCTGATCAGACAGCCGCGTACGCTTTCCTGTTCCTGCAAAGCATCAATGACCCTGATCCGCTGTGGATAGGCCTTACTGAGTTCGACAAATCCCTGCCTTACCTTGAGCTGAAAAGCAAGTCCTTCGTTTTCAAAACGGTCGGTCACACCGCGCTGCGACCTGCGGCCTGCAAGCAGCAGAGGATCTCCGTCCAGCAGCAGCGTCAAATCTGGTTCCAGCCCGCCCGTTGCAAAAGTGTTCAGCTGCAGCAGCTCCTGCAGCGGCAGACCGCGAACAAAGCCCTGGTAAACCAGTGTCGAATCGCTGAAACGGTCACAAAGCACGATTTTTCCGGACGCTAACGCCGGACGCACGACCTTATCTAAATGATCAGCACGTGCTGCCAGATACAGCAAAGTTTCTGTACGCGCGTCTATGGCCAGCTGCGGGTCAAGCACCAGCTGACGCAGGCGTTCAGCAGCTTCGCTGCCTCCCGGTTCACGGGTGCAGACAACTTCTCGTCCGTTCTGCCTCAGGTACTCTGCGATCAGCTCCAGCTGCGTGCTTTTGCCGCTGCCGTCGGGGCCTTCCAATGTGATAAAATACCCTTTGTTCATCAAAACACCACTCGTATTTCCCTCAAGCTGCCGTCAGCGGGTCCGCTGACCGGCAGGTTCAAGTTTTTCATATTTTCACAGTAAGCGATGATCGCTTCCGTAATCAGCTCACCCGGCAAAAGTACCGGTATGCCGGGCGGATAAAAGCTTACCTGCTCGGCACAGATTTTTCCGGCCGCACGGCACAGAGGTATGCTGGTCTTCGCGCTGTCGAAGGCCTGCCGTAAAGACATCACCTGCTGCGGTGCAGGAAGCTGTGGGCTGACCGTCAAACGGCGCGGCGTTTTTTTGTTTTTTTCCAGTTCGGTAAAAACCTGTTGTATCACAGCGAGTACGGCATCATAATCAGCGCCGCCGTCGCTATAGGTAACTAAAAATAACACGTTATCGGCATCTGTCAGTTCTACGGCAACACCTGCCTGCCGCAGTTTTTCCCCGGCTTCAATACCTGTATAACCCCAGGCGGCTACATTGACCGTCACCTTGGTGCTGTCAAACCCGGCAATACCGTTACTGCCGGCACAATCAGCCGTCAGCAGCTTCAGCCCCTTGAAGGTCTGTAAAAGCCGCCGCAATCTGTCTGCCGCAGCCACAGCCTGTGCCGCCATCTGCCTGCCGCCTGTCGCCAGCTGGAAACGCGCCGCGTCCAGAGACGCCATCAGCAGATAATTGGGGCTGGTTGTCGTCAGCAGACTCATAACATCAGCAGCCCGCTTTAAATCAAGGCGCCGACCCTGCACATGCAGCATCGAGCATTGCGTCATAGCACCCAAAATTTTATGCGTGCTTTGCGCGCAGGCATCCGCGCCGCACTCCATAGACGAAGGCGGCAATAATTCGCTGAAACCAAGATGCGGGCCGTGCGCTTCATCTACCAATAGTGCAGCACCATATTTATGGGCTATTTGAGCAATCGTTTTAATATCAGCAGCCTGACCGTAATAATTAGGGCTGGTCAGAAACACTGCTTTAATAGAAGGATCTTTTTGCAGAGCTTCTTCGATCTGCCCGGCAGTGACCTGCGTGTTGATACCAAAAACCGCATCAAACTGCGGTAATACGTATACCGGCTCCAGATCACCTAAAAGCAGCCCTCCGGCAACACTGCGGTGAGCATTGCGGGGAATAAGAACTTTACCGCCCGGTTTGACAGCAGTCATCAGCATTGCCTGAATGGCCTGCGTCGTACCGTTAACAGCAAAAAAACAGCGGTCGCTGCCGTAAAGCTGTGCGGCCAGGGTCTGCGCTGCGGCAATACAGCCTTCAGGACAATGGATGTCATCCAGCTCCGCCATCAGCGAAACGTCCATCTGCAATGCGCCTGCTCCCAGCTCGCCAGCCAGAAGCGGTTCCATTCCGCGGCCGCCTTTATGTCCCGGCGTGTGGAAAGGATAGACCTGTTCTTTTTTATATTTGAGCATAGCCGCTACAAGCGGCATTTTTTTCTGATCTGCCTGCAAAAGAAAGCCTCCACGATAAATACAAACACTTATCCATGTTATCTTTACATTTTATCACAAGCAGCAAGGCGTTACAAGCAATTGTAACGCTTCGTCAAACTACCGCTGCAACCGCCTGCTCACCGCAATAAAAATACTCCGGCTGCAAACAGCCGGAGCAAAGATATTCTGTTGTTCAGCCAACCATAGCAGCCTGCGGCTGCGGCTCGATTTCGTCTTTTAAATCTTCCCAAACGATAAAATTGGCTTTACTGAAACCGTTGAAGGTCGTCGCCGAAGCCGAAGTATAAGCGCCGCAGGAAGGAACCAGCAGCAGATCGCCTACCTCCTGGCGCACAGTCAGTTTGCCGCGGAACATGATATCCAGCGAATCACAGCTGGGACCGGCAAAAGTGGCTTCCACTTCTTCTCCTTCTTTAAAGCTGATCAGCTTAAAGTCCCACTGGTCAAAAATAACGCCGGAAAAAGTTCCGTATAAACCATCATCAAGGAAATACCAGGGCTGACCGCCGCGTTCAGTAACACCGATGACGCTGGTAATAAGGTTGACAGCCGTACCGCACATAAAACGTCCCGGTTCCGCCCAGATCTCTACATTGGGAAAATCTTCGTCCAGACGGGCGTTGATCTGTTTAAGCATTTCTTTTAAATTAAAACGCACCTTGGGTTCGGGAATCGGAAATCCGCCGCCAATATCTAAGATCCGCAGCTGCATCCCTGCAGCGGCAGCTTCTTCAAAAATCTCGCGGGCCAGATCAAGCGCATTCAGATATGGATCGGCGCTCATCGTCTGGCTGCCGACATGGAAACAAACGCCAGCGGCGTCAAGACCGGCAGCCTGTGCTGCCTGCAGTAGTTCTACTGCGCGTTCGCGGCCTACGCCGAATTTTTTATTCAAATCTACATGTGCGGAAGAATTGTCGATACGGATACGCAGAAGCACCGTAGCACCGGGGCAGCCCTGTGCCATTTTTACGATTTCACTTTCGCTGTCAAAAGTCATTTTATGTACACCGACGTCACAGCAGGCCTGCAGACCGCCGCCGGTTTTGATAGGATTGGCGTAAATCAGACGCTCGCCGTCAATACCCATTGCTGCCAGAGTTCTGATCTCGCCGTCAGAAGCAACATCAAAGCAGGAACCCAGGTCACGCAGCAGTTCCAAGATCCGCTGATGCGGATTGGCCTTGATCGCATAGTAAAGCTGCACACGCGGCAAGTGCTTTTTCAAAAAGCGATAGTTCTTTTCTATTTGTTCTAAAGAAAGTACCAGCAGCGGCGTTCCAAAGCGCTCTGCCAGCCTTTCTGCAGCATTTTGACTAAGTTGAAAAAAGATGTCCTTCTTCATATCCACTCTCCCCTTGCTTTAGCATTGATTTTACTCATATGATTTTACCACAAATTACTGAAAGTACAATAGGAAAATGAAAGAAATTGAAAAAAATTTGAGGAGTTTCAGGCAAAACCGTGATAATCACGCTTAACGTCTGTTTTTACTAAAATTTTACTGGTTTTTTAGGATTTTTAATATTTTTTTACTAAATAAGTCACTACTAAATATAGTAATCTATGCTGATTTGACAACACAAAATACCTAAATATGGAAAACCCCCGCTTATTAAAAGCAGGGGTTTGCAAAAACTACTTATTTTTTAGGTGCTTCGATAACGTCGCAGCCCATATAAGGCCGCAGGACTTTCGGCACGATAACGCTGCCGTCTGCCTGCTGGTAATTCTCGAGAATAGCGGCAACAGTACGTCCTACCGCCACACCTGAACCATTCAGGGTATGTACGAATTCCGGTTTGGATTTAGTGTCGCGGCGGAAACGGATGTTAGCGCGGCGAGCCTGGAAATCAAGGAAATTGGAGCAGGAAGAAATTTCACGATAGCAGTTAGCCGCCGGCAGCCACACTTCCAAATCATAAGTTGCAGCAGAGCTGAACCCAATATCACCTGTGCAAAGACGCACGACACGATACGGCAGTTCCAATAATTGCAGCACCTTTTCGGCATTAGCCGTCAGTTTTTCCAATTCGTCCCAGGAATCTTCCGGCTTGGTGAATTTTACCAGTTCTACTTTATTAAACTGATGCTGACGGATCAGACCGCGGGTATCGCGGCCGGCACTGCCTGCTTCAGCGCGGAAGCAGGCGCTGTAGGCAGTATAATACAGCGGCAGATCGTCGCCGCTTAAAATTTCGTCGCGGTGCAGATTCGTGATCGGAACTTCGGCAGTAGGGATCAGGTAATAATCCAGCCCCTCCAGTTTGAACATATCTTCAGCAAATTTAGGAAGCTGGCCTGTTCCCTGCATACTGTCTTTATTGACGATGAACGGCGGGAAAAATTCCGTATAGCCGTTTTCACCGGTATGGATATCCAGAAAGAAATTGATTACGGAACGTTCCAGCCGGGAACCGAGTCCGCGGTAAAAAGTAAAGCGGGCGCCGGAAACCTTGCCGGCACGTTCAACATCGAGGATATTCAATTTTTCGCCGATATCCCAATGAGCCTGAGGCTCAAAAGCAAATTTAGCCGGTTCGCGCCAGGTACGCACTACCGGATTATCGGCATCACTGCTGCCAACAGGTGTATCTGCTGCCGGCATATTCGGAATCGTCATCAGAATTTCTTTTAATCTGGCTTCGATATCCTTCAGCTCTTTATCATCTTCCGCGATCTTATCACCCAGGGCACGGACCTCGGCCATCTGCGCATCTGCATTCTCACCGGCTTTTTTCATTTTGCCGATTTCCTGAGAAGCTGCGTTGCGCTGGCTTTTAAGAGCCTCGACCTGCAGGGTCAATTCACGGCGTTTCTTTTCCAATTCCAAAAATTCGTCAAGGTTCACATTGGCGTTACGCTTACGCATAGCGTCCATAACCAATTCAGGATTTTCCCTAACAAATTTCATATCTAACATTATTCATTCCTCCAAATGTTGAATTACTTCGTAAACTTTATTTTAGCACAATTTACCATAATATGAAAGAGAACACGCCGAAGAACATCGGCGTGCCCGTAAAATCACTGTTATTCAGTTTAAAATCAGCTGTATTCTTTAAAAGTTTCAATCAAACCGTCACGTTTGGCCAGATAATTGATCGCGCTGATAGCGGCTTTCTGAGCCTGACCAGCCGCACGATTGACCTGCCAGGGCTGACCGGTGCAGTCGCCACCGGCGAAAACGCCTTCGATGCTTGTTTCAGCCTGGTCGTCGACAAGAACAGAACGGCCGCGCATCTGCAGACCCGGCAAAAAGCTGTTGAGCGGATCAGAAGCACGGAACATAAAGACTGCCTGGACACTGAAAAATTCACCAGTGGTATGCAGCCCGGTTACTCTGTCGGTACCGGTAATATCAGTCGGCTGATCCAGGACCACCGTTACATTTTTGCGTTTTGGAGCTACGAAGCCCTGAAAACGGGGAATAAAAATTACTTCACTGCAGATATCAGCCAGATATTCTATTTCTTCCATCGCATCAGGAACAGTGGCGATCGCAGCAACGCGCTTACCTTTGTATTCAGCGCCGTCGACTTTGGCGCAGTAGCTTACGCCGCGGCCTAAAAATTCTTTTTCGCCCGGCAGCAGGCTGGAACGGGAAATACCCGTAGCAAGAATTACCGTATCGGCATTATACTGGCTGTTAGGCGTACCCAGTTCAAAATAACCGGCTTTCTCTTTTAATGAAACTATTTTTTCTTCGATAATCTCCGCACCGATATGGCGTGCATGCTCGATGAACCTGTCCATCAGCTCATTGCCGGAAATATCGGGACAGCCCATATAATCTGTGATAAGCTCGACACTGCGCAGACGGGGACTGAAACCGTGAGCCTCAAACACCACTACCTTCCGTCCTTTACTGCTGGCAGTAATAGCCGCCGACAGGCCCGCCGGACCGCCGCCGATAATTGCGATATCATATTTCATGTTTTAATCCTCCAAAAAATTTTTAGGGGAAGCCTTCATTTAGTTCAACAAGCTAACTGTTTTTATTTTACCTTCTTTAACACGTCAGCGTCAATCCTTTCCACATGTATACACAATTTTACCGTTTTTTTAAAACAGCTTCCTGCGGTTTTAGGAAAAATTAGAAAAACAGCGAAAAAACTCTTGCCAAACTTTCCATTTTCGTGTATTCTATATAAGCAACATTACGACGGCCCATTAGCTCAGTTGGTAGAGCACCTGACTCTTAATCAGGGTGTCGTAGGTTCGAGGCCTACATGGGTCACCAAAATTTGGCCGGTTGGTCAAGCGGTTAAGACACCGCCCTTTCACGGCGGTATCAGGGGTTCGATTCCCCTACCGGTCACCATTCGGGCGCTTAGCTCAGCTGGGAGAGCGTCTGCCTTACAAGCAGAATGTCGGCGGTTCGATCCCGTCAGCGCCCACCAGAAATCAGGCATATCCAAGAAACTTGGATATGCTTTTTTTATTTGATTTTTAGGAATAATTGCTTTCATAATGTTTTACAAAAGTAACAAACCAGCAGGGAAGCCCTTAAAGAGGTTTTTTTGATAATTTGCATTTCTCCTGGCTTTGTAGTAAAGTCAAATTAGCAATAAAAGAGTATTTATAGTAAGGAGGCATAATTATGAAAAAAACTTTTCTTTCCAGTATTCATGAACGCCGCAGCGTTTACAGTATTACCAACACTTCTCCGATTCCCAAAAATAAAATTGTAGCACTGATAGAAATGCTGTTGGAGGATGTTCCTTCGGCCTTTAATTGTCAGAGCGCCCGTGTTGTAGTATTGTTTGAGCAGGCTCATAAAAATTTTTGGGATATTGTTATGAGAACTTTGCGTGAACGTGTACCGGCTGAAAAATTTGCGCCTACTGAAGCTAAAATCAATAGTTTTGCAGCAGGGTATGGTACTATTTTGTATTTTGATGATGAAGGCATTACAGAAACTTTTGCCAGTAATTTTCCTACTTATGCGGCAAATTTTAAAACTTGGGCAGATCAGGCTAACGGCATGCTGCAGTTTGCTATCTGGACAGCTTTAGAAGAGGAGGGGTTAGGTGCCAATCTGCAGCATTATAACCCAATTATTGATGCGGAAGTAAAAGAAGTATTCAATATCCCAGATCAGTATCGTTTGATTGCGCAAATGCCGTTTGGCGCTAAAACAGCTGAGCCTGATGAAAAAGAAGTTATATCCGGTTCGGATAGAATGCGTATCTTAGAATAAAAGATGAAAATCCCCCGTTTAATCGGGGGATTTTTTTTGAAAAGACATTCTTTTGACATTTAATAATGTTATACTAATAATATAATTATTCTTGGAGGTGCAACAGATGAAGATGTCGCGGAAATTTATAACTGCTGGTGTGGCAGGAGTCATGGCTTTGGGGATAGCTGTTTCAGCATGGGCTGCAGAACCTCAGATTACTGATCAAAAAATACGTTCTGGCGGAGTAACAGTTAATGTCCCTGTTGTGAAAGGCGCCGTAGGCGGTGCAGAAGTTGATGACAAAGTGAATATGGCAATTGATTTTAATATTGTGAAAAAGTTGTATGCTTATTTGCCCGGAGGAAGTAATGGACTGAGTTTGCAGGAAAATTACTATCCTGAGTTTGACGGTTACGGTGGTGCGAAGGCGAGCCGTGAGTTTGTGACTGATATAGCAGGCTTTATCAATCGTCAACTGCAAAATCAGGCGCAGGCAGCTCATAAAGCCGGTTCTCATGTCAAACAGTATACGTTTGACGGCAGATATCAAGTGCGTTTTAACAGTGAAGAGTTACTTTCTTTAGAACAAACTTATATGGATTATTTGGGTGGTGCCCATCCGAATACATATTTGGATACGATCAACGTAAATTTAAAAAACGGTAAATTACTGAGTTTAGGCGATATGTTTAAAGCTGGCAGCAATTATCTGCCGCGTTTGAATGCCATTGTTGCAAAACAGGTGGCAGACGAACAGCAGTTAAAGGGATTTTTTGATAAAAAAGTAGAAGTGAACGGAACAGAAAATTTTTATATTACGGATAATGCTGATCTTGTTATAGTATATCCGTCTTATGCTGTTGCTCCGTATGCTGCCGGAACGATCGAGTTTATCATTCCTGTTAGCCAGGTTGCAGATATTTTTAATTTTAAATTAGAATAAAAGACTGATATTTTAGCCCTGCTGAAGCAGGGCTTTTTTTATTGTCTGATCAAGCGAAATACTTTTATGACATAAATGACAGGGATTTTTCAAATAATGTTAACGCGATTATGTATTATAGTGCACATATTTGAACTATTATTGAAAACATAAAAATGAATAGCTGGATATAATAAAATTGATGTAATTAATATTACAGAAGAATAAAAGTGTGGTTGGTGAAATTATGTTTAGCAAGAAATTCAAAAAAATAGGATTGAAAATAGCCTATTACAGAAAAAGAAAGGAATTGAAACAGATGGAAGTAGCGGAAAAGGCTGGTATCTCCTGTTCATATCTTTCTAAAATTGAAACAGGGAAAGTGCGTTACAGTCTGGCTGTTTTGATACAGATCGCAAAAGTACTCGATATTGATCCAGGGGAACTGTTGACAGATGGGAGCAGTTATTAAGTTAAGAAAAAGTAAAGAGGTGTAAGAAAGTGGAAGAACCTGATTATAAAACGATAGGTATTAATATAAAAATTAAAAGGATACGTCAAGGTATCAGTCAGGCTAAATTGGCTAAGCTTTTAGGAGTATCCGCAGCTCATTTGTGTAATATAGAAAATGGTAAAGTTAAAATAAGCCTGAAAATGTTGTATAAGCTTACCGGTTTTTTTAAGTGTAGTTTAGATGATTTGCTAACCGTTTAAGATACTTAAAAACAGTGGTAAAAGTTAAATGCTCAGTAAAAGCAGTAGAATAAAAACTTTTGACTTATTGTCTATATAATATGTATATATTACTGAACCTCCATAAAAAAATGGAGGTTTTTCTTTTTTATGTGAATAAAGATATAATATTTCAAAAGATAGTATTGAATGTAAAAATAAAATAAATAATAAAAAGAAATAAAAATAATATAAAAAGTAATTTTGAAACTTAAACTTAAGACAAAAACATATCCATTATGATAATATATAACCAATGCAACAAGAATACTTTTGTTAGAAATAAATTTAAATATAATAAATTGTATAGTGTATGTAAAATATCAAAAAAATTATTGCAGATTATTCTGATAATTATAAATGAAATATTGAAGACATAATATGAAGTAATTTTTTGAATAGCATTTAAATAATGTAAAATGTTTATTGATATAAATTAATGGAAGTTGAAAAAATTAACACATAAAATAAAAAAGATATAATTTATTTATTTCTGTGCACTAAAGAACACATATGTTAACTATTTCTGAACACCTAAATATTAATAAAATGTGATAATAATATTAATAAAGTATAAAGAATAGCAAAGAAGGGATAAATAATTAACATCTTGGATTAGTATGGAAATGGAGATTTAAATGTTTTCGACAAAATTTAAACAATTAGGATTAAAAATTCAATATTACAGACAAATGAAAAATATAAGTCAGGTAGAATTAGCTGATGAGGCAGGAATCTCACGCTCGTATCTGTCGAAAATAGAAACAGGGAAAGCGCAGTGCAGCGTACCAGTTTTGCTGCAGATTGCGCAAGTCCTGAATGTTGATGCAGGTATCTTGCTGACAGATAAGGATATTTAAGTAAGATCAGAATAATTTTCTGGTATGTTTATCTGCATACCGGTTTAATTTTGAAAAGCTAGCAAACAAATGGTTTTATCCTGATGTTTAGCTTTTATAAAAATATAGTTCTAAAATTTTCTGGGATTATATTTTATACAGTTCAGGGAGGAGATGGCAGTTATGAGCGTAGAACCCAATTTTGTAAAAATCGGACAAAACATCAAGATCATGCGTATCCGTAAAGGTGTTACCCAATCAGAGCTTGCGAAAAAACTTGGTATTTCTCAAACACATATGAGTAATCTGGAACATGGGCGTGTGAGTGTTAATTTGAAAGTTTTGTTAAGACTTTCACATTATTTCAGCTGTGGCGTTGATGCACTTTTAGGCTTAACTTTGAATACTGAGGTTAAACCTCAAGAGGTAGAAGACAAATATACCGCAGAAGAATTATTGGATATTCTGAAAGTACTGAAAAAACAGGTTATTTAAAATCTAGATTGAAGTGAAGCTTTTAAGATGCAACTCAGATGCTTTGTATATTGGCTTCCACTGATTGGAAAAGTGAGTTTTGCTTTACATTTTTCAAATAACTCCTAAAGAATAAAGAACAAAAAAGCGCACTAAAAGTGCGCTTTTTTGTTCTTTATTTTTAATACTAATTGCATACTGTATACACAAATGCGGGTGGAATAAGAAGAATACTTGTATACAATTGCCTAAATGCTTGAAAAAAGTTCCGATTGTGTTACAATAGAAAACGTTGTTGGATATTGTTAGTTAATATTTTCGTGGAATACCAACGAAATAAAATTAATTTATTTGAGGGGTTGAGCTAGGATAATGATGGATATTTTAAACACTATCAATAGTTTTGTGTGGGGACCGCCGTTAATGGTTTTGCTTATTGGCACAGGTATTTTACTGACTGTAAGATTAGGTTTATTACAGGTCATAAAGCTGCCAACCGCATTGAAATTGATTTTTACTGCAAGAAATACAGGCAACGGCGATATCAATAGCTTTAAAGCCTTGTGTACGGCGTTGGCAGCTACTGTTGGTACAGGTAATATCGTAGGTGTTGCTACAGCGATCAAGGCAGGTGGTCCCGGAGCGTTGTTCTGGATGTGGATGGCGGCTTTTTTCGGTATGGCAACTAAATATGCCGAAGGTGTTTTAGCAGTGAAATACAGAACGGTTGATGCCAACGGCAATATTTCCGGCGGACCGATGCATTATATTGAACAGGGACTTGGTAAAAAATATAAACCTCTGGCAGTTATGTTTTCGGTATTCGGAGTGATGGTTGCCTGTTTAGGCAGCGGTACTTTTACACAGGTCAATGCTATCGTTGAGATCACTAATCTTTCCATAGGGGTCCCGGTCATGTATACGGCAGCTATTCTGACTGTTTTGGTGGCAATCGTAACTATTGGCGGCTTGAAATCTATCGCGATGGTAGCAGGAAAAATAGTGCCATTTATGGCGTTAGTTTATATGCTTACTACAGCGGCAGTACTGATCGTATTTGCAGATCAGGTACCTGCAGCATTTGCTCTTATCATTGAAAGTGCTTTTAATCCTACGGCGGCAGCTGGTGGATTTTTGGGTGCTACTGTTATGCTGGCGATGCGCAGTGGTATTGCGCGCGGTATTTTTTCTAACGAAGCCGGTTTAGGCAGTGCTCCGATTGTAGCAGCGGCGGCAAAAACAAAATGGCCTGCTGAGCAGGGGCTGGTATCAATGACGGGAACTTTTATCGATACGATCATTATTTGCACAATGACAGGTTTGGTTCTGGTGGTTTCCGGAGTTTGGACAGGCGATTTGAATGGTGCGGCTATGACTCAATCTGCTTTTGCAATGGCTTTCCCTGCAATGGCAAAATATTTATTGATGATAGGTTTAGTGTTATTTGCTTTTACTACTATTTTGGGTTGGAATTATTACGGTGAACGCTGCATTGAATACCTTTTTGGCACGAAAAGTATCATGCCTTATCGTTTAGTCTTCATTGGTCTTGTGGCGTCCGGTGCTTTTTTAAAGCTGGAAACGATTTGGGTTTTGGCTGATATCGTTAACGGTTTAATGGCGATTCCGAATCTGATTGCTTTGCTGGGATTGAGTGGAGTAGTTGTGGCAGAAACAAAAGCTTATTTTACATATTGGGAAAAAGTGCGTTCCCGGAAAAAAAGAATTGATATTATTGGTGAACCTGAATATAGTGAATAAAAAATATCCCGCAGCTTAAGCTGTGGGATATTTTTTGACTTCTGGCAGAAGTCATTTTTTTGTGGTAATATGAAAGCAGAGAAAGACAAGGTAAAGGAGCTGGAGGTATGGAAAAGGCAGAGGTAATTAAAGCGTTTCATTTGATGTGGGATAATTATCCGGAGTCGGCAATGCTTATTGATAAAAAGCGTAATATTATTGCTGCCAATAAAGTCGCACCCAGTACAGGACGCATAGAGGGCAACAAGTGTGCTTTAGTTGAGCCGTTAGAACAGCACAAGGGCTGCAGGGCAGAAGAAGCGTGGAAGAATGGTGAAGCCAGTTATCGTAAAAAAGTCGGTAAATTAGGTGACGTAGTTTCTTTTTGGATCCCTGTCGATGGTTATCCTGATTATTTGGTGCATTTTTCTGTCGGTTCGATTCAAAAATATGAATATAACGTTTGAAAATAAACCCTGCTGTAATTTGCAGCAGGGTTTTATATGACCAGAATAAACGAAGTATTATATTTCGTTCTTTATGATTTATGCAAAATAAAAAAGACGCAGAACAAGTCTGCATCTGTCTTTTCCATTGGTACGCCCGAGTGGAATCGAACCACCGCACACGGCTCCGGAGAACTACGAGAAAAAGCCTGTAATACAGCATTCTGTAAAGGATTAAGTGGCTTTATGGCTTAGTTTTTCATTACGGTAGAATGCCATTTTCCTAACATAAATTTCAGCAATTGCACCCACAATGCACCCAACTTATAAATTGAAAATTTTTGAGATTTTATTCGGCAAGGAAGCATCGTAACCTGGAATAGCGTGACCATAAAGATCTAAAGTGTGGCTGGCTCTGCTATGTCCCAATCGTTTAGATACTTCCAAAAGCGGTACACCGTTCGCCAATAATTGTGTTGCATGCGTATGACGAAGTACGTGGAATTTTTTATGCGGTACTGAAGCTAATAATAAAATACTTTTCCAGGCTCTTTCGATTTGGTTAGGTCGTAATGGAGTTCCATTTTTGCTTTGAAAAATATAGCCATCAAAAGAAACGATTTTCCCACTGTTAAAACGTTTTTTTAAGTCAGAGGATAAATCCCTCGTGATTGTGATTTCTCTTTCTCCAGCGGCCGTTTTTGGCGGTGTATCGACCATTTTGCCATTTATATCTTGCAGGCTGTTGTTGATCACAACATAATCATCAAATACACATTTTCGTTTTAGTCCTAAAACTTCTCCAAGTCTCATGCCGGTGTTGATTGTTAATAAAAATAATAAATAATACCTTCTATAGGTGGAATTAGTTTTTAATACCTCTGATATTGCTTGCAGTTCTTCGCTTTTGAATATTTCTATTTTGGGTTTCGATACTTTAGGCGCTGGTATGGCATTCATAATATTCTTTTTTACTAGCTCTAGTATATGTGCTTTAGTTATAGCTGCTTTCAACAGTTTATGTATTTTGTTTTTGCTGCTATCTGACATTTTAGGAAGATTATTATAGAAATATTGTACCTGCCTAGCATCTAATTCCTGAAGTAATATGCCGGAGATGGGTTCAATATGTCGAGCCGTTTGCATATACCGAATTAAGGTTTTTGCTCTTATATTTGGTGCACAGTAAGTGCTCAGATATTCAAGGACCCACTCACCTACAGTTATGTTAGATTTAGGAATATAGGTATTGTTGTATAAATCTAACTTTATTTGGGAGAGCCACATATCAGCTTCGTCAGAACTGTCGAAACGTTTGGATATTCTTTTACCTAAAACATCCGTGATATAGGCTCTGTATTTTTTTCGTTCTGGTTCATAAACAATGCTTCCAGCGCCATTTCTGTTACGTTTTGGCATAAAAAATCAGCTCCTTTACTGTAATTTGGGTATGCAGCAGCAGAGCTGATGTGCTATAATATTTATAGTAATCAGCTCGCTTGCGACGAAGTGGGGTAATTACGTTGGCCGTTCCTGTTGGCGCAGGGCGGTCTTTTTTATTTTAAAATAATAGTGTTGAGTTTGTAAGTGTATGGCTTTTTACTTTTGTTAATAATGATGTGAGATGCTGGAATTTCATCTATACGATTTTGAATGGTTACACGAGATTTTTTTAATGTTGTTTCGATATCTTTTATGGTTGCACCACTTCCTGAGAATAAAGCGGCTTGTAAAAGAATGTAGTAAATTTGTTTTTTTATTCCATCCCCTAAATCCATTTCTGTCAATTGTTTTGTGAAATTTCCAAGTTGAGTTAATTTGTTTGATAAAAGTTTTTCTGCGTTTTCTGCTGACCTGGCAATAAAAAGTAGAAATGAATAAACAAATGGAGTTAAATCTCCTTTATTTAATTCAGAATTTGTTTCGTCAAACATTTTATAGTAATTATTTATATCTTTTTTTATAATTATTGATAAACGTAAGGCGATAGCTTTATTTAATTCTTTAGACAAATAATATGAGGATATAAAACGTGCGGTTCTTCCATTACCGTCATAAAATGGGTGAATATATCCAAATAAATAGTGAAAAATTGCCAAACGGATTAGTTCTGGGATTGATCCATCGTTTAAAATTTCTAAAGCTGTAGTGATTGATGAAATTATTTCGGATTCAGGTGTTAAACCTCTGTGTATTGTTTTTTGTGTACCAGTAGATATTTCTACTGAGCTTTTTCTAAAATAAATTCCATCAGGTTTGTTTTGAGGGTTTTCCAGGAGAACTTCACTTAAGGCGAAATCATCATAAAAAGATCTAAGATCTTTAGGACTATTAAAATGAATATCTTCATTGTGAAGTAGTTTCATATATTTACTAACAATTCCTTGTAATCTTATTTTTTCTTTTGATGATAAATTGTTTTCCATAGCAAGTTCTATCTCTTTACGAGTGCTACGAACACCTTCGATTGCATTAGTTGATTGCACTTCGAGTATTAAGCATTGACGAATAAATTGCTGATATGCAATAGATGGAATTTTTTCTACTATTTCGTTTAAATTGCAATTATGCTTATATATTTTTATAAGTATTTTTACTATGTCTTCTGTATAACACAAAAATATAGGATAACTATGTTTTCTGTTAAATTGTTTAATAGAAAAATTAAAATGTTTTGTAAAGGGAGCATCAAACCTTTTCGTATATTCTTTTTCGTAAAAATTTTCATCTTTATAATATAATTTTTCTAGATTTATATATTGCACAACATTCACCTCTTTTAATTATGTTATTTTATAAAAAGACTGTTTTTGTAAAATGGTATAAGGTGTTTTTATAAAAAGACTGTTTTTTATAAAATGGTATAAGGTGTTTTTATAAAAAGACTGTTTTTTATAAAATGAGGTAAGGTGTTTTTATAAAAAGAAAATAACAGAATTAGATTTGTATCGTTGCTGTTAAACAATATCATCTTTGTAAGGCGCATTTTGCCATCTGCAGCTTGCATTTTCAACCTGTGACAATTTGTCACGGGTTCATTTTCTTCCAAAATCAAGCATTGTTTTAGCTTTATCCAATAGGCGGATGGATAAATACTGTCTGTAAGAGCACCAACTACGTCAACAACAGAAAAATACTATTGATGTTCTTCTTCGTTCCATACAGAACGTATTTGCTTAGATTGAAATAATTTAATATTACTCATGGGAAGTTCCTAAAATTTATTTATGCCTTTGTGCTTCTATTTCGTCAACACAAAGGTTCTTACCACAATCTTTTTCATAATGCTCCTGCTCATGCAGGTAAGTTTTCATGTTAGATTCCCTCGTTAAGCGGGCATTCAAGATGAAAATTGCCTCTCCATCAATATCTTCTCTAACAAAGCCTCGAACGTCGTGAGGCAAGTCATATAAGATAGTTCTACTCATTGAGATCGCCTTCCTCTTTGGCTTTTTGGTAATCAATAAATTTCATAACTTCTTTAATGCTTTCGGGTTTTAGTTTTTTAGTAGCGTCAAATAACACTTTGTATTGAGGATTATCATAAATTTCCTGTGCCATTTTTGCTGCTTCAGGATTGAGGTAATAAGGGCGAGAGTTAACATCTTCAATAATATCTGATTTTAATATTCCGAAATGATCAGCAATTTTTTGAATAGCGCCCATGCGTGGTTCGTTAGTGCCGAGTTCCCAGGTGGATACAGCTTTGTCGCTTACACCTGCTATATCAGCTAGTTCCTTTTGTGATAGGCCATGTTTTAATCTAAGACTTTTTATGTTTTCTTTTATTCCCACCGTTTACACCACCTTGTATGTCTATTATATAGTTGAACTAGAAAAAAATCAACAAAACACCTAAAAAAACTAGAAAAAAGCATTGACATCTAGTTTAACTGGATATATACTAATCCTAGTTAAACTAGATAGGAGGTGCATAAAGTGAATAGCTTTAGTTTGAAACAGGCTCGGCTATATAGAGCAAAAACACAAGCTGATATGGCTAAGCTATTAGGTATCCATATAGAAACCTATAGAAAGCTGGAGATTAATCAAAATACGGTGACTATAGAACAAGCCAAGGTTATCTGTGAATTTTTGGATATGCCTTACGATGCTATTTTTTTTGCAGAGTAACTCTATTTTAAATAGATGGGAGGCTAATGTATGAAGTTTTCAGGAATTAAAGAATATGCCAATTCTCGTGGTCTTGCTTATACTACGGTTTATTCATTGTGCCGAGATGGAACACTTCCGGCAGTTAAGATAGGACATCGGCATAAAATCGAAGTCGAAGGCGCTGATCGTTATTTTAATGAACAAATCGAACTTCGACAAAAAAAGCTACAAAAATTAAAATGCCCAATTGTTATTTCTAAGCATACACGCCGTGATGGCGGCGGGTATTTAGATCAATTGAATTTGATGCGAAAGGAGGTGAAGTAGCTAATGCCAGAACAATTGCCCAAGGAAATATTTAATCTGATATCAGACAGATCTACACAGATAAAAAGCTTAAACTCATACGCTAAAGCGATTCAGGCTGTTTCTGGTAAAATTCCAGCGCATATTTTAGAGGATTTCATTGAATCCCTAAGGTCTTTTAATAGCGGCATAGCATGTTTAGAACTCGAGTTGAGAAATAACGGTTATTCTTTTGATCAATTTGCGTACCTGACGGCTATAGTCGATGCTGCAGAGAGGGACAAAAGTCGTGTTGGGGGGGAGGAAACACCGTGAAAACACTAGGGATTTATATTTGGTACTTTTTTGCTGAGAGTGAAATTTTCCCTAAGATCCTGATAGCAGTATCACTGGTCATCTTTGGGATGTTTTTAGAAAGGGCGTGGTGAGATGTGGAAAGAGTTAGGTTATCAAATTGCGGTAATTGCTATTGGGACTTGGGCCGGTGTATTTTTCGGATTATGGCTCTGGTGCAAGGTTGCTGGAATGAATTAAAGAAAAGAGCCATCAGCACGGCAATGCTGACAGCTCAGGGTTAATACATTGGTCATGAACAACCTGTATTGACTACATTATAGCATAATTTTGAAAGTGAGGAAAATAATATGGATATCAATGTAAATGTTAACGTGAAATTTGAGGAAACTCCAGCACTGATTAATTGTTTTAGTGCTTTTAGTACCGCGCTGCAGGCTACGGTAGGTGCTTTAGCAGTGGCTACTACTACGCACACTGCTACTGAAGATACCGCATCAGCAAAAGGCAGCAGGAAAAATTCAAAAGCCGCAAAAGTTATTCCGGCTACTGATGCTGCTACTGAATCTGTTCCTGTTGTTAAAGATGAAAGAGTATCCGCACCAGTAGTTAAAGCAGAACAAACTGCAGCTGCTGCACCGGCGCCAGATAAAGAAGAGGAAAAGGTTCTTACTATGGATGATGTTAAGGCTGCCTGCATGGATTTTATCAAAAAGAATCCTGATAAAAAAGCCAAACTGGCCGAATGTTTCCAAAAAGTAGGTAGTACTAAGTTATCTGATACCCCTGCTGAAAAATATGCTGAACTGATCGAGCTGGTGAAAGGGTTATGAGTGCTCACGCCTTTTTAAGTGCGTCAGGCAGTAGCAAATGGTTGAACTGCCCGCCTTCTGCAAGATTGGAAAGCCATTTCCCTGATAAAGGCAGTGAGTACGCAGCAGAAGGCACTCTGGCCCATGAGGTGGCAGAGATCCGGTTGCGGTACCTAAATCTTGAAATTTTACAGGATGAGTATGAAAAACGATTGCGAGCAGTAGAGGCTGATCCAAGATATTCCGTAAGTATGAACGACTATATTTCTGACTATGTAGATACTGTTTGGGAACGCTATTCATGCTTACAAGCTGAAAATAATGGGAGGGCCTATCTGTTTATAGAACAGAAACTCGATTTCAGTCCCTGGGTACCAGAGGGATTTGGTACCGGTGACGTGATAATTATCGCCGGTGACACTATTGAGGTGATTGACCTGAAATACGGCAAGGGTGTGCCTGTTTCAGCTGAAAATAATTCGCAAATGCGTTTATATGGTCTCGGGGCTTACAATAATTTTGGACTGTTATATGAGTTTAAAAATGTTGCCATGACGATCGTGCAGCCAAGATTAGACAGTATCAGTTCTGAAACGCTGACACTTAATGAACTGCTTGCATGGGGCGAAGCTGTAAAAGTAACGGCCCAAATGGCGATGAAAGGCGAAGGCGAATACGGGGCCGGAGATCATTGCAGGTTCTGCAGAGCGTCGGCTACCTGCAGGCATTTGGCAGATTACAATCTTGAAATTGCTAAATACGCATTTGCTGAAGCCGACTTGCTCTCAGATGCTGAAGTTTCAGATATACTGATGCGCGCCGGCGCTTTTACGAAGTGGATAGATGCCCTGCAAAAATACGCGCTTGATGCAGCTGTCAATACTGGTAAGAAGTGGCCAGGCATGAAACTGGTTGAGGGACGCAGTAACCGTAAAATTACTGATCCTGAGATCATGGCAGAAATTCTGCGCAATGAGGGCTATGCGGATGAAACTATTTATAAACCAACAGAACTTCGTAGTCTTACAGACTTGGAATCTCTGACAGGTAAGAAAAAATTTAGGGAACTGGCGGCGGGTCTTATTGAAAAACCGCCGGGAAAACCAACGTTAGTAACTGAACAAGATAAACGCCCGGAATGGGCTCCCGAAAAATCTATTATTGACCAATTTGAGGAGGAATAATTATTATGGCAAAAACACAAATCACTACAGGTAGAGTTAGGTTTTCTTATGTAAATGCATTTCATCCGCGCGCGGATCAAAATGGTGTAGAAAAATACAGCGTGATGCTTTTGATTCCTAAATCCGATACTGCAACACTTGCAAAAATGAAGGCAGCAGCCCAAGCTGCGAAAGACACTTGGGTAGAAAAAGGGAAGAAACTGCCGGCGCAGCTGAAAACTACCCTGCATGATGGCGACGGTGTAACACCTAACGGAGGTGAACCCTATGGCCCCGAATGTGCAGGACATTATGTTATGAACGTATCGAGCACTCGAAAACCTGCTATTGTATATGCCGACAAAACACCGATCACTGAAGAATCGGAATTATACAGTGGCTGTTATGGTCGGGCTATTATCAACTTTTACGTCTATGATAGCCAGGGCAATCGCGGCGTATCTGCGGGGCTTATGGGCATTATGAAATTATCGGATGGCGAGCCCCTTGGCGGCGGTATCGTTCGTGATGAAGACTGGGATGATGGGTTTGATGATTCGGCCGATGCTGATGATCTGCTAGGTTAAGAACCATGACCAGACTAAGCATTGACCTTGAAACCTATTCATCAAGGGACATAAAAAAAGTTGGAACTTATGCTTATGTCGATGCTCCTGATTTTGAAATACTTTTATTTGGCTTTGCGTTTGATGAAGACCCGGTGCAGGTTATTGACCTTGCTCAAGGTGAAAAACTGCCCGCAGATGTGCTGCGGGCTCTTTTTTCACCTGATGTATTGAAGACTGCATATAATGCTAACTTTGAAATGACGTGCCTGAGCAAGTATTTCAAGAAAAAGCTCAATGCTGGTCAATGGTCCTGTACTTCGGTACTTGCTTTGACTTTAGGTTTGCCGGGATATTTGGCTGGTGTGGCTCAAGCCTTGAATTTTCCTGACGATAAACAGAAAATGTCCATCGGGCGGCGATTGATAGAATATTTTTGTAAACCCTGCAAGCCTACTAAAACAAACGGCGGACGGCTTAGGAATTTGCCGCAGCATGATGGTAAGAAGTGGGAGCTATTCAAGCAGTATTGCGGACAGGATGTAGAAGTTGAACGAACTATTTTAAATAAACTGGATAGATTCAGGCCAAATGAAAAAGAGCAGCGGCTTTGGGAGCTTGATCAAAAAATCGTCAGTGCCGGTATCCTTATCGACCGGGTACTGGTAGAAAATGCTATCAAATGTGATGAACAGATAAAAAAGGATGCTATGCAGCAGTTGAAAGATATTACGGGTTTAGATAATCCGAATAGTGTTGACCAGATCAAAAGCTGGTTAGAATTTGCTACTGGGGTGAGGGTGCCGAGCCTGACAAAAAGTGTAGCACAGGAAATGCTGCAGAGTGATTTGCCTGTAAATATAAAAAGAGTCTTGGAGCTGAAGCTGCTTATCTCCAAGACTTCAGTAAAAAAGTATTCAGCAATGATTGGGGCTGCTTGCAGCGATGACAGGATACGCGGACTTTTACAGTTTTATGGAGCTAATCGTACCGGCCGCTGGGCCGGCCGTGTTGTACAGGTACATAACCTGCCGCAGAATCATCTGCCGGATCTGGATGATGCCAGAAATCTTGTAAGAAATGGCGATTTTGATATGTTGGATATGCTTTATCCGAACGTCTCCGATGTACTCAGCCAGCTGATCCGGACGGCGTTGATTGCATCGCCTGGCAGAACTTTTATAGTAGCCGACTTTTCGGCTATTGAAGCGAGAGTTATTGCGTGGCTGGCCGGAGAAAGATGGCGCCAGGAAGTATTTGCTACTACTGGCAAAATCTACGAAGCGTCAGCAGCAAAAATGTTTCATGTACCAATCGAAGAAGTTACGAAAGGTAGCACGTTACGCCAGAAAGGCAAAGTTGCAGAACTGGCTCTTGGTTATCAGGGCGGCGTTGGTGCGTTGAAGCAAATGGGGGCGGACAAGATGGGGCTTGCTGATGATGAGCTGACCGATATCGTGACAAAATGGCGCAAGGCCAGTCCGAAAATAGTACAGTTCTGGTGGGATGTAGAAGCTGCAGCAAAAGAAGCAATCGGCAAAAGAACTACTGTTCAGTATCGGCACGGTATAGCTTTTCAATTTGAAGCTGGCATGCTTTTTATCCGGTTGCCATCTGGGCGCCGGATAGCATATGCAAAGCCGCGGTTGGAAGATAACAGTATGGGCAGAACATCTATTACTTATCTAGGTGTAAATCAAAACAATAAAAGCTGGTGCCGCTTGGAAACGTATGGCGGCAAATTGGTTGAAAATATTGTGCAGGCCACGGCAAGAGATTGCCTGGCCGAAGCAATGCTGAAACTGGATGCGGCCGGATATGAAATACTGATGCACGTACATGATGAAGTGATCATTGAAGCGGAACCTGTGGCCGGTGAGTTGGAAAGAGTAATAAAAATAATGTCTGAAAATGTTTCCTGGAATAGAGGCCTGAAGCTTGATGCAGATGGCTATACAACACCTTATTACAGAAAGGATTGATATATTATGTCAAATACGTTTAGCGCAGTTGAGAATCAAATAAAGATTTTTAAAGAAATGCAGGATGAAATCGCTAAGGACACCAGTATTTTATCGGATGAAGAACGCCGGGAGCTGGAGGGTTATGTAGATAACCAGCGTCGGCAGTGTGAGCTTTATCTAAAATTAAAACCAGTAAAAAAAGAAGCGGAACCAGCAGCGAAACCAGAGAAAAAATCTTCAAGAGGCAAGAAGGCAGAAGCAAAAGTTACAGCTCCGGTCGCGGATAAAACAGAGGAAGAAAAACTGGATCAGACTTTGTTTGACGAAGAACCAGAGAAACAAGCAACAGAAATAGATATTGATGATCTTTTAGGTTAGGGGGTGCCCGTGATGGGGACTTTACTTGCAAAAATCGTAATTCCTAAAATGTTTGACTTTATTCAGGCTCCTGTTGCTTTAGGTGAAGGACCGTATAAGGATGACAATATTTATGCGCATTACTGTACTACCTGCGAGCAAACCTTCACCGCAAGGTGGGGGTATACATGCTTTAATGGCTGGCAGACCTGGAACGGTAATTATTTTAACTGCCCGGGATGCAGAGGATCTTCCAAACATAAAGGGTTTGCGCATGACATCGGGGTAGGTATACCTGAAAAAATGATTTTATCTCTTTATGAGTATAAGAATCATATCAGTTTGAGAATTTCATATACAGAAGTGACTTTTGACGATATTCGTTTTTGTGCTATTAAAAAGCGCTGCCACGAAACAGTAATGTTTGATGTCCATAAAAGAAAGTCTTATTTTGAAACCAAGGATGATGTTAAATACGAAATATCTAATCCAGTAGAACGTGAGTTTAGTGAACAATCCGTTTTAAGACATCTTACTCATAGCAGCATCGCCTGGAAAAATAATAAAAAAGATTTTGCGAATATGCTGCTTAAATTGCGCACTGCTATTAGCAAAAAGGTTAAAGACTTTCATAATATCAAGTTAAAAGCTATGCATGTACCTGCAGGCAGTTCGATGGGAGCACTTATTTTTCCTTTGAGTAATATTGCCTGGCGTTTGGCCGTGACGGATGCCCCCAATCTACCAACGGTTTTTAATGATCGTTCGTGGCGCAGCGATTACCGTGGTTTTGTAGAAGCTTATTATATGGATAAGATATCGTTAGAAGCTTTTTTAGAGAAAGTGATAGCTAAAACTCGTACTGGCCTGTCTTATCCGCAAAGCGTATTGAACGTTATGGGGCTTCGTGATACAAAGGCTTTTAGAAAAATTATTGCCAAAGGCAGCCTTTTAGAAGCTGGTAGGCTAAAAACGGCCGTAGGGATATCAGCAGATTACAAAGAGCAGTTATTATTGGCAGGTGCGCTTGCCAGCGTTGGGGAAATGGGGCTACGTATAGAAAGATCTTTTGCGTTTGGAGAACTAAGTTTGAATTTTTTGAAGATCGCTTCAGACCGATATAAAAATAATGCATCTTATTTTCTGATTAAGCATTATAACCCTTCGGATATAGATGATTGCAGCAGAATGTATTTTAAGCTTGCAGCTGAAACGCAGGAACTTTTGTGGACAGAAAAACCTTCTATCGCACAAATACATGACTGGCTTGTAGAAAAATGGGATGCACAGAAAAATAAAGATTATTCGTTGCAGATACCGGAACATGTAGTAAAGCGTTTGGCGATGCAGAAGGACAGATTGAAATTCTTTCTTCCAGAAACCGCGCATGAGCTGCGCATGGTTGGCAATAAACTGCACAACTGTGTAGGCTCTTATGCTGAACGTGCGCTTGCCGGCAAATGCACTATAGCGGTTATGACTGATGATGAAGGTAAATTATTAGTTTGTATTGAAGTGGCCGACGGAGAAATCAGGCAGGCTAAACTCAATCAAAACAGACCGGTTGCCAAAAATCCTGAACTGAATGCAGCAGTAATAGAATGGGCCAATGAAGCCAAGTTAAAGATAAATACCTGTGATATAGATACAGGCAGCGGCAAGAATGAACTGAGGAATGCGATATGATCCCTGCAAAATTTACTATAGCTGTCGGCGGCAGCCGTAAGGCTAAGCAATGGAAAAATAAAGAATTTAGTTGGTCTGATATTATGGACAAGCTTAGAGTTACTACCAGGACGCGCGAGAGTGCTGCGGAGTATGCCAATTTGTCAAAGCCCCGGCAAGACGAAATAAAGGACGTTGGTGGTTTTGTAGGTGGTTATATAAAAAATGGCCGCCGCATTGCCGGCAATGTTGTCAAGCGGCAGCTGGTCACACTGGACGCAGATTTTGCGGACAGCAGCTTTATGACGATCCTTGATCTGGTACTTGGTGATGTTTGTTATGCAGTTTATTCAACACATAAGCATACACCGGAGAAACCGCGGCTGCGCGTTGTGATCCCTTTGGCCAGAGCTGTGCAGCCGGATGCGTATCAGGCTATTGCACGGCGTATTGCTGATGATATTGGAATGGATTTTTTTGACGATACTACTTATGAAGCTGAAAGGCTGATGTACTGGCCAAGTACTTCTACCGATGGCGAGTACATATTTTTCGCTAACGATAGCGAGAACTGTTTGGATCCGGACGATGTGCTTGCTGCATACGATGACTGGCGTGATACTTCGACGTGGACAGAGAGTTCTAGGGCAAATAAGATGCGGCAGGCAGCTGTGAAAAAGCAAGGTGACCCTTACGAAAAACCTGGAGCAATAGGCGCTTTTTGCAGAACGTATTCAGTGCCGGATGTGATAGACTGTTTCCTTAATGATGTGTATGAGCCTTGCGGTGAAGGTCGTTATACCTATAAACAGGGAAGTACGTCAGGCGGGCTTGTGGTGTACGAAGATGGCAAATTTGCATACAGCCATCACGGTACCGATCCCGTCAGCGGAAAGCTGGTAAACAGTTTTGACCTTGTTCGGCTGCACCTTTTCGGTGATAAAGATGTTGACGTTGAAGTCGATACCAAAATAAACAACCTGCCGAGCTATAGCGCAATGCAGGAATTCGCAATGAAAGACGATGCCGTTAAAACCGAACTGGCTAAAAAGCTGCTGGAAGAAAGTGACGATTTTGGAGATGTGCCTTCAGATATAAACTGGATGAGTAAGCTGGAAATAACGCCGAAAACCGGTGAAATAAAATCAACGCCACATAACCTGAAGCTGATTTTAGAAAATGATATCAATCTGGTCGGTAAAGTTGCCTATAACGATTTCAGTTTCCGGACGGTGCTGCTGGACAGTATGCCCTGGCGGTCTATAAAACAGGGCGTTACCTGGAACGATACAGATGATAGCTGCTTACGCAATTATTTAAGCAATGTTTACGGCGTAAAAGGGCAGCAGGTTATTTATGATGCCTGTGCTGAGGTTTTTACCCGCAACCATTTCCACCCGGTTCGTGACTATATCAAGGCTAAAGAGTGGGATGGAACACCGAGGGTAGATACCCTTTGGATAGATTATCTTGGGGCTGATGATAAGGATTATGTACGTACCGTGACCCGTAAGCATTTAGTAGCTGCGGTAGCAAGGGTATTCAGCCCCGGCTGCAAATTTGACAATGTGATAATTCTTTGCGGACCGCAGGGCATCGGTAAAAGTACGATGCTGAAGAAACTCGGCCGTGAATGGTTCTCAGACAGTCTTACCAGCGTGCAGGGCAAGGAAGCCTATGAACAGCTGCATGGAGTTTGGATTGCAGAGCTGGGTGAGCTGTATGCTACGAGAAAAGCTGAATCAGAAGCGGTAAAACAGTTTTTATCGAAGTCCGAAGATATCTTTCGTGTAGCTTATGGACGTAGAACAGCTTCATTCCCACGGCAGTGCGTATTTTATGGGACTACAAATGAAACTGTATTTCTCCGAGACCGGACGGGCAATAGAAGGTTTTGGCCGGTTAACGTAGGTGGTCCGCATGATAAGAGTTTTAAAGATTTTACAGAGGCAGAAGTAGCGCAGGTGTGGGCCGAGGCTTATTATCTGTGGCAGCAGGGAGAAAGCCTGTATCTGGACAAAGATATGGAAGCAGAAGCCGTTAAGGCACAGTCAGCGCATACTGAGGAGTCTGAGAAAGTTGGTCTTGTACGGGAATACCTTGATACTTTGCTGCCGGAGAACTGGGATAGTTTGGATCTGTATGAACGCCGGGATTTTTTGGAAAGTGATGAGCTTACTGAGCCAGGTACAGTGCAGCGGTATAAGGTTTGTGTTCTTGAGATATGGTGCGAAGTGTTTAAAGGAGACCCAAAGAACCTTAATAGTTTGATGTCCAGAGAGATTAACAGCATCATGCAAAATATGCAGGGATGGGAACGGTCAAAGGGAAATTTGAGGTTTGGAAAAATGTATGGGCACCAACGTGGCTACTGTAGATGTACAAATTAGCGGAAACAAAGGCGGAAACAAAAACACGAAGCGGAAACGGACTTTAGCGAACTAAAGGGAAACAACGGAAACAGTGGAAACAAAATTTTTGAACACTTTTCAAAAATCAGCATTTAGCGCAAACGGCGGAAACAAGAGCGGAAACAGAAAAAACAGGTTTTGTTTCCGCCAAAAAGTTAGAACACAAGCGGTTTAGAGTGATAGCGGAAACAAAGTAAACAAAAAATATTACTATAAAGATATTTTAATAATATACGTATATACGCGCGTAAGAAATAGCATATAGGGCTTATATAAATAGATATAAGGAAATTTTTTGTTTCCGGTGTTTTCAGGACAAATGTCCACGAAAGGAGTGTTATTGTGGAGAGGACAGAGAAAGATGTCGAACAGTATTTGTGCAAACGAGTGAAAGAGATGGGCGGTAAGGCCTATAAATTCGTAAGTCCAGGTAATGCTGGTGTGCCGGATCGGCTGGTCGTGGTACCTACTGGACTAGAATCACTGGTTACGGCTATATACCTGCTTGTAGAAGTAAAAAAACCGGGTGGCTGTTTGCGGCCGCAGCAGCGCATGAAAATCAAAGAGTTGTGTGATATGGGTGCCGACTGCAGAATAGTTGACTGCTATGAACGTGTAGATAAGGTGATTATGGAATTGGAAACTGCGGTTGTTGCAGTTTCTGTATTAGCTGGAGATGTGGGAAATGGCCGACGTGTTTAAGCCGCATAGCTATCAGGAGTTTGCGATCAAAAAGATACTGGAATTGCCGGCGTTGGCACTCTTTTTAGATATGGGTCTTGGCAAAACGGCCTGCAGCCTTATTGCTATAACACATTTGCTATGGGATTACTTTTCGGTGTCTAAGGTTCTGATTATTGCACCGAAAAAGGTTGCAGAAAGTACGTGGGACAGTGAGATAAAAAAGTGGGATATAACGCAGCAGCTTAAAATATCAAAGATATTGGGCACAGCCAGCGAACGTCAGAGGGCACTGGCAGCCGAGGCTGATATTTATATTATCAACCGCGATAATGTGGTCTGGCTTATGGAGCAGTTGCACTGGCGACCTAAGATGTTTAATATGCTTATTCTTGACGAAAGCAGCAGCTTTAAAAATCATCAGGCAAAAAGATTCAAGGCACTTCGGAAAGTGCGGCCGTATTTTGAGAAAGTGTTAGAGCTGACAGGCACACCGGGCGATAAATTAATGGACCTGTGGGCACAGATTTATTTGCTGGACGGCGGGAAAAGACTGGGTCGGACAATAACAGAATACCGTAACCGCTGGTTTGTTCCAGATAAAAGCAATGGCTACGTGGTTTATTCATATAAGCCAAAACCTGGAGCCGAGCAGGAGATATATGCAGCAATCAGTGATATTACTTTCAGTATGAGTGCTGGTGATTGGCTGGAACTACCGGAGCGTATCGACAATGTGATCAGCGTCGATATGGGTACAGGGGCAAGAGCCAGATATAAAGAGCTTGAAAGACTTTTGGTTTTAGAACTTCCGGAGGGTGATGTTACAGCTGCTACCGCAGCAACACTTTCAAACAAACTTCTGCAGATGGCGAACGGAGCTGTTTATGACGAGAACAAAGGCGTTATAGACATTCACGATGAAAAGCTGGTCGCATTGAAAGAAATAGCAGAATCAGGAAATCCGATACTGGTCTTTTATGCATACAGGCATGATCGGGACAGGTTGCTTAAATGGTTCAATTATGCAAGAGAATTGAAAACGCCTGAAGATGTTAACGATTGGAACGCAGGCAAGATAAAAATGCTTATTACGCACCCGGCTTCTGCCGGCTACGGACTGAATTTGCAGGCCGGCGGCAATACGATAGTCTGGTTTGGACTTACATGGAGCCTGGAACAGTATAAGCAGGCTAACGCCAGACTATACAGGCAAGGCCAGCAGCAGACCGTAATAATACACCATTTGGTTACTAAAGGTACTATGGACGAGCAGGTAATGGCGGCGTTAGCGCATAAGGATGCCAGCCAGGCAGAACTGCTGGCAGCAGTTAAAGCAAGGGTCGAACAATATAGAACAGGAGCTGAGTGACTAATGACGGAAAAAGAATTTATACAAGCAGTAAAAAATAAATTGAATTATATACAGTGGATGTTTGAGGTCAAGAATGACCAGTATTCAACAGATAAAGATCCCTTGGCGAATTTTACGACCGGAGCGAGACTGATGTATGGGGATAATGGCTTTTCGGTGCAGTACGAAGCGCTGAAAGCATATGCCGCGAAACATGTTGCACACGTTTATAATAACAGGCTGACCGGTGCCAAAGTACAGGAGAGTATCGATGACATAATCTGCTACTTTGTAATTGCGTCAGTTTTGGCAGATCAAGAACTGAAGGAGCGTGTTTAGAATGGCACATAAGTGTAAGGGCTGCGTGTGGAGCCGTCAAGTAAGCGAGAATAAAGTTTACTGCCGCAGGGTAAATTGTGTAAAAGAAAATCGATTCCGGAGCGTGATCGGTATGTTAGGGCAGGTGCAGCATGGCCATCAGCTGAGTGAAGCTGAAAGTGCTGCGATAGACGTTGCTGCAGATGTTTTACGGACAGAGGGGTGATGCGATGCCTATGACGGATGAAATAAAGCAAAGGTTAAAAAGTGCATGGGTCTGGCAAAAGCAGCTTGAAGCAGATTTACAAATGCTGCAGGATCTAAAAGATTTGGCAGAGAAAATTACGCCAGTCTACAGCTTGGCGCCTGGGGGCGGTGGCAGTAACGACAAATTGGGCGGTACGGTTGCGAAGATGGCTGACGTGAAGATTACCATTCAAAACGATATTAAAATGCTTACAGAGGCATTGGCGGCGATGAGAGAGCTGATTAAAATGCTTGATGACGAGAAGTTGCAGCTTATATTGTTCAAACGTTACTTGAATTACCAGCGTTGGGAAGTTATTGCTGCGGATTTGGGATATTCGTGGCAGTATATACACAAAATGCATTCTAAGGCGCTGCAAAAATTAAAAGAGGAGATAGAATGCGAGTATTGACCTGTGTTATAATGTATGTGTAGAAATTGACAAAAGCCCACTAACTTTAATGTGTTGGTGGGCTTTTGTGGTAGGCAGGATTAAGTAAAGTTATGACGAAATAATAACCTAATAAATTTATATTAGGGGTGTTAGTGATGGCTTATATGTATTTTGCTAAAGTTAATGTTAACGATGAGATTTTTAATGTTTATGATGACCCTAAAGTTTTACAAACTTTATTAGTTAAATTGATGGGATGTATTAACAACAGTACTAAAATTGACTTGCCTAAAGATAAAGGGATTATTAAATTTATTACAATTGAAAAAGATGCTGGTAAGATGGTTGTTTACGGGAGATTAGTAAAAGTATTTAAAGACGATATCAAAGTTTATGATCCTAAAAAGGATGATGTAGAAGATTTGCCGACAGATAAATTGGCAAGGAGTGCTACTTTCTTTTTTGATGTAGAGCGTGAAATAGTTGCGTTTACCACAGGACAATATTTTGGATATAAACAATTTTGTTCATTTTTTGAATTATTAATAAATGCTTGTATGGGAAAAAGCGCATTTAAGGTCTTTTTGTTGAAAGATGAGGAATTATTCAAAGAGAAGTTAAAGTATTTTAATAAGATAACTAAGATAAATGTGATCATGATACCAAAAAATCCAGGGAGAAGCGATTTTGAATGTATGTTTGCTAATCCAGAAGCTCTTTCAAGCACTAAAGCTAGATATTATGAGCAGACTTTTAGAGCAGATGGAAAAAGCGAGATTGGGTTAAGCATAAATAATGATTATATGGATAACACAATTGATGGTGTTGTTAATGGGTATGGTGATATGACGGTTGAAGGTATAGGAGTAAACGCTCAAAAAACACGCATAACTAGCATTGCTGATGCACCAGCGAGAATGGCGATTCCTAATGTTGAAAAAAATTCTATTCCGGCTGTTGTGGAAAGGGGAATAGAAGGCATCGTAAAAGTGCTTGCTAAAATTGTAAGAAGGGGATAATATGGCGAAACTTGAAAGCTTTACAAGATATAACTCTTTTTTTTATTTGATGAAAAGCACAAAGAAATATAAAGAACTTATTAAAGAATGTTCAGCACGGTTTGCATTTCTTTTTACAGCTGTATTTTCTGTGTTATTTGTTTATATTTTTAATGAAAATACTGTAGAATTTATTAACGTTGCCATGAATTTGATAGAAATTTTATTACCTGCATTAATTGGTCTATTAGGATTTTATATTGCAGGCTTGGCTATAATGGCGTCATTAATTGGCAAGAAGACAATAGAATTATTAGATGAAAGATCGCAAATAGAAAATTTGGCTGGTGTCTTGTTTTGTTATTATTTTGCTGCAGCTGCTGTATTAATTACAGTGATTATTTTTCTTTTTTGTTATCTTTTTATGGTTATTGACTACCAAAGTCCGGTTTGGATTACATATTTATGTATTTTTTTATCAAGCTATTCTTTTCTTTTTTCAATTTGTTATACTGTTTCACTACTAGGTAGTTGTATAAATTTTTTGTTTTTAATATTTAAGATGGAAAGTTTATAGTTGGGAAAAGACACAAAAAATCACTCACATATGTGGGTGATTTTTTAACGCCATGATATAATAGAACCATCTTGACGAAAGTGGTGATTTTTATTATGAGTGAGTTTGTTTTTTTGTGGAATGCGAAATATTTGCTATGTTAGCAAATATGATATCCTTTGTTGGTACAGTTTTAGTGGGTTTCATAGGGAATGGAGGAATATCAAATACGTGTGAAGTTAAAAAAGGACGGAGAGTGTTGGCAACAGCGTTTGTGTGGATTTTAATAAGTATAGGATTTGTCATAAATGCAGCAAAAGAATATTATTTTTATCAGAGTTTAGAAAAAAGTACTCACATCACACACCAGTGGGTGCTTTTTTCATGTGTTGAAACAAACATAAATAACGAGGCGGTGGTATACTAGGTGTTAAGGAGGTACTTAGTATGGCACGAAAAATAGAACGAATAGTAGAAGTTCTTAATCCTGAAGCATTAAGAACAGAAAGAGCTTTGAAGGCATTTGCTAGAATTGCGGTACGATATGCTTTTGAACTACATTTATACGATGACTTATTATTAATTCAAAAAAATAGTGAGAGAAAGGATAGATAACTTTTAAGCACTTACTTCGGTGAGTGCTTTTCTTATGTCCATTTACAGGAGAATTTTCATAGGTTCTTCCTGAGTGTGGCGATCCTTGCGGGTCTTTCGAGCCCCGAAAAAGGTTTAGATTTAAAAATATTTTTTCCTATTTCCTTCTCTTTGTAGTAGACAGGCGGTGAAAATAGAAGTGGTTAAAATTCTGAAGCGTGGCTCTGCAAGAGAGCTTGCCGAATTATTGGGCATCAGCGAACGACGTGTAAATCAGTTGGTAAATGAGGAAGTTTTGCATCGTGAAATAGAAGGAGACTTCGTTTTGACAATGGCAATAGCTTCGTTTTATGAAAATAAATATTCCAGCAAGGATGAAGATGATTATTGGTCTGAAAAAGCATTGCATGAAGCTGCAAAACGTAAATTAGCTGAACTTGAATTGGCAAGGCGACAAAATCTGTCACATGATGCGGCAGATGTCGAAAGAGTTATGACAGATATGTTATCTAAATTACGGAGTCAGCTTTTGGGCATACCAGCCAAGATGGCTGCTAGACTGGAGAATCAGAGCAGAAGTGTTATTATGACGGAACTTTCTAAAGAAATTAAGTCAAGGTTAACTGAGCTTAGCGATTATAATCCGGAGATATTTAGTAATGAAGAAGACAGTTGATCTTTTCAAAAAAATAGTAAAACAGTCATTGATGCCGTTATCAGATCAAACTGTATCCGAATGGGCTGATAGCTATAGGATGATATCTGGCGAAGCTGCTGCAGAGCCTGGGCGGTGGCGAACAGATCGTGCTCCATATCAAAAAGCCATTATGGATGCTTTTACTGAACCGGGCATAACTAGGGTAGTTGCAAAGACCGCATCTCAGGTTGGAAAGTCCGATATCATGAACAATGTTATTGGGCGGTTCGCACATCTGGCGCCTGCACCGATAATGATGATCCAACCAACTATCGAAACATCACAGGACTATAGTAAATCACGTATAGCGCCGATGATCAGAGATACAAAAGTATTGAGAGATATTTTTAAAGACGTAAAAAGCCGTGACGCCGGCAATACTATCCTTTCTAAACAATTCCCTGGCGGCAGACTTATAATGGCGGGTGCTAACAGTCCTGCCGGTCTTGCCAGTAAGCCGATAAAAATATTACTGGCAGACGAAGTTGACCGCTTTCCAAAAAGCGCCGGCACAGAAGGCGACCCGGTCAGCTTGGCTGCAAAACGTATGACGACCTTTTGGGATAGCGTCATGGGGCTATTCTCAACACCGACCAATGCTGGAGACAGTCGAATCGAAGATGAATATATAACAGGTACTCAGGAAGAGTGGCAGCATCAATGCCCAAAATGCAAAGAGTGGCATTTAGTCACGCATCGGGATATGCATCCTGACTACGACTGTTCTGTTGATAAAAAGGGAACAAGGCAGGTTATCGTTAAGTCAGTTATTTGGCGTTGCCCAGATTGCGGGTTTGGGTTTACAGAAACTGAAATGCGGCAGGCCGCACAAAAATATATTGCACAGAACGCTTCGGCTCTCACTAAGGGGGTACGGAGCTTTTTTGTTAACTGTTTTGCATCACCTTGGGTGAACTGGTCAGATGTAATGCAGGAATGGTTGGAAGCACAGGGCGATCCAGAGCGTGAAAAAGTAGTTGTTAATACTCGTTTTGGAGAAGCATATGAGCGCAAAGGAAATTTTGAAAGCCATGAGCAGTTTATGCGCAGGCGTGAAAACTATGGCGCCGAGCTGCCAGAAGGCGTACTGCTTTTAACAGCGGCCGTTGACGTACAAGACAACAGGCTCGAGTATGAGATTTGTGGCTGGGGAATGGCTGAAGAATGTTGGGGAATAAAAAAGGGCACTATTTTGGGCGTGCCGGATACACCTAAAGTGTGGGATATGCTGGACGAACAGCTGGATAAGGAATATCGCTTTGCGTCAGGTAAGGGTCTTTTGGTAGCCAGGACGTTTATAGATTCCGGCGGCCACTACACGAAAGAAGTTTATGCGTACTGTAAAAAACGATTTGTAAGGCAGCGTTTTGCTATAAAAGGTTCATCGACACCAGGAGTGCCGTTATTGCATAAGTACGTTAAGGTTAAAACCGTAAGGGGACATACGATACCGCTGGTAATGCTTGGCACAGATAGCGGCAAACAATATGTTATGGATCGGTTATCGATTGAAGAGCCTGGACCTAAATATTTTCATTTTCCGCTTGATAAGAGTGATAGCGTAACTGTACAGCTAACTCGCGGCTACGATGAATTTTATTTTAAAGGCCTCATATCTGAAACGAAAGAGCCTCGTCGGAAAAATGGAGTATTAGTATATCAGTGGGTAAATATAGCTAAAGATAAACGGAACGAGCCTTTGGATCTGCGGGTTTATAACCTCGCATGTATGTTAAGCGTAAATCCTGATTTCGAGGCTTTGGAAAAATTGATCAACAGCCCGAATGTAATCAAAGAACAATCGGTAAAGTCTAAACTGAAAAAAAAGCCTAAAGGCGGCTACGGCTGCATTAGAAAAAGTGTGAGGGGGGATTATTAGTGGCAAGTACGGTACTTAATGAACGGTTAAAGCAGTATTTATCTGCAGAACAGTCTATTTTGGTAGCAGGGCAAAGCTACAGAATTGGCAATAGAACGCTGACGAGAGCTGATTTATCAGAAATAAGAAAAGAAATAAATGATCTTATTGCTGCAGGAGCGACTACGGATGAGGCAATGCATCCAAGAGGGCATCGAACAAAGCAAGTTATTATGCGGGATTAGGAGGATAGATGATGGTGAAATGTAAAAAAGCAATACCGGCTAAGGCCAGGCATCCTACTGAGGGAAATGAAAATAATAAAAAAATAATAATAGTGAACAGCGGCTATTCAGAAGGCGGCGCCAGTAGGACACGAAGTACTTTACGTGGCTATAATCCCTTGAAATCCAGTACTAAAGCAGATGTCGATGTAAATTTGGTAACTTTACGAAACCGCAGTGCAGATTTAGTATGTAACTCTCCGCTTGGTTCAAGTGCTATTAATACTTCGCGCAGCAATGTTATAGGCGCTGGTCTTAAAGTTTCGCCTAAAATAGATTATAGGTTGCTGGGATTGACTGCAGAGGAAGCTAAAGAGTGGCAGCGTCAGGCGTTTCGTGAATTTAACCTTTGGGCAAACAGCACGGCCTGTGATTTGTATCGAAAAAATAACTTTTTTGATATGCAGGATATTGCATATATGAGCTATCTTGTAGATGGTGACGGATGGGCAGCGATCAAGTATCGCAGGCCGGTGCCTGATAATCCGTATTGTTTGAGAGTACAGCTTTTTGAGGCCAGTAGGGTCTGTAACCCAAACAGCAGTGGTTCGTATGGTTCTCCATCTTATTACGATGTTGAAATGACTAATAATAAAAACGGGAATCGTATTATCAACGGTATTGAAATAGATTCAGATGGGGCTGTTGTGGCTTATTGGGTCGCAAACAGGGTACCTTTTGATTTAAGTGATCCTGCCGCAGTTTTAAAGTGGCAGCGAGTGGAAGCATTTGGCAAGTTAAGTGGCCGGCCAAATATTTTGCAGATATCGCATGAAGAACGACCGGAGCAGTACAGAGGTGTGCCAATATTGGCGCCGGTGATCGAGGTATTGAAGCAGGTCAGCCGCTATACTAATGCGGAGCTTACGGCCGCCATCATTAAATCGTTTTATACTTTGTTTTTTACGACTAATAACAATATTGATGATATGAATGATGTCCTAAGTTCAACTTATGGTCAAGCGGAAGCCGTAACACCAGAAGATCTGGCTCATGTTGAAGTTGGTCCAGGAACGCTTAATCTGCTGCCTCCTGGTGTCGATGTAAAGTCGATGGACGCAAGCCGTACAATGTCAACTTTTGAACCATTTACAAATATGATGATCAGTCAGATCGGTGCAGCTATTGGCACACCGGCAGAGGTGTTACTTAGTCGTTTTCAATCTTCATACTCTGCGGCACGTGGGGCATTATTACAAGCTGCCAGCAATTTTAAAACCAGACGTACCTGGTTTGCACGTGATTTTTGTCAGCCTGTTTATGAAGCTTGGCTGGCAGAGGCGGTTGCTATCGGTAGAATTAGTGCTCCTGGCTATGGTAGTGATCCAATCATAACTAAGGCATGGAGTAATGCTGATTGGTTTGGCCCTGTTATGGGGATGTTGGATCCAGTAAAAGAGGTAACTGGCGCAGCCTTACGCGTAAAATATGGTTTCTCTACCGGTGAACGTGAATCTGCGGAACTTACAGGGACTGATTACGATAGTAATATCGATCAGATAGCTATAGAACAGCAAACATGGCGAGCTAAAGGATTAGAACCGCCTAAGGCTGATAATACTGGTGAGAATGGGGGTGATAATGATGGAAAAATTTTGGCAGGTGAGGAATGATGTTAGTGGCGATGCTGAAATATTGATTTATGGACCAATCGCAGCAGAGCGGTCCTGGTTTGGTGATGAGGCAACGCCGCAGCAGTTTGCTCAGGATCTTAGTGGGCTGGGTGGCAGGGATGTTACTGTACGTATAAACAGCGGCGGCGGTGATGTATTTGCGGCCCATGCTATCCATAATTTGCTCAAGAGCTATAAAGGGCGTGTCACAGCGGTGGTTGACGGACTAGCTGCCAGCGCAGCAACGGTTGTAGCCGTGGCGGCAGATAAAATCATTATGCCGTCTAACTCGTTGATGATGATCCACGACCCCGCTATCGGCCTTAGCGGATACTATCCTGCGGCAGAACTGACGAAGTTGGTAGAAGCGCTGGCTACGATCAAAACAAGCATTGTCGCTGCCTATCGTAAGCGTTGTAAGATATCGGACGAAGAAATAGAAACGATGATGTCCAACGAAACATGGATGGGCGCCGCAGAATGTAAGGAAAAAGGCTTTGCTGACGAGATCATTGGAGGAGTTACTGCAGCGTTAAATGGCAATACTTTAGTGATCAATTCAGTGTCGTATGATTTGAACCATTTTGCTAATAGTGAAGCGGTAAAAAATAAATTTAAACAAAGTGAGGTTAGAGATATGCCAAGTGGTAAATTAGAAAAAATTCTTAATGCTTTAGGTTTGCAGGAACTGTTGGAAGATACACAGACAACAGCTAATGCTTGTGGCCAGACTAAAGCAAATAATACGCTTCCGGCGACGGCTGTTGATAATGCCGCAGCGGTGGAGGTTGCAGTAGCTGCCGAGCGTCAACGTGTACTTGATTTAGAAGCACTTGATGATGGAAAAAATGCCGCGATTACCGCGATCATCAATGAGGCTAAGAAAAGCGGCAAAACTGTTAACGAAGTAAAAAATTATGTAGAAGCGATTAAAACTGCTGCTTCAGCAGGGGTGGTGGCTAATGCTGCGCAGAATGTTGTAGCCACTATGGTAGCCGACAATAAAAGCTCCGGTGTTGATGGCGTTGCTGCCAATCCTGCGGCCGATGAGGCAGCTGTAAGTGCGGCGGCAGATGCGAAAGCATTGGATAAGATGGCCAAGGTAATGAATAGTAAATTTGGAGGTGCGAAATAATGGAAATGATTTCCAACATGAACGGAACTCATTATGATGAGCTTATTGGTGGTACAGCAGTACCGGTACTTACTAAAAACGTAACTCTGAAAGGTGTTACGGCCAGCTATAAGCGAGGCACATTGTTAGCTTTAGTTGGCGGTAAATATGAGATTGTAGATAGCACAGCATCTGAAAGCGGAGCTGATAAAGCGTCTGTGATTCTTGCCAATGACATTGTTTTATCCGGGGCCGACGTTGTTACTACAGTTTATATCAGCGGTCAATTTAATCGTGAAAAACTTATTGTGGCACAAAACGCTGACAACGCTACTGCTCATGAAGAAGAACTGCGTGCGGTCAATATCTATTTGACCAGCGTGAAATAAGGAGGATGAAGATAATGCCTATTAATATTGATGATACCAGAACTTTGCTGCAGGCGATTGAGCGTACCAATTCGCCGACTACGACATTGATTGATACTTTTTTTCCTGCGGTTAAAACCTTTTTGACGAATACCGTGGATATGGAATACCGCAAAGGCGGTCGCAGAATGGCACCGTTTGTGGTACCGGGCAGCAAGGGTGTAAATATGAGCCGTAACGGTTCGCAGATCAGGTCTTATAAAGCTCCGCTGATGCGCCCTAAACGGACTATCGAAGCGTCTGATATTGAGCGTCGTGGTTTTGGGGAAGATATCTACAGCACTCGCACTCCGGCAGAACGTGCGCAAGAATTGCGCGCTTATGACATGGCAGAATTGATTGATGCCTGCGTCCGTCGTCAGGAGTGGATGGCTGCACAGCTTTTGATCAACGGTGAATACGAATGCAAAGGCTATGCCGACGATGGTGAAACTGTTGTTGTTGATACGATTACATTTTCTGAATTTGACAATAAAACAACTCTGTCCGGATCGGACACATGGGATAATGCTTCTGCTAAAATTTATGATGTCATGGGTGATGCATCTCAGAAGATCCGCCGCAACGCAGGTATGATCCCTACAGTGGCCTTGTGTTCACAGAATGTAGTATCCTACCTGCTCAATAACGAGCAGCTTTATAAATATTTGTTGGTGCCCAGCCGTGAAAATTTAGCACTGATGAGCATTCAGCCGAAGCTGGTAAGACCGGAATTGCTGCGAGTTGGTTACATTGAATCCCTTAATCTGGAAATCTACGCTTATGATGGTGTGTACGAGGGTGACGATGGCAACCTTGCCCAGTATATCCCTGATGATCATATGATTATTGGAGTACCCGGCCGTGGTAAACGTCTCTTTGGTGCAGTAACGCAGCTTGAAGACGACAAACAATTTCGTACTTATGAAGGCGCATACATTCCGAAGGTCACCGGAAATACAGAAAGCGATACGACTACTCTGGCTATGTCCAGCCGCTGCGTAGTATGTCCGGAGTTTTTGGATGATTGGGCGACCTTGAGAGTTAAATAAGGAGGTTTGTAAATGCAACAAGTATTGATAAAGAAATTTTCCTTGCGCCGTAATGGAGTTGTTTATAAAGCAGGAACGATCCTCGAGCTGCCGGAAGCTGAAGCGAATGCGCTGGTAGCAGGTGCGCCGAAAGAATTTGAAAAAGTTTCGGTGGGAGTTGTAGTTAACTCGACTACAAGTGCAAAAAAAGCAGAAAGAACATTGAAAGATTTTACCAACACCGAACTGAAAGCTTTATGCGAAGAAAGAGGCTTAGAAGTGCCTAAGGCAGCTAATAAAGCAAAGCTTTTAGAACTGCTGGAGGGTGCGGCCAATCAGCAAGATGAGGCAGATAGTGATAGCCTGCCTCCGGTCAATGCCGCAGCTACAGTAAAATGAAAACCTTTCGTGAGCAGATAGCCGCAGATAATACTGCGGCTTTTATTAACTCGTTAGAATTTGCCGATAAACATAACTTGAATGGTACCGAATGCAGCGCCATCCTGCAAGACATTTCTGTTGCAGAGGGGTTATCTACGGGGACTGGATCCAGTCAAACTTATGCAGGGATCTATGGTAGTAGGCTTCAGGTAAATTGCTTGGCAGAAGCTTTGCCTGAGCTTCCTGTATATGGACAGCTTTTCGGCGTCAATGATAAGCAGTATCTGGTTGAGAGCTGTGCTGATGACATGGGAATTTTGACTATCCAATTGGTGGCGAATGACAGATGATTAAAATTGAATTTGATGAAAAAACATTAGAAATAGCGCAAAACCTTTTTGCAGAGTGCCCGGAGCAAGTTAAGTACGCAGCATCAAGAGCAATCAACAGAACGGCTACGGCTGTACGAGCAGAATTATCGGGGTTAATAATTGAAAAATATGATATATCTTCTGCTAATGTAAAAAAAGCTATATCAATAAAACGTTCTATGCGTAAAGTTTTACGAGGTGTAGTCGGAACGGTGGGTAGGATGCTACCCATAACATATTTCAATTTAAGCCCAAAACCTAAAAATATTATTTCTGCATTGCGCGCAGGAGAAAAAATTGCAAAAGCAGGACCTATGCGAGTACGAGTAATACGTGCTGGAGGGTTTAAGAATGTTCCTGGATTATTTGTACAACAATCATCTCGTAGCAATTACGCTGGACCTATGCTCAGGTATTTGAAAACAAGATATCCGTTGGACATTCCATATGGCCCGAGCATCCCACAGATGGCGGGGAATAAAGACGTGCTGGAAGATTTAGCACCATTTGCAGAGAAGGTGTTGAATCGAAGATTTTTACATGAAGTTTCATATCGTTATGGAAAATTTGGAGGACGTTAATGACACAAGTCGAATTGATGGAAAATTTGGCAGCGTTTCTAAAAAATGTTGTCCTGGAATATGAATCGCAGCAATCTGACGGGACTTATTCTCCGATAAATGTTTATCCCGGATACCTGCCGGTGAAAACGAATGCCAAAGAAAGTGAATCATGTATGTACGTGCTGGTTCTTGAGTGCGAAGATGGCGAGGAGCAGAGTGCGGCCAAGGTCGAAATCGGGTTCAGTATTGTCGATGGCGATACTGCCGAAGGATGGCGCAGCTTGTTTAATTTAATGGAGCACGTACGTCAGGCTTTGCTGAAAAAACGCACTATTGCTAATAAGCATAGGCTCATCTTGCCTATCAAATCTAAGGTGGCAGATGAGCAGCCTTTCCCGCAGTGGCAGGGCTTAATGACAGTTAGTTACACACTGGGCAAGCCAGTAGAGGAGGAAATAAATTATGGCTATTAACAAAAAAAGCCGTCAGACCACTAAGCCTGAACGCTTGATTTATGTAGGCCCGTCTTACAAAAACGGAAAGTTATTGAAATATCAGGTATTCATTGGCGGGTTACCAACTCATATTGATGATGTATTTGAAAAGTGTCCGCAAATTAAAAAACTGTTTGTAGCTGTTTCAGAATTGCCAGAAGCTGAAAGGGCTATTGCAAAAGCGGGAACACCTATGAATAAATATTACCAAGCTGCTGTTTTGGCAGAAAAGGAGGAATAACATATGGCATATAAGCATGGCGTATATACATCTGAGGTGCCAACATCTATTGTTCCAGCAGTAAATTCTACTGCTGGGTTACCAGTTGTTTTTGGTACGGCTCCAATTCATTTGGCAAGTAACAGAGCAGAGGTTAATAAACCTATTTTGTGCTATACATATGCAGAAGCGGTAGCGGCTATGGGATATAGTGAAGATTGGGAGAAATACACTCTTTGCGAAACTATTTATAGCCAATATTCGCTTTATGCAGTTTCACCGACAGTTTTTGTTAATGTTTTAGATCCCAAAAAACATAAAGCGCCGGTCAGTGATAAAGAGGTTCAGTTCAACAGTGAAAAAACGGTGATTGTAAATGATCCAGTGTTACTTGAAACATTGAAAGTAAAAAAAGCATCTGCCGGACAACCGCTGACGGAAGGCGTTGACTATGAAGCTGCTTTTGACAGTGATGGGAATTTAGTAATTACTGCATTAAGTGGCGGACAGCTTACAGACAGTGCTTTTTTGGACTATGAAAAAATTGATCCCTCAGCCGTGGATAAGGATGACATTATTGGTGGTATTGATATCAGTACGGGCGCATACACAGGTCTTGAGAATCTTTCAAAAGTATTTCCTCTGTATCGTTTAGTACCTGGTATGGTGCTTGCTCCTGGTTGGACACACGATCCAGAAGTGGCCGCTGTTATGACTGCCAAAGCAAGTACTATTAACGGTTTGTTTAAAGCTTCTGTTTTGGTAGATGTTCCGGCTGACACAGTAAGAAAATATACCGATGTTCCGGCTTGGAAAAATAATAACAATTATGTTGGAGTGGATCAAATAGTCTGCTGGCCTATGGTAAAACTTGGCGAAAAGAAATATCATCTTTCTACTGCGGTAATGGGTGCGATGGGCGTTTTGGATGCAAAAAATGATGATATTCCCTATGAAAGTCCTTCAAATAAAAATATACAAATGGATAGTTTATGTTTGTCTGATGGAACTGAAGTAGTTTTGGATCTGGAACAAGCTAATTATCTTAATGGGCAGGGTGTAGTTACTGCTCTGAACTTTATCGGTGGATGGAAGTTGTGGGGGAATCGTACTGGGTGTTATCCTGCAAATACAGATGTAAAAGACAATTTTATTTGTTTACGGCGTATGTTCAATTGGCATGCACAGACCTTTATTCAAAGTTATTGGTCTAAAGTAGATAACCCGATGAACAAACGACTTATTGATCTTGTCGTGGATAGCGAAAATATTCGCATTAATGGATTTGTTTCAAGAGGGTTCTTGCTTGGTGGAAGAATTGAATATTTGAAAGAGGAGAATCCAACAACAGATCAGATGGACGGTATTTTAAGATTCCATACTTATTTTACGCCGCCGGTGCCGGCACGTGTCATTGAAAATACGATCGAGTTTGATACGTCTTATCTTGAGACGTTGTTTGGTTAATGAGGAGGATGAAAGATGAGTAATAATGTTGTTCCGGAAAAGCTAATTAACTTTAGAGCCTATAATGACGGAAATGATCTTCTTGGCGTAACTGATGTTCAGCTACCGTCTTTGGATGCAATGACCGAAACAGTAAAGGGTGCTGGTATTGCCGGTGAGGTAGACAGTCCTGTTTTAGGGCACTTTGGGAGTATGGAAACTGTACTTAACTGGCGTACTATTTCTAAACCTGGAATGAACCTAGCATCTCAAAAGGGGGTTAGCTTAGACCTGCGCGGCGCGCAGCAGTTTTACGACCCTGAAAAAAGTGAGTACGTCGTAAAGGCTGTAAAATGCGTGATCCGCGGCGTGCCGAAAAAAACCGAACTCGGCAAATTAGACGTTGGAACGACTACCGGCTCCAGCAATACCATTGAAACTAATTATATTAAAGTGATTATTGCTGGCGAAACCGTGCTGGAAGTTGATAAATATAATTATATTTCTAATATTGGCGGCACTGACTATCTTGCTGATGTCCGAGAGGCGTTGGGCTTGAATTAAAAATAAATAAAGGGGCGGCCGCAGAGTGGTGCCCCTTTTAAAATTTGGAGGTAAATAATGAAAGTAAAATTAGAAAAAACTTTGACTACGACCGGCGGAGAAGTAAAAGAAGTCGAGTTTGATTTTAATAAATTAAAGGGTAGCGATTTGATTGCAGCCGAGAAAGAAGTAAGAGCAATGGGCGATCAAACCCCGTCTGTATTTCTATCCATGAATTTTCAGGCTATTGTTGCAGCCAAGCTGATTGGTGTACCGGTAGAGGACATATTAGATTTGCCTGCGACCGATTTTAGGAATATCGTTTTCCCGGTGGCTAATTTTTTGCTCAGTTAGGATTTCGGAATATACGAGAAATAAAAGAACTTGCGGTAAATATGGCAATGCTGTCCTATACACCGGTTAGCTACTATATCGATATAGATCTTGATTTAATGCTGGATTATGCTGAAATTATTGCAGAAAAAAATAGCTCCCGATAATGGGAGCTATTTTAAGATAATTTTTTGTTTTGGTTGAGGTTTTCGTAGAACTGATAAAAGCAGTACCCCGATAAAGCTAACAGGCCTACGATAGAGACTACTATAACAGAAGCGTTGGTATTATTGTCACTGATATAAAAAAGCAATAATGAAACAATAAACACTGCTAAAAGTTTGAAAAACTGTTTTTGGTTAATTGTTAGTGGTTTAATATTAGATTTTGCTTTAGCAATGGACATCTCTTTAGATACATCTTTGGAAAAGTAATATATGAATCCACCAATAAAAACTACAATGGTTATTATTAACCACAGTAACAGGCCAAAAATTATCATCATAGCTAAAAAGCTCAGCATAAAATCACATCCTTATATAAATATTATAGCATTTTTGCAGGAAGGAGGGCAATAATGGCAGGAAAAGAATTTGCGTTTGGATTTGTTATTTCAGCAACTTTACAAGGCGGCTTCAAAGCGGCGTTTTCCAGCGCCGGAAATGAAGTCACTAAACTTAATAAAAGCGTATCGGAATATAATAAAACCTATAAAATGCTTACTTCTGCGCAGAAAAAAGGCATTATCACGGAAGGGGCATATGCTAATGCTCTTGCCAAGCTTAATCCTAAATACGAAAGTTTGATCACAAAGCAACAACAGTATTTGTCTATGCAAGGGAAGATCAATAAAACAAAATCAAATATGTCAGAATACGGTAAAAAGGCACTTGCTGCAGGCGGTTTTGCTTATGGATTAATAAATCTTACTAAAGATGCAGTTAATTTTGAAAGTTCTATGGCAGACGTCAGAAAAGTTGTTGACTTTGATACTCCGCAGCAATTTAAAAAAATGAGTAAAGATATTTTAGACCTGTCAACTAAAATACCAATGACAGCAGATGGTTTGGCCGCAATCGTAGCTGCAGGCGGGCAATCTGGAATTAATAAATCTGATTTACTGCCGTTCGCCGAATCGGCAGCAAAAATGGGCGTAGCATTCGATATTACAGCTGATCAAGCCGGTGAAATGATGGCCAAGTGGCGTACAGCTTTTAAGATGGGGCAGCCAGAGGTTATTGCTTTAGCCGATAAAATAAATTATTTGGGGAATACTACAGCGGCTTCAGCCCCACTTATTTCCGATGTTGTAACAAGGGTGGGACCGTTGGGTGCGGTTGGCGGTGTTGCATCTGGCGAAATAGCAGCATTGGGGGCGAGTATAGTCGGGGCTGGTATAAATTCAGAAATGGGTGCTACCGGTATCAAAAATTTAATATTGGCATTAACATCGGGTGAGAGTGCTACAAAAGCTCAAACTGGAGCATTTGCAACATTAGGGTTAGATGCGGTAGAGATGGCTCAATATATGCAAAAAGATGCTAAAGGTGCTATTTTGACTGTGCTTAAAGGGTTGCAGGGATTAGATAAAGCAAAACAGGCAAGTACATTAAAAGACTTGTTTGGAAAAGAATCTCTAGGGGCCATTTCGCCATTGTTATCAAATTTAGACAAACTTGAGGAGAATTTTGCAGGCGTAGCTAATGCTGCGAAATATGGCGGTAGTATGGAAGCCGAATTTAAAACTAGGTCTGAGACGGCGGCTAATGCAACTATTCTTATGAATAATAATATCAACGCCGCAAAAATAGCTCTCGGGAATGGGCTTTTACCTGTAATTGCGCCATTAACCGGTATTATAGGCGGTGCTGCCAACTCTGTTGGGAAATTTGCTACAGAAAATTCAACCCTTACATCCATTCTACTGGGGTCAGTTGGCGCCATAGCCAGTGTCGCTGCAATAGCTTATTCATTAGGCTGGATTTATAGCGGTGTAAAGCTTGCTGTATTAGGGACAAAGTCTGCCTATGAGTTGTCCGGTAAAGCTTTAGGTAAGTATAATCTGGTAACTAAAGCGGCGTCTCTTTTAACGAAAGGATGGGCTATTGCACAGGGACTTTTTAATACGGTACTCGCTGCCTGTCCTATTGGTTGGTTGATAATTGGTATTGCTGCAGTTATTCTTGCAGGTACTTTATTGTATAAACATTGGGATACAGTTAAACAATTCTTTACAACTTTATGGGACAGTCCAATAGCTAGAATAGCCTTTTTTGTCACTGGGCCTGTAGGTTGGATCATTGGCGCGGTTACTGCAATAATTGCTAACTGGGATACGTTAGCAGCATATTGGGATTATTTTTGGGATAATCCATCTGCTGCAATATTTAGATTCACAAGTTATATTCAGGAACAATTTACAAGTGCTGAAACCTGGCTTCGCGAAAAATGGCAATCTATTAGTAATTTTTTATCTACACCTATTTTTGGCAAAGTTAATATTACGGCATCCGGTAATGGTGCAGAGGTTGCAGAAAATGCGTATGGCGGTATTTATGGCAGGGGGACATTTCTTACTACTTTTGCGGAAAACTCTGGTGAAAGTGCGATACCTCATACTCCTAATAAACGTAATATAGGCTTGCTGGCCAAAACTAATGAAATCATGGGTAATCCATTGGGTACCAGTGGCAGTATAAATGCGACTTTTGCTCCTCAGATTACCGTACAAGGGAATACCGATACTGCTGAAATTTCAACTTTGTTAGATCAAAAAATGCGTGAATTTAAAGCAATGTTGGCAGAAGTGCAGAATCAGAACAGGAGGCTTTCGTATGGCTAAAACCTATTACACAATTCAGGGCGATATGTGGGATGGTATAGCAAAAAAGTTATATGACGATGAAAGTGGCGTAAACGCGCTGCTGGAAGCAAACCAGCAATATGCTGACATAGTTGTTTTTCCAGCAGGTATTATTTTGGATGTGCCGGATTATGAAAAGCCTACTCCGACCAACTTGCTGCCGCCGTGGAGGCGTTAAATGGAAGCACGTAGAATATTGACGATCATAAAATATAATAATAAAGATATTTCAGCTGATATCAGTAAATATCTAAAAAGCATCAGCTATACCGATAATCTATCGGGAGAAGCCGATGATTTGCAGATAACACTGGAAGACAAGGCGGGGCTTTGGCAATCGACATGGATGCCGGAAAAAGGAGCACTTCTAGATGTAATGCTGCAGCAAAAATATTGGCAAACTTTGTCGGCGTTACCACAAAGTTTGCGTTTGGGATTGTTTGAAATCGATGAAATAACAAGCAGCGGCTATCCGTCAGAAGTACAAATAAAAGCAGTTTCCGTGCCTGATAATAATACTCTTAGAGGTACTGAACGTAGCCGGAGTTGGGAAAAGGCAAAGCTGCAGGTAATCGCTAATGATATAGCTTCAGCTGCAGGAATGTCATTGTTTTGGGACACAGAAGAAAATCCGGTGCTGGATAGGGCAGAACAGACAGAACAGTCTGATCTGTCTTTTTTATATGCAATTTGTAAGGATAAAGGCCTGGCATTGAAAATAAGTGATAAAAAAATCATTATTTTTGATGAAGCAAAATATGAAGCGGAAAAAGCAAAGATAACAATAGTAAAACCAGGTACCGTTTATAAAAAAGAGTCTGGAATGAAATATTTGTTTGTTGGTACTGGCTACAGTTTGCGTACTAAAATTAGAGATATTTATGCTGCCTGCAGAGTTAGTTATCAGCAGGGCAGTTCAAAATCTAATATTGAGGCAACTTATACTGCTGCTGGTAAAAATGGAAAAACATTGCAAGTAAATGAACAAGTTGAAAGTGTTGCGGAAGCATTAAATTTAGCAAAAAAACGGTTGCGCGAAAAAAATAAGGATGAAGTCACTGGATCTCTAAATATGTTGGGAAACTTTGTATTGTTATCTGGGGTTACAGTTGATTTATTAGGATTTGGAGCTTTTGATGGTAAGTACTTGATAACCAGAGCATCACATGATATTGGTAGCGGTTATACGACAAATATCGATGTAAGAAGGTGTTTAAATGGATACTAATTTTATAAAAAACATAATTCGTATCGGGAGGGTATCTTCTATTGACGTCAATACAAATACTGCAAGAGTAGCTTTTTCTGATAAAGACGATTTGGTATCTGGTAATTTGATGATTATAAATCGTGGCAGTATGTCTGACAAGGATTACTGGATACCTGATATTGATGAGCAAGTTCTGTGCTTAATGCTGCCAAATAAAAGTGGACAGGGACTGAATGAGGGTTTTATTATTGGCTCATTTTTTTCAACAGAAGATGAACCGCAGGAGCGAAGTGCTGATGTAAGGGCGATTAAATTTGGTGATGGTACTGTTATAAAGCATGATCGAAAATCAGGAAGTTTAACTGTAAATGCTACAGGTGATATTAGTATTATTGCTGGTGGAATGATAACCATTCAGGGAGCGGTAGTTGAAATAAATTAATGGGGTGATGGATATGCTGTATGCGACAAGATTAGGCGATACTGATACAGGACATGATGCTTGCCCAGGAACTGTACTTGTGAGTGCCAGTACGGATGTAATAATTAACGGTAAAGGTGCAGGACGTGTCGGCGATAGTTATGCTCCGCATGGATGCATCGTGCATCCAGCACATACAGCGCATATCGCCAGCGGCAGCAGCACAGTTCTTATTAATGGACTGCATGCAGCAAGGGTAGGTGATCCGATAGACTGTGGAGGCAGTGTCGCTTCTGGAAGTCCGGATGTAATCATAGGAGGTTAATATGCAAGTTGGATCTATGGGAGATATCCCTTTTGTTGTGTCATATGGTAAAATTCGTACTTTTAGTGATTACGGGCGTAGTGGTTCCGGCCGCTGGGTAAAGCACGATTTGATTGGTCGTAAACCTGTAATGGAGTTTTTAGGACCCGACGTTGAAAAAGTTAGCATGAAGATCCAGCTGCGCACTGATCACGGCATAAATCCTGAAAGCGAGCTGGGGCGGCTGAGGAAAATGAGGGACACAGGCGCAGTTTTTCCGTTTATTTTAGGTGGTGCGCCGGTATCTGATAATTATTGGTTGCTGGAGGATATAGGGGAAAACGTAAGCTATTGGCGGGCAGGCGGTAAAATACTTTCCGTTAGCGTCGATATTACATTGACTGAATATTCTACAGAGGAGGTGCGCTGATGGATTTTGAACTTACTGCGGGAGAAAGAGTTGACGTAGATTTTGCCCCCAAAAATGTGCAAATGGAAATTTTACAAAATTGCAGTACAATACTTAGCACGTCTAAGTTTAGCGTACCATTAGACCGTGACTTTGGCGTTGACGCAAACTATGTAGATGCGCCGCTGCTATCGGCTAAAGCGAAAGCAGAAAGTGAAATATTTGCTGCATTAAAAAAATATGAGCCGCGAGTTACGGTAAAACAAATTACATGGCGCTCTAATGTGGAGGGCGTTTTAAGAGCGAAAGTGAAGGTGGTCATAAATGAAACTTAGTGATCTGCCGGACATTGAATTTGTTAGTGCAGACGAACAAGAAATATTATCGGATATCATAAAGCTTTATACGGAAATAACCGGAAGGACCCTTGCACAAGGTGATCCTGTCCGGTTATTTTTATGCGTGATTGCGGCCATTATCCTGATGCTGTGCAATAAGATCAACTACACCGGCAAACAAAATTTATTGCGATATTCGGCAGGTGCTAACCTGGATCACTTGGGCATACTTGTCGGGGCAGAACGTATTGGCGCCAAGGCCTCTGTCACGACAATTAAAATAACCCTGTCGGAGGTGCGGTCCGTTGCGACAAACATTCCAGCAGGTACGCGGGCGACAGCTGGAGATAATGTGTTTTTTGCTATTGATCAGGATGCAACGGTCATAGCTGGACAGTTGGACGTCTCTGTAGCGGCTACCTGTACTGTGGCTGGTGTTCTCGGTAATGGCTATCTGCCGGGAGAAATCAATAAGATTGTTGATCCAATTCCGTACGTCGCTGGAATGGTCAATACCACAACGTCGGAGGGAGGTTCAGATGTCGAGAGTGACGATTCTTTGCGTGAGGCTATTCGCGAGGCTCCGGAGGGATTTTCGGTAGCTGGACCAGTGGGCGAATACATTAAAATTGCCAAACGAGCTTCGTCTTTGATTGTTGATGTATCGGTAATATCACCGGAGCCGGGGCAAGTACTGATAACACCGCTACTTGTAGGCGGCGGAATACCGGGAAAAGAAATGCTGGATATCGTAGAGGCAGCGTGCAGTGATAGATCTGTAAGGCCGCTCACTGACCATGTGCGTGTGGCTGCTCCGGAGGTTGTCAATTATGATCTTACACTCACGTATTACCTTGACCGGGCAAATGAAGCTAAATCTGTTGCCGTTCAAAGCGCGGTAGCGAAAGCGGTGGAGGATTATATCGATTGGCAAAAATCTAAGCTTGGCCGTGATATCAATCCGGACGAGTTGATCTGTCTTATTAAAAATGCTGGCGCCAAGCGAGCGGTTATATCTTCGCCTACTTTTCGGATCGTTGCTGATAACCATGTAGCGATAGCTGAAAATGTTAATGTTACATTTGGGGGGCTAGAAAATGAATGATCTGCAAAATCTGAATTTAATCGAGTTGCTACCCACTAGCATTGCAAGCGACGAAACGATAAGAAATATCTGTAATGCCATTGCAGAAAAATTACAAACGATTAATGAAAAAGCTGAATTAGTTTTGTTGCTGCCACGATTGGATCAGTTGCCGGAAACATTGGTGGATGAACTAGCTTGGCAATATCATGTTGATTTTTATGATTATGCGGCAGATATCAATAAAAAAAGGGCATTAGTGCGCAAGGCCATTGACTGGCATCGGAGAAAAGGCACTCCTGCTGCAGTAGAGGAAGTATGTACAGCTGTTTTTAAATCAGCAAAAGTTTATGAGAATTGGGAATATGGTGGGAAACCATATCATTTTCAGGTAAGAATGATTTCAGAAGGCATTCCAGATAAATCTGTTTTGGACAATTTGTATAGGGCAATTAAAGAAAGTAAGAATGTTAGGAGTTGGCTTGACGCTTTAAGTTTTGACCGTCAGATAGCTGGCTCCTTATTTGTTGGAGGGGTCTATTCTTCAATGAGAAAAGTGGAGATTTTCCCATCACAGATAAAACCACAGATTTTAAATATCAATAATTATTTTGGAGCTGCGATCTATGTACACAAAGGAGTTGAAGTAACATGCCAAACTGGGCAAATTTAATGTTGACTAAACAAGGAAAGGTATTACAGGCAAAAGCTATTGCTGGTAGTACATTAACGATCACTAAGATGAAATTGGGTTCTGGTATTATTCCAGATGGAGTATCGCCAGAAGATCTTACTGATTTAATTCAACCCAAACAAGCTTTAGGATTAACGGCAATCAGTGTTAATGGTGGATTAGCTAAAATTCAGAGTATTGTTACTAATGCTGAACTTTCAGAAGGGTACTATATTCGTGAATGTGGTGTATTTGCAAATGATCCTGATGTTGGGGAAATAATGTATGCAATAATGACAGATACCTCCCCTGATTTTCTGCCTTCCGCATCAAGCTCTGTTGTGATTTCAGAAGAATTTAGTATTAATGTAGTAACGGAAAACATGGCGAATATAACAGCAATTATTGATCCTGAAGGTATAGTAACAGTGGCTAATGCAAGAAAAATTGCAGAGGATAAAGTTACTGAGCATAATGAAGATACAGAGGCTCATCCAAATGACTTTAATTTAAAAGGCATTACTATTGGCAAAGATAGTGTTATTGCAACTAAAAAGGGAGATTTACTAACTCTTTTGGCAGGTAAAGGAATTAATTTACTTAGTGATATTAAAAATAAGATAATCACGATCGTTGGAAAAAGTAAGAATGCATGGAATCCGAATGAGGAAATTATAGCTGGAGATATAAGATATACCGAAGACGGTAATGGTCCAAGCTGGGCTTATTTGTTATGTAAAACTGCAGGAACTACAAGTTCCGTTGAACCGATTTTAGAAGCTAATGCTGTTGTAGGACAGGAGATAAATGACGGCAGTGTTGTATGGACGGTACAAAATATTAGGCCTACTGCTTTAGATTCATATCCTGTAGGCAGTATATATATGTCTGTAAATTCGACATCACCTGCAGATCTTTTTGGCGGTACGTGGGAGGCAATGCCGGCAGGACGTGTTTTGCTGGCACAGGGCACATCAGAATGGGGCGTAGAATACCAAGCTGGCAGTACCGGTGGCGAACACGAACATCAGTTATCTGTCGGAGAACTGCCTGAACATAACCACAATGTAACGGTTAGTACAAGCGGGAATCACGCGCATACTTTTACTTTTGTAAAAGAATACGACGCAGGTGGTACAGAACCGGGATCAGCTTCATGGCGTTCTAATCAAGGCACAAAAACAACCGAACAAGCTGGTACACATACTCATACCGTAACTATTAGTAACACTGGCTCTAATTATCCACACAATAACCTGCAGCCTTATATATCTGTTTATTGTTGGCGTAGAACAGCATAGTAGCCTGTCGGAGAACTTCCAGAACATACACATACTGCTAGCACAAACACGGCAGGAGATCATTCACATACATTTACCTTTGGTCGTTCTTACGAATCTGACAGAGGTGTTCCCGGCGGTGGTGATGGTGATCGCACATATACCAATTCGACCAATACAGCAGGTTCCCATATCCATACTATTGCTATAAGCAATGCCGGTAATGACAGAGCCCATAACAATTTGCAACCTTATATTTCTGTTTTCATGTGGCAAAGAGTGTCCTGAGAACTGTCGGGGAACTGCCAGAACATGGACACATCGCAACATGTAGCACTAATGGGGAACACGTTCATACAGCACCTACTTATAACGGTTCTGGTGGTGCTCCTAATGGTAGGATATCCGAAGTTGATAGGGTTGATAGATCAAGCACAGTCACTGTAGATAAGGCTGGTAGCCATAGTCATACCATTTCTGTTTCAGATACTGGTAAGAACTTGTCCCACAACAATATGTCCCCATATTTATCAGTTTATATATGGAAAAGAATTGCTTAAGCAGTTCTTTTCCAGCAGAAAATTGATATAAAAGGTGGCATATTTTGATGAGGTTGATTGTTCCCTGCAACTGAAACATTAACACTAGGTGTAATATTAGCATGAATGTTGAGATAATTTTGAGTATGTCCTCCACCACCCCCAGTTAATCCATTGCTACCTTTAGTAACTGTTAAAATCCCTGAATAAGAAGGGCTATCTGCTCCAACAAAATATCCGGCACTTCCTGTTAAATTAACTGTGTTTGATACTATTTCATGAAAATGACTCGGCAGTTCCCCGACAGCACTTTAAACTGTTCTACGCCACATATAACAGCTTAAATAAGGCTGCATAGTATTATGGCTTTTTCCTTCCCCTGATTTATCAACGGTAACCGAGTGAGTATGGCTACCAGACGATCCTGTATTGTATGTGCTGCTAGTATCTGTACGTTTATAATAACTTGCATTATCTGTATATTTGGTAGCCCCACCATCTCTGCCAACGACAGTATGCGTATGATCACCAGTTGAATTTGCAGTAGCATTATGCCCATGTGCAGGAAGTTCTCCGACAGCTTTTTATGCCGACCTGCGCCAGCAATAAACAGCAATGTATGGCTGCATTATATTGTGACTTTGGCTATTTCCTGTATCAGAAATTCTAAGTGTATGAGCATGACTGCCTGCAGAACCAGTTTTTCCATCGGCAAAGTGATATTTTGCATAGTTGTTTCCTGAATGCCCGTCAATCGGACCTAAACTACCTGCTGTATGCGTATGTTCTCCATCTGTGCTGATTGTAGCTGTATGGCTATGTGCAGGTAGTTCTCCGACAGCGCTTTAGTCAATTCGATACCATATGTAAACCGATAAAAACGGCTGCATATTGTTGTGTGCAAAATTGCCACCAGTTTTATTAATAGAGATAGTATGAGAGTGATTACCTGTTTCTGATGTGCTTGGCGAACCCTTAATACCACCTGCAGCCCCAGCAACATATGGTGCGTCACGACCTTCGTCATTATAGATATCTATCTTATGTTGATGTAGACCGTTGTTACTACAAGTTACATCATGCTCATGTTCTGGCAGTTCCCCGACAGCTTTATGCCGTCCGCTTCCACATATAAATTGCAAGCCAGGGCTGCATGTTATTGTGAGCTGTTCCGCTGCCAGTATCGCCAATGGTTAAGGTGTGGCTGTGCAAGCCTGCCGCAGGGCAGGTGTATCCCATATTAGCACTCATATTACGGTGCATACCGGGATTACCACCGTCGCTGTATAAATTAAATTTATGGCTGTGTTCACCATCTGTACTAATCGTAGCCTGATGACTGTGCTTTGGCAATTCTCCGACAGGGGGTTAAGCGGTACGTTTCCAGAGATATACAGCTAAATAAGGTTGTAGGTTATTATGGGCAATATTGCTACCGGTTTCAGCAATAGTAACGACGTGGGAATGGCTGCCTGAAATGTTTGTTGATTTTGTACCAATTCCTGATTTATTTTCACCTCGCGAAAATAAATCTTGGTTGGGGAAAAAATCAGAATTATATGAGTTGTTGATTGATAGAGTGTGAGAGTGTTCGCCTGTAACAGTACACGTAGTGTTATGCCCATGCGCAGGCAGTTCCCCGACAGTTTTATGCGGTACGTTTCCACATAAACACAGCAACGTAAGGCTGCATATTATTGTGTGGCATATCAGAACCGGTATTTTTGATATTTGCAGTATGGGTGTGATCACCAGCATTTTCGGTATAGACGCCATTTGCAGTAGAACGATAGGCGTCAGCTACACCGTTAGATCCTTCTTCGTTATAGTTGCTATATATTCCATGTTTATGATTTCCAGCTGACGATATCGTTATATTATGCTCGTGACTTGGCAGTTCCCCGACAGGCTAATCAACCTTTAAATTATGCTGCTCTTTTCCACATATAGCAGCTCAAATACGGCTGTAAATTATTATGGGATATATTACTGCCGGTATTACTAACTGTGGCTGTGTGAGAATGAGAAACATTTATATTAGCGTTATTACTATAACCATTTTTTACATCGCCACCGGTGTCAAAACTACCACCGCTAAGCGAAACAATACCAGTGGCATTATCAAAACCACTGTAAGGGCTTAAACTCAAAGTACCTATAAGGTCTGATGTGCTAATGCTGACACTATGATTATGCGAAGGCAGCTCTCCGACAGAAAAATAAGAAAGGATGATAACTTATGAAATGTTTTCAAATATTGAACAGTGAGGTTTTAATAATTAACGAGGAAAAGATGTATAAGGATAGCCCTGATAACTTCATTATTGACGGCGGTAACTTACAGGCTGGCGAGGTAACATTAAGCGAGGTAATCTATGACGACCAGCAGAGCCATGCTGTCGTAAATGGTGATTTTTGCGATAAACCGATTAAAGCCATCGAGGATAAAATCGCTGCTATTGATTCCTATATAGCTGCTAAAGCTGCCAGGGAATATGTGCCACCGACACTCGAAGAACTTCGTGAACAGGCATTAAACAACCAATATCAAAAATATGATGCTCAAAAGCATGCTATCGTATGGCTACAAGACGGCAGCGGCTACGGCTTCGATTGTAATGACGATGATCAGAACAACTGGCAGGTTGCTTTGACACTTATGGAAAACGATATCACGATGTACAGGGTTTATCCAGATAAAAATAATCTGTCTAAAAAGTCATTTTTAGAGGTAACGCGTGATCAGATGATGGAAGCAGGAAATCTTGTAAAAGCGCAGCAATATGCGGCTTACAGCGGATTTGAAAAAGTGAGTGCCGAAATTGCTAATTGCACAACAGCAGAACAGTTAAAACCATATTTGCCAACAGAAAGCGCATAAATACTGCTTTTATAAAGATTGTGTGTGATGAAAATCATCACACACAAATTACTTACGTTTTAACGGCTTTATTAATGGATTTTCAAGGTATTGCTGTAAAAAATCCTTGCAAATTACTTACAAAAGGTCAATAGCCTTTTTTAGCTGGCGTAGATTTTTATGGGTATATGTGCCGTCAGTAATATCCTGTGTAGCATGGCCTAATATTTTTTTGATAGATAACTTATTAGCTCCTTTATCATCTAACCATGTAGCGCAAGTATGGCGGCACTCATGTGGTTTATGTTTGCAGCGAGTAACTTTCATAACCTTGTCAAAGATGCGTAGAAAGCGGTGGTATGTCAGTTGCTTTCCGTCTGGGTCTGTAATAAGAGTTTTCCCTGGACGCTGCAGCCAATAGTCATAATATTGCACGATCTTTTTGCTTATAGGTACTAGCCTGTTTCTACCAGCCTCGGTTTTACTTTCTCGTATCCGGTAAAATCGGGAATGCAATTTGACATCGTTTTTTTCAACTGCTAAAAATTCGCTTGGCCTTGGTCCGCTATAACACATCATTATTACGATCATTGCATAAGGCGCTAGAGGATCATTACTGTCAGCAAGAGCTTTTACCCGATTGAGCTGGCGCGTGTTAAATGGCTGTTTTATTTTATTTCTTTTCGGCAAATCTACATCTACGAACCGTGATATATCTGCAGTAGGCGGTATGATTTGATACTTAACGGCATAGTTATAAATATTATGATATAGTTGCCGTACTTTTTTCTGTGTAGCATGGCCAATACCTTTGTCTGACAGTTTTTTTTATTACGGCCTGCAAATCGGCAACTTTAAGGCTGGTAAGAGGCTTATTGTGCAGAGGCTTGCAATATCCAAAAATTACTTCATAATTTTTGACCGTGACGCTGGCGATCTTAGCTTTACGTTCTGCCATTTCCAGTTGATAGGCTTCGCCGAAAGTAATCAAAGACGGGAGATAAATAGACGGGTCTTTATTGCAATCAGCCAAAAAGATTAAGGCTTCTGCATGTGTTGGAAAATAACCGATGTACTTGGATCTACCGTTAATTGTTTTAAGTACGGCCCAAGGCCTACGACGGCTACCGTGCAAAAAAATAATACTGCCAAAGCCATTTGGTAGTTTCATGCGTTTTCTTTTTTTAGTATTCAAAATATCAGCTCCTTTAGGAGCATTATACAGGAGGCAAAAATGAACTGGGAATCTTTTAAATTTGCGGCTATCGGAGCTGCTC
>ERZ1106941.291-NODE-291-length-79043-cov-64.859396_pt1 | contig 79043 bp, 65 predicted proteins | sample MGYA00403670_ERZ1106941 | MGnify/ENA primary metagenome ERZ1106941 (study PRJEB35170, sample SAMEA104062400) | human gut metagenome | biome: human gut; feature: human-associated habitat; material: faeces | place: Denmark | collected 2012-06-04 ...
TTTCAGGCTCCTTTCAAAAGCAGCTGACCGCTGTGCTGGGCTATGATGCAGCCACCGCAAGAGCCATCACGAAAAAGGCAAAGCCGCAATACCGGCAGATCATCCGCAGGCTACCGGAGTTTGAAAAAGCGGACCGCTTCAAGATGAACATCGTCAACTGCGCAATGCTCGGCGCGTTCATCCTCTCCATGCCGCAACGTCCGGAGGTGGACAGGCTGACGGATTACTACGCAAAGTCCATGATGACAAAGCCCATGCAGTGGTTCTGCCGCAAGAGCGGAAAAAGCAAGTTTACCCCAAAGGATATTGCCGCCATGAAGGCCACCGCTGCTCTGAAAGCCGCCGACCGCAACCCCTACTCGTGGAACATGGAATTTTACGAATACCCTGACGGCAGCGGCTATGAAGGACGCTTTACCAAGTGCGGCATCTGTGTGCTGATGAAGGAACTGGGTCTGTACGATCTGACCCCTGCCCTGTGCCATCTGGACTACACCATGAGCGAAGCGGGCGCTGCGACGAACTTTGTGCGGCAGTACACTCTCGCCTCCGGCGGCCCATACTGCGACTGCGGGTATAAAAAGAAGGGCTTCGTGAAAGCTGGAACGGAGGCAGGACGATGAAGGAAACCTATCTCTCCCGTGATTTCCGGGAGACTGTGGCACTGCGCTTTCCCGCGCGGGCAAAGGAACTGAACACCGCTTTCGATATACGCCTGAGTGCGTTGCTGGCTGAAAATGCGGGTGCAAGCAAGGAAAAGCAATATCACCTCAAGCGGCAGATATTGCCGGGCATTTCGGCCTACGAGACCTTGCAGCGGGTCATGCCGAAAGAGGAGGCACTGCAAACCGTTCACGGCTATGTGGAGCACTTGGCGAGAACGAGCCACAAACAGCTTGCCGCCCTGCTGCACATACCGGGGCTTTACCGCCTTGTTCCCGGCGTTTTCGTCAAATCCACCCGGAGCGTTTTCGGCCCGGCGGCGGGCTTTGCCCCAAAAGAACTGCAGACCGGTAACGGCGTCTGGCGTGTGGATATGATGAAGTGTCCCTATCACGACACCTGCGCAGAATACGGCTGCCCGGAGCTGTGCCGCTGCTTTTGCGACAGCGACGACATCAGCTACACCGGTCTTCATCCGAAGCTCATTTGGCATCGAACAAAAACGCTGGGGCGCGGCGATGACCGCTGCGACTTCTGCATGAAGGTCAGATAATAGTGGGCGGCATATTGAAATGGAAATCAAACGATTCGGTACATGGTATTTCTGGCATACTTTCTTGTTTTGTATGAACCACGATGGAAGACGAAGGAAATGGGAGCATATGCCCGATTCGCACGCAGACTGAGAGGAGAAAAACAATGATCGTACTGCAACTGCTGCTTTATTGTCTGCTGTTTACCGCAATGGTAAAAATCGCTGTGATCGGCGGTGCTGTCAATGGACTGTACTTTTATCCCAAGGAGGTGCAGGATCGCGCCATCGAACTGGGACTGATCGACCGCAATACGATGAACCGGAAACGAAAATGCTTTATGATACCGTTCTTTATCGTGATGCTTGCTGCTCTTGTGCTGATCATCGGTTTGTGGAACGAGGCTTCCTCCTTTAGTGAGGCCTATTGGCAGGCGCTGCTGTTTCTTGAGGTTATAAATATCTATGACGGCGTTGTAATCGACAAGCTATGGGTCGGGCACAGCCAGTTTTGGGTGCTGCCAGGGCTTGAAGATGCGCCGTTCGTGCAGACCTGGAGGCAGGTGCTGAAAAAGCGAAGCATACTGGCGCTGATCTGGGTTGCGGGAGCGGCAATTGTCGGCGGTATTGTCCATTTGATTTTCTAAGAAGTTGGAAATTGCCCAAATGAAAAGCAGAATCATGAACTGCAATCGGAGGCAAAAAAGATGAAGACGGAGAAACCGAAAAAGCTGATTCGATGGTACATTCTCGGTGCGATCGGAGCAGTTCTGATGGCCGCCGGGGACTGGCTGCTGGGCTGCAATCCGCTTCAGCAAACCGACACCGGACTTTTCAACAGAGCCTATTATCTGTCCGGCTCCTATGGGCTGTGGAGGCCTGTGCTTACCGTTGGGCTGGGAGCAATCGGGGGCTTTCTCTATTACTTTGTGGTAAAAGCACTGAACGCGGACATCGACGAAAAATACAGAAAAACCAAAAACGTCCAGTTTCTGTGCGGGATATTCACCGTTGCAATCGCTCTGACTATCCATACATGGGTGGCCACCATGGCATGGTTTGCCACCTATCTGGGGCCGCGGATCGGAGCGGAGGCCGCGCTTGCGGCGGTCACCGCCTATCAGAACGCGATGCTCCCCGCAATTCTGCCGCTGTATCTTCCGATGCTATTGGTTTTTGGCATCCATTTTGTGATGCTGCTTGCCGGAAAAACGCGCTATCCGAAATGGATGCTTGCGTTTCATCCGGTCACATGGAACCTTCTGCTGGCCGCAGTGCCGGATATTGCACAGGCGATGCAGATGCCGGTGGCTACATGGATGTCCGTGATGAGCCAGAGCAGCACGAACAGTGCCATCATGGTCTGGTGCATCGCAGCTGCGGTGTATGAGAAAAAGTACTTCGCGCATCTTGCGGGCTGACAGCGATTACTGAATTGTCTGTGTTTTTGCAGAAAATTTTTTGAAGGAAGTCTTTCCGTGAAAAAGCACACCCAATGAAAAAAAGGAGTCTTGCATATGAAACCTGATTACAAAAACTGGATCTCCAAAGGGATGTTGTATTCGTTGATTGCCGGAACAGTGCTGTCGCTTGCGCTGCTGCTCATCTTTGGCGTATTCGGAATCGGTGTGAGCGGAAAACTGCGCATTGCGCTGGGTGTGGTATTCGGCATCGCCTTTGTCGTCTGTGCAAAGTACACCGAGTGGTGCGTGCATGCCTATCGGAGCTTTTCCTATGACGGCGAACGCAAGCTCTCAAAGCAGATCATCGAAGGAACCGCGCATTATGTCACCCTGCCGGAGGGCGGCATTGGGCTCGATGTGGGCTGCGGCAGCGGAGCGCTGACCATTGCCTGTGCCAAACGAAACCCGCAGGGAAAAATGATTGGCATCGACCGCTGGGGCAAGGAATATGCTTCCTTCAGTCTGCCGTTGTGCGAAAAGAATGCCGCCGCAGAGGGCGTGACAAATATTTCGTTCCAACGCGGGAACGCTGTGAAGCTGGATTTTCTGGATGAGAGTTTTGATGCGGTGACAAGCAACTATGTCTATCACAACATCACCGGAGAGGATAAGCAGGCGCTTTTGCTGGAAACGCTGCGGGTGTTGAAAAAAGGCGGAACGTTTGCCATCCATGACCTGATGTCTGAGCGGCGATACGGGGATATGCAGGCGTTTGTCCAAAAGCTCAGGGAGATGGGCTATGAGCACGTGGAACTGATCGATACGACCACGGGCAAATTTATGACCCCCAAGGAAGCCAAACGGCTGATGCTGCACGGTTCGACCCTGTTGGTGGGAAGGAAGTAATCAGTGTGGCATCAGCGAAAGCTGACCGTTCCCTTGCAGAAATTATGTAGGCAAGACTGCTAAGCGGTATATGGATGCAATGATGGCCTGTCCCCTCAGCGGCTGGGCTGCGTTTTTCGGGTCTGCAAATAAATCACGGGAGGAAAAGCGATATGAAATATAACGGTTTTTATTTCTGGATGTTCAAAAGCCCGATGAAAAAGGTTCTGGCAGAGAAATACGGCAGGGAATATGCCGCTGACATCATGAAAAAGAGCAAAAAAGTCTATCGTGAACTGGTCAAGAAAGCGGACGACATCGGTGACGATAACCCAATGGCGTACAACGAGCTGTTTGCCCTTGCCTTTGTCGCACCCTATGTGGCAAGTGAGAAAAAAATCCCGCCGGAAACCGTGCAGGAAATGATGCGCCGCTCACTCTATCATATCAAGTGGTACTTTGCAAAGACCGACTTGAATACCGACAAGGGCAAGGCGGAGAACAAAAAGAGCGTTGTCAAATACGCCAAGTGGTATACGCCCGAAAAGGAGGCGGAATACCCGACCTCCTTCAAGGTGGATTTTGTCGGGCAGCCGTATGAGGGTGCCTGCTACTACCGCATCACCCGCTGCCCCATCTGTTCCTATGCGCGAAATCTCGGTGTTTCCGAACTTATGCCGTTGTTCTGCGAGCTTGATGAAGTGATGATCACGCTTCAGCATGGCGTTCTGCACAGGAAACAGACGCTGGCGAATGGCGGAGAGTATTGCGACTACTTTATTACAGGCAACAAAGAACGACCTTGAATCCTACTTCTGTTTCATCGGTGATGCCTGAATCGGAAAGCAAGGTGCTTCTTCACGATTCCTTTGCCTGGAGCTGCACCATTCCGTGCAGCCGCGATCATACCAGTTTGCATAAAAATTATTTGAAGGAGGTTCTTTCGTGAAAAAACAGTCCGATCTTTCCCGGCTGATGGGCTACGCCGGGAACTACCGATATTTCACCTACGCTTCGTGGGTGCTGTCTGCGGTCAGTGCGCTGGTGGCGCTGGTGCCTTTTGTGTACATCTGGAAGATCCTGCGGGATGTGTTGAACGCCGCGCCGGACTATGCGCAGGCGGTGAACATCCCCCATTACGGCTGGATGGCAGTGCTGTTTGCGGTGCTGGCTTACATCATTTACATTGCGGCACTGATGTGCTCCCATCTGTCGGCGTTCCGAGTGGCGACCAATCTGCGGCTGGAGGTTTCCGAACACCTTGCCACACTGCCGCTGGGCTTTACGGAGACGTTTGGCAGCGGTAAGCTGCGCAAGATCATCCACGAGAGTACTGGCGCAGCGGAGACATTTCTCGCCCATCAGCTGCCGGACAAATATAATGCAATGGCAACACCCATAGGTCTGTTGGTTCTTTTGCTTGTGTTCGACTGGCGGCTGGGTCTGCTGAGTCTCGTTCCGGTGGCACTGGGCTTCGTCATCATGTCCGCCATGACAGGAAGGCGGATGGCAGACAAAATGCGGCAATACGGTAATGCGTTGGAATCAATGTCTAACGAGGCCGTGGAGTATGTCCGCGGCATCCCGGTAGTCAAGACCTTCGGGCAATCCGTCTTTTCGTTCAAAAAATTCAAAGCGACCATTGATGAGTACGAAAAGTGGGTCATTGCCTACACCAAAGAGCTGCGGATGCCGATGATGCTCTATACTGCCGCAATCAACGGTGTGTTTGCTTTCTTGATTGTAGGTGGGCTTCTGTTCACCCGGAACGGTGTGACTTCGGAATTTCTGCTGAACCTGCTGTTCTACATCATCATTACCCCGGTAATCTCCCTGACCCTGACCCGCATCATGTACATGAGCGAAAATGAACTCGTTGTGGCAGATGCGTTGGCTCGTGTGGATTCGGTTCTGGATGCGGAACCTGTGCCAGAAAACGATCATCCGCGGCATCCGAAAGATGCCTCTGTGTCCCTGAAGGATGTGCATTTCAGCTATGATGGCAAAACGGATGTTATCAAGGGCGTTTCGCTGAAAATTCAGCCGGGTCAGATGGTGGCTTTCGTTGGCCCCTCCGGCGGCGGCAAATCCACACTGGCAAACCTGATTTGCCGGTTCTTTGATGTGCAGAGCGGCAGCGTCCGGGTGGGCGGAGCGGATGTGCGGGACATCCCCAAGGAAGAGTTGATGGACACCATCTCCTTTGTGTTCCAGAACAGCCGCCTGCTCAAGGGCAGCATTCTGGACAACGTCCGGCTGGGCAGAGCGCAGGCCACCGAAGCCGAGGTGCTGGCGGCGCTGAAAGCTGCACAGTGCATGGATATCGTGGAAAAGTTCCCGGAGGGCATCCATACCGTCATTGGCACAAAAGGCGTGTATCTGTCCGGCGGCGAGCAGCAGCGCATTGCCATTGCCCGCGCCATGCTGAAAAATGCGCCCATCCTGCTGCTTGACGAGGCCACCGCTTTTGCCGACCCGGACAATGAAGCAAAGGTGCAGGCAGCCTTTGCTCAGCTTGCCAAGGGCAAAACGGTGCTGATGATCGCACACCGTCTGTCCACCGTAGCCAACGCCGACTGCATCTATGTGGTGCAGGATGGGCAGATTGTGGAATCCGGCACAAAGGACGAACTGTGCGCGCAGAACGGCCTGTTTGCCCGGATGTGGCAGGACTATCAGGCCTCGGTGCAGTGGAAGGTCGCAAAGGAGGGGTAAGGAATGATCGAAAAAATTCAACACGCCACAGCCAGTTCCCCGGAGGGCGCAAAGGGTCTGGTGAAGGGCGTTCTGGCCTGTGCGTTCCAGAACATGGCGTTCATGCTGCCCACCTGTCTGCTGTATTTTTTGGTAAAAGACCTGCTGAATGGCACAACTTCCGGCAAAGCCGTTTTTTATCTGCTGGGCTGTATCGTCTGCTTCGGGCTGATTCTCCTGACAACATGGTTCCAGTACAACGGAACCTATTTTACGACCTATAAAGAAAGCGGTATCCGCCGTCTGGCTCTCGCAGAACGTCTGCGTAAGCTGCCACTGTCTTTCTTTGGCAAACGAGATCTGGCCGATCTGACCAGTACCATCATGTCGGACTGTGAGGTTTTGGAAAAGACCTGCTCTCACTTTATTCCCGGCCTGTTCGGTTCCTTGATCTCCACCGTGATCATTGCGCTGAGCCTGTTTGCGTTCGACTGGCGGATGGCACTGGCAGCTCTGTGGGTCATCCCGGTGTCCATCGCCATCGTGCTTGGCAGCTATCGGGTGCAAGATCGCATTCAGGCCAGAACGATGGCGGTCAAGATGGATTGCGCCGATGGGATCCAAGAGTACATTGAAACGCTCCGGGATCTGAAAGCGAGCAATGCGGAACAAGGCTATCTTTCCGGCCTTTCCAAAAAGATTCGTGCGGTGGAAAAACAATCCGTTGCGGCAGAACTGGAAACCGCCCTGTTTGTATCTTCGGCAAGCATGGTTCTGAAACTTGGCATTTCTTCGGTTGTGCTGACTGGATCGGTCTTGCTGGTCAATGGCAGCATTGATGTACTAACGCTGTTTCTTTTCCTGATGGCAGCTTCCCGGATGTACGATCCTATGCAGGGCGCTTTGCAGAATCTGGCAGCCGTCATTGCCATGCGCACCAACGTGGGCCGGATGAATGAGATTCTGGAATACCCAGTCCAGACCGGCAGCGAAACGATGACCAATCAGGGCTGCGACATCGTGTTTGATCATGTGGGTTTTGCCTACAACTCTGGTGAGACAGTGCTGAAAGACGTTTCCTTTACGGCAAAGCAAGGCGAGGTCACTGCACTGGTCGGACCCTCTGGCGGCGGTAAAACTACCGTTTCCCGTCTGGCCGCTCGATTCTGGGACAATCAGAAGGGCTGTATTACCGTGGGCGGCATGGATATTTCCAAAATTGACCCGGAAAAGCTCATGAGCCTGTATTCCATCGTTTTTCAGGATGTGACGCTGTTTGACAACACGATTCTCGAAAACATCCGTCTGGGCCGCAAGGGAGCCACCGACGAGGAGGTTCTTGCGGCAGCAAAGCTGGCAAACTGCGAGGAATTTGCCGAAAAGCTGCCGGACAAGTGGAACACCAACATCGGCGAGAATGGCTGCGCTCTTTCCGGCGGTGAGCGTCAGCGCATTTCCATCGCCCGCGCCTTCCTGAAGGATGCGCCCATCATCCTGCTGGACGAGGCCACCGCCAGCTTGGATGTGGAAAACGAAACTGCCATTCAGGAGGCTCTATCCCGGCTCATAAGAAACAAAACCGTCCTCATCATCGCCCACCGGATGCGCACCGTGGCAGGTGCAGACAAGGTTGTTGTGCTGAAGGATGGCATCGTAGCGGAGCAAGGCAGACCGGATGAGCTTTATGCTCGGAACGGATTGTATGCGCACATGGTTGATTTGCAATCAGCAAGTCAGAATTGGACGATTTAAAGCTATAATAAGAGAAAGCTGTTTCAAAAGGATGCTCTGTCATGGGATAGAACATCCTTTTTGAATACCGTTCAGCCGAAATTTGTACAGGAGTCCATCATAAAAATGACATTCTATAAACCTATTGCAATAGGATGAAAAGTATGGTATATACATTATACGAAACATTGCTTTGAAATGAACACTCTACCGTCCATTGATGCATAAAAGAGAGGTGCTTGCCATGACCGCCGTGATCTATGCCCGCTATTCATCGGATAACCAGCGCGAAGAATCCATTGAAGGCCAGATTCGTGAATGCACTGCCTATGCGGAAAAGAATGGCATCACCATCGTCAAGCACTACATTGACCGTGCCATCTCTGCCAAAACGGACAACCGCCCGGAGTTTCAGCAGATGATAAAAGACAGCGACAAAAAGCTGTTTGACATTGTGCTGGTCTGGAAGCTTGACCGTTTTGCCCGGAACCGCTACGACAGTGCCCGGTACAAGACCCAGCTGAAGAAGAATGGTGTCAAGCTCATGTCTGCCACCGAGATCATCTCCGAGGGGCCGGAGGGCATCATTCTGGAATCGGTGCTGGAAGGTTATGCCGAGTATTATTCCGCTGACCTTGCCGAGAAGGTCGTGCGTGGACAGACCGAGAACATCCTGAAAGGACGCTGCAACGGTGGTCGTGGAACCTTTGGTTACACGCTGGATTCGGAACGGAAGTTCCATATTGACCCTCTCACCTCGCCTTTTGTGCTGGAATCGTTCAAGAAGTACAATGAAGGCTCCACCATGAAGGAGATCCGGGACTGGCTGAACGAAAACGGCATCAAGAACCCGGTGGGCGGTGCGTTTACCTATAACAGCGTCGAACATATGCTCAAAAACCGGCGGTACATCGGAGAACTGAAATTCCGGGATGTGGTCGTACCGGATGCTATCCCGCCCATCATTCCGCTGGAACTGTTTGAGGATGTGCAGGAGAAAATCGCCAAAAACAAGAAAGCCCCTGCCCGTAGAAAGGCAGAGGATGACTACCTGCTCACCACCAAGCTGTTCTGCGGCTACTGTGGGGCGTTGATGTTTGGCGAAAGCGGCACGAGCCGGACGGGTGAAGTCCACCGCTACTATAAATGTGCCACTGCCAAAAAGCACAAGGGCTGCAAGAAAAAGACCGTCCGTAAACAGTGGCTGGAAGATCTGGTGGTCAACCAGACGATGCAGCTTGTCAAAGACGATGCCGCCATGGAATCTATCATCGCCAAGGTGATGGAACTGCAAAACAAGGAGAACACCAACATTCCCCTCTATGAGAAACAGCTTCGGGATGCTGAATCTGGTATCCAGAATATGCTCAATGCGATTCAGGCCGGTATCCTGACCAGCTCCACCAAGGAGCGGCTGGAGCAGCTGGAAGAAACCAAGCGTGAGCTTGAAGCCCGCATTGCGGAAGAAAAGCTGGCAAAGCCCAAGGTTACAGAGGAGTTCATCCGGTTCTGGCTGCTGCGGTTCCGTAAGCTGGACATGAGCCTGAAAGACCAGCGGCAGGCGCTTGTGGATACGTTCATCAATGCGATTTACCTGTATGATGATAAGGTTCTCATTACCTTTAACTATAAAGAAGGGACACAGACCGTGACTTTTGGAGAAGCGACGGAAGTTGCATCCGAGGGAAATGGTTCGGATTTGGATTGCTTTACTGCACCACAAGGAAGACAGCTTTTGGTAGCTGTCTTTTTTGCTTTATATGACATTTTCCCTTTAGCTATAACAGCGGATAAGAGGACTTGAACAGCACGGCCCCACCGCAGGCGGGGCAACAAAAGCCCCAGTGGGGCTTTTGTTAGTGCGCGGTTCCCAACCCGTAGGAATGTCTCCCGGGAGGACTGCCGCTAAAATAGAAAATCCGAACCTTTTCTCGATAAGAGAAGGGTTCGGATTATTTGTTTTGCTCTATTGGCGTAGGACTTGCCTCGGATACGGCTTACGCAAGACTTTCGATGATCTCTGCGCTTTTTTCAATGCCGATAACCCCGCTGTCCAGTGCAATATGATAGTTGGCGGCATTGCCCCATTTCATATCGGTATAGAAGCGGTAATAAGCAGCGCGGCGCTTATCCTTCTCCTTCAGACGGGCCTCGGGAGATTTCTCACGCTCGCCGTAGACCCGCACGATGCGGTCAGCCCGGAACTTCAGGTCGGCGTGGACAAAGACCTTCAGGCAGTCGGTGCGGTCCTGCAGGATGAAGTCGGCGCAGCGTCCTACGATGACGCAGGGCTCTTTTTCCGCCAGCTCCCGGATGATCCGGTATTGCAGCTTCCAGAGCAGGTCCTCGTTGGTGGGGCCGAAGCTGCGGTCGGTGAAGGCGGAGGCGAGGAAGCCGCCGGGAGTGTACTCTCCGGTCTCCTTGATGTAGCTCTCGTCAAAGCCGCTTTCGACAGCCAGTTTCTGGATCAGTTCGGCGTCGTAGCACTGGATGCCCAGATGCTCTGCCACCAGCTTGCCGATGGTCCTGCCGCCGCTGCCAAACTCGCGGCTGATAGTGATGATGCGTTTTTCCATTAGACTTCTCCTTTCGTGCTCAGTTCACGGTAGGTCTTGCAGATCAGATAGCCTGCAATCAGGAAGGTGAGGATATCCGACATGGGCATGGAGTACAGCACACCGTCCAGCCCGAAGAACCGGGGCAGCAACAGGGCAAAGCCCACGCCGAACACCACCTCGCGCACCATGGACAGGGCGGTGGATTCCGCCGCCTTGCCCATGGCCTGCAAAAAGATGAAGCACGCCTTGTTGACACAGGCCAGAATGATCATGCACAGGTAGATGCGGAAGGACTTCACGGCAAAATCGGTGTAGTAAACGCTCTCGTTGGCGGCACCGAACAGGGCAATCAGCTGACGCGGGAAGCCCTCCACCAGCACCAGTGCAACGGCGCCCACTGCGGCCTCTGCCAGCAGCAGTTTCGTAAACAGTTCCTTCACACGGTCAGGCTTTTTGGCGCCCATGTTGAAGCCCACCACGGGGATGCAGCCAGCCGCCATGCCCACCACGATGGAGATGACGATCTGGAAGAACTTCATCACGATGCCAACAACTGCCATGGGGATCTGGGCGTACTGCTCCTGCCCGAACACGGCATCCAGTGCGCCGTATTTGCGGATCATGTTGTTGATGGCTGCCATTGCCGCCACAAGGCTGATCTGGGACAGAAAGCTGGTCATGCCAAGGGTCAGGGTGCGGCTGCAGATGGAGCCTTTCAGCCGAAGGTCTGCCCACGCCGGGCGAATGATCTTCATGTGGAGCAGATACCACACTGCCAGCACCGCCGTGACCAGCTGACCGATGACGGTAGCCACGGCTGCGCCCATCATGCCCCAGCGGAAGCCGAAAATGAAGATGGGGTCCAGAATGATGTTCAGCGCCGCGCCCGCAAGGGTGGACACCATGGCAAACCGGGGGCTGCCGTCGGCACGGATGATGGGATTCATGGCCTGCTCGAACATATAGAACGGCACGCCCAGCGTGATATAAAAGAAATATTCCTGCGAGTGATGATAGGTCTCGGCATTGACCGTTCCGCCGAACATGGCAAGAATGGTGTCCGCAAAAATCAGATAGAGCGCGGCCAGCACAATGCTGCTGACCAGACACAGCACCACCGCATTGCCGACACTCCGCTTTGCCTTGGGGACCTCGTTCTGTCCAAGGCTGATGCTGACGAAGGCACAGCAGCCGTCACCGATCATGACTGCGATTGCCAGCGCTACCACCGTCAGGGGGAACACGACGGTGTTGGCGGCGTTGCCGTAGGAGCCAAGATAGCTGGCGTTTGCAATAAAGATCTGATCCACGATGTTGTACAATGCGCCGACCAGCAGCGAAATAATGCACGGGATCGCATACTTTTGCATCAGCTTGCCGATGCGTTCCGTGCCAAGGAATTGATTGGAACTTTCCATGGAATTCACCTTACCTTTCCATTTTGGAACAAAAAAACAACGGGCAGCCCTCATGCAACCGGTTTTACGCATGAGAGCTACTCGTTGTACGAAATCATTATAGCCTGCCTGCTGGGAATTTGCAAAGGCAGTTTTGCACAAGAAATGCACTGGGCATTCTGCGCAGATTGCACGAGGAAAACTTTGTGGAAGATGCCCTTTGAAGCTCGCCAACCTGCCGTGGTACAATAAAGTAAAGAGTAAAATTACGCTGGAAAGTCTGTTTTTGCAGCCTTTTCATACAAGGAAAAGAGGCAATACCATGTCACGGTTTCAAGCGGGGGCGCTGGTGGTCTACGGAAATCTGGGAGTGCATGAGGTGGAAGGGGTTGGGCTGCCCACCATCGTGATGCAGGCCATTGGCAGCGTGATGACCTTTGCAGTCAACGGCATTCTGCTGGGGGTGTCCTCCACGGCGGTGGCGTTCTTCGGCATCTACTATAAGCTGCAAAACTTCCTGATGATGCCGGTGAATGGTCTGGGACAGGCGGCCATCCCGGTGGTGGGCTTCAACTATGGCAGTGGGCAGTCCGACCGGGTAAAGCAGGCATGGAAGGTGCTGCTGCCCACCGGCGTGGTGTTTGCCCTGTGCGGCACGGCGGTGTTCCTGCTGTTCCCGGCGCAGCTGCTGGGGCTGTTCTCTGCCAGTGACGAGATGCTGGCCTTCGGTGTGCCTGCCCTGCGAATCATCTCGGTGACCTTTCTGTTTGCGGTCACAACGATTCTGTGCGGCTACTTTGCCTCCGGTCTTGGCAACGGCGTGGTCAACATGATCGGCGCTGCCTTGCGGCAACTGGTGGTGCTGGTGCCCTGCCTGTGGCTCCTCATCCGCACCATGGGCATCGACAGGGCGTGGTTTGCGTTCTGGGTGTCCGAGGTGATCGCCTGCGCTTACAGTCTGTGGGCAACGAAAAAAGAACTGCGGAACAAGGGAAAATAAGGCAAAACAAAAACAGGGTGCGTCACCCGGACGCACCCTGAAAGATCCACATACGACAGAAACTCCAGTGTCATTACAACACTGGAGTTCTTGGTGGGCGCGGGTGGATTACGCAAGCCGCGCTGCTAAAAACAGCCTAGCAGGCTGTTTTTGCCCGGCGGGACGCAAAGCGCCGGGCCGCTGCTGTTCGAATCCACCCGCCTATGTGAGTCTGACATTTGCGCAAAAGAAAACCGCCAGTGTATCTCTACACCAGCGGTTTTTTCATGGGCGCGGGTGGATTACGCAAGCCGCGCATCTAAAAAGGCCCCGCAGGGGCCTTTTTGCCGCCGGGACGTATAGCGGCGGCCGATGCTGTTCGAATCCACCCTAGAAAGTGAAACTTCAGTTTTTTATAAAACAAAAAGCCCAGCGTATTTTCGTACGCTGAGCATTTTTGGTGGAGCGAAGCAACCTAAATCCGAACCATTGCCCTCTGGGGCATCTTTGGCGGCGATTTCATCGAAAGTGATGGTTTTTGTGCCGTCTTTGTAGTTGAATGTAATCAAAACTTTTTCATCATAGAGATAAACAGCGTTCACAAACGTATTGATGAGCGTTTCCCGGTGGCTTTTCACGTTCGGGTCGAGTTTGCGGAACCGGGTCAGCCAGAACCGAACCTGATTTTCACTCAACCGAGGCCGAGCGATTTTTTCTTCGGCGATCCGAACCTCAAGCTCTTTCTGCTGGGCTTCCAGCTTTTCCAGCCGCAATTTGGTGGAGTTGGTCAGCACACCTGCTTGAATGGCGTTCAGCATATTCTCAATGCCGTTCTCTACCTCGCGCATCTGCTTTTCCAGCAAAGGAAGCGTGGTGTTTTCCTGATCCTGCAACTCCATCACTTCCGCAACGATGGCATCAATCACGGCATCGTCCTGAATCAGCTTCATGGTTTCAGCTATGACCAAATCTTCCAGCCACTCTTTACGGACGGTCTTTTTCTTGCAGGTCTTGAAACGCTTCGCGGTGGCGCACTTATAATAATGATGAACGATCTTGTTTCTACCCGTACCGCACTCGCCGAACATCATCGCACCGCACATTCCGCAGAACAGCTTGGTGGTGAGCAAGTAATCGTCCTCGGCCTTGTGACGGGCAGGAGCCCGGCTGTTCTTCTTGATTTTTTGCTGCACTTCTTCAAACAAGTCCTTGTCCACGATGGCCGGGATGCTGTCGGACATTACGATGTCCTTGAAGTGGTTTTCACCGATGTACCGTTTGTTCGTCAACAGCTTCTGAATACTGTTGTAGGTAAACTTCTGGTTGCGGTTGGTGGTCACGCCACTGTCGTTCAGCCAGTTCATCAGTTCTTTCATGGTCGCGCCCTCATTGTACCGCTGGAAGGCTTCTACCACAAAGGGAGCTTTCAGCGGGTCGATTTGAAAGAACTTCTCTTCGTCCACCTTGAAGCCAATGGGAATCGTGCCGCCGTTGTACTTTCCCTTCAGAACATTCTCAGTCATGCCGCGCACGACCTTTTCAGAAAGTTCTGCCGAGTAGTATTCAGCCATGCCGGTCAGCATACTCTTGACCATGATACCCGCAGGGCTGTCAGAGATAGGCTCCGTGGCAGATACCAGCTTGACATGATTTCGTTCCAACTGGTACTCATAGTGGGCCGAATCATAACGGTTTCGGGCAAAACGGTCAAGCTTCCAGACCAGCACAATGTCAAACAACCGTTTCTCGCTGTCCTTGATCATCTGCTGGAAGTCCGGGCGGTTGTCGGTTTTGGCGGAAAGGGCGCGGTCAATGTAGTGCTTGACCACGGTGATGCCGTTTTTTTCGGCATAAGCCGTACATTCACGAATCTGTCCTTCGATGGATTCTTCACGCTGGTTGTCCGACGAATAGCGGGCGTAGATTACGGCGGTCATGCAAACACCCCTTTCACTTCATTCTCCGTAGACGGCGCACAAGGTCGGATGCACTGTACAGCACACGGGCTACCGACACGGTATCCTCGCCCACAATGTAGAACACCGAGTAGTTGTCCACCAGCATCTGCCGAAGCCCTTGGGTGCGCTCCGGTTCACTTTCCACTAGCGCACAGCGTTCCGGCAGGATGTTCAGCGACTGGATGGCTTCTGCAATGCGGTTATACTGCCCCATAGCCGTGTCAGGCTCCAGCAGACGGTCGGCAATGTAGCTGTAAATCTGCTCCATATCGCTGAGGGCTGCATGGGAAATTTTCACGTCATATTGCTTCATCTGTGTTGTTCCCTGAACTGTGCGAATGCGCTTGCAGCATCCACGGTATCACCGTTCTGAATCTCCTTGATGCCCACCTGCAAAGCTGCATGGAGCTGGTCATCGGTCATGGTGTCAGCGTTCAGCGCAGCCGGTGCTTTCGGCAGGGACAGCGAGAACGGAATGCCACCGGTCAGAGTGATTTGACGCAGGTACATATCAATGGCTGTTGCCATCGGGATGCCGAGCTGCTTCAGTACATCTTCGGCTTGCTGCTTGACGGTAGGGTTGACACGGAGATTGAGTGTCATCGTTTTTTCCATGGTTATCACCTCGGCCTTATTGTAACGTATTTTGCGTTGCAAATCAATAACTCACAAACTTATAATTAAATTTCTCCATATTGCACAACATATTTATTTCAGAATTGTTCAAGAATCAAAATATCCGCCCTGTTGCTGAAATGAAATCAAGCCAGTCATTCTTATTTTTCATGTATCGATTATCTTTTTTACCATTGTACAGAACAAAATCATCAGCGGAACCGCAAAGAGCAAGCATAGGACATTTTTTAATTCAGCATTATCCGTTGAAAGCTGCATCAAAATCATAGAGAGCGGATACCTTTCTTTGCTCTGCAAAAATGTCATGGGTTGTTCCAAAAGATTCCAGCTCTCAGCGATAGAAAGGAATGCCGCAATCATAACATACGGTCGTACAATTGGAGCATAAATTTTCCTAAAAAGCACCCAGTTGCTTGCGCCGTCACAAATTGCTGAATCGAACAGGCTACTGTCAATTCTTTTTGCTGCGAACCAAAAGAGTAAAATCATCCAAGGCTGGAAAGCCGTCATTATCAATAGCCCTTCAAGAGAATCCAACCATCCAATATTCATCAGAACCAGATATTGAGGGAGCATAAGTGCTTGCTGCGGCAAAAGCAAAAAGAAAACACAGGTCAAAAGAAAAAATGTCTGCGCTTTCGGAGATGGGATTCTGGCAATCGCATAACCTGCAGGCAGTGCAATCACAATTTGAATAAGCACTCCGGCAATTGCAAGAATCGCGGTATTTTTATAGGCGCAAATGAATTCCATCAGAGAATCCATCTGCCACAAGTCATCTGGGTTTATATCAAATGTCAGGAAAACAAGAAATACGCATGGCAGCACAAAAATCACAGCAGCTATCAAAGATAACATCCTATATGTAGCTTCTTTTCGTGGGTTCATCAGTTATTCCTCTTTTTTTCTCGCCAAACACATTCCACTCAGTACAAAGGCTCCAACAAAAATCACAACCAAGATAGATGCTGCTTCCAACCGTGCATAATTCATATTCATAAAATTGTTTTGCAAAAAGTGTTGAATACTATATAGTTGCTCATTCGGATGACTTCCACCAATCAAATAGGCTTCACGGAAACATCGAAAGCTATTGTAAATCGTCAAGATTCCACAAATCAATAAAGAACTCTTTATGATTGGAAGCTTTATATACCAAAAACATTGTAGAGGGTTGACTCCATCTAGCATGGCGGCATCTATAATCTCGGATTCTATGGATTTTATAGCAACTATAAAAATCAAAATCGAGAATCCCTGTGTTTTCCATAACACAATTATAAGGAACACATAAAATGCAACTGGTGTTTCACCCCACTGGCTAGGAGACTTTTGTAAGATGCTTGATGCAATTGTCACAACACAAGCTGCCGGAAGTATTGAAGGAACAAGGAAGAACAGACAAAGTTTTTCTTTTCGGAGCTTTATATAAACTTCCGCAATGAAAATGCCAATAACCAAATTGACGGGTACAATGATGGCCCACAAATGAAACAGATTTCTAACAGCGAGTGAAAATGCCTCATTTTCAAAAAGATCCACATAATTTTGTATGCCGACAAAATCAGTTCCTGTTCCAAGAAAGAAACTTTTCCCAAAAGCAATCAAGATTGGAAACAGATAGCAAAAAAATCCGGCAATAAGTGCCGGCAGAAGAAGGATATTGCTCTGAAGATTCTTTTTCATTTTATTCATCAAGGTACAATTTGAGCCGCGGAGTAAGTCGATCAACAAGCTCATCAAGGGTAATTTCATCATTCCAATACTGAACCATCGTTTCGCTTAGAAGATTTCCTCCATCCTCACTTTGATCAAGCTGCAAGGCACGGTACCAAATTGTGTGATATTGCGCTGCATTGATCTTGTCACATATTGTTTCAAGTTGATCTAGCTGTGCATCAGTCAAATTGTCACCATACATCTCTTTTCGGTTTTCAATATCTTCTTGCCCTATTTTTTCATGGGATGCATCATAGACACTGAATTGATATTGTGCTTCCATACATTTTTTAAGACATCCACGTCGGACAGGAAACATATCTTTATCTGCAAACGCCGAACTCGACTGGCATTCTTCACTAAGAAGATACGCTAAAAGTGCTTTTACCTCTGCTGGATGCTTTGTGTTTCGATTTCCCATTGCGTAAGAACCGATTTCAGCAGTAACACCGCCTAGCTCATTGGGAATGGGAAGTGTTACGGTTTTGATTCCAAGAGCCGCACACTGCCGAAGAAGTCCCACCGTCATATAGCTTGGGTCAAGACTAGCAAAAGGTTCACCGTTTGCAAAATAATTTCGGACTATTTCTGGATTGAAACTGTCAAACAAACCATTTTGCATCTCATAAGAAATTTCACCCGTACGGAATTCTTTCTCGTATGCTAATGTTTGCCGACAACTAGCTGTGTCCAAGTTAATAATGTGATTCTTGTAATCGATGATCGGCTGCGATAACGCACTTGTCATGCTAAAGTCCGTCACAACCAGCATTGATTTTTCCTTATAGATGCGCAGCAATTCATCCATCGTGGCAGCAAGGCTTTTCAATGCGGCTTGCGTATCAAATCCGCTGTCTTTCAAAATGCTTTCTGCACTTGTCAGCGTTGGAACTGAAAAGCACAAAGGTAAAATGTACTGTTTTCCTTTTAGTTTTCCAGCATCTAAAAGAGGCATATAAAAATTCTCTGATGTGAATTCGTTTGAATCCATTACATCGGTGAGATCGAGAAAAGCTCCATTCATCATACTCTTTTCGATATCTGGAAATAAATTAACATTTGTCAATCGGTTTCCTTCCATAATAAAAAGGTCGGGACCCTTGCCTGAAAGGATTTCCGTATTTAGCTGATGAATCTCTGCCTCACGCTCTGCGGTATCACCCTCTTTGGGCGATACAAACTGTATTGTGATATTCGGGTTCTCTTTTTGATAATCTAGCAGTTTTTCATAGATAGGACAATGTGTATCAGGATTTGCATAGTGAGCCGTAAGGTAAACTGTTAACGTAACTGGATTTGAGCTATTCTCTATGACTGGCGCGACTGTATCAGTTTCATTTTGGGCAGATGAGCATCCTGTGAGAAAAACTAGCAGGCTCACTATAATAGCAACGATGAACATGTCAAATCGGGTATTTCGTCTATTGTCATGCATGATTTCAGATTCTCCGACATCTAAAACTTTACTTCATACAAATACCATGTCATAGGCTATGTACAATATGTAGTGCCATGTCCGCATTTTCTTTGTCCACAAATATCTCTGTGACATACTTCGGTTTTATGCCTAAAGATCCAATTCTTGCCTGATCGAACGTATTACGCCGATTGACATCTTTGGTTTTGCAATAGAATTTGATTCCAGCAGCTGCCAGCGCATCCGTGATGCGATTGCACTGGTAGGGGTCAGAAACAGCTGCAACTTGTGATTTGAAAAATTGCTCGAACATAAAAAGACCTCCTATATACGCTCTAAATAATGTTCTTACAAATGTTTATTAGAACAACGAAATTTAAGCTTGCTTTATTTCAGCCGCCTACGAATTTTTTCAAAAATCGTATAGATGCACATAAATTCTCAAAAAACATGTAGCACAATCACGATTTTTTCATTCATATAAACCACCACGGCAGTTCCAGCCACAGGTTATCCATAGCTTTTTCCTCGGTCTTTTTGGCGTGGCTCTTTGTCAGGTGGAAGTATATCGCTGTGCCGATCAGCGGATGTTCCTCACCATCGGTGAAGCCATAGCGGTACAGCAGATAGGTCCGTTCCCGCTGGGTCAGCCGCTTCAGCGCATCGTACAGTTCCCGGCGCGATTCCTGCTCCTCCATAATGCTCTGCGGCTGCATGGCGTAGGGGTCGGCTATGGCTTCAATGCGCCGTAGTTGTTCCTCTCCCGGAAGAATATCGTCCAGCGAAACGCGCTGGTAGCAGATACCGTCCTTGTCCTCCGTTACCATTCGCTGCTCAAAAGCGGCAAAGGCATCCCGCACCATGTCCATCATGGCGTTGCGGATGGCAGGAGCCGCATAGGTCAGGAACTTCATGCCGCGCGCTGCATCGAACTTCGGCACGGCCTTCCACAAGCCCAGATTGCCCGCCTGTTTCAAATCGTCCGTGTCAAGGTTCAGGCCGGACTGTGCCAGATTCATGCTGCGGAAGAGGTCGTTTGCCACCTTGCCGATAAAGGACTTGTTGTTGTCGATCAGGCTGTCCAGTGCGGCAGCATCGCCGTTCTGTGCCAGCGCACAAAGCCGTTCATTCGTCTGCTTCATGGGCGTTTTCCTGCTCTGCGGCAGACTGCAAGATTCCCAACAGACCGCTTCGCAGCTGTTCCAGTGCTTCCGGCGTGGCTCCTTCCATGCCCGAAACGCTGTCCAACATTGCATCTGTCAACTGCTCTGCCGTAATCGTTGGGTGCTGCACATCCTGCCCTTTAGTCAATTCGGTGAACATCTTCTCTGCCACTTTCTTGCTCATGGCTTCCTGTTCGGCGTAATGGCTCCCAATACCCTTTTTGATTTCCTTGACCGCCGCCATGAAGTACATTTCAATGTCATCAAGATCACCTTGATACACCGGCTTTCTCCGAAGGCTGATGTCCTTTGCGGCTTTGGCTGCTTCCGGGGTCTTGACCTTTGTGCGCAGCAGGGTGCTCAATGTCGTGAGCATGGCATTCTGTGCTGCGATGCCGGACGCAAAGGTGTCATCAAAATACTGCGATATGCGGTAAGTAAGCTCTGCAAAGCGGGCGTTTTCCAGCAGCAGGTTGACTACCTCTGCATTGACGCGCCCTGTGTAGAGGTTCTTTGCGGCTTCTACGGACAAGCCAAGTTCAGCAATGTCGTAGTTCTTGCGGTCGGGGATGTTGGTTTCTCCCAGCAGAAAATCCGTGGACACGTTGAACAGCCTTGCAATCCTCAGCACCTGCTCATGGGTCAGGGTTCCCTTTGCACCACTGATAAAGCGGCTGATGGTACTCTTGGAGCGGCCGATTTCCTTGGCAAGCTCCGGTTGGCTTATGTTGTGCTCTTTCATCAAGTCCGCAAGACGGACGTTGGATGGTGCGGGCAGATATTCCTGTGCCATGTGGTCGGCCCTCCTTTTTGAGCTTTTTCCTCATTATAATACGCTCTGCCGTTTTGTTCAATATAAGGTTTCCCCTCTGCCCTTGCTGTTGCAGCCCTGCAACCAGTGAGGGCATTTTTCTTTTTCCGTTGCAGTTCTGCCGCTTTTTCGCCTTTCCTGCAAAATTTTCCGTATATTCAGGCACAAGGCAAAAAACACCAGAGTTCCCACTTTGGGGTACTCTGGTGCAACACATAACACCGCCCCGCCCGGTGGCCGCAGGGTGCGGGGTTTTGTAGGCATCGAGCCGCTTGTCCACCCCTGTCCGTAAAAAGTGCATTTTTTCACGGAAGAAGTTCGTACAACCTGTACGGTCTGTACTTGTACGCACCTGTACGGCGAATTGAAATAAATTAAAACGTGTTATCGTTTATATTTCGCATTTCTGTACGCCGTACAGACCGTACGGGTTATTTGAAGTCCGTACAGATTTTTTGTACACCCCAAGAAGGAGCGTGATCTATGAAAGCCCAATACGGCATTTTAAGGTTCAAAAAGTACAAGGGGCCTGCCATCAGCCCCATCGAAGCCCACAACGAGCGCACCAAGGAGCAGTACGCCAGCAACCCGGATATCGACACGAACCGGAGCCGCTACAACCTCCATCTGGTGCAGCCGCAGGGCAGGTACCGGGAAGAAGCTGACCGCATGATAGCTGCCGCCCACTGCCGTGTCCGCAAGGACAGCGTGCGGGTGGTAGAAGCTCTCGTCACCGCCAGCCCGGAGTTTTTCAAGGATAAGACCAACCGGGAGATCAGGGCGTACTTTGCGTACGCCCTGAAATTTTTGGAGGGCAGACAGTGCCCGGATACCTTTCTCTCTGCTGTTGTCCACATGGACGAGAAAACGCCCCACCTGCACCTCTGCTTCGTACCCCTGACTGCTGACGGACGACTGAGCGCCAAGGAGATCATTGGCAACCGCAAGAACCTTGTGAAGTGGCAGGACGAGTTCTGGCAGCACATGGTCAAGCAGTACCCGGAGCTGGAACGGGGCGAAAGCGCCAGCCAGACTGGACGGGAGCATATCCCGCCCCGCATCTTCAAGGAGATGACCCAGCTGACCAAGCAGAAGGAGCAACTGGATGCCCTGCTGGTGGGCATCAATCCCTTCAACGGCAAGAGCCGTGCGGCGGAGATCAGCAAGGTGCTGGACAGCTATATCCCAGCAGTGTCCAAAATGCGCACCGAACTGAACCGCTATCAGGTCGCCTTTACGGAGACCGCCGCCGAGAACAGACAACTGAAAAAGAAAAACAAGACGCTCTCTGCCTCGCTGGACAAAACGAAGGAAGGGAGCGTCTTGAAGCGTCTGGAGGATGCCAAGCTGCGGCAGGACTACGAAGCCGCCCTGAAAACGCTGGACAGCATCCCGCCGGAGGTCATTCGATTTTATGAGAACCGCACGCAGGAACCTGTAGTGCACCACGATAAGTAAGGAGAAATGCCTATGTGTAATAAAATGTACGAGAATGTGAAATCTTTAGATTATACGAAAAAGTCCTTGCAGTCGGACTCCGATCCGGCTACAATGGAGGTGGTCACTCGAACCAATGCCGTCAAGTCTCCGACCAACAGCCCTGAGACCACAAAGCTGGTGTACACGGTAAAGGAGGTCGCACAGATGCTGGCCATCAGCCAGCGTGCCGCCTACAACCTGTGCAACAGCACCACCGAGTTCCGTGTCCTGCGGGCAGGCGGAAGCATCCGCATCCCGAAAGACAGCTTCGATGCGTGGCTCTACCGGGCAGCTTGATAAGGAGGCAATAGTATGGCATATATCACGAAACGCGGCAGCTCTTACAGTGTCCGCTACACCTATCAGGACGAGCACGGCAAGAGCTGCGACAAATGGGAGAGCTTCTCCACGAAAGAGGAGGCGGTGAAACGCCAGAAGCAGATCGAGCACGAGCTGGTGACCGGTAATTTCCTGATCCCGTCCACCGTGACGGTGGCAGAGTTCCTGATGGACTGGCTGCCCAAGCAGTGCAGCAAGCACAAGTGGGCACCCAAGACCTACCAATCCAATCTGGCCCTCATCCAGAACCTCATCATCCCCTATATCGGGGAGATGCAGATGCAGAAGCTGCGGCCCTACCACATCGAAGCCCTGTACGACACCCTGAGCAAGACCCCCTGCGGGCAGTATGTGGGCGGCAAGCGGCGAGACCTTTCGCCCAAGCAGCAAAAGCGCACCCTCTCCGGCACTACCCTCCATGAGGTCCACCAACTGCTGCACAATTCCTTTCTGTTGGCGGTGGAGTGGGGCATCCTTATTAAAAGCCCCGTCCCGGTGGAAGCGCCCAAAAAGACCACCCAAGAGCGCAGCATCTGGGAAGTGGAGGAGATGCGGGCAGCGCTGGACAGCATGGAGGACCCCATCCTGCATCTGGCAGTCCACCTGACGCTGGTGGGTGCGCTGCGGGAAGGGGAGGTGGCAGGTCTGACCCCGGAGGACATCGACTTTGATGCCGCCAACGGCATGGGCACCTTCACCGTCAACCGTTCCATGCAGCGGGTGCAGAAGGACACGCTGGCACAGGTGGACAAGGGCTGCATCCTCCGCATCTTCCCGGACAAGCTGGAGGGCAGCAAGACCTCCCTCATCCTGAAGGACACCAAGACCGAGGCCTCCTGCCGCACCATCTTTATGACCGCCGCCCTGCGGGAGGAGCTGAAGCAGTGGCTGGAACGGCTGAAACGGGAAGAAGCCCTTGACCCGGAGCGGTACCGTAACAGCGGGATGCTGCTGCGGCTGCCCAACGGTCTGGCGGTGGAGCCGGTGCTCATCCGCAAAAAGTTCCTGAAATGGCAGGACGCACACCCGGAGTTCCCCCGCATCGTCTTTCATGGTCTGCGGCATTCCAGTGCCACCTACCAGTTGATGATCTCCGGCGGTGACATCAAGGCAGTGCAGGGGACCACAGGACACGCCAGTGCGGATATGCTGGTGAACACCTACGCCCATATCCAGCAGTCCTCCCGTGTAGAGCTGGGCAAGAAGTTTGAAAGCGGCTTCTATGCCAAGCCCGACACCCCCAGCCCGCAGGCTATACCCGCCGCAGGCGAACCCACCATCTCCATGACGGCTCTTTTGGAATTGCTCAAGGATGCCGACCCGGAAATGAAGGCAAAGCTCCGCTTGGCACTGCTCACCTGATGCAAAAAAGGGCACTGATTGCAATGCAATACAGCGCCCTACATAATCGGACATGGAAAACACCGACCGTGCAAAAACCGTGCAGAAACCGTGCACCCATGGCTTACAAAACAAAAAAGCCATGAAATCTCTCGATTTCACGGCATTTTCTGGTGCGATGGAAGGGACTCGAACCCCCGGCCTACTGATTCGTAGTCAGTCACTCTATCCAGCTGAGCTACCAACGCATACGTTCCGTTCGGAACATGATGTATTTTATCACTGAACCGGGGTTTTGTCAACACTTTTTCGGAAATATTTTTGAGATTTCCGAAAAAGAACGTCTTTTCATCCACTTTTCTTTTATTTTCTATGCATCAGCCCTGCTCTGCGAGGGTCTGGGCGATGCGGACGCCGGTGGGCGTGGCGGCAAGACCGCCCTGACCGGTCTCCCGGAGGTCGGGGGAGAGGAGGCTGCCCACGCGGCCCATGGCGTCGATGACCTCATCACAGGGGATGGCGTAGTCCACCCCGGCAAGGGCCATATTCGCACAGGAGACGGCGTTCACCGCGCCGACGACGTTCCGCTTGACGCAGGGAACTTCCACGAGGCCGGCCACGGGGTCGCAGACGAGGCCCAGCAGGTTGCCCAGAGCCATTGCGGCGGCAGCGGCGCACTGCTCCGGCGCGCCGCCCTTGAGGTGGCAGAGAGCGGCGGCGGCCATCGCGCTGGCCGCGCCCACCTCGGCCTGACAGCCGCCCTCCGCGCCCGCGAGAGTGGCGCGGGCCGCGATGACCTGACCGAACCCGGCGGCGACATAGAGGGCGTCGCAGATGGACTCTTCGTCGGCCTCGCCGCTGCGGGCCAGCGGCAGCAGAACAGCGGGCAGGACGCCGCAGCTGCCCGCCGTGGGGGCCGCGACGATGCGCTTCATGCAGGCGTTGCACTCGGCGGTCTTGAGAGCTTCGGCCGTCACTGCGGCGAGGTAATCGCCGCCAAGGCTCTTTCCTTCTTGATGGGCCTGCTCCACCTTGGCTGCGTCGCCGCCCGAAAGGCCGCTTCGGCTGCGCTGGGCCGGGTCATAGTCCCGGCTGGTGGCCTGCATCACCTGCCAGAGGTGGTGCATCATCTCCCGGCTGTGGGCCTCGGTGAGGCGGCTCTCAGCCAAATCGCTGCGGAGGATGGCCTCCGAAAGGGAAATATTCTGGCTGCGGGCAGCGGCCAGCATCTCTTCACAGGATAAAAACGACACTTCTCAGTCCTCCTCGCATTCTTCCGGCTCGTCGATGTTCAGGCAGGTAACTTTGCGGATGCCCGGCATCACGGCCATCTGCTGTTCCAGCACGTGGGGGATATGGGAGTCGCATTCCAGCACCATAACGGCGTAGCCGCCCGTCGCAGCGCGGAACACCTGCATGGATGCGATGTTGATGCGGCGCTGGGCCAGCGACATAGTGACCTCGGCGATGCAGCCGGGGGTGTCCTCATTATGGATGATAAGGGTGTTGCTGTCCCCGCCAAAGTCGGCAGGCACACCGTCGATCTCCGTCACGCGGATGCGTCCGCCGCCCACAGAGGCCGCCTTCAGGACAAGGGTCCGGCCCGCCTTACTCTTTAAGGTAAGCACCGCCGTATTCGGGTGGGCGGCACGGAGCTCCACCGGATGGATGGTGAACTTCATGCCGGCCTCCTCGGCCAGCGCGAAGCTGTCGGGCAGGCGGGGGTCGTCCGGGCGGAGACCCAGCAGACCCGCCACCAGCGCACGGTCGGTGCCGTGGCCCCGGCCTGTGGTGGCAAAGCTGCCGTAGAGCCCAATGTCCGCCTCGGCGGGGACGTCGCCCAGCAGCTTCTGGGCCGTATATCCAATGCGGGCTGCACCCGCCGTATGGCTGGAGGAGGGGCCGATCATCACCGGCCCGAGAACGTCGAACAGACGCATGAGGTGTACACTTCCTTCCGTTTTGCAGCGCCCGGGATCCCATTCGCTGACAAAAGAACAGATTTTCTTTCTTTTTATTATACCGCTTTTGAGCTTGTTGTGCTATAATAACTTCATAATGTTTTGAATCTTGCCCTTTCAGGGGGCAGCACGGAGGGTAGAACCTATGAAACTGGTAAGCGTGGAAACTCCCGAAAAGAGTGTCTGCAAAATGACTTTCAGCGCTTCGGCTGAGGAGCTGGAAGCTGCGTCCAACGCCGTGTACGAGCGCACCCGCGCAACATACACCATCAAGGGCTTTGCCAAGGGCGAGGCTGACCGCGCCCAGATCGAGGCCGACCGCGGCGAGCACACCTTCTGGTACGACGCCATCAACGATTTGATGGACAAGGACGTCCCGGCCCTGTACAACGCAGCGATGGCAGAACATGGCTTCCACGCCGTGGACGAGCCGGTCTACGACCTGGTCAGCGTGAAGAAGGACGAGGGCTTTGTGGCCACTGCCACCACCGCCCTGCAGCCTGAGCTGAACCTGACCCAGACCACCGGCTTCAAGACCGAGTGCGTCACCCCGGAAGTCACCGACAAGGAGATCGACGCTGTGCTGGAGCGCCGCCGCGCCATGGCTGCTGAGCTGGTGCCTCACAAGGGTCCGGCCGTCAAGGGCAACATCGTCCACATCGACTACGAGGGCCTGCTGGAAGGCAAGCCCTTCAACGGCGGCACCGCCCAGAACCAGACCCTGCAGCTGGGCAGCGGCCGGATGATCCCCGGCTTCGAGGAAGGCATCCTCGGCCACAAAGGCGGCGAGGAGTTCGACATCTTCGTCACCTTCCCGGCCCGCTACCACGCCAAGGACCTGGCCGGCAAGCCCGTGGTCTTCAAAATCAAGCTGCACGACGTCTGCGTCCGCCAGCTGCCCGCTCTGAACAGTGATTTTGCCAAGAAGGCTGCCAATGTGGACACCATGGACGAGTTCCGCGCCCAGATCCGTCAGCAGCTCCATGACAATAAACACGCCGCTGCGCTCAACCGCGCCAAGGACGCCATCCTCACCCAGCTGGCCGCAGCCGCTGAGGGCGAGCTGCCCAGCGTTCTCGTCGAGAGCGCCTATCAGCAGGAGATGGAGCAGATCCAGCAGCAACTGCAGATGCAGCGCCTGAGCCTCGACCGCTACCTGAGCCAGATCCATCAGACCCGCGAGAGCTTCACTGCCGCTGTCCACACTGCTGCGGAGAAGAACACCCGCGCCCGGATGGCCCTGCTGCAGATCGCTCAGAACGAGAACCTCGTTCCCACTGAGGAGGACATCGACAAGACCCTGTCCGAGCGCGCTGAGCGCACCAAGAAGACCCTCGAGGAAGTCAAGGCCGCATCCAACGTGGAGGCCATCCGCCGCAACGAGGGCATCCGCCGCGCTGCCGACTATGTCATCGAGCACTCCACCATCGAAGAAAAATAATTTATCCTGCTTTTGCGCCTGCACCACTGTGCAGGCGTTTTTTATTGTTCATTTTTTCTCTCTTGACTTTTTTTCTCTGCTGCGGTATTTTTAGGGTGAGAAATTCTATCCGAGCCGCAGCTGCGGCCCGGACAGATATAGTAAAATCTTCTGCGGGACATTCCGCTCATCTATTTTATTGCGACAGGAGGTTTTCCTTATGAAAAAGTTTCTTCTCGCTCTTCTGACAGCTGTCACGGCGGCTGCATTCTTCTGCGGCGCGGCGGCATCTGTGGCCACTTACAGCGCCAGCTATGACGCACCGGCCGGCATCAACGCCATCGTGGTGCAGGACAACAGCGCTGCGGTCATTCTGCAGGCCGCCGACATCGACCACATCCGCGCCGATTACACCTACACCTCGAGCTACGCCTTTGAAAGCTCCAGGCTCTACGACTTCACGGTGGCGGGCAGCACCCTCACCGTGACCAAGACCCGGGAGCCCAACTCTTCCCTCATCATCCAGAGTGAGGACACCCGCAGCTGCACCCTGACGCTGCAGGTACCCCGCCAGACGCTGGCAAACATCACCGTCAGCACCACCAACGACAGCATCACGCTGAACGGCGTTTCGGCACAGACCGCCAGCCTCACCACCGACAATGGCCGCATCGAGGTGTCGAACTTCAACGGCTCCACCCTGAGCGGCACCACCCGCAACGGCAAGATCACCATGAGCGGCGTCACCTCCCAGAATGTGGCCGCCACCATCCAGAACAGCGGCACCCTCAAGCTGGAAAACATCTCTGCCAACGTCTGCAACGCCAAGGTGCAGAACGGCAGCATCACCGGCTCTGTGATCGGCAGCGGCAGCTCTTACGGCTTTGATCTGGCCGCAGGCGGCGGCAAGATCCGCGTCTCCGACGCCAGCGACAAGAACTTCCTCTTCTTCGGCAAGGACACCCTGCAGCAGAATGCAGATGCCCCCAACAAGCTGAACCTCTCCACCAAGAACGGCGACGTTGAGGTCGAGTTCGTCCGTTAAAAGAACATTAAAAATGCCTGTGCAGCATCTGCCGCACAGGCATTTCTTTTTGTCCGGATACGGTCAGCTGAGCCAGTTGAAGCCCATGACCACCACGCCGAGGATGACGAGGATGATGCCGGTGGCGCGGTTGAGGGTCTTGGCGTCGGCCTTATTGGCAAAGACCGCCGCGATGCGCGCCCACAGCAGGGTGAAGACGACGCAGAGCGCCCAGACGTGCCAGTCCGGTGCGCCGCCGATGGCAAAGTGGCTGACAGCTCCGGTCAGGGCCGTGAAGGTCATGATGAACACGCTGGTACCCACAGCCGTTTTCAGCTCGTAGCCGAGGACGCTGGTGAGGATGAGGAGCATCATCATGCCGCCGCCTGCGCCGATAAAGCCGCAGATGAAGCCGATGAGGATGCCGCAGACGATGGACTGGATGGCCCGCTTCTTTGCGCTGACGCCCTGCATGGCCTCTTTGGTGGTCATGACGGGCCGGACGATGAACTTGACGCCCAGCAGGAAGGTCATGAACACCGAGAAGCTTCCCATCGTGGCCGAGGGGAGCAGGCTGGCCACCCAGCTGCCCACCACCGTGAACACCAGCACGCTCACCATCATGATGAGGCCGTTTCTGATGTCGAGGTTCTTATTTTTATGGTAGGTGTAGGCCGAGACGGCGCTGGCCAGCACATCCGAGGAGAGGGCGATGCCCACGGCCATATAGGGGTCCATGTGCAGGAAGGTGATGAGCATGGGGCTGATGACAGCCGCCGCGCTCAGGCCCGCAAAGCCGGTGCCGAGGCCCGCGCCCATGCCGGCGAAAAAGGTGACGAAGATCGTAAATAAAATGTTCATGCTTCTCCTTCCAGAATGGCGTCCAGATTCTCATTTATAATGTCCATCGTCTCGAAGAACGCCTTTCGCTGTGCTTCATTGGTGTGTTCCAGCAGACGTGCGCCAAATTCCTCCTGCAAGGCCCGGCCCTGCTCGATGATGGGGCAGGCTTTTTCGGTGCAGCGCAGCAGGGTGCGGCGGCGGTCGCCGGGGTCAGCCTCGCGGACGAGGTAGCCCTCCTGCACCAGACGGTCTACGTTCACCGAGACGAGGTTTGCTTTCAGTTTGCGCACCTCCACCACGTCGCTGGCGGTCTGGTAGCCGGGGTTGTTGGCGAGGAACATCAGGATGTCAAAAGCCGTCTGGGGCAGATGGAGCTTCTGGCACAGGGGCTTGCAGAGGGCGGCGTAAGCCGCCGAGGTCTTCCGCCCAAATTCGATGCCCGGGGTATTCATGGGACGCCTCCTTGTGATTCAAAATTGTATCATTCAAATTTGAAGTAATAATAGCACAAAAACGCAGCGATTGTCAAGAGAAAAGGAGCGGCCTGCATCTTGCAGGCCGCTCCCTGTTTCCGTTTTCTTTACAGCATCATGATGAGCCGCGTGCCGAAGGCCGCCAGCCATGCTACGATGCACTGATTTGCCACCATGATAAACGCCCATTTGCCGCCCAGCTCCCGCTTGACCGAGGCCACCGCCGCGATGCAGGGCGTATAGAGCAGGCAGAACACCAGCAGGGGTGCAGCCGCCGCCGGGGACAGCGCGGCGGCAAAGGCCGCAGAGGAGCCATAGAGGATGGTGAGGGTCGAAACGACGCTCTCCTTGGCCATAAAGCCGGTGATCAGGGCCGTAGACACCCGCCAGTCGGCAAAGCCAAGCGGCGCAAACAGCGGCGCGATACCGCTGGCCAGCCATGCAAGGATGCTCTGCTGCGGGTCAGCGGTGAGGCTGAGCCGCAGGTCGAAGCTCTGCAGGAACCAGATGATGATGGTCGCCACAAAGATGACCGTAAAGGCGCGCTGGAGGAAATCGCGGGCCTTTTCCCAGAGCAGCTGGACCACATTCTTGAGGCCGGGCAGGCGGTAGTTGGGCAGCTCCATCACAAAGGGGACGGCCTCGCCCTTAAAGACACTGCTCTTCAGCAGAATGGCCATCAGAATGCCCACCGCAATGCCGAGGAAATAGAGGCTGACCATCACCAGAGCCGCGTGCTCCGGGAAGAAGGCCGCCGCAAACAGGCTGTAGATGGGCAGCTTGGCCGAGCAGCTCATAAAGGGGGTGAGCAGGATGGTCATTTTGCGGTCGCGCTCCGAGGGCAGGGTGCGGCTGGCCATGACGCCGGGGACGGTGCAGCCGAAGCCGATGAGCATTGGCACGATGCTGCGCCCCGAGAGGCCGATGCGGCGGAGAAGCTTATCCATCACGAATGCCACGCGGGCCATGTATCCGGTATCCTCCAGCAGAGAGAGGAAGAAGAACAGGGTCACGATGATGGGCAGGAAGCTCAACACACTGCCCACACCGGTGAAGATGCCGTCGATGACCAGCGAGTGGACGGCTGCGTTGACGTTCCACGCCGTGAGGGTGGAGTCCACCGCGGCGGTCAGGGCATCAATGCCCACTTCCAGCAGGTTCTGGAGCGCCAGACCGATGACGCCGAAGGTGAGATAGAACACCAGCGCCATGATGCCCACAAAGGCCGGGATGGCGGTATAGCGGCCCGTGAGGAACCGGTCGATCTGGGCCGAGCGGAGCTGCTCCTTGCTCTGGCGGGGCTTCACGACGGTCTGCTCCACCAGCTGGTGGATGAAGTGGAACCGCATATCCGCGATGGCGGCGGCGCGGTCCAGACCCCGCTCCTGCTCCATCTGGACGATGATGTGCTCGATCATCTCTTTTTCGTTCTGGTCGAGCTTCAGGGCCGCCTCGATGCGCTGGTCGCCCTCCACGAGCTTTGTGGCCGCAAAGCGCACCGGGATGCCTGCGGCCTCGGCATGATCCTCGATCAGGTGGATGATGCCGTGGATGCAGCGGTGGACTGCGCCGCCGTGATCCTCCTCGCTGCAGAAATCCATCCGGCCCGGCCGCTCCTGATACTTTGCGACATGGAGCGCATGATCCACCAGCTCGTCCACGCCCTCGTTCTTTGCCGCAGAGATCGGCACGACCGGGATGCCCAGCATGGCCTCCATCTTATTGATGCGGACAGTGCCGCCGTTGCCGCGCATCTCGTCCATCATGTTCAGCGCCAGCACCATCGGCGTATCCAGCTCCATGAGCTGCATGGTGAGGTACAGATTCCTCTCGATGTTGGTGGCGTCCACGATATTGATGATGCCCGTGGGCTTCTCGCCGATGATGAACTGCCGGGTCACGATCTCCTCGCTGGTATAGGGCGACATGGAGTAGATGCCGGGCAGGTCTGTGACCTCCGTATTCGGGTTATTCCGGATCGCACCGCTCTTGCGGTCCACCGTCACACCCGGGAAATTGCCGACGTGCTGGTTGGAGCCGGTGAGCTGGTTGAAGAGGGTCGTCTTGCCGCAGTTCTGGTTGCCCGCCAGCGCAAAGGTAAGGGTCGTGCCGTCGGGCAGAGGGTTCTCGCCCTTTTTGGTGTGGTAGCGTCCGCCTTCGCCGAGGCCCGGGTGCTCCACCGGCTTGTCACTTTCTGCCGCTGCCTTTTTCACCGCCGGGGCTTTGGCCAGAGTGACCCCGATGCGGGCGGCATCGTCCAGCCGGAGGGTCAGCTCGTAGCCGTGGATGCTCAGCTCCATCGGGTCGCCCATCGGGGCAAATTTGACCAGCGTGACCTCCTCGCCGGGGATCAGCCCCATATCCAGAAAATGCTGCCGCAGAGCGCCTTCGCCGCCCACGGTCCCGACCACGGCAGTCTCGCCGATGTTCAAATCTTTCAACGTCATATGGAATGTTCCTCTCGAGCGCGTTTGTTAGTTTGCATTAACAACAGTAATATAGGCTAACTTTCCGGTGTTGTCAAGAGAAACGGGGCTGTTCTGAACTGTTCTCTGAAAAAAATCATGCCGCCATCCTCGAATATCCGAAAAAGTGCAAAAAATAAGAGCCTGTACCCGGGAAGTACCCGCCGTACAGGCTCTTATCGTTTTTTATTCAGTTCGCGGTGTGGTAGCCGTCAGGGTTCTTCTTCTGCCAGTTCCAGCTGTCGGCGCACATCTCCTCGATGCCGTACTCAGCCACCCAGCCAAGCTCATTCCTGGCCTTGGTGGGGTCGGCATAGCACTCGGCGATGTCGCCGGGGCGGCGGGCATCGATGACGTAGGGGATGGGCTTGCCGCAGGCCTTCTCGAAGGCGTGGATGACATCCAGCACGCTGTAACCCTTGCCGGTGCCGAGGTTGCAGATGAAGAGGCCGCAGTTCGTTTCCAGCTTCTTGATGGCGCAGACATGGCCGCGGGCCAGGTCCACGACATGGATGTAGTCGCGGACGCCGGTGCCGTCGGGGGTGGGGTAGTCATTGCCGAAGACATGGACCTTTTCCAGCTTGCCCACAGCCACCTTGGCGATGTAGGGCATGAGGTTGTTGGGGATGCCGTTGGGGTCCTCGCCGATGAGGCCGGACTTGTGGGCGCCGATGGGGTTGAAGTAGCGCAGCAGAGCTACGTTCAGGGTGGGGTCAGCCTTGCAGACATCGGTGAGGATGCGCTCGGTCATGGCCTTGGTGGTGCCATAGGGGTTGGTGGTGGCACCCACGGGGAAGTCCTCGGTGATCGGCACACTGGCGGGGTCGCCGTAGACGGTGGCGGAAGAGCTGAACACGAAGTTGTGGCAGTTGTGCTTGCGCATCACATCCAGGATGACCAGCGTGCAGTTGAGGTTATTGTAGTAGTATTCGATGGGCTTGGACACGCTCTCGCCAACAGCCTTATAGGCTGCGAACTGGATGACCGCCGTGATGTCGGGACACTCGGCGAAGATCTTCTCCACATCCTCGTGTTTGGTCATATCGGCCTGATAGAAGCGGAAGTCCTTGCCGGTGATCTGCTTGACGCGGTCGAGGACCACAGGGGATGCATTATAGTAATTGTCCGCCACGACGACGTCGTAGCCGGCATTCAGAAGCTCGATGCAGGTGTGGCTGCCGATGTAGCCTGCGCCGCCGGAAACCAAAATAGCCATGTCCAGTACCTCTCTTGTTCCAAATGTTGCTTCGCACAGAGCCCTTGTGCTCTGCCTGCCTAAAGGATACCGCTTTTTGCACAGAGAATCAAGTACCGGCTTTTTTATTAAAATGTATTTTTGTTGCATCTTTTCAGCCAGTCTGATGAACTGCAAAGATTTTTAGTCCGCAAGGCATGGAGAGGACACGCAAAAAACAGCAAAGGGCAGCTCCCGCAAGAGAGCTGCCCTTTGCTGCGGCTGATATTTGCTTACAAACGGCCGCACTGACGGCCGGTGAAGAAGCGGAGCGTAGTGTTGGCGCGGAAGACTTTGCCTGCCCGCAGCACCGTCGTCGGGAACTCCGGGTGAGAGGGGCTGCAGGGGAAGTGCTGGGTCTCAAGGGCAAAGCCGCCGTACTTTTCCAGCGGGACGCCGCCCTTGCCGGGGGAGGGGCAGTTCTGCAGGAAGTTGCCGGTGTAGAGCTGGATGCCCGGCTGGGTGGTGTACATCTTCATGCTGATGCCGGTCTTGTCGCTGGACGCCCAGGCGCAGAGGCTCTGGCTGGCACCCCGGGGCCGGTCGAGGACGTAGCAGTGGTCGAAGCCGCCGCCCGCCATGGTGGTCTGGTAGAAACCGGTGTCGAGGTCGCGTCCCAGAGGCTTTCCGGTGCGGAAGTCCATCGGCGTACCGTCCACGGGCAGGATCTTGCCCGTGGGGCAGGTCTCGTTGTTGCCCTCGAGGTAGTTGGAAGCGTAAATGCGGAGCTTCTGGCCCAGCACATTGCCGCCGCCGTCGAGGTTGAAGTAGGTGTGGTTGGTCAGGTTGATGATGGTGTCCTCGTCAGTGGACACACGGTAGTCCATCCGCAGGGTGTTGTCCGGCGTGAGGATATACCGCACACTGACCTTCAGATTTCCGGGGAAACCGTCTTCGCCCGCCGGGCTTTCGGTCTCCATCAAAAGGGTGTCGCCGAACATCTTCACATCGTAAATTTTGCGGGGGAAGGTGCCGTGCAGGTGATTTTTGCCATTGTTGGCTTCCAGCTTGTAGGTCTTGCCGCTGAGAGAAAATTCCGCATTTTCAATGCGGTTGGCGTACCGGCCCACGAACGCACCGCAGCAGGTGCTGCCGGATGAGTTGAAATCCGCCTCATAGTCGGCGAGGGTGTCGTGTCCGACGACCACATCCACCAGACCCGTTTTTGTAGGGACGAAGAGATTTTTGATCACACAGCCATAGTTCAGCACGCTGACCTCAAGTCCACCGGGATTGGAGATGATGTATTCATCCACCTTATCGCCGTTTTTGGTCACACCAAAGGGCTTGGAGCGGAACTGTGCCATAAGGCTCGCCTCCTTCTTCATTATTTTCGGTCAGGGCAGCGCAGCCCCGACCTTGTCCATAATTATGATTATAGCACAGTTTTCCAGACTTGTGTGAGAATGCTTTTAGATTTATCTTCCAAAATTTCGAGAGATTTTTTGGACATATTGCGAAAAGCCTTTCATCTTAAAAGGCTCTCCCTTTGGGAGAGCTGGCGCGAAGCGCCTGAGAGGGCAAGGACGCTGCTGCTATCAGGGAACAAAAGAAACCGCCGCACATCAGACTGTGCAGCGGTTTCGGGGCAGATACTTATTCTATGTGGGCTCAGAAAGCCCGGGCCACGGTGGGCGGCTTATTTTTCGTAGATGACGATCATGTAGCAGTAGGTATCACCGCCGTCCTGCACACGGTGGACGGCCACCTTTACGCCCGTCCAGTCCGAAGAAGAATTGGAGTAGACTCTCACGCCGCCTCGGGAGCAATGGGTCACATAGGCAGCCTGGGTGATGGCATTGCCCGCCGACTCGGGCATTTTTGCTGCATAAAACTGCACGCTGACGCTGTTTTCGTACTCCTCCAGCGCATCTTTCAGCATGACAACACCGGCTCCAGCGGTGCCGGTGTTCCAGGGAACATAGAAATACTTGCCCTCAGCGTTGCTAGCCAGATAACCGGTCGATTCATCGAACCATTGCGTCTTGTTTTCCCGGAGATTCGCATCGATCTTCTCAAAGACAGCCGGGGAGACATCGTAGGTCACCTTCATGTCAGGTTTTCCCATCTGGCCCCGGAGATAATCTCCGTAGGCCTTTTCCATGGCACGCTCGGTCACCTTGCCGCCGCAGCCGGTAAGCAGGGTCAGTGCCATCATGGCCGCAAGAGCCAGAGACAGGATACGGTTGAGTCGTTTCATAGTATGATTCCTCCCTATAATATAGCGGTGTTCAAACAAAACATCGACACCTTTTTCCTATTGTACCCCCCCCCCCCCCCCCCCCTCCCTTGTCAATAGGTTATCGCTGAATGTTCCCGCCACTGACATGATTCTACCCGGAGCTGTCGAGCGGAGCGAGACGGAGAGGGCCTTCCGGGCGCCCCCCGGCAGGCCCAGCCCAAAAAAGAAACCGCCGCACATCAGACTGTGCAGCGGTTTCGGGGCAGATATTTATTCTATATAGATAGGAGATAGCCTCAGGTCTCCGGCTGGGCGGGCTGAGCCGCGGCGGCGTTCGACTGCGCGATATACTCGGCGGCATCGTCGGGGATGTCGTCCATCCCGTCGTCACCCACATCGACCACCAGCGGCGGCTTCTTGAAGAGGATGTCGTAGAGGATGGGGACGATGTACAGGGTCATCAGGGTGGCATAGCTCAGGCCGCAGATGATGACGATGGCCATGCCGCTCATGAGCTGGCTCGCCATATCGTTGCTGAACACCATCTGCAGCATGGCCAGAACGGTGGTCAGGGTGGTCATGAGGATAGGACGCATACGGGTCTTGCCGGTGGCGACAAGGGCCGCACGGCGCTCCAGACCGCCCAGACGCAGCTGGTTGGCGTAGTCCACGAAGACGATGCCGTTGTTGACGACGGTACCCATCAGGACGATGAAGCCCATCAGGGAGATCATGGTCAGCTGCTGGCCGGTGACCAGCATACCCAGCAGGCCGCCGGTGAAGGCCAGCGGCACCGTGAACAGGACGATGAAGGGGGACAGCAGACTCTGGAACTGAGCCACCATGACCAGATAGACGAAGGGCAGGGCCAGAGCCATCCACTGCACCATCTCATCGACCATCAGGTTGACGGTGGAGGACTCGCCGCCCAGCGAGAAGGAGCAGCCCTCGGGCATCTCATCGGTGAGGGCGAAGGCGTCCAGCGTCTTCTGCAGCACGCGGGACTGGACCGTGGTGTTGTAGCCGTCCAGCGTGTCTGCCGTCACCGTGATGTAGCGGGTCTGGTTCTCGCTGGTGATGGAGTCGGGGGCAGTACCCGTCGTCCAGGAAGCAATATCGCCCAGCGTGCAGGTGCCGGTGGTGGTGGTGCCGGTGGCGTCCATGACGCTGGTGGTGAAGGTCATGTCCATCATGTTTTCCTTGGTCATAGGGTCAAGATTATCGCTGATCTGGACTTTCATGGTGGAGCCGTCCACCGTGACGGGCGTCTCCGCCGTCGTGGTGGTGGTGAGCTTGGCGGCGATCTGCTGGTAGACCTGCGCAACCGTCAGGCCATAGGCGCGGACCTTGTCGCGGTCGATGTCCAGATTGATGGTCGCATCGCCCTGACCGAGGCCGGTGGCGGCATTGGCGAAGCCCTCGGTGTCGTTGACCATCTGGACGACCTTATCGCCCAGTGCGGTAATGGTATCAGCGTCGGGGCCGTAGATCTTGACAGAGAGGCCGCTGCTCAGCTGGCTGGTCAGGTCCTGCATACCGCTGATCTCGACGGTGCCGGTGCAGTTCCCGACGCCGGAAACGGCATCATTCAGGGCCTGCTCCACGGCGGCGATCCGGGTAGAGGACAGTGACTCGTCCAGCATGACGTTGAACTGGTAGCTGCCGTAGCTGTTGGCGGCGCTCAGCAGGTCGGTGATAGCGCTGGGCAGGCCCAGCTGGCCGATGTCGATGCCGGCCACAGTGGTATCGGTGGTGACGCCCACCTCTTCCACGCCGTCCACGGCCATGACGGCCTCGACGACCTGTCCGGCCACACCGTAGGATTCCTCTTTGGTCAGGCCGTCGTCGGTGGAGAGGGCGATGGTGGCCTCATTGCTGGAAATTTCGGGCAGAAGGACGACGCCCATGGAGAAGACCTTCCAGCCGCAGAAGGCCAGCAGCACGACAGCGGCCAGCAGCGGCAGAGCGCGGTGCTGCAGGCACCACTCGAGGCTGTGGGCATACTTATCCTGAATCTTTTCGAACCAGACCAGACGCTTCGGCTCAGCCTTTTTCAGGACAGTGGAAGCAGCGGCAGGCACGACGGTGATGGCCACGATGAGAGAGGCCATCAGGCAGTAGCCGATGCACATGGACATGGGCTGCAGCAGGCTGCGCACCGTGCCGGAGGCGAACACCACCGGCAGGAAGACGCAGACCGAAGTAAGGGTAGAGGCCACGACCGACATGCCCACCTGACGAGCGCCCTGCACGGCGGCGCGGGCCGCCGGTACGCCCCGGCCCCGCAGACGGTAGATGTTCTCGATGACGACGACCGAGTTATCCACCAGCATACCGACACCCAGCGACAGGCCCGCCAGCGTCATGATGTTCATGTCGAGGCCGGTGAAGTACATCAGAACGACGGCGAACAGGACAGACAGCGGGATGCTGACGCCGACCACGAGGGTGGGCTTGATGTCCTTCAGGAAGATGGCCAGCACGATGATGGCCAGTGCAGCGCCCACCAGCATACTGCTGATGATGCTGTTGACGATGATGGTGATGTAGTTGCCCTGATTGGACAGGACGACGACGTGAAGGTCAGAATACTGAGCCTGCAGCTCCTTGAAGGCATTCAGGCAGCCGTCCGAGACGCTGCTGGCGCTGGAATTGGCGTTGCGGAAAATTTTCAGCACCACGGCCCGCTCCCCGTTCAGGCGGGTGTAGCTGGCCTCGGCGTTGTCGATGACGGCCACATCGGCCACATCGGAGAGGCGGACATCGCCGAAGCCATCGACGTGGAGCAGAAGTGCGCCCTCGATGTCCGAAACGCTGTCGTACTCTTCGCCGACCTTCAGCAGCCAGGACTCACCGCTCTGATCGGCGACGTAGCCGGCAGGCATCGAGAAGTTCTGGGCGTAGATGAGCTGGGCGAGGGTCTTGATGTCCAGCTGCTTGGCCACATCGGCGCTGGCAAGGGCCTTTTCCTTGGTCTCCTCGTAGAGCTGCTTGGCGTCTTCCAGCTGGTTTTCGTAGTCCTTCAGCTTCTCCCGGGCCTCGGTGAACTGCATATAGGCGCTGAGCTGCTGGCTGGAATAGCTGCCCAGAGCGACGGAGAACTGGTTCATCAGGCCGGGGACATTATCCATGGCTTTGATGACCTCGTCCAGAGTCTTATAAATGGTGCTCAGGCTGTTGGAGACTTCCAGCTCGTCGGCAAGGTCGGAGACGGTGCCGTCGCTGGTACCCAGACGGCCCTGCAGCTCCTGCAGAGCGGCGGTGAGCTTATCGGTGATGTCGCGCAGCTCGCCGACGATCTCGATGAGGGAGTCGATGTCCCGCATACCGGTCTGGTTGAACTGGTCCACGACCCGCTGCAGGCCGTCGCGGACGTCGATGAGGGCCTGCTGGATCTCCGGCTCATTGACCACGCCGATGAGCTGGTTGATGCTGCTCAGCAAAGCCTGCGCCTGGTCGCGCACGACGGTGACGGCGTCGGCCACCTCCGTACCCATCTGGGCCATGACGGTGTCAGAGACCGTGTCACCAAAGTTTTTCAGCTGTTTTTCGTACTCGGCACGGCCTGCGGCGATCTGGGCCTCGGCGTCATCGAGCTGGGCGCGGGCGTCGGCCAGCTGGGTGTCGATGAGCTCCAGCAGGCGGGCGTTCACTTCGTCTATCTTATCCTGATTCAGCTGCACCTGCACCATCTTTTCGATGAGGCCGTTGGCCGACACGCTGGAAACGCCGCCGGTGCGGCCCACATAAGGCACGAGGGTGTTATCCACGAAGTCCGACAGATCGTAGACATCGCTGCCCTCCCGGCTGACAGCCGCCGTCATAAAGGCGTTCATGTTCAGGCTGTACTCGATGATGGAGGGGGTCAGACAGGTGCCGGGCAGGCTGGACGCGGTCTGGTCCACCTTGTTGGAGGTCTTGACCATCGCGCTGTTCATGTCGGTGCCTTCGGCGAATTTCATGAGCAGAAGGCTGTAGTTTTCTGCCGAGGTCGCCGTGATGCTCTCGACGCCGGACACTGTACCCAGCGCGTTCTCCATCACATCGGAGACTTCTGACTCCACACGCTCCGGGCTGGCACCGGGGTAGACGGTGACCACCATGAGGTATGGCGTGCTGATGTCGGGCAGAAGGTTCGTCTGCAGGTTCGTGATGGACACGAAGCCCAGCAGCAGGACCATGATGACCGCAACAAGGATGGTGAACGGCTTTTTGACACTGAATTTTTCCATGATTTCCTATCCATTTCTTTTTTATGCCGCCGCGCGGCAAAAGGTACGCCGCAACCACGGCAGCACCCTCTGAACGCTTCTTATCGTTCCTATTATACACGAGGGAATCTCCCTTGCAATAGTCCTGAAGTTAATATTTAACAAAACTTTCCTTAATCCACCTTCGTTTAGGAAGTCAATGGGAAGATCCCGGCTACTTTCTTGCCATATTTCGTGGAAATACGGGCCGGATTATGCTATACTAGAATGCAGAATGGAATTTTATCGCAATTTCAGGCACAGCGCCTATCCAGACTGCTCAAGGCCCATGTTCCGGGCTTATATACGTTCGATACGACCCCAAAGAGGAATGCTATGAAGAAAGTTATATCCGTCCGTTTCAAGGACAACGGCAAGACCTATTATTTTGACCCCGCAGACACCCCCATCAAGACCGGCGACTATGTTATCGTCGAGACGGCCCGGGGCGTGGAGTGCGGCGAAGTGGTGCAGGGCGTGAAGGAGATCGCCGACTCTGCTGTCCCCAAGGCCCTCAAGCCCATCACCCGGATGGCCGACAGCGTGGACGTGCGCCGGATGCGCCAGAACCGTGAGGACGAGAAGCGCGCCTACCACACCTGCCAGGAGTGCATCGCCCGCCACGGGCTGGAAATGAAGCTGGTGGAGGCCGAATACACCCTCGACCGCTCCAAGATCATGTTCTATTTCACCGCCGATGGCCGTGTGGACTTCCGTGAGCTGGTCAAGGATCTGGCCGGCATCTTCCACACCCGCATCGAGCTGCGCCAGATCGGTGTGCGCGACGAGAGCAAGATGATAGGCGGTCTGGGCATCTGCGGCCAGCCCTTCTGCTGCAGCCGCTTCCTGAAAGACTTTCAGCCCGTCTCCATCAAGATGGCAAAAGAGCAGGGTCTTTCCCTCAACCCGACCAAGATCAGTGGTGCCTGCGGCCGCCTGATGTGCTGCCTGGCCTACGAGGAGAGCGCCTACGAGTACCTGAACAGCATCATGCCCATGGTGGGCAGCACTGTCCGCACGCCGGACGGCCTCGGCACTGTGCTCGAGGTCAACCCCATCTCCGGCTATCTGCGGGTGCGCTGCGGCACCGAGGCTTTCGCGCCCCGGTACTATAAGGTGAGCGTCTGCGAGTATATCTCCGGCGGCAAGCGCGCACCCCGCCGCCCCGACCCGGACGACGATTATTCCGGCGTGCGCGACCCTGCCCCGGTGGTGGCTTCGGCCAACGCCGACGGCACCTCGTCCTGCCCCGGCTGCGGCAGAAAAGATAAAAAATAAGAGGCTGGAAATGGCGGGGTCTCCGAACGGTTAGTCTGTTAAAACTAACTTTGCTTCGTGATTTTCGCCAAAAAACCTCTTCAAATTTCTCCAAAAGTTAGCCCGTGCTTTTGTGCAACCCACCAAAAAACGAAAAATTGCTTTTGGGTGGGTACGGTTAGTCTTGCCTTTTTGAAACGGCTTTGTTAAAATGCAGTCAAGGATACGATTTCCGAGGGGTCTGCCAGAGCCGTGCAGGGGCAGATTTCTTCATAAATACTGAGCACGGGGAGATAAAGGAGAGTTCTATTATGGCACACAAGGTTTCTGACGCATGTGTTGGCTGCGGCGCTTGCGAGGGCGCTTGCCCCGTTGGTGCAGTCGCTGTTGAGAACGGCGTTGCAGTTGTGAACGCAGACGCTTGCATCGATTGCGGCGCTTGCGAGGGCGCTTGCCCCACCGGTGCTATCACCGCTGAATAATTTTTAGCAGATAGCGCGCGAATAACGCATCAAAAGCAGCAGACCTGCCAGGCGGGTCTGCTGCTTTTCTTTCTTGCATAATTTTTTCATCTTTCGGGACACAATATTTTGTCGGAGGATTTCGGCTGGGCGTATGGAACATTCTACCGAGATTTTGTATAATAAAACAGAAGTATACTGCTCCGCCGTCCACCGGTTCGGCTCGGACGCGCTTTTGCTGGCCCGCTTCTGCGAGCCGCGGCGCAGCCAGAAGGCGGCAGACCTGTGCTCCGGCTGCGGCATCGTGAGCCTTGAGTGGCACGACCGGGGCCATCGCGGCCCCTGCGCCGCCGTGGAATTGCAGCCCGAGGCCAGTGCGCTCTTACAGGAGGCTGTGGCCGCGCAGGGCATCGGGCACATCACGCCCTATCTCACCGACCTGCGCACCTTCCGGGAAGGGGAGGGCCAGTTCGATGTCTGCGCCTGCAACCCGCCCTATTTTACCGCCGGGCCGCAGAGCACCGACGCGGGCCGTGCCACGGCCCGCCACGAGACGGACTGCACCCTCGAGGATGTCTGCGCCTGTGGTTTCCGCCTGCTGAAGGACGGCGGAAAGCTTTCCCTCTGCCATCGGCCCGAGCGTCTGGCCGAGGTGCTGGCTGTGCTGCGGGCGCATCGCCTCGAGCCGAAGCGTCTGGCCTTTGTGAAGAATAAGCCTGACGCCGCGCCGTGGCTTTTTCTTGTAGAAGCCCAGAAAAACCGCCGCACCGGCCTGCGCATCGAACCGGATGTGCTCATTACCGCCGGGGCGGCGATGTACGGAGAAGTAAAATAACAACATCAGGGAGGTCAATCATGGCCGGTATTCTTTATATCGTGGCAACCCCCATCGGCAATCTGGACGACATGCCGCCCCGCGTGGCCGCCACCTTCGGCGCGGCGGACTTCGTGGCCGCCGAGGACACCCGCGTGACCATGCGGCTGCTGAACTATCTGGGCCTGAAAAAGCCGATGGTCAGCTACTACGAGCACGCATTGCAGAAGGGCGAGGGTATCCTGCGCCGGATCGAGGCGGGCGAGAACTGCGCCCTCTGCTCTGACGCCGGAATGCCCTGCGTCTCTGACCCGGGCGAGGTCATCGTGCGGGACGCGCTGGCCCGGGGCATCAAAGTCGTGCCTGTCCCGGCGGCGTCCGCCTGCGTGACGGCGCTGGCCGTCTCGGGCCAGGACACCTCCCGCTGGGTGTTCGAGGGCTTCCTGCCCGTGAACCGGAAGCAGAAGAAAGAGCGTCTTGCTGAGCTTCTGGGTGAAAAGCGGACCGTCATCTTCTACGAAGCACCCCACAAGCTGCGCACGACGCTGGACGACCTCGTGAACGCCTTCGGCCCGGAGCGGAGCATCACTCTCTGCCGTGAGCTGACCAAGCTCCACGAAGAGATCTGGAAGACCACCCTCGGGGAGGCACAGGCCCACTACGCCGCCAACGAGCCGAGAGGCGAGTATGTTCTGGTCATGGCCGGCGCACCGGCTTCCACAGAGCCGGAGGCAGAACTGACCCTCGAGCAGGCCGCACAGCGCGCCCTCGAGCTGACCGGACAGGGCTTCGGCCCCACTGCCGCCGCCAAGGCCGCAGCCCAGGGGACGCCCTACTCCAAGAGCGAAGTATATAAGGCACTGCTGACCATCCAGCAGCGCGAGCCGGAATAAAATTTGAGGAGGATCCTTTTCCCGTGACGAAACTTCTGATTTTGAGCGACAGCCACAACAGCCGTCTGGCCATCGAAAACATTCTGGCCGCCGAGGCGGACAGCATCGACGCGCTCATCTTTCTGGGCGACGGCCTGCGCGACCTCGAGCAGGCGCTCACCTTTTACCCCTCTCTGCGGGCCTATGCTGTAGCCGGAAACTGCGATTTCGGTGCGCTGGAGCCGCTGGACGGGCTTGCCGCCTTTGACGGGGTGGTCGTCTTCTACACCCACGGCCATATGTACGGGGTGAAATACGACCTCGACACGCTGGCTGACGCAGCCGCAGCCCGGGGCGCAAACGTCGCCCTCTTCGGTCACACCCACATCCCGGTGGCAGAAGAGCGGGGCGGGGTGTTCCTGTTCAACCCCGGCTCCTGCGGTCGGTGCTACACCGGCCCCAACACCTACGGCATCCTGACCCTTGCCGACGGCAAGGTGGTCAGCCACGAGCACAAAGAGGTACCCAAAGCATGAGCATCAACGAGGTGCGCTGGCTGTCCGAGTGCGGCAGCACCAACGCTTACGCAAAAGAGCATTTTGAGGAGTTCGGCCCGGTGGGCGCGGTATACACCACCAATCAGACCGCAGGCCGGGGCCGTCTTGGCCGCAGCTGGGTGAACGCCGAGGGCCGCGCCCTCTATTATACGGCGGTCATCCGGGAGCCGCTGGTCCAGCCTGCCACCCTGCCGCTGCTGGCAAGCCTTGCCGTCCGCGATCAGCTGGCCCAGCGCTACGGCGTGGACTGCCAGATAAAATGGCCCAATGACCTGCTGCTGAACGGCAAAAAGATCGTGGGCATCCTCTGCGAGAGCGTCAGCTACGGCTACCAGATGCAGGGCCGGGGCATCGTCTGCGGCATCGGCATCAATCTGGCACAGCCCCAGAGCTATTTCGACGCCGCAAACCTGCCCAACGGCACCTCCCTCGAATTACAGGGCGCGAAAGTGGATCTTGCCGCCGACCCCCAGTGGCTGGCCGAGGCGCTGACGGACTTCGGCTTTGACCGTCCGCTCTACACCTTCGCGCGGGAGGGCTTCGCTCCCTTCCGGGAGGAGTACAAGGCGGCCTGCGTCAACCTGGGCCGCCACGTCACCTTCGATTTGCCGGGCGGCGGCACAGGCAGCGGCACAGCCATCGACGTGGACGCCGACGGCCAGCTCATCGTCCGCACCGAAAGCGGCGAGGAGAAGGTCTTTACCGGCGAAGTCTCCGTCCACGGCATCTACGGGGCCGTATAAATTTTCCAGCATTCCAGCGCCTCTGCGGGCCCTCCGGCCCCGGGGGCGCTTTTCTTCTCCCTGCGAAGTTTGTGGAAAACCCGGGTTTTCCCACGGTTTTCCACACATGGTTTTTGCCGGGCAGCGTTTGTGGAAAACTCGGGTGTCAAAAATTCCAGAGGGGAGAGGCGCTTTTGCCCCAGGCGCGAAACGCCGCAGAAAATAAATTTTTGGCCTCGACTTTCTTTTCAAAAAAAGGCTCTGCGACCTCTTTTCTCCCCAGATTTTCCCTCTTTTCCCGTTTTAGAATACATCATGTATAACCCAAAGCTCAATTTTCTGTGGAAAACTCGGTGGAAAAAGTGGAAAACACTGTGGGAAACCCCACTTCTTTTTCACAAAATCGGTGGAAAACCCAGTGGAAAAAGTTAAAAAATCATTCCAGATGGGATACTCTTCCGATAACGCACCAAAATGGAGCCCCGCACTTCCCACGGATTTTCTTGAATGGGCCGGGCAAACATGATACAATGAAAGACAGAAAATGGCCCCGGACATGGGCCGCAAAAATTCTTTTCACGGAGGCGTCTGTCTATGAACTGGATCTCCCGCCTTGAGCGGAAATACGGCCGCTTTTGCATCCCCAACCTCATCTCTATCATCGTAGGTGGACAGATTTTAGTCTACGCCATCGAGCTGTTCGTCAACCAATTCATCTCCGTCTATCTCGGCCTGAGCCGGAGCCTGCTGCTGATGGGGCAGGTGTGGCGGCTCATCACCTTCGTCTTTATCCCGTTTTCGGGGGGCGGGCCGCTGAGCGTCATCCTCGGCATCTACTTCACATGGTTCATCGGCACGGCGCTGGAAAAGGAATGGGGCGATTTCCGCTTCAACCTCTACTTCCTGCTGGGGATGATCGGCACCGTGCTGGGCTGTCTCGTCACCGGCATCCCCGCCGACACCTACTGCCTGTCGCTGTCGCTGCTGCTGGCTTTCGCCATGCTCTACCCCGAGGTGCAGGTGCTGCTGTTCTTCGTCATCCCGGTAAGGGTGAAGTATTTCGGTCTCTTCGCCGCTGCCATGTGGCTGTTCAGCTTCCTGACTGCCGGGTGGCTGTATAAGGTGAGCTATCTGCTGAGTATGCTGGGGTTTGTGCTCTTCTTCGGGCCGCAGGCCCTGCGCAGCGTCCGGGCGTGGATACGCCGGGAGCAGTGGAAGCGGAAGAACCGGAGGTGAGCCGCACATGATGATAGACCGCCTTGCGGGCAACGCAGCCCTGAAAGACAGCGTCCGCCTGATGCTGGGCAGCCGCCGCCTGACCCACAGTGTGTTATTGGTGGGCGAGACGGGCCTGGGCGCGGGCTACGCGGCCCGATGCGTGGCGGCAGACTATCTTTACCCGGCAGGCGGCGCGCCTGCTGAGGCCCTTCTGCTGGGCGAATGCTGCCGTGCCGTGGGCAAAGCCGGCGACCGCGACAGCGGCCGCATCGAGACCGGCGTGGTACGGGAGGCCATCTCCGTCACCGGCATGGGCTCGGGCGGGCGGTATCTCGTCAGTCAGGTCAAGGCCATGCGCACCGAAATTTTCAACACCAGCCTCTCCGCCGAGGGCCGCGCCGTCCTGCTCTACCATGTGGAGCGGATGAATGAGGAATCCGCCAACGCCCTGCTGAAGGTGATGGAGGAGCCGCCGGAAGGCGTGCTCTTCCTGCTGACGGCAGATTCGCTGGCCAGTGTGCTGCCCACCATCCGCAGCCGCTGCGTCAGCTTCGCCGTGGCCCCGGTCAGCCCCGAGGAATGCGCCCGGTGGTGCATCGGGCAGGGCGTGGACAAAAAGCAGGCCCGGCTCTACAGTGAGCTGTTCGACGGCCACATCGGCACAGTGCTTGCCGCCGCCCGGGACGACGCCCGCCGGGAACAGGTGGAAAAGGCCCTGACGCTGGCCAAGGCCGCGGCGGCTCACGACAGCTATGCCGCCGCCGTCCTGCTGGCCGGGTACGAGAAGGACAAGGCCGCAGCAGCGGCCCTGCTGGGCGATTTCCGGGCCGTAGCCGCCGCCGGGCTCCGGGGGTGCGCCAGCACCCCTCTGACGGCTGACGCCGCCCGCCGCGCCCTCTCGCTGGCCGATGCGGCCATTCAGCGGCTCGCCGCGCAGGTGAACCCCAAAATCACACTTTCCGTTCTTGCAGCGAAGCTTGGATAAAGCAAAAGCTCCCCTTCCGGGGAGCTTTTGCTATTGCGATTTGATTCGATTATCTTCTGCGGGACCGACTCCGCCGCCGCAGGTTCAGCGAACCGCCGCCGGCCACCATCGTCAGGAAGCCCAGCACGATGAGGATGCCGATGAGCGCGGCCATGAGAAGAAGAGTTGTTTTGGCGTCGGTGCGAAAGTCAGACACATATTCTTTGTGGGTCACAAGGTCCACCGTTCCCATCTCGTAGCCGTCGAGGTAGACGGTGGCCGTACCCAGCACAGCACCCTCCTTGACGGTGGCCGAAGTGCTCTCCGGCACCGAGAACTCGAAGGTCACTTCATCGTCGGCGTGGCCGTAACCGCTGAGACCGCTGGCGGCGTAGAGCTCCACGGCTTCCTCCGTGCGGCACTTGGTCAGCGGGATAGTGGTGAGCACCGTCTCCGTGTCCACCAGCTGACGGTCCGAAAAGCTCGAGAAGGCCCAGTCCAAAATCTCCGCACACTCGCGGTAGATGTTGTTCATATCACTGCCCAGCACCACGAGGCCGTAGGTGTGGCCGTCCTGCTGGGCAAAGGTGACGAAGCACCGGCCTGCGAGGGTGGTGAAGCCGGTCTTCATGCCCCGGACATAGTCGCGGTGATAGGCATACTCCGGGTCCAGCATGAGGTTGGTGGACTTGATGGTCCGCTCGTTCTGGTGCAGGTTCGTGGCGGGCAACGTATAGGTGAGGGTGTTCGCGGCCTGCATATAGGTCTCGTTGGCGTAGCAGGCGGCGGCAATTTTTGCAAGGTCCTCTGCCGTGGAGACATTGCCGTAGTCGTACAGGCCGTGGACGCAGGAGAAGGTGGTATCCGTGCAGCCCAGCTCCTTGGCGCGGGCGTTCATCTGGGCCACAAAGGCCGTCAGGTCGCCGCCCGAGACGTCGCTGGCGATGACGCTGGCCGCGTCGTTGGCGCTGGCCACCAGCAGACCGTAGAGCAGGTCGATGCGGCGCACCGTCTCGCCGATGCGGAGGTTCATGGTGGAGCCGTTGGCGTTCTGGATGTCCTTGAACTCCTGGGTCAGGCTGGTGGGGATGGTGATCTCAGCGTTCATATCCTTGCCGCTCTCGAGGAAGAGCAGAGCCGTCATCATCTTGGTAAGGCTGGCGATGTAGCGCTGCTGGTCGGAGTTCTGCCTGAGGATGGGCTTTCCGGTATCCAGATTGAAGAGATAGACCGACTCGGTGTCGCTGGCCGTCTGGATGGGCATCTGATAAGCGGCAAACCCGGGCAGGGCGGCGCAGACCATCAGCACCAGCGTGAGCAGCAGCGCCGTGCTCCGGCGCAGGAAGGTGGGTCGATTCATAGGCTTGTCCTCCTTAACATTCAAACATCAGCCAAACACTTTGTGCCAGAATGCACTCAGCCCGTGCTTCTCGGGTTCGGCCTTGGGCTTTGCCGGGGCGGGGTGCAGTTCGGGGCTGGTAAAGGCCCAGTCGAACAGCTCTGCCGCCTCCCGGAAGATATTCTGGGAGTTCGAGCCCAGGATGACCAGCCCATAAGTATGGCCGTCCTGCCGGGCAAAGGTGACGAAGCACCGCCCGGCCTGGGTGGTGAATCCGGTCTTCATGCCGTGGGCATCGCTGCGGTAATAGCCGCTGCCGGGCTGCAAAAGCTTGTTGGTGGTCGTGACCGTCCGGGCCGGATGCACATTGGTGGCGGGCAGTTCATAGGACACCGTGTCCGCTATCTGGCGGTAGGTCGGGTCCGCATAGCAGGCCAGCGCGATCTTCGCCATATCGCGGGCCGTGGAGTAGTTGCCGCCGTCGTAGAGGCCGTGGGGGCAGGTGAAATGGGTGGCCGTACAGCCCAGCTGACTGGCCCGGACGTTCATCTGGGCCGCGAAGGCGGCCAGACTGCCGGAGGTATCGACGGCCAGCACGCTGGCCGCGTCGTTGGCGCTGGGCAGGAGCATGGCGTACATCATATCGATGCGGCGCACCGTCTCGCCGGCCTGCAGACCGATGGTGTGGCCACGGTTGGCCCGGATGGACTGAAGTTCCGGCGTGAGGCTGGCCGGGATGGTGATACTGGCATTGAGGTCGGTGCCGCTTTCCAGCACGAGAAGGGCCGTCATCATCTTGGTCAGGCTGGCGACGCAGCGGGGAAGGTCGGGGTTCTGCTCCACGAGAGCTTCTCCGGTGTCGGCATCAAAGAGGTAGATGGATTCCTGCGGGTAGGCGGCCTGAATGGGCATCGCGTAGACGGCGAAACCGGACAGTGCCGCTGTAGTCATGAATGCAGCGGTCAGGACCAGAGCCAGAAACCGCCGCGCAAAGGGATGAAACTGCATAAATTGATACTCCTTCGGAAGCCTGGGGGCTTCCTTGCTCCGACAATAAGAGCTATAATAAAGAATACCATAAATGAAGCAAAAGAGAAAGGTGGTTTTTCAACAATGATGCTCTCCTTTGGTGGAAAAATGCCCCGGAATGAGGGTGCTGTCTTTGTGGCGGCGAATGCGACGGTGCTGGGCGACGTGACACTGGGCAGGGGCGTGAATATCTGGTACGGGGCTGTACTGCGGGCCGACGAGGGCGCGCTGATACTGGGCGAGAACAGCAATGTGCAGGACAACGCCGTGCTCCACTGCGACCCCGGCGGACAGGTCGTTCTGGGCAAAAACGTCACCGTAGGCCACAGCGCCCTCGTCCACGGCTGCACGGTGGGGGACAACAGCCTCATCGGGATGCATGCTACCATCCTCAACCACGCTGTCGTGGGCAAAAACTGCATCATCGGGGCCGGGGCGCTGGTGCCTGAAGGAATGGTCATCCCCGACAACTCGGTGGCGGTAGGCGTGCCTGCCCGGGTCATCAAGACCATCCGGGACGACCAGCTGGCCCACAACATCGAGAACGCAAAAGCCTATGTGGAGATGGGGCGTCAGCACGCGGCACTGTGAAATACTACGTTGTATATTACACCGAACCGCTTGTACCGCTGGCTTTTCTATGCTATCATCGAGTCAAAACAGGGCGCGTCCCGCCCGCACGGAGGTATGAAGAATGTCTGAGATATTTTCCCGCCGAGTATTCCTGAGAGGTCTGGGCGTTGTAGCTGCTGCCGCCGCCCTGACGGCCTGCTCTTCCACCAATGAGGCTGTCAATCAGGCTTTGATCGAGGGTGCAGTCGGCGGCATCGTGGCTACGGATTGCAAAATTGGCAGAAGCAGATATTGGGCCGCAAATGCCACTGTTCCCGTCAACGAGATCTCTTTCAGAATCGTCATGACCAATGTCAGCTCGAAGCCTGTGACGCTCAGCGGTGATAACTTTGCCACTACGCTGGATGGTACCCCCATCCCCCCGTTCAACTTCAGCGCACGGGATGTGGGAGATGCAGACATCTGGCGCACCTATGACAGTCTCACCATCAGACCCGGCGAGGAGCGCAGTGTTGCCTTGGCGTATGAAATCAGCCAGCCGACCTATGACAGCTGGTACAGTTCCAGCCGCACCGTCGCCGTTAGCTTCACCTGCGGCAATCAGCGCGTGACCTACACCAAAAATTCCCGCTCTGACGAGATCACCGTGAGCGACATCGAGACGCTGTAAGCAAAGCGCTGCATTTCCGCTCCAAAAATTTCACAGCCCGATTAACAAATCTTTCACAGGAAAGACATGATTTTGGCCGGTAATTCGGGTATACTATAGCTCACAAGGGTGCGGGGCCGCAACCGCCCCTTGCACATGATTCCTCCTCACACCAAAGCAATACCCCAAACAGCAAGACCCCCTCTGGCGTCGCCGCAAGCGCCAGACGGGGGTCTTGTTGTATCCAGAACGCAGAACGCCCCCGCTCAGCACTTCCTGAGCAGGGGCGTTTTTGTGTATTTACATCATGCCGCGGAAGACAGCCTGTGCGATTTGGAAATACAAGATCAAGCTGCAGGCGTCCACGATAGTGGTGATGAAGGGGGTCGCCATGATGGCCGGGTCGGCGCCCAGCTTCTTGGCGGCCAAGGGCAGCATACCGCCCACCAGCTTTGCGAGGATGACGCTGAAGAACAGCGACACGCTGACGACCACTGCGTAGCCGATGACGTTGTCATACTGGCCGGCGTAGAGGTAGGTGTACATCAGGTAGATGCGCAGACCGTTGACGAGGCCCAGCACCGCACCGACGATGGCGGAGACCCGCAGTTCCTTGCCCAGAACTTTGAGGAAGTCGCTGGGCTCCACCTCACCCAGAGCGAGGCCGCGGACCATCAGGGTGCTGATCTGGTTGCCGCAGTTGCCGGCAGTATCCATCAGCATGGGCATGAAGGAGACCAGCAGGGGCAGGCTGACGAAAGCCTCTTCGTAGTGGGTCGTGACCATGCCGGTGAAGGTAGCAGAGAGCATCAGGATGAGCAGCCAGGGGATACGCTGCTTGGCGTGGGTCCAGACGCTGGTGCCGAAGTAGGTGGTGGCATCGTCGTCGGGCAGAATAGCTGCCATCTTCTGCATATCCTCGGTGCTCTCATCGGTCAGGACGTCGATGGCATCGTCGATGGTGATGATACCGACGAACATGCCCTCGTTGTCCAGAACAGGCATCGCGGTGAAGTCGTAGCGCTGCATCTCGCGGGCCACATACTCCTGGTCATCCGTGACCTTCACGGTGACGACATTGTCGTCCATGATGTCCACGATGGGGGTAGAGGGGTCAGACAGCAGCAGGCTGCGGGCCGACACGACGCCCAGCAGGCGGTTGCGCTCCACCACATAGCAGGTGTAGACCGTCTCAGCGTTCTCACCCTGCTTGCGGATAGCGGCGAAGGCGTCACCGACGGTCATCTCCTGCCGCAGACGGACGTATTCGGGGGTCATCAGGCTGCCGGCAGAGCTCTCGGGGTAGTTCAGCAGCTTGTTCAGGCTCTCACGGGTCTGGCGGGACGACTTTTCCAGCACCCGCTTGACCACGCCTGCGGGCATATCTTCCAGCAGGTCGGCGGCATCGTCAAGGCTCATATCTTCGATGGCGCTCACCAGCTCGACGTCGGAGAAAGCATTCACGAGGTCGTCGCGGGCCTCATCGGACATATAGGCGAATGCTTCCGTTGCAACGTCCTTTTTCAGCAGACGGAACACCACGAGGCGGTTGTTCTCGTCCAGCTCTTCCAGCAGCTCGGCCAGGTCGGCGGGCTGCTCTTCCTCGGTCACTTCGCGCAGCTTGACGTACTGCTTCTTGACGAGCAGCTTGAGCAGACGGCTCTTGGTCAGCATCTCGGGGTTGGCCTTGACTTCTTCGTCGTTGGCCTCCTCTTTTTCGGCCTCGCGGACGTCCTGCTTGAGGTCTTCGGTGGCCTGCTCATTCAGGTCTTCGGCCAGCTTCTGGCGCACCTCAGCGGGAATATCCGTAGGCAGCTCCTGCACCGGAAGAGCCTGTTCCTCTTCGCGCTCCGGGGTCTTCTTTTCTTCTTCCATTTGTGTTCCTCCTCTTTTCTGTCTCAGGAGGACACAGCCGCATCAACGCAAAAAGCGCCGCTCCTGCGCCGCAGACCCCGGGCCGCACTGCCCATCTGCACGCACAAAGCTGCGCCTCTTTTGTACGGCAGCCGGACAGCGGATACTCCGCTGTTCAGCGTACAAAAAAGGCGAACGCAGCACCTTTCGCGGTCGTTCCGGCCGCATCATTCCATCGTCTTCGACTATGATCCGGGTCCATTGTCCTGCGTTCACCTCCACAAATTCGTTTTACTAAGTTTCTTAGCCTACAGGTTTATTATATCTCCACTCAAATGCCCGGTCAACCCTGTAAGGCACCCATTTCCGGAATATTGACGCAGAAAAAACGCACAGCGCCCTCTCCGGTGCTTGCGGCTTCACCGGAAAGGGCGCTGTGTTTGGATATTGCTTTGGTGTGAGGAGGAATCATGTACAAGGAATCGGTTGCGGCCCCGAATCCTCATGGCTGTAGTATAGCAGATTCCGCACCGGATTTCATGAAAAACCTATGAAGAAAGTGTAAAAGACACAAAAATACGCCCCGGACACTGTTTCCAGTGAGCGGGGCGCTAAAAACGGGATCCGTTTTTGACTGCGGCAAGATCCCTGCAAGCAGGTCTTATGCAGCAGGCGGGGCAAGGTATCTGCGAACAGACCTTATGCTCCTGACACACGCGAAGTATGCTTTCAAGGACCCTCGCGGGCGCTTTGGTATTTCAGGCTCTGCCCGCCCCGACGCGTTCGGACGCGGGCAGAGAGTTGAAATCAGTTTGGAGTACAAAGCTCCAGTCTCTGCGTAGAAATAAGCCTGTCATTTCTTCTCTGGCCGGGGCCACAGTTTCGTACTGCTGCGTTGCGCAGTAATCGCCAGCACGGAGCAGCCGCCCTTTCGGGACTAAGGTGCCGCTGCGGCAAAATTCCAGCCAGAGTCAAAAGAACTTTGGTTTACTTGTACAGCTCGACCAGGCGGGTCAGATGCTCGTAACGGTCGTTTGCGACCTGCTCGTTGCGAGCGAACAGCTGCTTTGCACGATCCGGGAATGCACGAGTCAGGCGGCTGTAACGGGTCTCGTTTGCCAGCAGTGCCTGATACTTCTCGGCATCCACAGCCTTGGAGGTCAGGGTGAAGGGGTTCTTGCCCTGAGCCTTGTTGGCCGGATTGAAGGTGAACAGGTTCCAGTAACCAGCCTCAACTGCCTTCTTCATCTCGTTCTGGCAGTTGGTCATGCCGCCCTTAACACCGTGCAGCTCGCAGGGAGCGTAGCCGATGATGAGGGAGGGGCCGGGATATGCCTCAGCCTCTGCGATAGCCTTGACAGCCTGGTTCATGTTAGCGCCCAGAGCGATCTGAGCAACATAGATGTAACCGTAGGTCATAGCGATCTCAGACAGGCTCTTCTTGCTGATCTCCTTACCAGCAGCAGCGAACTGGCAGACCTCGCCGATGTTGGAGGCCTTGGATGCCTGTCCGCCGGTGTTGGAGTACATCTCAGTATCGAAGACCATGACGTTGACATCCTCGCCGGAAGCCAGGACGTGGTCCAGACCGCCGAAGCCGATGTCGTATGCCCAGCCGTCGCCACCGAAGATCCAGACGGACTTCTTGGCGATGAACTCCTTGCTCTTCAGGATCTCAGCGGACTCGGTGCAGCCAGCGGCAGCAGCCTTCTCCAGCTCAGCGATCAGAGCCTTAGCGGGGGCATCATTAGCCTTGGTGTTGTTCTTGGTTGCCATGAACTCGTCAAAGGCAGCCTTCAGCTCAGCAGAAGCCTTGTCAGAACCAGCGACCTCAGCGATGCGCTTGATCAGGTTCTCACGGACGGTCTTCTGGCCCAGATACAGGCCCAGGCCGTGCTCTGCGTTATCCTCGAACAGGGAGTTGCACCATGCAGGACCGTGGCCGCTGTCCTTGTTGACAGTGTACGGAGAGATGGAAGCAGTACCGCCCCAGATAGAGGAGCAGCCGGTGGCGTTGGAGATGTACATCTTCTCGCCGAACAGCTGGGTGATCAGACGTGCGTAAGAGGTCTCAGCACAGCCTGCGCAGGAGCCAGAGAACTCCAGCAGCGGCTGGTTGAACTGAGAGCCGATGACGGTGTCGTCTGCGAACTTAGAGGGCTTCTTGGAGATGTTGGCGACGCAGTAGTCGAAGACTGCCTGCTGATCGGCCTGAGACTCCTGAGGAACCATCTGGATAGCCTTGGTGGGGCAGACGGTGACACACTCGCCGCAGCCCATGCAGTCCAGAGGAGACACAGCCATAACGAACTTGTACTCGTTAGCGGGCTTGTTGTCGCGGCTCTTGGTCTGTGCGGGAGCTGCTGCCAGCTCGTCAGCGGTCAGCTGGAAGGGACGGATGGTTGCGTGAGAGCACACGAATGCGCACTGGTTGCAGCCAACACACTTGGAAGCATCCCACTCGGGGACGTTCACAGCGGTGCCGCGCTTCTCGTAAGCGGAAGCACCCTGCTCCCACTCGCCGTTTGCGTTAGCAACGAAAGCAGAGACAGGCAGGCTGTCGCCGTCCATACGAGCGATGGGCTCCATGACGTCGCGGATCTGCTTGACCAGCTCGGGACGGCCAGCCAGCTCCTTCGGAGCGGGATCGGCCTCGGGGTTGGACCAGGAAGCGGGGACGTCCACCTTGTGGATGGCGTCAACACCGGCATCGATGGCCTTCCAGTTCATCTCAACGACGTCCTGACCCTTCTTGCCGTAGCTCTTCTGAGCAGCCTGCTTCATGAAGTTGACGGCGTCCTCGATGGGCATAACGTCAGCCAGCTTGAAGAAAGCGGACTGCAGGATGGTATTGGTGCGCTTGCCCATACCGATCTCGATAGCCTTATCGATAGCGTTGATGGTGTACAGCTGGATGTTGTTGTCAGCGATGTACTTCTTGGCCTCAGCGTTCAGGTGATGGCCCAGCTCCTCATCGTTCCACTGGCAGTTGATCATGAACACGCCGCCGGGCTTGACATCCTGGACCATCTTCATGCCCATGTGGATGTAAGCGGGGTTGTGGCAGGCCACGAAGTCAGCCTGGTTGATGTAGTAGGGGCTGCGGATGGGCTTGTCGCCGAAACGCAGGTGGCTGATGGTCACGCCGCCGGTCTTCTTGGAGTCATACTGGAAGTATGCCTGAACATACTTATCAGTGTGGTCGCCGATGATCTTGACGGAGTTCTTGTTCGCACCGACGGTACCGTCGCCGCCCAGACCCCAGAACTTGCACTCCTTGGTGCCAGCTGCTGCGGTGATGGGAGCGGGCTTGACCTCAGGCAGAGACAGGCCGGTGACATCATCGGTGATGCCGAGGGTGAAGCGCTCCTTCGGCTGATCCTTCTCCAGCTCCTTGAACAGAGCGAAGATGGAGGACGGGGGAGTGTCCTTGCTGCCCAGACCGTAACGGCCACCGGTCAGGATGACATCATTCTTGCCAGCCTCACGCAGGGTAGCTGCGACATCCAGGTACAGGGGCTCGCCCAGAGAGCCGGGCTCCTTGGTGCGGTCCAGAACTGCGACCTTCTTAGCGGTAGCAGGCAGGACCTTCAGCAGAGCGGAGGACACCCAGGGACGGTACAGGCGGACCTTGACGATACCGACCTTCTCGCCCTTAGCGTTCAGGTAATCGATGACCTCGTCAGCAACGTCGCAGACAGAGCCCATAGCGATCATGACGCGATCGGCATCGGGTGCGCCGTAGTAGTTGAACAGGTCGTAGTTGGTGCCCAGCTTCTCGTTGATCTTGGCCATGTACTTCTCGACGACTGCGGGCAGTGCGTCGTAGACAGAGTTGCAGGCCTCACGATGCTGGAAGAACACGTCGCCGTTCTCGTGGGAACCGCGCATCTTGGGGTGCTCGGGGTTCAGAGCCTTTGCACGGAACTCCTCGACAGCCTTCATGTTGCACATTTCCTTCAGGTCGGCGTAGTCCCACTTCTCGATCTTCTGGTACTCGTGAGAAGTACGGAAGCCATCGAAGAAGTTCAGGAAGGGAACCTTGCCCTCGATTGCTGCCAGATGGGCAACAGGGGACAGGTCCATGACTTCCTGCACGCTGCTCTCGACCAGCATTGCGAAGCCGGTCTGGCGGCATGCCATAACGTCGCTGTGATCACCGAAGATGTTCAGGGACTGGGTAGCAACGGTACGTGCAGAAACATCGAACACGCAGGGCAGCTGCTCAGCAGCGATCTTGTACATGTTGGGGATCATCAGCAGCAGGCCCTGAGAAGCGGTGAAGGTGGTGGTAACAGCACCTGCACCCAGAGAGCCGTGCACAGCGCCTGCAGCGCCTGCCTCAGACTCCATCTCGACGACCTTGACCTGGTTGCCGAAGATGTTCTTCTGGCCCTGAGCGGACCACTGGTCCACAGAGTCAGCCATCGGAGAAGAGGGGGTAATGGGGTAGATGGCAGCCACGTCCGTGTAGGCATATGCTACATGAGCGGCAGCGGTATTGCCATCCATGGTTTGCTTTGCTCTAGGCATTTTTCTTCCTCCATTCAGAATTTGGTACCTTCTGCGCGGGGCAAACGTCTTTTTACCGGAGCCGGAGAACTCCTTTGAAAAACGTATTGCTCAACTGATAAGCGCCGCACTTCGCCGGAGCCGGAGAACTCCACAAAAGCACACGCTCATCGAGGGCAATAGCCCTGCCCGGGGCCGGAGAACCCCATGAAGGCACTATTGCTCATCTAATATAATAGCAAATTCCGCCGGTAAAGGCAACGCAAACCGACTGTAAAAACACAACAAAAATTCAAGAAATTTTTTAGCGCTTTTTTACAGATGTGTTCTTTGCTGCATCCATGACGGTGTTGTGCTCCAAAATCCAGTATCCATCAGGCTTTTTCTTACAAAATTCTAAATTTATAATTGACATTTGTACAGATTCTGCCGTAAACTTTATCTATAGTATCATGCGCTGCACAGCGCAGGGAAGGACAGGCACAAAACGATGGATGCTGCACATTTTGAAAAGACGCTCTCGAGCGAAGTGCTCTTTGAAGGCCGGGTGGTCACGCTGACCAAAGACGTGGCTCTGCTGGAAAACGGTGAGACTTCTATCCGGGAGGTGGTCCACCACCACGGCGGGGCCTGCATCGTACCGTATTTTGAGGACGGCACCCTCTGCATGGTGCGCCAGTTCCGCTACGCCATGCAGCAGGAGCTGTGGGAGCTGCCCGCCGGCAAGCTGGAAAAGGGCGAAGACCCCTTCGAAGCCGCCAAGCGGGAGCTGGGCGAAGAGTGCGGCCTGACCGCCGACCACTACACCCCGCTGGGCGAGTTCTACCCCACGGTGGGCTATGACACCGAGATCATCTATATGTGGGTGGCCACCGGCCTGCACACCACCCAGATGCATCTGGATGACGATGAGTTCCTGACGCCCGACCGCATCCCGCTGGCAAAAGCCTACGAGATGGTCATGAGCGGCGAGATCAAGGACGGCAAGACCATCGCGGGCGTGCTCAAGCTCAAGGCACTGGTGGACGAGGGCAGGCTGTGATACTCTACGAAGATACAGCCCTCGTGGTTCTTGACAAGCCCGCCGGGCTTTCCAGCGAGGACGGCGTACCCGCCGCCCTGCGGAAGCTCTGGGGCAGGCCCGACGCCTATGTGGGGGTCATCCACCGGCTGGACACCGGCGTGTCGGGTCTGATGGTCTATGCAAAGACCCCGCAGGCAGCCGCCGCCCTCAGCCGTCAGGTGACACAGAGCCAGCAGGTTTATGCCGAACAGGATGGCCGGGCCGAGCCTGCCGCCGGCACACCGGACGCGCCGCCTTTCGTGAAACAATACCGCGCCCTCATCACAGGCGGGCCGGACGAGAAGCTGCCCGCCGAAGGCGTCCTGCGGGACTACTTATTCAAGGACAGCCGGAAAGGCCGTGTTTTTCCGGTGAGTCGTCCGCGCAAGGGCGTGAAGGAGGCTGTGCTGGAATATCGCATTTCTGCCTCCGCCCCGGACGGCAGCACCAGTCTTGCGGACATCACCCTCCACACCGGGCGCACCCACCAGATACGGGTGCAGTTCGCGTCCCGCTGCCACCCGCTCTGGGGCGACGGCAAATACGGCAGCCGCATCAAGGGAGACATCGCGCTTCAGAGCGCACGGCTCCGCTTCATCCATCCCGACACCGGAAAGGAAATGGACTTCCGCCTCCCGGTCCCCGGGACATGGCCCGCTTGGGGCATCAGACAGGAAAACGACAATGGAACAACAGTATAAAACAGATTCTGAAATATACGCCGTCCTCGAGCGGGAGATCATCGATTTGACCCTCCGGCCCGGCTGTTCGCTGAGCGAAAACCCGCTCTGCACCCGCTTCGGCGCGCCCCGTTCCCTCATCCGGGTGGTGCTGCAGCGGTTGCAGGAGAACGGGCTGGTGAAGATCGTGCCGTACAAAGGCACCACCGTCACCCGGCTGAACCGGGACATCGTGGACGAGCTGATCTATGAGCGCATCGCGGTGGAGGCCCGGGTCCTGCGGGACTTTGCGCCCCACTGCACACCGGAGCACCGCGCCCTCATCCGCCAGCGTGCCGCCGCCTATGACGAGCTGGCCAAGGCCGAAACGCTGGACTTCAACCGTCTCTACGAGGCTGACACCCGGCTCCACGAAACGTGGTTCTCCGCCATGGGCAAGATGTACCTCTGGCGGACGCTGCAGAATGCCCACGCCGACTACAGCCGCTTCCGGATGCTGGACACCCTGACCACCGGCGGGCTCGCCGAGGTGGTGGCCGACCACCACAATCTCATCGACGCCATCGAGCGGTGCGACCTCGCGGCCTTTGAGCCGCTGGTGGAACGCCACCTTTACGGCGGCATCCGCCGTCTGGGCTCCAAGCTCACCGAGGAATACGCAGATTATTTTGAATGATGTTCCATGGGGAACAATAAATATCCCCCGGCGGAGCCGGGGGTTTTTCATAAGAAGTCTTTTACTGAACCACTCGCCTAGCGAGTGGTTTTTCATTATACAAAAAAGAGGCCGCCCCGGGTGGTTCCCCAAGGCGGCCCCTGTAAGGGGTCTGTATTTTTTTTTTAGTGCATCCGGCACTTCAGGCTCTCGGCCTGAGCTGCGCTCAGCCGCTGGCTCACAAGGCCGTCGTGCTCCAGGGCAAACCAGCTGCCCCCCTCTGCCAGCAGCTCTGCCACCGGCAGGGTGGTCGTTTTGAGGCTGGTGACAAACTCGATCTGCTCCACCCCCTGCTCCCGCAGGGCCTCCAGCGCCTGCCGGGTGCCGTGGAGCCGGGCGGCCAGAGTGTTGGACGTTACCCGCAGGGTGCTGCCCTGCTGCTGGGCGTCAAAAGGCAGGAGGTCGCCCTCCAGCGTCTCCACATGGAGGCCGGGGGTACCCAGGCTCACCTCATTGCTCTCCCCCGCCGGGGCATTCGGGTCCTCCGGGTTGGGCTGAGGACTCTCCGGGTTGGGCTGGGGGCGCTCCGGCTCCCACCACTCCCGCTTCACGGTGCCGTCCTCGTTGTAGATCACGTGGTGGATGTAGCCGGGGGTCAGGCCGGTGATGTCCGCATCGATCTCCTCGCCGGGGAGGAAGGCACCCTCAGAGTCCCTGTTGCTTGTGCCGCCATTACCGATGGTGGCACCGGGACCGTACTGGTCACCGCCCTTGCCGGCGGTCGCCGTCACCTGAGCGGCTCCGCTCACGGTGACATTGCTGCCGCTGGCATTGACACCGCCGCCGATGCCCGCACCATGGATGCCGCCGGTAGCCGTCACCGTGCCGTCGGTGATGGTGATGTTTTTGCCGTTGCCGTAGCCGCCGTAGCCGCCGTCGCCGCCGCCGATGCCGGCACCACAGTCGCCACCCTTAGCAGTCACCGTGCCGTCGGTGATCTTGATGTTTTCGCCGATGCCACCATTACCGCCGCCGATGCCGGCACCACAGTCGCCACCCTTAGCAGTCACCGTGCCGCCTTTGATGGTGATGTTTTTGCCGCTGCCGTAGTTGCCGCTGCCGTAGTTGCCGCCGCCGATGCCGGCACTACCCCAACCACCGGTAGCATTCACCCTGCCGCCGGTGATGGTGATGTTTTCGCCGCTGCCCCTGAAGCCGCCGCCGATGCCCGCACCATATTTGCCTCCGGTGGCCTTCAGGCTGCCGCTGCCGGCTTCTTTATCGTCCTTCAGGGTCAGCGTGCCTGTGGAGGTGGAGGTGTTTTTTTCAAGGCCCGCCCTCTGAACGCCGCTTTTCAGCTCGTTATTGCCGTCCAGCTCGATCTCCACATTGCCCTTTCCCTGAACGCTCAGGGCGGCTTTTCCTTCTACCCAATAGCTTCCGGTGTCGCTCACATCGATCTTCACGTCTTTCAGGGTGAGGTTCAGCACCGTATCGGCAAAGTTGTTGATCACCGTAATGGTGTTGCCCCAAAAGCCATTTCCCTTGTCGTTCTTCGGAATAGAGGCTGCAGGGGCAGCAGCAGCCGGGGCTGCCTGCAGGGGCTGGGCCTGCTGGTCTGCGCTCTCCTGCCGGGCGTCGGCAGCAGTCGGGGCTGCCTGCTGGGGCTGTTGCCCGGCGCTTTCCTGCCGGTCGGCGCTCTCCTGCCGGTCAGTGTTCTCCGGCTGGTCGGCATCTTTCGGTTCCTCAGCGTCCTCCGGCTGGTCTGCACCTTCCGGTTCCTCAGCGCTCTCCGGCTGGGCCGGCTGGTAGTTGTCCTCTACCACAGGGCCAAAGCCGGAATCCTCTGCTGCGGGGCCTTCCAGGTCGCTCTCCAGCGAGGTGATGGCCTGGCCATGGGTGGTGATGACGGTCTCATCCCCGACCTGGTCCGTACAGTCCTCTTTGCCCTGTTGTTTGATGGTCTGGCTGCCATCCGCATTTTTGGTGATGGTAATATCGCCGTCGTCGATATAGTAGGTCCCTGCAAAGGCCGGAGCCGCCAGAGACACCGTGATGCTCAACGCTGCCATCAGAGCTGCTGCCCGGCGGAATGCGTCGGTCTTCCTCATGGTAGAGGTCTCCTTTCTTTTTCTACGTTTTCGTTTTCTTGTGCTTTTTGTACTTCTTTGTTGAGAGTGTTTCTCATTTTCATTATACCCCCCCCCCCACGTTGGCAATAGGGAAAGACAGCGAAATTTTGGGTTCAAAATCCTCATTTTTGTGGCAATATGCTACAAAATGCGGCAAACTTCCTCCCTGCCCCGGCGGGTGCTTCCCTCGGGCATAAAACAGCAGCGCCTCTGCACAAATGTGCAGGGGCGCTGCTGTTTTTCTCAGCCCATGATGCCGGAAATGAAGATTTCCAGACCGATGCCGATGAGGATGACGCCGCCGAGGACGGAGGCTTTGCCGGAGAGTTTGGTGCCGAACTTTTTGCCGATGGCAAGGCCGGCTTCACAGATGAAGAAGGTGACGATCGCCACGATGAGGGAGCAGACCAGTGCCATGAACCAGCCGTACTCCGAGATGGTGAAGCCCACCGACAGCGCGTCGATGCTGGTGGCCACGCCCTGCATGAAGAGTGCGCCCGCGCTCAGCTCAGCGGCTTCCTCGGCCTCTTCGCCCTTGATGCCCTCAATGAGCATCTTGCCGCCGATATAGCCCAGCAGGATGAGGGCGATCCAGGGGATGAACTTTTCAAACGAAGAGAACAGCTCCACGATGGTGTGGACGCAGACCCAGCCCGTCATGGGCATGACAGCCTGAAAGATGGCGAAGGTGCCTGCGATTTGGACGCCCCGGCGGCGGGACATCTGAGGGTCATGCAGACCGTTTGCCATCGAGACGGAAAACGCATCCATGGCAAGGCCCACGCCCAGCAGGGCGCTGTTGAAGAAAAACAAAAAACTCCATTCCATAACGATGCCTCCTGATTTGACCGGAATTGGCGGGCAGACAAAAGACCCGGGATCGGCGCGCATTTCGCCAATTCCGGGTCGGATTTTTACAAACTGACTCCATGTGGAATGGGCGTGGTACTCGCACCAAAGCACATGAGTCTCGCAAATGAAAGCAAGCCAGACAGCCGCCCGGGCCGTCATTGTGTTGACTTGCTGCGCTGCCTGCAAAACAGCGCCTGCTACTCCCCCATGAGGATCTTTCTTGTTGTCCGGCTATCGTACCACACAAACAGCGGATTTGTCCAGTATAACCGTGATTTTTTGCAAAAAACCTGCGGGAGAGCACCGCAGAAAGCGTGTACTCCCCCGCAGGGTCAGTTTATGTGTGGAAATGAGGTTTATTCCTCGTCGCCGGTGTCAGCCTCGGGAGCTTCGGCAGCCGATGCCTCATCGGCTGCTTCCATCTCCGCCAGCTGCTCGGCAGTGGGCTCATCCTCGGTGTCGGCCTCGATGCTCTCGGTCTGTGCCTCGTCGTCGTGGTCGGTGCGGGCCAGCACCATCACCTTATCGTTCTCGCCCAGACGCATGACCCGGACACCGGAGCCGTAGCGGCTCTGGACGGGGATCTCGTTGGCGTGCAGGCGGATGATGATGCCCTCCTGACTGCTCAGCAGCACATCGTCGATGTCGTCCACGATCTTGACGGCCGCCACCTTGTCCTTGGAGGCGTCGTAGTTGCGGATGCCCTTGCCGCCGCGGGCGGTGATGCGGTAGGTGTCGATGTCAGAGCGGCGGCCCTTGCCGTTTTCGGTGACGGTGAGCACCGTGCCGCCCTCGCGGCAGATGCAGACGCCGACGACCTCGTCGCCCTCGGCCAGCTTGATGGCGCGGACGCCGTGGCCGCTGCGGCCCATCGGGCGGGCATCGGCCTCGTTGAAGCGGATAGCCTGACCGTTGCGGGTAGCCACGATGAGCATATCATTGCCGGTGGTCAGGCGGGTCCATGCCAGCGCGTCGCCCTCGTTGAGCGCAATGCCGATGAGGCCCGTCTTGCGGATGTTGGCGTACTGTTCCAGCGGGGTGCGTTTGATGAGGCCCTGCTTGGTGACCATGGTGACGAAACCGCCCTTGTTGTCCTCGTCCTTGGGGTAGCAGAGCATGTTGGTGACCTTTTCGCCCTCGGCCAGCTGCAGCAGGTTGACGATGTTGCTGCCCTTGCTGGTGCGGCTGCCCTCGGCGATGGTGTAGCCCTTGATGCGGAAGAGGCGGCCCTTGTCGGTAACGAACAGGACATAATCATGGGTAGAGCCCACGAACATCTCCTGCACGATGTCCTCTTCCTTCCGGGTCATGCCGGAGATGCCGCGGCCGCCGCGTTTCTGGGCCTGATAGGTGGCCTTGAGCTGGCGCTTGATATAGCCGGCCTCGGTGAGGGTGTAGACGCACTGCTCCTCAGCGATGAGGTCTTCGATGTCCACTTCGCCGGTGACGGACTGGATCTCAGTGCGGCGCTCGTCGCCGAAGCGCTTCTTCATGTCCAGCAGCTCGTTCTTGACGATCTCCAGAACACGGGCGTCGTTGGCGAGGATGTTCTCCCAATCCTCGATTTTTGCCTGTAAGCCGGACAGCTCTTCCTCAATTTTGAGGATCTCGAGACCAGCCAGACGGCCCAGCTGCAATTTCACGATAGCGTCGGCCTGCGGGTCATCGAAGCCGAACTGCTCCATGATAGCGGCCTTTGCCTCGGCCATGCCGCCCTTGCAGGCGCGGATGGTAGCGATGAGCTCATCCACGATGTCGGTGGCCTTCTTCAGACCCTCGAGGATGTGGGCGCGCTCCTTGGCCTTCTTCAAATCATACTGAGTGCGGCGGCGGACGACTTCATCCTGGAACTCGACGTACTTCTGTATCATCTGTTTCAGGGTCATGACCTTCGGCACCTTATGGTCGATGGCCAGCATGATGACGCCCACGGTATCCTGCAGCTGGGTGTACTGGTACAGCTGGTTCAGGATGACCTGCGCGTTGGCGTCCTTGCGGATGTCCACCACGATGCGCATACCCTTGCGGTTGGTCTCATCGTTCAGGCCGGTGATGCCCTCGATGCGCTTTTCCTTCACGAGGTCGGCCATGTTCTCGATAAGACGGGCCTTGTTGACCATATACGGAATTTCCGTAATGATGATCTGGGTACGGCCATTCTTGGTCTCTTCGATGGTAGCACGGCCCCGCAGAGTAATTTTGCCGCGGCCGGTGGCGTAGGCGGCGCGGATGCCGCTTCGGCCCATGATGATGCCGGCAGTGGGGAAGTCCGGTCCCTTGATGTGCTCCATCAGGCCGGGCAGGTCGATGTCGGGGTTCTCGATATAGGCCACGCAGCCGTCGATGACCTCACTGAGGTTGTGGGGCGGGATGTTGGTGGCCATACCGACGGCGATGCCCTGACTGCCGTTGACCAGCAGGTTGGGGAAGCGGCAGGGCAGGACGCTGGGCTCTTTCTTCGTCTCGTCGAAGTTGGGGTCCCAGTTGATGGTGTCTTTGTCGATGTCGGTCAGCATCTCGACCGCCATGCGGCTCATGCGAGCCTCGGTGTAACGGTAAGCAGCCGGGGGGTCGCCATCGACCGAGCCGAAGTTACCCTGACCATCCACCAGCGGGTAGCGCAGGGAGAAATCCTGTGCCAGACGGACCATGGCGTCGTAGACGGAGGCGTCGCCGTGGGGGTGGTAAGAGCCCAGCACCGCACCGACGGTATCCGCCGACTTGCGGTAGGGATGGCTGGGGTCATTGCCGCGTTCGTGCATGGTGTAGAGGATGCGGCGGTGGACAGGCTTCAGGCCGTCACGCACATCCGGCAGGGCGCGGGCCACGATGACCGACATGGAGTAATCCAGAAACGCCGTTTCGATTTCCTTCTTGACGTCCCGGATGATCATCTTGGTACCGCTGCCCGGTATCATCACATAATCTTCTTCCATTGTTTCCTCCAATTACACGTCGAGCTTTGCGTACTGGGCGTTGGTCTCGATAAAGCGGCGGCGGGGCTCCACCTGATCGCCCATCAGGATGGTGAACGCCTCATCGGCTTTCTCGGCATCCTCGATGGTGATGCGGACGATGACGCGGTTGTCCGGGTTCATGGTGGTCTCCCAGAGCTGCTCCGGGTTCATCTCGCCAAGGCCCTTATAGCGGTTTATCTTCGCGCCGGGCATCTCCTGCGAGAGCAGGGCCATTTCGGCGTCGTTGTAGGCGTATTTGATGGTGCTGCCCTTCTGCACCTTGAACAGCGGGGGCTGTGCCACATAGACATGGCCCTGCTCGATGAGGGGGCGCATATAGCGGAAGAAGAAGGTGAGCATCAGGGTGCAGATGTGAGAGCCATCGACATCGGCATCAGCCATGATGAACACTTTGTCATACCGCAGCTTGGAAATATCGAACTCGTCGCCGATGCCGCAGCCCAGTGCCAGCACGACAGGCATCAGCTTGTCGTTGCCGTAGATGCGGTCGGCGCGGGCCTTTTCGACGTTGAGCATCTTGCCCCACAGGGGGAGGATGGCCTGAATGGCCGAGTCACGGCCCATCTTGGCCGAGCCGCCTGCAGAATCGCCCTCGACGATGAAGATTTCAGTGCGGGTGGGGTCTTTTTCGCGGCAGTCCGCCAGCTTGCCGGGCATCCGGCTGGTCTCAAGGGCGCTCTTGCGGCGCACCAGCTCACGGGCCTTCTTGGCGGCAGCGCGGGCGCGGGCGGCCTGGGTGGCCTTCTCGAAGATGGCCTTGGCCACGCCGGGGTTCTCTTCGAAGAACTCCATCAGCTTGGAGTAGACCATGTTGGAGACGAGGGTCCGAATTTCCGTATTGCCCAGCTTTGCCTTGGTCTGGCCCTCGAACTCGGCCTCCTGCAGCTTGACGGAGATAACGCAGATGAGGCCCTCACGGACGTCAGCGCCGGAAAGGTTCTCGTCCTTGTCCTTCAGCAGACCGTGGCTGCGGCCATAATCGTTGAAGACGCGGGTGAGGCTGCTGCGGAAGCCCTCTTCGTGGGTGCCGCCGTCGGGGGTGTTGACGTTGTTGGCGAAGCTCAGCAGCAGCTCGTTGTAGCTGGAATTATACTGCAAGGCGATTTCTGCCATGCCCCGGTCGGTCTGACCCTTGAGATAGATGACGTTGGGGTGGAGCACCTCGAGGTCGCGCTTCTCGCCCAGATAGGTGACGAAGCTCTTGATGCCGCCCTCGTAGCACATGACCTCGGTACGATAGGTGGGCTCACCCTCCTTGCCGTCCTCGAGTACGGGGGTGTAGAGTTCGCGCTCATCGGTCAGGGTGATCTTGACACCGGCGTTCAGGAAGCTCTCTTCCCGCAGGCGCTTTTCCAGCGTTTCGAAGTTGTAGACAGTGGTGTCCTTGAACATCTCCGGGTCGGGCTTGAAGGTGACGCGGGTGCCGGTGACACTGGGGTCCACGGTGCCGATGCACTTCAGCGGGCCGTCCGGGTCGCCGCGGCGGAAGGTCTGCTCGTACTCGTGGCCGTCGCGGCGGACGTTGACGGTCAGCCACTCCGAGCAGGCGTTGACGACGGACGCGCCGACGCCGTGCAGGCCGCCGGCCACCTTGTAGCCGGAGTTCTCACCGCCGAACTTGCCGCCGGCGTGGAGGATGGTATAGACGACGGTGACGGCAGGCAGACCGGTATCAGCCTGGATGTCCACGGGGATGCCGCGGCCATTGTCCGTGACCTGAATGATGTCGCCCTTCAGGATCTTGACCTCGATGTGGTCGCAGTAACCGGCCAGAGCCTCGTCGATGGCGTTGTCCACGATCTCGTACACCAGATGGTGCAGGCCGCGCTCGCCGGTGGAGCCGATATACATACCGGGGCGCTTGCGCACTGCCTCCAGACCTTTCAGGACCTGGATCTCGCTGGCGTTGTATTCATGGTCCGTCGCAGTTTCTGCGTTGGTACTGGTAATGATTTCCTCTGCCATTTCCTTTCTCCCTTTTGTTTTGTTTCGTTTTTTCGTTACTATTTGTAAAAGCGATCAATCGCTGGTTGGCTTATTCCAGTTTCATCTCCGTGCGCCGTTTGAGCGCAGCCGGCGACAGCTCCGAGAGATAGATCGTATCCACCGGGGAATCTGCCAGCACATAGCTCTGGGGCAGCTCATCGGACAGGCTCACCACCGCCCCGTTTTTCTGGGCGTAGTTCAGAAACTCCCGCCCCCGGGGTGAGATGGTCGTCGTTTCCAGATTGAAGATGCCGATGATGTCCCGGTCGTTCAGGACATAATCGCGGCCAAGGTGTACATACATTGCATCACACTTTCGTCAGCACGCCGCCGTTCATCCGGTAGACCTCGCCGTCCGTTTTGAGGAAAGCGGTGTCGTCGCAGCTGGTCACGAAGGTCTGCTTTTCCCGCATCCGGGTGAGCAGATACTGCTTGCGGCCATCGTCCAGCTCGCTGAGTACGTCGTCCAGCAGCATCACCGGGTGTTCGCCCGTGATGGAGGCAGCTGCGGCGGCTTCGGCCATTTTCAGGCTGAGCACGACGCTCCGCTGCTGTCCCTGACTCGCATACACTTTTGCAGGCTGACCATCCAGAAGAAGGTCCAGATCTTCCCGGTGAGGGCCGCAGAGGCTCTGCCCGGCCCGCAGCTCTTCGGGCATTTTCTGCCGCAGAAGCTGGGCCAGACCGCCCGGCTCGAACTGGGCCGCATACCGCAGACTCAGTGTTTCCGCCCCGCGGGAAAGCTCCTCATAGTTGGCACAGGCCAGCGGGGAGAGAGCGGCGAGATAGGCTCTGCGCCGCTGCTGGATGGCCTCGCCCTGCTGGGCAAGCTCCACATTCAGCACCTCTAACAAGGCCCGCTTTTCGGCATAAGGCCGCTCAATGCCATTGGAAGAGCGTCGAAGCAGCGCGTTTTTCTGCTGCAAAGCCCGGACATAGCGGCGGTAGAGGGTCAGGTAGCCGGGGTAGAGCTGGCAGAGGGCAGCGTCCAGAAATTTCCGCCGCCCTTCCGGCGCGCCCTTCACGAGGCTCAGGTGTCCGGGGTCGAAAACTACCGCCGGAAAGCTGCCCGCAAGGCTGGCCGCCCGCTTGACTGCGCCCCCGTTCACCGAGACTGTCCGGCCCGGGCGGGGAGAGTCCGGCGCGCCCACCGTCAGGCGGACGCGGTTCGGCTCTTCCGTTTCCTGCTCTTCCTGTTGTGCGCGGAGGGTGGACGCTTTGAGTACGGCGAAGGGTTCGCCCCGGCGCACCAGCTCTGCGTCCTTGCCGCCCCGGAAGCTCTTGCCGCCGGTGAGCAGCCAGATGGCTTCCAAGAGGTTCGTCTTGCCCTGGCCGTTGTTGCCGCAGATGACAGTCAGCTCCCGGCCCGGCGTCAGGCTGGCCGAGGCGATGTTCCGGTAATTTTCGACTTCGAGAGAGAGCAGCCGCATCAGCCGCCCATCCCGATCTCGATGGTCTGGCCGTCCAGCTCCACGGTATCGCCCGGGCGGCACTTCTTGCCGCGCATGGTGCAGACTTCGCCGTTGACCTTCACGGCCCCGCCCTGAACGAGCTCCTTGGCTTCGCCGCCGGTCTCGCACAGGCCCGCATATTTCAGCAGGGCGTCCAGCTTGATGAATTCGGTATGGATGAGGATCTTTTGCATTTTATTACGCCTCTCAGTCGTTTTTGAAGCGGACGGGCAGGACCAGATACAGGAAGTCATTGCCCTCCACCGGCAGCACTTTCACCGGGCTCAGCGGGCCGCTGATCTCCATCCGCACTTTCTCGGTGCGGGCATTGCGCAGCGCGTCCAACAGGTAGCGGTTATTAAAGCCGATCTCCACCTCGTCGCCCTCGCACTCGGCGTTGAACTCATCGACGACGCGGCCCAGATTGGTCTGGCAGCGGACGACGACTTTACCCTCTGTAAAAGTGATGCGGAGGGGATTTTTTAAACGCTCTGTAATAATCAGAGAAGCGCGCTCGATGGTCTCGATGAACTCCTTGGTGTCGATGGTCACCCGGGTGCGGCTGCCTGCCGGAATGACATTGTGATAGTTGAGGAACTCGCCCTCAATGAGGCGGCTCATGATGGTGTAGCCAGCGGTCATGAACACGACGTAGCGGCGGTTGGCACAGATGTGGACCGGCTCTTCGTCGTCGTTGGGCAGCAGATGAGACACTTCGGTCATGGTCTTGCTGGGGACGATGATGCGGATGTCCTTGACGGCAGTGACGGGCCGCTCCACGATGGCCAGACGGTAGCCGTCCAGGGCAACGATGGTCATTTTATCCGGCTCTATCTCAAAAAGTTCACCGGTATGCGCAGGTTTTTTTTCATCCTGGCTGACGGCGTAGAGGGTGCGGTCGATCATATCGCGGAGCACGCCGGTCTTGATGGTCAGGGTCTCCTCGGCGCCGGTGTTGGGCAGCTCGGGGAAATCGGTGGCCGACATGGACTGGATCTCGAACTGCGCCACGCCGCTCTGGATGGTGGTTTTGCCATTATCGGCAGACTGGATGGTGATCTGGCCTGCCGGCATCCGGCTGATCATGCTGCTGAGCAGCTTGGCATTCAGTACGAGCTCACCGGGTTCTTTGACATTGGCTTCGATGGTGGTCACGATGCCCATTTCGAGGTCGTAGCCGGTGAGGGTCAGCTGGAAGCCTTCTGCCTTCAGTAAAATGCCCTCCAGTACCGGGATGGTAGAGCGCAGAGTGACGGCTTTGGATACGCCGTCAATGGCTGCACTCAGAAGAGTTTTGTCGCAGATGATGTTCAAATCTTCTTCTCTCCTTTTTTGCGTCAGTTTTGCTGTCGTTCTTCATGGGATCCGATGCAAAAACCTGTTTTCTTTATTGAACTTGTTGTAGTAATCGTAGTAGGGGGTGGGGAAGATGTGGAAAACTCTGCAAACCCTTGCCGGGATGAGGGGATTTGGTTTTCCACGGAGATGTTGAGGAACTGTGAATGAAATGTTGAATCGGGGAGAGCGGTGGTTCTTTCCACATCCGCTGTGAAAAACGGAAGTGGAATGTTGAAAACCATGTGGAAAGAGTGGAAAGTTTCGGCCTTTCACCACAATATCTGGGTCTATTTTCCCCTTTTTGTTCCTCTTTCTCCCCATATTTTGGGGTTTGACCCCTGAATGAGTATGACTTTTAAGTCTGCTCCGGTGCGTTAAGCCTTCACATTCTTGATGATGTCGCTCACCGTCTCCCGCAGGTGCTGGTCATTCTTCATGTCCCGCTCCATGGTCTTGAGGGAGTAGACGATGGTGGAATGATCACGGCCCGAGAACTCCCGGCCGATCTCCTCCATGCTCATGCCGGTGACCTCGCGCAGGATGTAGATGGCCACACGGCGGGCGGAGGCCACATTGGCGTTCCGCTTGGTGCCGCGGATGTCGGCAGGGGAGACGTTGAAGGTGCGGGATACCTCGCCCACGATCTTCTCGATGGTGACAGGCACGGGCTGGGTCTCGTTGAGGATGTCCTTGATGGCATTCTGTGCCACGCTGATGACCGGCTGGATGCCCTCGAGCATATAGTAGGCGTTGAGCTTTTTGACCGCGCCTTCCAGCTGGCGGATGTTATTTTTCAGATGGTTGGCGATGAACTCGGCCACGTCCTCGGGCAGATCGAGGTGGAGAAGTTCCGCCTTGCGCTTGACGATGGCCACGCGGGTCTCGAAATCCGGCGGCTGGACGTCGGCGGTCAGGCCCCACTCGAAGCGGGTGCGCAGACGCTCTTCCAGGCTCTTGATCTCCTTGGCCGGGCGGTCGGAGGCGATGACGATCTGCTTGTGGGCATCGTGGAGGGAGTTGAAGGTGTGGAAGAACTCTTCCTGGGTGGACTCCTTGCCCGCGATGAACTGGATGTCGTCCACCAGCAGCAGGTCGGCCACGCGGTACTTCATCCGGAAGTCCTCGGTGCTGCCGGCGCGGATGGCCGCGATCAGCTCGTTGGTGAACTGCTCACAGGTGACATACATGATGACGAAGTCGGGGTGGGTGCGCTTGATCTCGGTCTGGATGGCCGTCAGCAGATGGGTCTTGCCGAGGCCCGAGCCGCCGTAGATGAACAGCGGGTTGTAGGCACCGGAGGGGTTGGCCGCAACAGCCTGCGCCGCAGCAAACGCAAACTGGTTGGATGGGCCTTTGATGAAGTTCTCGAAGGTGAATTCATAGTTGCCCTGCGGGGAGGCGGGGTTCGCCTCGTACTGCTGGGCCAGCACCACTTCGTGGGGCGGTGTGCTGGGGACGACGAGGGTGATGTCCACGTCAAAGCCCAGCACTGTTTTGAAGGCCTCTTTGAGCAGGCCGAGATAACGGTCCGTCACGATCTTGCAGATGAAGTCGTTGCGCACCGAGAGGGTGATATGGCTGGAGTCCTCAAAGCTGATAGGCTCCAACCCGTCGATATAGAGATTATACGTCGGCTCCGCCATCTGCGCCTTGCAGTAGCTCTGGGCAGCCTCTAAAACGTCCTTGAAAGAATCCATAGTACATCCACTCCATTGAAGTTTTCAACAATGCTGCTGATACCAGGTTAGTATACCACAAAAATCCCCCTGCGTCTATATTATATAAGGTAATTTATAATACATAAAAAAGACATACCTGCGTCTGGGAAACGGCCTTGTGTCCAAGGCGGAGAAAAGCCACAAGATATTGTGGATAAAAAGTTTTCCACGGGAAATGGGTGAAAAAGTTGAAAGTTTCTCCACAGAGGTTTTTCAAAAAAGTTTGAAGGAAAGCGAAAAAAATGCTTGACAGAAGGCCATAGTGTGCGATATACTGTTGAATTGCAAGCCTGTCCCCATTTTGGGACCAGAATAGACCCCATACCGGGGACGAGTTTTTACGGAGGAAATACACCATGAAGAGAACTTTTCAGCCCAAGAAGCGTCAGCGCAAGGAAGTTCATGGCTTCCTGACCCGCATGAGCACCAAGAACGGCCGCAAGGTCATCAACGCACGCCGTGCTAAGGGCCGCAAGAGCCTGACCGTCTGATCCTGAGCAGTATGCATCAGGTCCGGCGCAGAATGGAATATGCGCAAAAAGGCCGCTGATATTGGATTGGCGGTCTTATTTTTTTACCCGGCATTCGGGAAAAAAGGCCGGAAAGCTGCGGTGAATAGTCGCATTGCCTAAAAAAACTGTCAAAGATTTGGCAGAGAAAACGCCCGGATGAGCTTTTCATGTCGGCGTTTTTTTGCTATACTGAACACTGAGCATTGCTTTTTTCCGGGCGGTGCTCCCACATCACCTGAAGGGAGGCGCACAGGATGCGCTATCGTCCCATCCGCCGCAACGGCGAGTTTGGCCGCGTGTATGCCCGCGGCAAGTCCTATGTCAACCAGGCGCTGGTGCTCTACGTGCTCAAAACGCGGAGCAAGCGCACCCGGGTGGGCCTGACGGCCACCAAAAAGATCGGCCACGCCGTGCAGCGCAACCGCGCCCGCCGCGTCATGAAGGCTGCCATCGACGAACACCTCGACTACAACATCGGCGGCTACGACCTCGTTTTCGTGGCCCGGGGCATGACCCCCCGGCTCAAGAGCTGGCAGCTCAGCTCCATCGTGGCAAAGCTCTTTGCCCAGGCCGGCCTGCCGGATAAGGCAAAGCAGCCGGGCGCAAAGCCCCCTGCCACCCTGCCGCCGGTCCGGAAGCCCGAGGCGTGAGCATCTTTCAGAAAGCCCTCTGCGGGCTCATCCGGCTCTACCAGAAGTTCATCAGCCCGGGGCTGGGTCGGAACTGCCGCTTTTCGCCCTCCTGCAGCCAGTACGGCATCGAGGCCATCCGCACCCACGGCTGCGTCAAAGGGCTGCTGCTGACGGCGTGGCGCATCGCCCGGTGCAATCCGCTGGGCCGCTGGGGCTACGACCCTGTGCCGGAAAAGGGCCGCTGGAAAAATCCGGCCCGGCATCTCTCGGCCTCGGCTCTGTTTTCCACCAGACACGAAAAATAAGTGGAAAACCTCTTCGTCGATGCTCTTTGGAAGGGCGCTGAAGCGGGGAAGACCTCTCCGTCAATGCCCTTTGAAAAAGGGCGGCAGAGGGGAGGAAAACCTCTCCGTCACGCCTGCGGCGTGACACCTCTCCTGATAGGAGAGGCTGAGAGGAAATGCTATTATCATTGCTTCTTGTGACGTGCTGAACTGTGGGCGGCGCGTCCTACGATAAAAATAACCGTCCCGCACCACAGGCGGGGCAGAATGGACAGAGACATGAATATTTTGTACATCCTCGGTGTACCTCTCGGCTATGTGATGGAGTGGATCTACAACCTCATCCCGAACTACGGCTGGGACATCATCATCTTCACCATCGTCATCCGCCTGCTCAGCATCCCTCTGCAGCTCAACCAGCAGAAGAGCATGGCCAAGATGTCCGCTTTCCAGCCGATGATCGCCGACATCCAGAAAAAGTACAAGGACAAGCCCGAAAAGCAGCAGGAAGAGCTGATCAAGCTCCAGCAGGAGTTCGGCTATAAGCCCACCGCCGGCTGTATGCCCATGCTGGTCAACTTCCTCGTTATGTTCGGCGTCATCGAGGTCGTGTACCGCCCGCTGCAGCGCATCTTCCACATCGGCGCCGACGCCATCACCGCCGCAGGCGATGCCATGACCGCTCTGGGCATCAGCTTCACTCAGGTGACCCGCGACACCAATATCATCGCACAGGTGCTGGCCGGTGAGTCCACCGTCACCTCTGTGTTCACCGCAGACCAGCTGAACACCATCACCGAGTTCGGCCAGCACATGGACTTCTTCGGCATCGACCTGACCCGTGTGCCGCAGTACAGCCTGGCAGCAGACAACCTGCCCCTGCTGATCTTCCCCATCCTGGCTGTCGTCACCATGTTCATCTCCACCCACATCAGCATGAAGGCCTCCGGCCAGGAGATGCAGGGCAGCATGAAGCTGACCATGTATATGATGCCTCTGATGTACGTCTTCTTCTGCTTTACCGTTCCCTGCGCATTCTCTCTGTACTACGTCATTTCCAACATCGTGATGACCGTCCAGACCCAGGTCATGCGCAAGATCTATGACCCCGAGAAGATGAAGGAGCAGGTCAAGGCCGAGATCGCTTCCCGCAGGAAGGAAGAGAAGCGCGGCGTGAAGAGCACCACCATCAAGGTCAAGGACGAGAAGACCGGTGAGGTCGTGGAAAAGAACATCTCCGCCAGCGAGATGAATAAGCGCCGCCTCGAGTATGCCCGCCAGCAGGATGCTGAGCGCTACAAGGACGAGCGCACTGTCCCGCTGAGCGAGCTGCAGAACAAAAAGGAGGATTGACGGTTATGATCCGTACGCAGGAAGCGACCGGCAAGACGGTCGATGAAGCACGCACCAATGCCTGCGCTCTGCTGGGCGTGGAAAAGGACGACATCAACGTCAGCTACGAAGTGCTGGAAATGCCCCAGAAGACCGGTTTTCTGGGCCTGAAGCTCACTCCCGCCAAGGTCCGCGTCAGCGTCGAGCTGCCGGACGAGCCTGCGGCAGCTCCTGCTGCCCCCGTTGAGGAGCCCGCTCCCGTTGTGGAGGAGAAGTCTGCTCCTGCGGCTGAGCCTGTCGTCGAAGAGACTGCCCCTGAAGCTCCCGCTGCTGTGGAAGAGCCTGCCGCACCCGCTGAGGAAGCTGCCCCTGCCGAAGAGCAGGCTGCTTCCGCCGCAGAGGGCGAAGAGGTGGAGGTCCCCCTCAACATCGAGGAGAACGCCAAGGTCAAGGCCGCTGTGGACTACCTGCAGGAAGTCATCGAGAAGATGGGCGTACAGGACGTCAAGTTCAGCGCTGTGCAGAAGGGTGAGGCTACCATCATCCGTCTGGACGGCGAGAAGATGGGTGCCCTCATCGGCCGCCGCGGCGAGACGATGGAGAGCCTGTCCTATCTGGCAAGCCTCGTGGCAAACCGCCTCGAGGGCGACTACATCAAGCTGGGCCTCGACGTGGCCGGCTACCGCGACAAGCGCGAGAGCGACCTGACCGCACTGGCACAGCGCATCGGTGCCAAGGTGCGCCGCACCGGCCGCAGCTTTGCCATGGAGCCCATGAACCCCTACGAGCGCCGCATCATCCACTCTGCCATCGGCAAGATGGAGGGCGTCCGCAGCGAGAGCAAGGGCGAGGGCCGTGACCGCCGTGTGGTCATCTACTCCACCGACCCCAACGCTGTGGCTGAGAGCGCAAATGCACGTCCCCGCGGACCCCGCGGCGGCCGTGACCGCAACGGCAATGGCCGCAATGGCGGCTATCATCGCGGCGGCGAGCGCCGTGGTGACCGGAATGGCCGCGGCCCGCGCAATGGCGGCGGCCGTGGCGGCTACCGCTCCAATGTGCCTGAGCGCACCTACACCCCGCGCGATGCCGAGAATGCTGCCCCTGTGGCACCCAAGCGCACCGAGCGTGTGGATGACTTCGCGGATCTGAGCTTCGGCAAGATCGAGCTGTAAAAGCTGAAGGATAAGACCCTCTCCCGCATGGCGGAAGCCGTGCAGGGGAGGGTCTTTTTTTGTACGAGGAACACTATAAATTTACACGTCTTTTGCAGGAAGATGGTTTACGATGAAAAGTGAATCTGAAAGAATAATTTCGAAAGAAAAGTCGTTCTTATCGAAAAATTGGAGAACATGTCCAATTCCGGAAGAAATTTTTCTCCTATTTGTACATTGTAAAACAATATCGGCAAGCCTTATACTAGAGCTACAAATGCTTCGGAGTGTATACCAAGCAAAAAAGAGAGGAATTATTATGGAACAGAATAAGATCTCCCGCCGTAATTTCCTGCGCGTGGCCGGTGCATCGGCTACCGCCGCCGCAATGAGCGGTCTGGTCCCGGCTGCTTCCGCTGCCGGCATCAAAGACCTGTGGAGCATGGACCTGCAGATCCTTGCCACCAGCGATACCCACGGTAAGTTTGACCCCTGGGATTACGCCGCCAACAAGGCCGACGCCTCCGGCAGCGTGGCCCAGCAGGCAACTGCCATCAAGGAGAACCGCACCAAGACCACGCTGGTCGTGGATGCAGGCGACACCATTCAGGCAAACTCCGCTGAGCTGTTCCTGAACGACGATGTCCACCCCATGATCGCTGCTCAGAACGCCATCGGCTACGATGTCTACGTCACCGGCAACCATGAGTACAACTATGGCATGGCCACGCTGGAAAAGGTGCTCTCCCAGCAGAAGGCCAAGGTGCTGACCGGCAACGTCTACAGCCCCGAAGGCAAGCCTCTGGCGGACGGCTACACCATCATCAAAAAGGGCGGCGTCAAGATCGGCGTCATCGGTATGGTCACTCCCAACATCACCCGCTGGGACGCCAAGAACCTCGAGGGCTGGACTGTCACCAACCCGGTGGACGAGAGCCGCAAGATCATTGATAAGATCAAGAACGATGTGGATGTCATCATCGGCGTTATGCATATGGACGTTGACAATGAGTACGGCGTCTATGGCTCCGGCGTCACCGACCTGGCAAATGCCTGCCCCGAGTTCGACGTCATCGTCGCCGCTCACGGCCACAAGAGCATCCCCAACAAGATGATCAACGGCGTGCTGGTGGTCGAGAACAAGAATGCCGGTGCCACCGTCTCCGACATCCATGTCTATCTGGAGCGCGGCCTGAACGGCAAGTGGAAGGTGAAGGACCGCACCTCTGAGAACCTGATCATCAAGGACTACGCTCCCGACCCCGAGCTGACCGCTCTGCTGGCAGAGTACGACCAGCGCGCCAAGGACGACGCCGTGACCCCCATCGGCCAGCTGGTCGGCGGTGATCTGGCCCCCGAAAACGAGATCGACTGCCTGCCGCAGGCCATGGTGCAGGATACCGCTCTGCTGGACTTCATCAACGAGGTGCAGATGTACTACACCGACGCTCAGGTGGCCGCAACAGCTCTGACCTCCATGACCTCCCAGATGCGCGAGGGCACCATCCGCAAGTGCGACATGGCAAGCATCTACACCTACCAGAACACCCTGTACAAGCTGCAGATGAACGGTTGGCAGCTGCGTCAGTTCATGGAGTGGTCTGCTGCCTTCTTCAAGACCTGGGAGCCGGGCGATGTGACCATCGCATTCGACTCTTCCGTCCGCTATTACCTGTACGATGCCTTTGCAGGCGTCAAGTATGACCTCGACATCTCCAAGCAGCCCGGCAACCGCATCCAGAACCTGACCTGGATGGATGGCCGTCCGGTGCAGGACGATGACAGCTTCGTGGTGGCCGTCAACAACTACCGTGCCACCACCCAGCTGCTGGCTTATGCTGACATCTTCAAGGAGGGCGACGAGCTGCCCAAGCTGCTGGAGATCGACGTGCGCGGCGATGTGGGCGGCATCCGCGAACTGCTGGGCGAGTACATCCGCACCGTCAAGGGCGGCACCATCGAGCCGCACGTGGACAACAACTGGAAGATCGTGGGCGACAACTGGAACGCTGCTGACCACGAGAAGGCCGTCAAGCTGCTGCGCGAGGGCAAGCTGGCTCTGTCGGAGAACGCCGACAGCCGCACCCTGCCCGGCAAGGCCATCACCACGGCCGATATTGCCGCATTCTGATTTTTCTTTCACACGCAACGGGGTGTGCAGTCTCTTAGGGGCTGCACACCCTTTTTTGCGCAGCATATTTCTTTTTTTGGCGGTTCGTGGTAGAATATACTGTATTCATCTGCGCATAAGGAGGGGAGAAGATGCAGCATTCGACCATTGCGGCCATTGCTACCGCTCCGGGTGCGGGCGGCATCGCCATCGTGCGGCTGTCCGGCCCGGAAAGCTATGAAGTGGCGGCGAAGGTGTTCCGACCGGCCAACCCGGCCAAAAAAGTCGCGGACGCCAAAGGCTATACCGCCATGTTCGGTGCATTCGTGGAGGGGGAAGAGGCTTTCGATGAGGGCGTGGCGCTGTTTTTCCGCGCGCCCCACAGCTACACCGGCGAGGATGTGGTGGAGCTTTCCTGCCACGGCGGCAGTGCTGTCGCCCGGCGGCTGGTGGAAGCCTGCATTGCGGCGGGCGCGTCGCCTGCCGCTCCCGGCGAGTACACCCGCCGCGCTTTCCTGAACGGCAAGCTCAGTCTGACCCAGGCCGAAGCCGTCATGGACATCATCTCCGCCGATGGCCGACAGGGGGCCGCGCTGGCAAATGCCTCCCTGAACGGTGCGCTGGCCCGGAAGATAGCGGCTCAGAAAGATGCTCTGACGGCCTTGCAGGCCCATCTGGCCGCCTGGGTGGATTTCCCTGAGGAAGATGTCCCGGAACTGAGCCAAAGCCATCTCTGCGACGTTTTAGGCGGGGTAGAGCAGGAGCTGGACGCCCTCATCCAGAGCTACGATGTGGGCGCTGTCCTCCGCGAGGGCGTGGACTGTGCCATCGTGGGCAAGCCCAATGCGGGCAAATCCACCCTGCTCAACCTGTTGGCCGGGTTCGACCGGGCCATCGTCACGCCGGTGGCCGGAACCACCCGTGACGTGGTGGAGCAGGCTGTTCAGCTGGGCGACGTCCGGCTGAATCTCTTTGATACTGCCGGTCTGCGTCAGACGGAAGACGAGATCGAAGCCGAAGGTATCCGCCGCAGCTGGAAGAAGCTGGACGAGGCGGGGCTTATCCTCGCCGTCTTCGACGGCTCGGAGCGCCCGACCCGGGAAGATCTGGAGCTGGCTCAGCGCTGCGCGGGTCGTCCGGCCATCGCGCTGGTCAATAAGGAGGACAAGCCCACCCGGTTCGACGCCGAGCTCATCGCACCCTATTTTGCGATGGTGCTGCCGGTCTGCTGTCAGGAAGAAGGGGCGCGGAAGGTCATCGCGGCGGCGGTAGCCCGCCTGCTGGGGACCAACCAAATCGACCCCCACGCCGCCAGCCTCTCGGGACAGCGGCAGCTTTCCGCTGCCACCCGCGCCCGGGATGCCGTAGCCGGAGCGCTGGACGCTGCGCAGGGACTCGGGCTGGACGCTGTGTCGGTCTGCGTGGACGACGCGCTGGATGCACTTTGTGAGCTGACAGGGGAGAACGCCTCGGAGGCGGTCATCAATGAGGTGTTTGAGAGATTCTGCGTGGGGAAATAAAAATCCATTTTACGCTGGGCTAAGTTCTCTTTTGCGCACCAAAAGAGAACCAGAAAAGTGCCCGCGATTGAGAGGCTCGGCGGTGGCGAAGCCATGAAAGCCCCAGTGGGGCTTTCAAGCCGACAGTCCGGTTTGCGAAGCAAATGCCGCGTGTTTAGCGCGGCAAGGACAGGGAGGCACGAATCAAGGGCTACTCGCCCTTGATAATCCCACAGAGGTGGGCTCCAACTCAAAATGCTGGAGATTCACGCCATTCGGCGTGAAGATC
>ERZ1106941.308-NODE-308-length-77706-cov-8.555382_pt1 | contig 77706 bp, 77 predicted proteins | sample MGYA00403670_ERZ1106941 | MGnify/ENA primary metagenome ERZ1106941 (study PRJEB35170, sample SAMEA104062400) | human gut metagenome | biome: human gut; feature: human-associated habitat; material: faeces | place: Denmark | collected 2012-06-04 ...
TAACAAGGGCTTATAGCCCTAGAGCAAACCACCCGTTGGACGGGTGGTCATGATTGTCTTAGATTGTTGCTTGAAGGTCTGAGCTATACAGATGAATTTGCGGGTGTCCGTCTGCACATTATCACACAGAAGAAATATTAAGTGAATTTTTTAATATTGTTGAGTCAGGGGTGCATATATTAATACTATGTTCGAATCAGCCGGAAAAAATTTCAAAAGAAGAATTAACAGAATTACTTAAGAAAAATCATCCAGAGAGAATCATTAATATTACCGATTGCTACACAAGAGAATTTCATGACCAAAACAGCGATGCAGTGGGAATTATAACAGATTGTGTTTCTGTAATGGATGCTATGCGCAAAACATTCGGTTATATAGAGAATGCAGTAGAAACAGAAAATACGAAATTTGAAAGTATATGTAGTTACATTGAACAGGGACAGAAACTGGAAGAACCGGTGTCAGACAAAATCGGTTACGTAAAAGATTACAAGAAACGGAACAGTAATTTAATTACATAATATATGTAAAAAAATTACACATAATATTGACATCTGTTTTTTTGATACGTATTATATGTACTAGGAGGGTGTTATTATGCTTACTAAAATGTACTTAACTAATTTTTTATCTTTTTTTGATAGAACCGAAATTGATTTTACAGCATCTAAATATAATATTCTTAGTGAAACTAATGTCTATGATAATACGATACTTAAAGGTGGTTTATTTATAGGTCCTAATGCTGCGGGAAAGTCAAATGTTTTAAAGGGAATTGCCTTTCTTATAAATATGATTAAAGGTGACGGTGAGTCGTTTGAATTATATCGATGTCGTTTTTCAAGATTACCTTTTGTGATTTTAGAATATGAATTTAATTTTTTAAACCAAAAAGTTGTTTATAAAATTGAATATAGCGTAAAAACAAAAAATATGTCGGAAGAGATATCAATTGATGACAGATTGATTTTAAAAAGAGAAGGTTCTAAGGGCGAATTGACAATTGGCGATACGGTTGCTGCCGATGATCAGCTTGATAATGATACTTTGTTTCTTCGAACAGCCTCATTTAATACTGGTAGATTTCCGCAAGAACCGGTATTACGAAAATTAATGGATTATTTGAATAATTCTTATTATGTTGATGGATACAATAGAGGGGCATCATGGGGCAAATGTATTACAAAATATGTTGATGAATATGGTGTGGAGAAAATAAATAAATATCTTCAGGAATTCAATTATGATTTCTTTATTGAATATGGGTCTGAGAGCTCTGGCGAGGGTGCAACAATATCTGTTGGATCAAATGAAAAAATAGTTTTCTTTAAACGTAAGAGCTTTCCATTCCCGAGTATTTTTTATGATGAATCACAAGGAAATCAGGTCTTTGCCGATATGTTACCTAATGTTATTAGGACTATGGAAAATCCGGGCATGCTGATATTTGATGAATTTGGAAATAGCCTACACAATAAATTGGCAGAAAAAATAGTTAAATTTTTTATGAAAAATGCAGAAAAATCACAGTTGTTTATTACTTCTCACGATACAAATTTGATTTCGAATTCTGTATTCAGACCGGATCAGATTAATTTAGTGACTTTTGATGGTTCGAATGGCAGTAAAATAAAAAGAATTTCAAAATTCAAACCAAGAGAAGCTCAAAATTTAGAAAAAATGTATCTTGGAGGTATGTTCGAGGGGCTGCCATCATATGAAGAAGTATAAAATTGATAAATCTAAAAACATAGGAAATGTAATTTTTGTTGTTGAAGGTGGACGCCCGGAAACAGGGGGAACGGAACTTAGACTTTTAAAGAGAATTTTTTCTGATATTTTGGAATATGAAGTCCAGGAACTACGTCGAGGATCCGATGAATTTATTGCGCATGGAGAAAATTCACAGTTCCGTGTCTTTGCATTGAATCTTCCTAAAAACCAATTGACACAGATGACGGAAGAAGCACTGGATGAATTATATCAGCGATTAACTGAGGAATTTGGTGTCAAACCAGAAGATTGTCCTATTTTTTATTTGTATGACAGAGATTATTTAAGCTATAAACCCAATGAATTAAGAAAAAGCTACGTGATGAAGTATACAGATCCTTATGGGAATGAAGAGGGAAATATGGGACAGCTGCTGTTGAGCTATCCGGCTGTGGAAAGCTATGTGATGTTATGCAGTGGAGAAGCTGTTTTTCTACAGTCCTATTTTCTGGGAAAGGACATAAAAAAATCACTTAAACAAATGAATTTTTCAGAAGAAAATGTTGAAACAGAAGAACATTTGATTCATGCAACAGAAGAAATGGACAAAGGTTTAAATGCATTTGGAATAGAGACATATGATTTGGACAATCTTGCACCAGCATTGTTGGATGTTTATGATCGGCAGCAGGAGAAACAAAAAGCCGATGGGACATTTTCAGTGTTATCGCTTATTTCAATGGCATTACTTGAGTTGGGCGTTATTATAGAATGCGAGGAATAGTAATTCTTTGATTTCACAGGATAGAAGGTAAAAAGTGAGGTGCCACCTGGGGCTGCAACAATGGATACAGTAAAAGGCAAAGAAACCCAGGATCAGTCGGTAAAGAATCTTTTGATATATAAACCGATCATGGGCAATATTTTGAAGTATACTGTAGAAGAATACAAGGATTGTTCACTGGAAGAAATCATGGAATGCCGATGCACAGAAGAACCAATCAAATAAACATCACCTACACCAAAGTCGCCCACTTATCGTAAGATATCCGGGCGGCTTTTTGCATAGGAAAGAGCTTGAGAATGTCGAAAAATATCGAACTTATTGTATTGCGTGTCGAACCTCATCGGGTTACCATAAAAAAGCTGTTGGGATGCATGACTGAAACGCACAATAATTCCAACATAAAATATAGTTAAATTCCCATCCGTGATAACACAGAATTATGTCAAAACTTACGAAAACTATGGCTATTTATGTTCGCTTTGCGTTTTGGGGTTTGCATAAATGGAAGTATGTGATATAATACATTCGCGTATGGAAAATCATTAAATGCAAAAGCAACACAATTGCGGAAGGACAACAAACAGCCCCGAAATTTCACGGGGGGGGGGTATAGGAAAGATTGAGATAGAATGTTGCGAGTGTACAGGTTTAGTCGCAGGACAGATTCCCCAACCTCTGGTAATTGGAGAAATATGAAAAAGAAAATTGAAAATCGAAACCCTTATATTACATATCTTGAAAATCTTGATGCACTTCCCATGAGCTGTTTCATTCTGCTTTCTGTATGGCTCTTTGAAAGATGGCATATTTTACTAAATCCATGTATTAAAAATGTAATTGGAATAAACTTCCTTTTCTTTGGAATGTTTATTGTGTCTGGTTTTATTTTGTTTTACTTAGAATGTTACTTACACCGTTGTGGGGATAATCGTAAGTTGACAAATATATTATAAAAATGTAAGGGGAAGGAAAACGTATGTATAGAAAAGATTCTGAGGGATGGCTAAAACACGCGGACTTTATAATTCTGGATATGCTCTGCCTGCAGTTGGCTTATGTATTGGCATATGCGATCAGCGGATATGGATTTAACCCATATGCAACTATTATTTACCGTAATATGGCAGTATTCCTTGAACTGGCAGATCTTGTCGTGATCTTTGGATACGGCACCATGAAAAGTGTACTGAAACGAGGATATTACCGTAATTTTATCGTCACTTTGAACCACTGCATCATGGTAGGCGCACTGGCAATCTTATACCTGTTTTTGCTGCAGGAGGGACAGCTGTTTTCACGACTGACCCTGATTCTCACCATAGTCATTTATCTTGGACTTACCTATCTGGCAAGGGAACTTTGGAAGAAGCTTCTCAGAAAGCAGATGGAAGATGGCGGAGAACGGAAACTGCTCATTATTACCTCAAAGGATGTGGCCGAGAAGGTAGTTTTGAACATGCAGGAAAATAATTATGCCAGATTTACCATTGCGGGCGTGGCTGTGATTGATGCCGACTGGACAGGAAGAGAAATCCATGGTGTACCGGTAGTCGCTGATGAAGATGCTGCTCCTATGTACGTGTGTCAGGAATGGATTGATGAAGTGCTGATCGTCATTTCAGAAGAACTCCCATATCCGGCTGATTTAATTTCCAAATTAACAGAAACCGGAGTAACCGTTCATCTGAATCTGGCAAAGATCACCAATGTTCCGGGTAAAAAACAGTTTGTAGAAAAGGTTGGAAATTACACGGTTCTGACTACAAGCATCAACTATGCGTCAAGCAGACAGCTGATGCTGAAACGTTTGATGGATATTGCCGGCGGTTTGGTTGGGTGTATCTTTACGGGAATTATTTGTATTTTTGTTGGACCGGCAATTTATATTGCGTCTCCGGGACCGATCTTCTTTTCGCAGGAACGTGTGGGAAAGAACGGAAAGAAATTTAAAATGTATAAGTTCCGGAGTATGTATATGGATGCGGAAGAACGTAAGGCAGAGCTTATGAAAGATAATAAGCTGGGCGATGGAAAAATGTTTAAGCTTGACTTTGATCCCCGTGTTATCGGAAATAAGGTGCTCCCGGACGGTACACACAAAACAGGTATCGGAGATTTTATCAGAAGGACAAGTCTGGACGAATTTCCACAGTTCTTCAATGTATTAAAAGGCGATATGTCGATTATAGGTACTCGCCCACCCCTTATTTCAGAAACGAATTTGTATGAGCTTCACCATCGTGCAAGACTGGCTATCAAACCGGGAATCACCGGTATGTGGCAGGTGAGCGGACGAAGCGATATTACAGATTTCGAAGAGGTTGTGCGACTTGATAAAGAATACATCGAAAACTGGAATATCGGACTGGATATAAAGATTTTGTTAAAAACAGTACTGGTTGTATTCAGAAAAGACGGTTCAATGTAGTGAGAGGGATTTTTAAATGGAAAATATCTATAAAAGAAAAGTGAATAAGTCCCTTATTCCAACATGTAATATCATGGGGGTTAATATAGCGGCTATCAATATGGAGTGGCTGGTAAGCTATCTCAATGAGAATCTTGAGGATATAAAAGGCGACTATATTTGTGTATCAAATGTACATACAACTGTTACCAGCTATGAGGATGCTTCTTACTGTGCTATTCAAAATGGTGGATTAATGGCGATTCCAGATGGTGGTCCATTATCCACAGTCGGCCAGAAACGTGGTCATAAGAATATGGAAAGAACGACGGGACCTAGCCTGATGGGAGAAATATTTAAGATTTCTGCTGAAAAAGGGTATCGTCATTATTTTTATGGCAGCAAGGAAGAAACACTTGAGATTTTGGAACAAAAGTTAACGGAAAAGTATCCGGGCATTCAGATTTCTGGAATGTACAGTCCTCCATTCCGTCCTCTTTCCGAGGAAGAAGATAAGGCAGTGATTGAACGAATCAATGAGACAAAGCCAGATTTTGTCTGGATTGGCTTGGGTGCACCGAAGCAGGAAAAATGGATGGCAGCACATCAGGGTAAGATTAATGGACTGATGCTCGGCGTCGGTGCAGGGTTTGACTACTATGCGGAAAATATTAAACGCGCACCAATGTGGATGCAAAAGAGCAATCTGGAATGGTTGTATCGTTTAATGCAGGACCCGAAGAGATTATTTAAAAGATATCTGAACACGAATACTAAGTTTATCTGGAATGCGATGATCAGGGGAAAGTGATAAGATGGAAAAGAAAGAGTGCACTTTTTTGACTAATTGTTTTGATCCAATTAGGTTCTGGGCAGCTTTATCTGTTATGATTCTTCATTATACTGCATATGCTTTGATGCTATCAGATGATGGAGTGGCTGTTATGCACTTCTTTAGGGATGTGGCATCATTTTTTCCGGGAGTTGTTATTTTGTTCTCAATGAGTGGATATTTGGTGAGTGCTTCATTTGAACGCTCGAAAAATAGAAGAGATTTTTACATTAAACGTGTTATTAGAATGTATCCGGAATTGTAGGTGTGCACATTTGTTAATTTCATTGTAATTGTTATATTCGCGCGACAACAGCTTGATAAGTCGATTGTTGTATGGCTCGGAACGCAAATATTTGGAATTGCATATACACCACGTTGCTTGAATGGGTTTGCAACGGGAAGTGTAAATGGTGCACTATGGACTATATTTGTAGAAATCCAATTATATATTGTGCTTGGGATTGTGTATTCGAAGTTACAAAAAATGAATGCTAAAAAGTGGCTTGTTTTTCTTGGAGTGTTATCAATTATCAATATTGCGGCAGATTGCTTTACTCAAACGATGAATGGTCTGGTTCCTAAATTAATAGAACGAACATTTATACCGTATGCTATATGGTTTTTTATAGGAGTAGCCTGTTATAAATATCGTGAAAAAATTTTACCAAATTTAAAAAGGTGGGTAGTTCTATTAATGATTATTTATACTGTGGTTTGTTTTATACCAACCCAAATTTGGGGATATTATGCAAATATCGTTGTTGGAATTCTGTGTCCTCTAATTGTTATAGGGGGGGTACAGCTTGCCTGCAATCCGTTTTAAATGCGATATAACATATGGAATGTTCTTATATCATTGGATTGTTCTTAATGTGATGGTTTATTTAGATTTAATGAATACGTTGCCGTGGAGCTTTTCACTTTTGATATATTTAACGATTACATTGCTAGTTGCTTGGCTGTCTTGGTATTTTGTTGGAAAAAGATCGCGAATATTAATAATAAAAATGTTGGGAGAGAGGAAAGATTAGTGAAAAGAGTGTGTATGGTTGTCCCTGATAGAATGGTAAAGGGGGGGATCGCAGCTGTTGTAAATGGCTATCGCGGGTCACAACTTGAAAAAGATTATAAAATAACTTATGTAGAATCATATAAAGATGGAAATAAAATAGATAAAATATTAAAAGGCATTTGTGGATATTTCCATTTTGCAACAGTTTTATTGCTCAAGAAACCGGATATTGTTCATATTCATTCATCTTTTGGAATGTCTTTTTATAGAAAATTGCCTTTTATTTATATGGCATCTTGGAGAAAAGTTCCAATTATTAATCATATTCATGGAGCAGATTTTGACGAGTTTTTTATAAATGCGTCAGAAAGCAAGAAAGAGAAAATAAAAAAAGTATATAATAAATGTGACGTGTTGATTGCTCTTTCACAAGAATGGAGGAAGCGATTGAGCCAAATTGTTCCAGAAGAAAAAATAACAATTATTGAAAATTATAGTGTTATTCGTGAAAACGCTTTAGAAGAGCGTATGAAGAGGAAATGCAATAACACGGTTTTGTTTCTTGGAGAATTAGGAAAAAGAAAAGGCTGTTATGATATTCCAGCTGTTATAGAACGGGTGAAAAGAAGTATTCCGAACGTCAAATTTGTATTAGCCGGAGCAGGCAGTGATAACGATGAAAAAGCAATTCGACAGTTGATTGAGGAAAAAGGTGTAACTGCGAATACAGTTTTTCCAGGTTGGGTTCGTGGAGAAACAAAAGACAAGTTGCTTAGAGAAGCAGATGTGTTTTTCCTTCCATCATACAATGAAGGAATGCCGATGTCAGTACTTGATGCGATGGGGTACGGCTTGCCGGTGGTTAGTACCAATGTCGGAGGAATATCTAAGATTGTACATGATGGAGAAAATGGATATTGCTGTGAGGCAGGAAACACAGAGATTTTTGCTGATAGAATTATACATCTTCTTAGTGATGATAAATGGCGTTACACTGCTTCTATATCTTCGATAGAAATTGTTAGAAAAGGATATTCGTTAAATGCACACTTGCAGCGACTAGAAAGTGTATATGAAGGAGGAAAATCTTGAATGAAGAATCCTATTCGATATATAAAAAATGCTATACGTGTTTTAAAATTAAAAATCCGATTCGGAAATAAAGTGCAGATTGGATGGATTCAAAGCTTTGAGAAAATTCGCATTGAAAAGGATAGAGACTCCTCTTTGTTGATAGGAAACTATAATCAGAATAGAGAAAAAATGTATTTAGGGTTGGTTGGAAAAGGAAAGCTAACCATTGGGAATCATTGCTTTTTTAATATAAATGCTTCGATTACTTGTGTGGAGCAAATTACTATTGGAGATTATTGCAAGTTTGGAAATAATTTAGTTATTGTTGATCATGATCATAACTATAAAGATTGTGGGATAAAGAAGAAAGATAGTCAGGAATTTTTGACTGCACCTATAAAAATTGGAAATAATGTATGGGTCGGTGCAAACGTTGTTATTTTACGTGGAACAGATATTGGTGACAACTGTGTGATAGCAGCTGGCTCAGTGGTAAAGGGAACAGTATTACCAAACACATTATTTGTGAAGGGCGAAAGGAGATCATATTGATGGAAAAATTGTTATCAATAGTGACAGTTTGTTTTAACAGTGAAAAAACTATTCGTAAATGTATAGAGTCAGTTATTCCACAGTTAAGCGATGAAGTGGAGTATTTGCTTATTGATGGCAAATCATCGGATAGAACAGTTGAAATTATTAATTCCTTTAAGAAATATGGAGTGCGGGTTATATCCGAAAAAGATCATGGAATATATGATGCAATGAATAAAGGTGTTACGTTATCTAAAGGAAAGTGGATTTGGTTTATAAATAGTGATGATTATATAAATGATGGATTAGTAAAAACTATTCTTACAGCCGTTAAAACATATCCGGATGCAGGATGTATTTATGGAAACATGGAATATGTGAGAATAATTAATGGAAAGAGTTATATGGAAGTGAAAAACGCTCCGGATTCGTTAAGTAGATTAAAGAATGAAATGGTGATTGGACATCCGAGCACTGTATGTCAAACAAACGTAATAAAAAAAATAGGGGGGTTTGACTGTAACTTTGAGATTGCGGCAGATTGGGATTTGCTTCTTCGAATATATAATGCTGGATACACAATGAAACATATTAATAAAACTCTTGCAAGATTTTACTGTGGAGGAGCTTCGAGTAGGAGACATGATAAAGAGAGACATTTAGTACGAAAAAAAAATAGAAGTTATAGTATAATAGATACCTATTGGATTAAAGATATTATAAAAGGATTGATTTTAGATAGTTTTATAGGAAAAATTATAGTTAAAAGAAAAATTAAATTATCGAAAGAAGTAAGATAGGAAATGTAAATGAGTGAGTTCTGATTTTGCATAACATAGGAATTTAAACCTGATTTTGGGTATTTATTTAAAATATTTTTGGTTATCTGCAGTCCGATTTTCAGAGCTGATGTCTCAGAAAAATGGATTGGCTATATTTATTAACATTGTAGATAATTGTATTGGTATAGTTTATTTCATGAATTTTATAAAGGGAAAGCGTTCCTTTGGTTATTATAATTTATATGCATAGCAGAAAGCAATTAAGGAATTTATTTTAGCTAATTAAAAAGTATTTTTTAGAATGTTTAGGATTTGGAGATATCTTTATATGATTTTTGCTAGTCGCTTATTTATAGATGGGAGAAAAAATGAAATCAAAAAAATATATATACACATATATTGATGTGTTTCTTGCTTTCGCATGCGCATATACAGTTGCAACATTACTTGACAGAAAAATATCCTCAATACCGTTAACAAGAGTGCTAGGGATGTGCATTTCGGTTTCTTTTGTTCTAATAATTATAAAAAAAATTACAAAAACAGAATTTTATATTCTTGCAGCAACAATAATAAGTATATGTGTATCTTTTGCTGTAACAAAAAATTTATCAATAAATTTTAAAGATTCATTATGGTTTTTGAATACTATACTATGTATTGCATTAGGTACTAATAGTTCCTTTAAGAAAAGATTGATGCTTTCTGTAAAAAAAAGGAGAAAGTTGATTTTTAATACAATTCTACTATGCGATATTATATTATTGTGTGCTATTATAACACCTTCTTCATATGGTAATGCTTGGAATTGGGGCAATTCCGATGGGTTTTTTATCGGTTTTTCTCAAAATGGTCATACATTGTGTAGCTGTTGTTGCTTATTATTAGTATTAATTATGTTAGCATTCCAGAATCAAAAAATGCGTATTCGTGAATATATTTTATATATTCCGCCTATATATGGGATTTTTTTTTCAGGAGCAAGAACATTTTTGATTCCTGCCGCAGTACTTTTGTTAAGTGGAATATTTGTCAAGGTTAAAAATAAAAAAAAGCGTTTAGTAATAACACTGCTTCTTGCATTGATATTTGTAGTCTTGCTGAAAAATAGTAGTATGATGGATAAGTTCAATTTTACGGCGAATAATAAATATGCAACAAGTGTATTGTCGTCTATTACAAATGGAAGATCAGATTTTTGGAAGTATGATTTAAATGCATTTGGCAATTATAATATATTTTATATGTTATTTGGAAAAGGGTTTGATTATATTTATACATTAAATCAAACTGGGTATGGTCTTTACATTTATGCTCATAATGATTTGATTAATTTTTTGGTGTGTTTAGGAATATTTGGAACTGCTATTTATATTTTTAATTGGCTAAGGTTTACCTTCAGAACACAGAAAGAAACTTGTAATGGAGTAAAACTTGAAATTAGCACGAGGATATTATTTGCAGTATATGTTTGGATTCCAATGCTGTTAAATGGCATGTTTTCATATCAGCACTATGTATTTAGTTGTGTTTTTTTGAGTGTATATTATTATGGATTTGATGATAAAAAATAGGAGGTTAAGAAGTGGAAAAAAATAATAAATATGCTTACTTAGCTAAAAACACAATGCTATTTACAATTAGCTCATTTGGATCGAAAATTTTATCATTTTTATTAGTTCCTTTATATACAGCTGTTTTATCAACGGAAGAATATGGAACAGCAGATTTAGTTACAACTACAGCAGGACTATTAATATATGTATTTACATTAAATATTGCTGATGCGGTATTGAGATTTGCAATTGATAGAAAAAATAATCAGGAGGAAATACTAACATATGGAATTCAAATACTGTTAAAAGGTTCCTGTGTATTCGTTTTTTTGCTTTGTGTGGCATGGAAATTATCAATAATTGATTGGCCGGCTTATTGTTATGTGTTTTTGTTTTTGAATTTTTTTTCAAATGCTATAAATCAAATTTTTTCAAATTATTTAAGAGCTATAGATAAAGTATTTGATGTGGCTGTTTCAGGAATTATTGTCACAGCAGTTACAATAATTAGTAATATAGTATTTTTAATTTGGTTAAAACTAGGATTAGTGGGATATATGCTAGCGTCTGTGATTGGGGCGATTATATCCAGTATATATTGTGCAGTGAAGTCCGGATGTCGAGTTGAGTATTTTTATAAGGCTGAGTTGGATAAGAATGTACAGCATGAAATGAAGAAATATAGTATTCCGTTAATTTTTAATGGAGTGGCATGGTGGGTCAATAATAGTATCGATAAATATTTTGTTACTGCAATTTGTGGTGTAGCTATTAATGGAATTTATGCGGTTTCATATAAAATACCAACTATAATTACTGTTTTTCAAAGTATCTTTTCGCAAGCATGGAATTTATCAGCAATAAAGGAATTTGATAAAAATGATAAGGATGGATTCTTCTCAAAGACATATGTTACGTATCAAGCAGGGCTAGTTGTTTTATGTAGTGGTCTTATTTTGTTAAACATTCCATTAGCGCATCTGTTGTTTGCTAAAGACTTTTTTCGGGCTTGGGAATATTCTTCGGTATTACTTATTTCACTTGTTTTTAATGCCCTCAGTGGATTTTTAGGAAGTGTATTTACAGCAGTCAAGAATAGCAAAATATTTGCTATTTCTACAGTGACAGCAGCTATTATTAATTTAACTTTAAATTCGTTAATGATTCCTACAATGGGAGCACAGGGAGCGGCTATTGCGACAGCTATTTCTTTTTTTGTAATTTGGATTATAAGAGTTATATGTGCAAAAAAATACATATCTTTAAAATTCAATATAGTTAAAGATGCGATCGTATATGTGTTGCTGATAGTACAAGTTTGCTTGGAACATTTATCTGGGCATATGTACGAGGGGCAGATACTGATTTTTGTATTAATAATTTGTCTATATTGGGAGCAAATTCGGAATTTGATTAAAGCGATATGGAGTAGTTTGATTGCTAAGATTAGGATAAGGAGAAAATGATTAAGATGAATGAAAAAATTAAAGATGTTTTGATAAATCTTGCAACAGGAATTACTGGCTTAATACCAAAGAAAAAAAATTTATGGTTGTTTGGTGCATGGCAGGCAAGATTATATGCAGATAATTCTAAATATCTTTTTGAGTATATTAATTCAAATCATCAAGAGATTAATGCTGTATGGTTAACAAGAGAAAAAAGTGTTGTAGCCGAGGTGCGAGCAAGAGGATATAAATGTTATACCATGAGTTCATTAAAAGGATTATGGTTTGCTGCAAGAGCAGAGGCGGTGTTTGAAACAGAGGGTGATTGGGATGTTTCCCCGATAATAAATAAAAATAAAACAAAAGTAATTCAACTTTGGCATGGTATTGCGGGTAAAGCTGCTAGTTGGAAAGATGATAAGGGAAATGATCTATGGTCTGAAAAAGTTGCTAAACGATTTCAAGCGTATTATTGGATGGCTTCTTCTGATAAATATATAGATGTTTTATCTGGAATTACTACTGCACCTAGAGAGCGATTTTATGTTACTGGTTATCCAAGAAATGATTCGTTTGTAACAAAACCCAAAAATGAATATTTTGAAAAATTGATGGTGCAAAGTAATCAATGTAAATGGATTATTTATATGCCAACACATAGGAATTTCGGAAAAGAAACAATTAATTTAGGGGAGTTTAAAAGAGTTGATGCAGAACTTCAAAAAAGAAAAATAATGATGGTTTACAAGCCTCATTTTCATGAACTCAAGAATCTTTTGCCATATGAGGGAGAATTTCATAATATTATTTTAGCTAAAGATCAAAAAAAATATGCAGATGTATATTCATATCTTCATTATTTTGATTTATTGATTAGTGATTATTCAAGTGTCGCATATGATTTTTTATGCGCAAAAAGACCTATAGTTTTATTTCCATATGATATAGAGCACTTTAGGAAAGCAGACGCCGGTTTATTTGACTATTATGAAGAAATTCCAGCTGGTCCATTTTGCTACACCTGGGATGAAGTATTGGAAAATGTGAGTGCTCTGCTTGAAAAGGATTCATGGGAGGAGAAAAGAGAATTTTGTAGAAAAACTTTTCATCCGTTTGATGACGGAAAGAATAGTGAAAGAGTATATTTGACAGTAAAAAATGATATTTTAAATAGGTGACGTTTAGTAAAGGATTTTATGTATGGAAAGAAATGCAAAATGGGATTTTTATAGAGGACTTCTTATTTGGGGTGTTGTAATTGGTCATACGATAACAGCATTAAAATCGGGAGATAGTTCTTATGTGTGGTTACATACTTTTTTACGGATGTATGATATGCCAATGTTTGCTTTTATTTCGGGATATTTTATATATAATGGCTTGGGCAAGCATACTTTGAAGCAAGGAATAGTGAGGAGAATTCAAACGATTTTGATTCCGACAATAATCTGGAATGTTATCATAAATGTATTAACAAGAAATATGAATTTATATCTCTGGTACTTATGGTCAATTTGTTTTTGTAATATTTTAGTGTTTTCTATTGCGAAGACATCTAAAAACAAAATAGTAACATTTTTTCTTTTCACTTTCTTTTTAATAATATTCCATACGGGAATTGGTGGAAAATTGAATATTGGATTTTTGCTTTTTCCATGTATAGTTGGATTTTATTATGCTACTTTGGAGAAAAATGGTATCGGTAGAATTAAATCTTATAGTTTATATATTGTTTCTGCAAGTGTAATGGTTATGTTTGTTGTTATGGCATGCTTTTGGAAAGCAGAATATAGTGTATGGAATATAGGTACGAATATTTTTGAAAGTACTCGTAATTGTTTATTAATACTATATCGGGGTATTATAGGGTGTTTTGGCAGCATAAGCATGATGCTGGTATTCTCCAAAGTATACAATATTATAAAAAATAAAAAAATAGTAGTTGAAATTTGTAGATGGGGGGGGACTACTCTTGAATTATATATACTTCAAACAATTTTTGTTGAAATTATTTTAGGAAAAATGGTTTCAATTTTAATTATAAGACTAGGATATAATCCATTTGTTCAGAATTGCTCTGTATTAGGATTTGTAATAGCTCCGTTATTATCTTTAGCAACACTTTACATATTGTATAGAATTCAGTATTCAATTAAAAAAATTCCAATCATAGGCAAATATGCTTTTCGTTTGGGTTGATTTTAGGAGGTTTAATAAAATGGCAAATGTGGCATTGTTGATAGCAGGTGGTTCGGGTAATCGTATGGGACAAAGTATCCCTAAGCAATTTTTAACAGTGAATGAAAGACCTGTAATTGTGTACACTTTGGAGGCATTCCAAAAACATCCGGAAATTGATGCAATTGCAGTTGTATGCATTTCTGGGTGGGAAACAGTATTACAAGCATATGCAAATCAATTTAATATCACGAAACTTAAGTACATAATAGCTGGTGGAAAAAATGGCCAAGATTCTATTCGCAATGGAGTATATGAATTGGAAAAACATTTTGCTCCTGATGATATTGTGTTAATACATGATGCTATTCGCCCTATGGTATCGGCAGATATTATATCAGATTGTATTCGTGTCACGAGGGAAAAGGGAAATGCAATAACGGTCATTCCTTGCGCTGAAGCGATGCTACAAACACAAGATGGATTGATTTCTTCAGGTAGTTATCCTCGAGATAGACTGAAGAGAACACAGACGCCACAGGGATTTCGAATTGGTAAGATATCTGATCTTCACAGAAGAGCATTGAAAGCTGGAATCACAAATTCAGTAGCTTCGTGTACATTAATGATTGAAATGGGTGAGCAAGTGTATTTTTCCGTAGGGTCAGAAAAGAATATTAAGCTAACAACGGTTGAAGATATTGATATTTTTAAAGCGCTTCTTATTGCCAAAAGATCTGAATGGCTGAAGTAAAGGAGATTGCAATGAATCAGAGTGAGTTATATATTGAGGATGTTGATAGAGCATTGGAACATGTTGTAGGGGTTGAAAGGCTTTGTAATAAAAGTGTGCTAATAACGGGCGCAACAGGAACAATAGGTTCGTTTGCGGCTGATGCACTGATTCGCTTAAATTATAAGAATAATGCAAATAATAGAATTTATTTGGGAGGGCGTAATATAGAAAAACTTAGACATCAATTTGGAAAGCAAAAAAATGTGTTTTTTTTGCAGTATGACATGGATACACAAATACAATTTGATGTTTCTGTTGACTATGTAATTCATGCGGCAGGAAATGCCCATCCAGCAGCGTTTAATAGTAATCCAGTTGGCACCATAATGGGAAATATAGGAAGCACATTCAGACTTCTCGAGCATTTAAGAAAATATGGTGGAAAAAGGCTTATATATATATCTTCTGGTGAAATTTATGGACAAGGTGATGTTTCGCTGGATGCCTTTGACGAGTCATATTTAGGTTTTGTAGATGTATTGTCACCAAGATCATGCTATCCGTTAAGTAAGCGTATGGCTGAAAATCTCTGTAGTAGTTACTGGAAACAATATGGAATAGAAAGCGTTATTGTACGCCCGTGTCATACATATGGTCCATGTATGACTGAAACGGATAACCGTGCCCATGCCCAATTTTTCCATAATGCGATTAAAGGAGAAAATATTGTTTTAAAAAGTTCAGGAATACAAATGCGTAGTTACAATTATGTTGCTGATTGTGTATCGGCACTTTTGAGTGTTCTTGTTCAGGGGAATTCTGGAGAGTCGTATAATTTAGCAAATCCTGAGTCAAGATTGACAATTGCTGAGTTGGCGCAAAAAATTGCAATTGCAGGAAATAGTAGGGTCGTTTTTGAAATTCCTGATTCAGTGGATATAGAAAATCAATCACCGATTTCAAAGCAAGTTTTGAGTTCCAGTAAAGTCGAAAGGTTAGGATGGAAGCCAGCCTTTAGTGTGGAAGAAGGTATTTCACATACTTTGCGCATATTGAGAGAAATGTCAAGTTCTTGTATGTGCTAGTTAGTGCTTGCGAAAGATAATAGCTCTTGTGATAGCTAAAAAGCTATTATAGAAAAGTTTACGAAATTGTTGGAGTATTATTAGTCTGAGCATAGTAATATTAGGTGAGTGATTTGTGGGATTCGGGGTGAATCGCACAAAAATTTATGTTATTTGTTTCTAAATTTTGATAGGTGGCTATTGCGATGTGAGAGAATCTATCACATATATTCATCTTAAACTTGTCAGAGAGGTGGTGTTATGGAAGTAATAAAATCAATTATAGCTAATATTTTAACAGCATTATATCAGCCCTTTTGGTATGCGGTACTTTCATCAGTGCTCCTTGGATTTATTTATCTTTATGCGTATCATCCTGTTGAAACAGGAAAGGGGCTGAAAAAAGCAATTAAAGGTTGGTTAGGAGAATTTAAAAATTCTATTTTCTTTCGTAAACTTTTTATTCTTTTCTTTTTTTCAGTAATGATTCTTTTCAGAACGTTAATCAATAGAAATATGTGGGCTAATCCATTATCAAATGTTATGGGAGATTGGTGGATTTGGGAAACAAGGAATGGTGAAAAGCAACTAACAACAGAATGTCTTGAAAATCTGATATTGATGCTTCCATTTGTGTTTGTACTGTTCTGGACCTTTGAAGACAAAATTGAAAATGTGAAATTGCAAGCACTAGTTTGGAATGGATTAAGAATATCGTTTGTCATATCTCTTACAATTGAAATGCTTCAATTATTTTTAAGATTGGGGACATGGCAGTTATCGGATATTTTATATAACACATTGGGTGGAGGTATTAGCGGCTTATTATATTATGTGTTCTATAGAGTGAGGGTAAGTCCTCAAACATGAGTACTGGGCAGTAAAAATCTCCATATATTTAGCGGGGATTGAGAGAAGTTTATAGAATTGATGAATGCATCAAAAAATCAAGATTTTCTATACTCACTAGGATATTCTTTCTGCACTCTGGGCGACCATGGAAGAAGATCATCAAGAAAACGGGGGTCTTTATCCTCTATGTGCTGTGGAATCTCGGCGAGTAGCAGGTTGAAATACTCGAAAGTATTTACCATGTTTGTCTTTGCAGTTTCCACCAGACTATACAGGATTGCATTTGCCTTTGTCCGTTGGAAGATTCGATTAGTACGAAGTTCTTGCAGCCAATAGTAGTATCCGTCTGTGAGTTAATCATCAATAACTAGTACCTGTTCATTTTACTCCATTTCTGAGATAATCTCTCCAGCAAAATATCTAACATGACTTCGCGCAATTCACTTGATTCGTGTTCATTTTATCCAGAAGGATTATTTCATGAATGCAAAACAAAAACTTCATCAGGTTCATCTTCAGGAATGAACCGTCAGATTTGCTGATTAGAAAGCCAGTGGCCTTACCGTACGACAGTGGTGTGAACAAAATAATCTTTCTTTCCACCCCTATAACTACTGGAAACATCTTCTCAAGGAAGAAGTTGTTGACCGGGCTTTTCCAGACATTGTGCCAATCTCTGTCCCTGCTCTCTCGGACTCTGACCGTTCGTTAGAAATAATTCAACCTGAAATTCGTTCCATTCGAGCGAATTGCATGAAATCATGTTAGAAATGTTGTTGGAGTGATTATCTCAGAAATGTGGTAAGATAAAAAAGGTACTGATTATTGAGGATTATCCCGTCACCTGATACATCAAAATATTCATGACTGTGACTTATTCACTGAGATATGAAAGGTTGAAAAAACTTGAATTTTTAACAAAAACACTTGATTATATGAGGAAGTTGATATAAAAATATTTGGAGAAAATCAATGATGGATATTGTACATAAGAATGATAGATGGGAACCTGCTGTTGGTGAATATAAGAACTGCATTGTTCTCTATAATGATCATTGGAATGATTATTGCTATATGACAACATTTCATGCTGTCTATTGCGATAAGCACGGCAAATGCGTAACTATTGGTGATGTAAAAATATATTATTATGATTTTGATAAAAAACGTACAAAAAACTATGGCAGAGCGGTCTCCAGTGTAATCAATGAGAAAATAACTCAGCTGAGTGAAAAATTTTGTTCTTTAGGGCAGACGTTGAATTATTATCAGCAATTAAAAAACAACTGTCCGAACGATTATCTTGATATTTTGAATAGATTGAATGATATTGCAATTAATCAAGAACTAAGGATACAATTTATAGAGGAAGATGGAGTTCAAACATCTCTTTTAAGGGAGTCAAGTGCAGAAAAAGCGCTAAATGAAGCTGCAACATTGCTTGAAACAGATAAGTTGAATCAAAAAGACATTTCATTTAGCTATTTTGCAAAAATACCCTATAATGATGATAGGAAACAGCTCACATTTGACTTTCAAAAAAGTGAATGTTTTCCATATAGAATTAATGCTTTAATTGGAAAAAACGGAGTAGGTAAGACGCAAATTCTTTCGAACCTTGCAGAGTCACTTAGTGGACTTACAGAAAGTGTTTCAGAAAAGACGGAGTCATTTAAAGGAAACCGTCCTCCGGTGGATAAAGTTATATCTGTTTCATATAGTGCATTTGACGAATTCCGAAAACGCGTGACAGAAAATGAAAAATACAGTGAAAACAGTTACGCTTATTGTGGAATACAGTCTGACCATGGAACGTTATCGTTGGATGAGTTAAAGTGCAACTTTATAAAAGCATTAAGAGTTATCCGACAAAGAGGACGGTTGGAATCATGGAAATCAATTATGCAAGAATTGATTGAAAGGGAGCATATTGAATTGATTGAAAAAGCTGCCAATGGAGAAATTGACAGTATTCATTGGAGCTCAGGCCAATATATTTTGCTTTGCACAATGACTGAGGTGATAGCAACAATCGAAAAGGAATCGCTTCTACTTTTTGATGAGCCAGAATTGCACTTGCATCCTAATGCGGTTGCAAATACATTGCGGATGTTGTACAAATTGCTTGAAGAGTTTGATTCTTATGCGATTTTTGCAACACATTCGCCTTTAATTGTTCAGGAAATTCCTTCGAGGTATGTGCAGATATTGTCGAGGGTTGACAATGTTCTGATGGTAAGAAGACCAATGCTGGAGTGTTTTGGAGAGAATGTCACCAATATCACCAATGATATTTTTGACGTGAATGGTTCTGAGAGCAATTATAAAACTATTTTGAAAAAATTGAGCGCAAAAATGAGCTTTGATGATGTTGTGAATATTTTTAACGGAGCATTGTCGTTTAATGCAATGATTTATCTAAAGGGATGCTACAAGGATGAATAAAAGATTATGAATCAATTGAGTGAACCGAATATAAATAATGAAGATGTTTTTATTGCTGTTGCAAAAAGTAAGAAATTTCAAAATGGACATTGCGAAAAATGTAATGAGGCAACGCCTGATTGCGAAACGTGTACTTATGGAAACAGAGGAAAGATGTTAGCTCTGAAAGAATGGGTCTTTGAAAGATATAATTTTTATACTCAAAACAAGAATAATTTAAATGCAATTAAGCCAATAGACATAATGAGGGAAGATGAAAAAGATCTGTTAGAGAAATCATATCAAAGTAGTAACATATTCCAAGAAGTAAAACGACAGTTGCTTAAGAACATCCCGGAAGGAAGAACGGGAATGTGCCCGTTTTGCATGATTTCAGAGCCGACAACATTTGATCATTATTTTTCGGAAAGCGAATATCCAGAATATATAATTTTCGCCCCCAATTTAGTTCCATGCTGTAGTCAATGTAATAGTATAAAAGGAAATCGGTTATTTTCGGAAAACCAAAGAGAAAGAAAAATCATACACTTTTATTATGATAACCTACCCCAAATGCAGTATTTAAAAGCAGTATTCAAGGTTAACAATAAAATACCACAGGTTTCGTTTTCTTTAGAATTTGAGAATGAATCTGAAATAACAGCTATTATAGAAAATCACTTTGACACTTTGCATCTTTTGGAACGATATAAAAGGCAAAGCAATGATGTAGTATCCACAGAATGCGAAATAATCAGGAATCAGTTAAAATCCGGAGGAACCGTTGAAGAATGTGCAAAAATTTTAAAAATTAGAGCAAATGTTTTTCAAAAAGTGAATGGGTTAAACTATTGGAAGACTTGTATTTATATGGCAATGAGCAAAAGTGAAGAGCAACTTGCAAAATTGATATAAAGGCAATCTATAGAAGAAAGAAGCTATGGTCGCTGACAGAGGAAATAAAATGTTAAGATACTGGAAAGAAATAGAAAAAGAGAAAAGTGCATTTGAACCATTATATATAAATATACCAAATGAAACGCTGAAATATCGTATTAAAAATATGGGCGAGTGGTATATAGAATATGCATGTAAAAATAAGTTTAGATTTTATTTCTTTAATTTTATTGCTATAATTGCGCCATTGGTTGTGACTTTATTTAATGCGTTAAGTTTAGAATATGGGGATATAGTAAAAGTGGTAACTGTGAGCTGCTCCTTATTAACATCATTTTCTGCATCATATGTCGCATTGACTAGGTGTTTGGAAAAATGGAAGATTTATCGTGATTCTATAGAAAGTATAAAGCGATTGTTGGTTTTATATTGGGTTGACCAAATAGATGACCAGAACTTGAAAACTTTGGTTAATGATTTAGAAGCCTTGAAAGGAAAAGAGTATGAAAGATGGTCAAGTACATATAATGCTATAGCGAAAACATCAGTCTCAAGAGGGAAGAGTGAGGAAAACTCTGCGGGTAAGGACTCAGGCACCAGTAGCAAATAGATTGTTGGAGCGGTATCTCAGAAATATGGTAAGATAAAAAGGTACTGGTTATTGAGGATTAACAGATGTGAAGAAGCAACTCTGGATAGGAGGAATAAACCACATGAAGATAAATAATAAAGAATTTAGAGAATGGACCGCAGATGATCTTCAGGTTCTTCTTAATAATGATGCCTATCGAGAGAATAATTTTATTGATTATAAGGTGAATTTTGCACCGCTTATAGATAAGGGCAAAAAGAGAGAAAAACAAGCTGAGTTCAGAAATGATGTCTGCTCCTTTGCGAATGCAGACGGAGGATACATCTTTTACGGAATTGGAGAAAGTTCTGGAGCAGCCAGTATATTAGCGGGTATTTCAATTCCTAATATTGATCGCTTTGAATTGGATCGACGGAATGAACTGCAGGCAATTCGCCCAACTGTGCCAGAGGTGGACTTTTCGTTCATTCCAATACAAGATGGCAAATACGTTGTGGTACTTTATATTCAACGGGGGTTGTATAAACCATACATTACAGAAGAACCAGAAGGACAGTTTCATTTTTATATAAGACATGGAAATAAAAAACAGGCAATGAGTTATACAGAGATACGAAATGGATTCTTAAACGCTGCAATGCTGTCAGAAGATATCAAGAGCTTTAGAAAAGAACGACTGGAAGAACATATCACAGAAATGAAGAAACCATTTGCACTTGTACAGGTGATTCCAGCCACATTTAGAAGTGATTATGTTCCGATGTACGATATGTACAGAGAAGGAAAGTTGGATTTTGATAACCTGTTTAATGGTATGATCCGTGATCGTGCAGTTCCAAATGTGGACGGTGTCTATTTCCCTGATTATTCTAAACTGCGAGATTTTGAGAAGCTACAGATTTTTAATAATGGTACTGTTGAGCTGAAAATAGATTTTGAGATAAGAGAACAAAATTCAAAAAGCCAGCAGCTAAAAACGGAGCGATATTTGATTATATTTGACTTTGTAGAAGAACTCAAGAACTTGATATATGGAACATCAACAATGTACCGAAAATTGGGACGTTCGACTGCTATGTATGTGTGTGTAACGATTGTTGGCTGCAAAGACCTCTGGAACTATACCGCCAATGCATATGGAGCAAATACACCAACGAAAGTGGACCGCAATCAAATCGTGTGTATGCCAATCGAAATTCGGAACATTCAAGATGATCAGCAAGTAAGAGAAGGCATAGAAAACTGCATCCGTATGACAAAGTATTCACTTGGAATAAGAAAATAAATGGTAACTATTTAGAAGGTAGTATCCCGCGAGGCGTTTTGGCATGTTTTCTGCCAAAATCCCGAGACATACAAGGCAAAATGCCATCACCGAAGGTGATTTGGAATGCATTTTGACTCGTAACTGTGAGGGTACTGAACAGTTACAATAAATGTTTGATAGTGCTTGGCAGGAGATGAGAATATGAAATGTGCGGATTGCAATAATAATAAAATCTTACACATAGATAGCTATAGGAAATATGGTAAACTAGAACGAGACTGACTATTAAGGATTAATATTTAAGGAGAGTTACGTATGAAGAACATATCGTCTTTATTTTTATCTCAGGCATACAGAGATTGCTGGGATGATTACAACAGATCTTTAAAACTGAAAAAATTCCCCAGATGGGATTATGTGATTTTGACTGCGTCAAATGAGCAGCAGGCAGAAGGATTCAGGAAACAGCTGGAGGAACGCAAGAGCTTTCTTCCAAAGCACACAAAGTTTGTAGCGATTCCTGATCGTGATGGACAGCGTGTGGGTTCTGGTGGTGCGACGCTGGAAGTATTGAAATATCTCCGTTCACAGGAAGAATCTTTTGAAAAGCTTCGTGTGCTGGTTATTCATTCCGGTGGAGACAGTAAACGTGTGCCGCAGTATTCGGCACTGGGCAAGCTTTTTTCACCGGTTCCGCATAAGCTTCCGAATGGACGTAATTCTACATTGTTTGATGAATTTATGATCTGCATGAGTTCTGTACCGTCACGTATCCGTGAGGGAATGGTTCTTTTATCCGGTGATGTGCTGCTGCTGTTTAATCCTTTGCAGATTGATTATAACAATGTCGGCGCAGCTGCGATTTCCTTTAAAGAGCATGTTGAGACAGGCAAGAACCATGGTGTTTATCTGAATGGTGAGAATGGAAATGTGAAATGCTGTCTGCAGAAGAAGTCTGTAGAGACGTTGAGATCAGTTGGCGCAGTCAATAATTCCGATTGTGTAGATATTGATACAGGTGCGCTTATTTTCAGTACGGAAATGATGAATTCCCTGTATTCTCTGATCGCGACACCGGAGGATTATGACCGACATGTAAATGCCAGAACAAGACTGTCATTATATGCAGATTTTCTTTATCCTCTGGCCGAGGATTCGACATTGGAGGATTTCTATAAAGAGAAGCCGGAAGGTGAATTTTGTCCGGAGCTTACAGCGGCGCGCGAGCGTGTCTGGAATGTTTTGCGTCCTTACAGAATGAAACTGCTTCGCCTCGCACCGGCGAAATTTATTCATTTTGGAACTACCCGGGAGATTCTCGGATTGATGAACGGCGGTGTGGATGAGTACAAAGATCTTGGATGGAGCCGTATAGTCGGAAGCAGTATTAAGGGAGATACGGCCGGATATAACAGCGTACTCAGCAGCCGGTCAACGATCGGAGAAGGCTGTTATCTGGAAGTTTCCTATGTACATAGGAATTCTAAGATCGGCGATCATTGCGTATTGTCCTATATTGAAGTTTCTGACCGCGAAATTCCGGATAATGTCGTGCTGCATGGCCTGAAACAGCGAGATGGAAGCTTTGTCGTACGTATTTTTGGTATCGGCGATAATCCAAAAGAAAACAAACTGTTTGGCAGAGATCTGGATGAACTGGAGCAGAAGCTTGGCGTCCGTCTGTGGGAAAATTCCGCACATAGTTTATGGGAAGCCAATCTTTATGCGGAAGCAGATAATATTCAGGACGGGGTAGATGCCGCGCTTAATCTGTACAGAATAGTAAATGATGAATCTGCTGCTGATATCGAACAATGGAGAAATGCAGAGAAAAAATCGCTTTGTTCCGGATTTAATGCAGCGGATCCGGATGCGATCATCGCCTGGAACAGGCGTATGGAAGATCTGGTCGCAATGGATGAGATCACCAAGGCAATCCGACATAAGGTGCCTGCGCAGAAGCTGCAGAAACGGACAACTCTTACCAAAATTCAGAAGGAATGGCTGAAGAAGCGACTTGACAAATCGGATTTTGGCGAAAGAATGCGCCTTCATTATTATCTTGGCGTCGTACTCGAGGATGAAAACGAGATTCAGGAGTGTTTTCATATAATCCAGGCAGAGATGCTGGAAGCAACGGTAAAGAGTCTGAGTTATAATGAAAATGCCAGAATTGTTACGGACAGACATACCGTAAATCTGCCGCTTCGTGTAAACTGGGGTGGCGGCTGGAGTGATACTCCGCCATACTGTAATGAAAATGGCGGCACGGTATTAAATGTGGCAATACTTCTTAACGGGAAAAAACCGGTCGAGGTTACGCTGGAACGGATTGATGAGCTCAAAATAGTATTTGACAGCAGGGATATGGATGTACATGGTGAGTTCGATACGATTGAACCTCTTCAGGCAACCGGTGATCCGTTTGATCCTTTTGCGCTGCAAAAGGCGTGTTTGCTTGCCTGTGGAATTATTCCGCAAAAGGGATATAAGCTTGAGGATATACTGAGACGTCTCGGGGGCGGTTTTGTTATGCATTCCGAGGTTACGGATGTACCGAAGGGCTCCGGACTGGGAACATCCTCAATTCTTTCGGCAGCCTGTGTAAAGGCAGTTTTTGAATTTACCGGAATTGAATTTACCGAGGAAGATTTGTATGCGCATGTTCTTGCAATGGAACAGATCATGTCTACAGGAGGCGGTTGGCAGGATCAGGTTGGCGGAGCAACGCCTGGCCTGAAATATATGTCTTCCATGCCGGGATTAAAGCAGGAGATCAAGGTAACTCATGTGGAGCTTCCGGAAAGTGCAAGGAAAGAGCTTGATGAGAGATTTGTTCTGATTTATACAGGACAGAGAAGACTGGCAAGAAATCTTCTTCGTGATGTTGTCGGCAGATACGTTGGAAATGAACCGGACAGTTTATTTGCACTGGAAGAAATTCAGAAGACAGCTGCATTGATGCGTTTTGAGCTGGAACGTGGAAATGTAGATGGGTTTGCAAAGCTGTTGGACTATCACTGGGAGCTCAGCAAGAAGGTAGATGCCGGAAGCAGCAATACGCTGATCGAACAGATTTTCAGCAGCATTGAGGAAATGATCGACGGCCGGCTTGTGTGTGGAGCCGGCGGAGGTGGCTTCCTTCAGGTGATCCTGAAAAAGGGCATTACCAGAGAGGATGTAGAAAAGCGTCTGAATGAAGTTTTCATGGACAGCCTTGTTGGTGTGGCTGACTGTAAGCTGGTGTGGTAATGAATGAAGAGGCTGTGAGTTATAGGATGGGAGAATAACTATGAACGACAATGTATTTAATAGTCTCAATAATTTAATATATGTAAATCAAATAGGTAATCTTCCTACGCTGGCCTCTCAGATTGGTTCTATGCATTCAGTGTCAGACATGGCAAAGAAGTTAATGGAGATTGAGCGTAGCTCTGCGCTTAGTGCAATTGAGAAATCTCTGAGTCGTTATGATGATATTCTGAAGCCATTACATATGTCGGGTATGAGTGCGATTGAGCGTGCAATGAGTGATATCAGACCGTCTATGGAATATGCGCATGATATTATGCAGCAGGTGCAGGTGGCAACAGCGGTTCCTTCGATGATATCTGAGGTTACTGAGGTTTTGCGGAGTGCCAGAATCTCTTCAGTCTCAGAAGCGTATGAGAGATATGCTTCCGTGATGATGCCTTCGATGGAAAAATCACTTCGAGGAATCGACATGGAGCTTTTGGGAAATCTTGCGGACAGAGTTTTGTCAGAATCGGAGGACAAGGATCTGGATACGGCGGCAGAGGAGATTGCGTCGGAATATGCCCGTGCATATGAGCAGGATCGGGAGATGCCAAAGGAAAGTGTAGAAGCGAAGCCGGAGCCTCAGCCACAGAATCCGACAGCAGGTGAAACAACGGAGCCGGTGAGAAGAAAGATTGATATCAAAGAAGTACGGGCATGGCTGGATACGATTGTTGGCATTTTGACGCTGATCATTACTTTTGCTGCTTCTCAGCCAACCGTGGCAAATACTTTTAATCAGACGTTGCAGGTAAATAACTACTACGTTGTTACGATGGGCTATGATGCTTCTGAGCTGAATATGGAAAATTACCGAATCATAAATCAGGAGGTGGTTGTTCGGCTGAAACATGACTGTCATTCAGCAATTGTTGAGCGGCTGGAAGAAGGGACGATCATCAGGATTACAGGAAAGTACAGGAAGTGGCGTCAGGTCATCTGGCAGAACGAGGAAGAAGAGCTTTGCATGGGATGGATTCAGAATTATAAACTGGATAAATTCAAGTTTCCCAGGAAAGCTCAAACCGGCAAAAGTAGAAAACTATAAAAAAGTATCAATATTTATTGCAGGCAAGAGCCAGTAGTGCTATACTAGCGAACGGTCTGAGTTTTTTTGTCTGACACATAATTTGCAACAATTAACGAACAATCTACATCAGAGAGAAGACAGATAATGAGTATAATTGATTTTCATTCTCATATCCTGCCGGGGATTGACGATGGTGCCAGAAATCTGGACACTTCAATGGTAATGCTGGAGCAGATAAGGGAGCAGAAAGTAGATTACATGGTAGCGACTCCGCATTTTTATGCTTCGAAGGACAGGATAGATTCTTTTCTTAAGAAGCGGGCGAATGCGTGGAAGCAGCTGAGCGAGGCAATTGAAGAGCGACAATTTCACAATGCACCGCAGTTTTTTCTCGGCAGTGAGGTGGCTTTTTTTGAAGGCATCAGCCGGGCAGATCAGATCAACAGTCTTACGATAGGAGATACGAACCTTCTGTTGCTGGAGATGCCGTTTGTGCCGTGGACGACGCAGAATGTGAGGGAAGTCGAGAGGCTGATAAGTGACAGGAAACTTCATGTGATCATCGCGCATCTGGAGCGTTTTATCTGGATGCCGGGCAATAAGAAGATGATTCAGAGTCTTCTGGAGCTTCCGGTGACGGTTCAGATCAATGCGGAGAGCTTTCTGGAATGGAAACATCGGAGAGCACTGCTCAAGATGTTCCGTGATGGGACAGCGCATATTCTGGGAAGTGACTGCCATGGAGCACATCACAGGGTACCGGATCTTCTTGAGGGAAGAAAGATGATTGAGAAGAAAGCAGGGGCAGATGTTTTGCACCGGATTGACATGCAGGGTGAGAAACTTCTGTTTGGAGATAGATAATAAGCTGTTTTTGTGAACAGTACAGGAGGATAGGAAAATGTCAAAAAAGACGACGATTATTTGTAGCTGCATATTGTTTGTTCTGCTGGTAGCGCTGATGGCATGCGAGGTAATGAATCCGACTGGCGGACAGGCATTCCTGAGTAAGATCTTTTAGGCAGAGAGAAACGGGAGCGAGGATATATGTCGGGATACAGAAGACGACAGGACAAAAAAAGATTATATAAAGGTCTTGGGATTGCAGTCGGTGTTCTTGCACTGGGAATTGCGGTGATCGGTGTGGTGCTTGGAATGGCGGATCATTACCGGATAAACAGTGACAGCAGTACGGACAGCCGGGAAATGATTACATATAAGAACGAGACTTATGTAAAGAAGGGAAATCTTGAGACATACCTGATCGCGGGAATCGATGCGCCGGGTAAGGTAGAGAAGGTGACGGAGTACGATGGCACCGGTCAGTGTGATGTGCTGGCAGTGATCGTCAGGGACAGATCTACAGACCAGTGTAAGCTTCTTTCGATTGACCGTAATACGATCACAGCAGTAAAGAGTCTGGACAACGATGGAACATATCTGGACACGACGGATATTCAGATTTCGCTTGCACATGCGATGGGATTTGACCAGCAGGTGCGCGCGGAAAATACGGTTGATGCAGTGTCGCATCTGCTGGGAGACCAGACGATAGACGGATATGCGATGGTCAATATGGGCGCGATTCAGGTTGTAAATGATATGGTTGGCGGTGTTACCGTCACCATAGAGGATGACTTCTCAGATGTTGATCCGTCCATGAAAAAGGGTGAGACGGTTACGCTGATGGGCGAACAGGCTGAGAAATATGTCAGAAGCAGGAAAGAGATTTCTGATGGAAGTAATCAGAACCGTATGAGCCGTCAGAGTACGTATGAGGAGGCTTTTAAGCCGGCATTCCGCAATAAATGTGCCGAAAACAGTAAGTTTCCGCTGGAAGTTTATCATGCAATGGAAGACTACATGACGACAAATATCAGTGCGAAGAAGTTCTGCCGCCTTGCAATCCTTATGTCGGATGAAAATCAGGATGAAAAGGTTGCGATAAGCGGAACTTATGGCCTTGACGAGGATGGATGGCAGACCTTTACTCCGGATGCGGACAGCCTTCAGGAAGCGATTCTGGAGCTGTTTTATAAGAAACAGTAGTATGTGAAAGAAAATTTCAGGTGGAGACACCTGCAGAAAATATACAAAAAATATAAGGAGAATCAATATGAACCAGAAAGATATGAATGACGAGATGGAAATTGACCTGCTGGATCTGGCGTATATGCTGATGGATCACTGGCATCATCTGCTTCTCTGCCTGCTGGCAGGAGCAGTGATCTTTAATGCGTATGCATTCTTTGGAATTCAGCCTACATACCAGTCAACTTCCAAACTTTATGTGGTTTCTACTTCAGATGATTCAGTCGTAAACCTGAATGACCTGAATCTGGGAACTTCACTGACATCGGATTATGAAGAGCTGATGCTCAGCTATCCGGTACTGAACCGTGTAATTGAGAAACTGAATCTCGATATGGATTATGAGACACTTGGTAAAATGTACACACTGAACAATCCTGCCGATACACGTGTACTTCAGATCACAGCGACAACGACAGATCCGCAGTTATCTATGGATCTTGCTGAGACGATGGCTGTTGAGGCTGCATCTTATCTGCCGGATACCATGAGTACGAAGGCACCGAACATTGCACAGCATGCGAAACTGCCGGAGTATAAGGCAGCACCGAGCTATTCTAAATATACGATGATGGGTGCGCTTCTGGGACTGATCCTCTGTGCAGGTGTACTGGTTGTCAGATATCTGATGGATGATACGGTCCATACTGCAGAAGATATGGAAAAATATTTTGACCTTGTACCGCTGACAACGATTCCTGAAAGTGACCGGGTGATTGATTTTGAGGGAGAGGAACGTCATAGCAGTAAGAAAAGGAGAAAGAAAAAATGAATGAATTGAACTTAGTATTTCCGGATCTTCCTTATGCAGTAGAAGAGGCGATGAACCGTCTCAGGATCAATATTAAATTCTGTGGTAAGAATACAAGAAAAATCCTTCTTACGAGCTGCATGCCGAATGAGGGCAAAAGTACAGTTTCCACTTATCTCTGGAAGATGCTTGCGGAAGCGGGCTTCCCGACCGTTCTGGTTGATGTGGATCTGCGTAAATCCGTTCTGATGAAACGCCTTCAGGCTGATGCGGAAAAAGAGACAAAGGGACTGAATCATTATCTTTCCGGTCTTGCGGAATATGATGAGGTAGTTTATAAGACAAATATCGATAATGCATATATTGTGCCATGTACACAGCTTCTTGAAAATCCGTCTCCGCTTTTGGAGGATGTGAGATTCAGAGAACTTCTGGACAAGCTGGCTTCGGAATATCGTTTTGTGATCGTGGATACACCTCCGCTCGGAAGTGTATCTGACGGAGCGCTGATTGGCTCCATGTGTGACGGAGCGGTCCTTGTGATCAGAGCGGGAGAAACTCCGAAGGCAATGATCCGTCAGTCTCTGCATGAGATTGAGCAGTCCGGTTGTAAACTTCTCGGTACGGTTCTGAACCGTGCGGAAGGTGCCGGAAGAGGTTATGGAAAATATGGCAAATACGGCAAGTACGGAAATTATGGCTACGGCTATGGTTATGGGTACGAGTCGGATCAGAAGCACTCGAAAGAGTGACATGTTATTAATTTGTTATAAGCAGACCGGCGTGGCGGGGATGTTTATAAATAGATTTACAGGGATTTGTGTCTCGTAGTGCGGGGCATAAAGGAAAGTATGAAGAGGTGAGTTAAAATGAAAATGTTCAAAAAATTTGCTGTTGTAATGCTCGCTGTTGCAGTATTATTTACTATGACAGTTCCGACAATGGCAGCAGCATCTAATTCACCGGCAAAGAAAACTTTTACAAGTGCAACTCTTAAAACAAAGAAGAAGACCACAACTTACACTGGTAAAACTCAGAAACCGGCGATTAAGACTGTAAAAGTTGGTAAAAAAACTCTGAAGGCTGGTAAAGACTTCAAAGTTGTTTACCCGAAAAACATGAAATCTGCCGGAAAGAAAGTTATCACAATCAAAGGAATCGGCAAATACGCTGGATACACAAAAACTATTACTTACACAATCAAACCAGCTAAACAGAAAGTAACCGTTTCCGCAAACAAACTTACAGTTAAGAGAGGAAAAACTGCTAGAATTAAAGTTACCAAGAAAACTGGTAAAGTTACTTACAAGTCCAGCAATTCCAAAGCTGTAAAAGTTTCCAAGAACGGTAAGATCAAAATCGCTAAAAAAGCGAAAAAAGGCACTTACACAATTACTGTAACTGTTAAGAAGGCAAACTACAAGACAGTTACAAAGAAAATCAAAGTAAGAGTTAAATAATTTGATTTTGTAAAGAAACTTCCTGGCCACGGGGAAGTTTTTTTTTTGCGAAAAACGAAAAAGAGATATGCTTTACGGAAAAAAGGTTTCATGGTATCATTATTTTATTGATATCGTGAACCTTTTTTAATTGTGAGGTGTGGAAATGGGCAGATTTGTAAATCCGGGAAATGAAGCGTTTCGGGTTGCTTTAAATTCAGAAATATACATCGATAAAACAGGATTGATCGAATATACAAATAAAGTGATGAATACCACACAGGCATTTATCTGTAACAGTCGTCCAAGGCGATTTGGAAAGTCGATTACAGCGGATATGCTTACGGCATATTACAGCTGTTCATGTGATTCAGAAGAATTGTTCGAGGGGCTGGAAATCAGCCGAAAAAGCGACTTTAAGAAACATTTGAATAAATACGATGTGATTCATCTGGATGTACAATGGTGTATGATGGACGCCGGTTCACCGGAAAATACAGTTGCCTATATGAATGAACATCTGATTTCGGAATTGCAGGAAATTTATCCGGATATTGTGCCGGATAATGATGAGAAAGTATATGGAGCATTATCCAGAATTAATGCAGCAACGGGAAAGAAATTTGTAGTAATTATTGATGAGTGGGATGTCCTGATCAGAGATGAAGCACTGAACCAGAAGGTACAGGATGAGTATATAGGATTTCTCAGAGGCCTGTTTAAGGGAAGTGAGCCGACAAAATATATTCAGCTTGCTTATCTGACAGGTATTCTTCCGATTAAAAAAATAAGAACACAGTCAGCACTTAACAATTTTTCTGAATTTACAATGTTGGACGCTTCTGTGCTGGCTCCGTATATAGGTTTTACAGAAGAGGAAGTAAAAGGACTTTGTGCAAAATATAATCAGGATTATACTAAAGTAAAGCAGTGGTATGACGGCTATATACTGGAGGAATATCAGGTATATAATCCGAAAGCAGTTGTGAGTTTGATGACTCGGGGAAAGTACAAAAACTACTGGTCGGATACCGGTACTTATGAAGTGGTTGTGCCTCTTATAAATATGGATTTTGATGGGTTGAAAACTGCCATAATCGAGATGCTTTCCGGGACAGCAGTTGAAGTGGATGTAAGTTCATTTCAGAATGACACAATCAGTTTTGCAAACAGAGATGATGTATTGACATATCTGATCCATCTGGGGTATTTGGGATATGATGAAAATAATCAGACTGCATTTATTCCGAATGAAGAAATCCGTCAGGAGCTTACGAAGGCGGTAAAACGTAAGAAGTGGAATGAGTGGATGAATTTTCAGCAGGAATCAGATGCATTGCTGGAAGCTACATTGAATCTGGAATCAGATCAGGTTGCAAAGCAAATAGAGAGAATTCATACAGAATATGTGTCTATGATTCAATATAATGATGAAAATTCTCTGAGCAGTGTGCTCACAATCGGTTATTTAAGTGCGATGAAGTATTACTTTAAGCCAGTCAGGGAATTGCCGTCAGGAAGAGGCTTTGCAGATTTTGTATTTATACCAAAGCCGGAATATATCAGCAATTATCCTGCATTAGTGGTGGAACTCAAATGGAATAAAGGCGCACAGACTGCAATACAGCAGATAAAAGAGAAAAAATATCCGGATACAGTAAGACAGTACACTGGCAAAATTTTACTTGTGGGAATCAGCTATGATAAAAAGACAAAGGTGCACATCTGTATAATAGAAAAGGCGGAGAATTGACCTGAAAACACTCAGAGCATTCGAAAGACCGAATTATTATATCGTGAAACCGAAAGGATGAAAATGCGAAATGTGTGATAGAATAAATTATGGCGCTGAGAAAAATATAAGTAAAAAGATAAGTGATAATATAAAAAATTGATGAAAATGCAGGGTGGAACAGCTTATGATTTCAATTAAGGAGAGAAAGGAAGTCTGCTATGGTGGGGAACCGGATATATTTCTGGGCAATTGGACCAAGAGATCACCAATAGACGAAGAAAATCAGGAATTTGACATAACGAGACGGGATCTTGAGGAATCACAAGGTGTTCCATATATAAGTATTCCAAGCTATGATGTTGAATTTTAGGAAAGCGCTCGTTTAGGGCGCTTTTTATTTTAGCAGGAGGAAGAGGGCATATGAGAATATTTATTGCAAGTTCCGGAGAACGATTAAATATGGCAATTGAGGTTGGAAGCTGGCTGGAAGGCATGAATGTAGAACCAGTATTGTGGAATGAACCGGAGGTTTTTCCTTTGGGTGCTTATACATGGGATGCGCTTATTGATTTAAGCGAGAACGTAGATGCGGCTATATTCATATTTGGAGAAGATGACCAAATTTGGTTCAGAGGTGAAAGCACCATGACAGTGCGGGATAATGTATTGCTGGAATATGGCCTGTTTTCAGGAAAACTTTCAAAAGCTAATACGATTTTTCTGTGCGACGGTAGACCAAAACTTGCGAGTGATCTTGAGGGAATCACATGGGGAGATATAAGAAAGAAAAACAGTGTAAGAATTAAACTGGAAAATTGGATAAATTCTATACGGGCAAGCAACCAGAAAAAAATCAAAGGATTTAAGATTACAGACTTAAATGATGCGTTTCAGATTGCTCTGAAAAACCAAAAGACTGAAAAGTTAAGAATCTTTGCAATTTCAACATTTAAATCTGTGCAAATGCTTCGTTTAATAAACGATATTTCTATTAACCATGCAGAAATTATGCTTCGAGAATATGATAATAAGAATGATGAATATTATGATCAATCGATGGAAGGTGCGATTGATAATGCAATTTTGAATTGGAAACATATGCTTGAAAATGACCATAAAATTAAAGAGCTTGATATTTTTCGTTTCAATTATCATCCGGATGAAGGGTATTATATTTTTGACGATAAATACCTGATATTAGGAAATTTAAAATACGAAATGGATAAGAAAGAGTATACCTTCAGCAAAAATGTAATGCTTATTGATAACCAGACAGAGACTGGACGAACATGGATAAAAGAATACATTACGCGATTTGAAGATACCAAAAAGAACTATGAGACATCAGTTATGCAATATTGTGACATTGAATCTTAATACCACATGCAATTTACATTGTAAATGGTGTTACAATCAGGAAAAACAACACAGGTTATTGAAGTTTGAGTTGTTTGTAAAGTTTTACGAAGATATCATTAAAAATAATATTACGTCGATTGCTCTGATTGGCGGAGAACCGACAATACATCCACAGTTTGTGGAGATACTAAGAAAATTAAAAGAGCAGGAAGTACATTTATTTACCAATGCAATCAGATTTTCGGAAAAAGATTTCTGCAAAGATGTGTGCGAGCAAAAAAATTTAAGAGATATCACAATATCTATAAAAGGATTTAACGAAAAATCATTTAAGAAATTTTCGGATGAAATATCATTTGCTGAATTTTGCAGTGCAATTGAAAATTTGAACGAAGAAGGGGCGTTTATCAGAGTTAATTATAATTGTACAGAAAACTTAAGTCAGTCTATGATATCCGATTTTGTACATTTTTTGAGATATTACGGGTTGCATGAGATTGTTTTACATGATATCAGACCGTATGCTACAGAATCGGGTGAAGTTATAAAGGGTAATTCATCGGAGGCCTTACAATATATAGCACAGGAATTGGAAAAGGCAGGAATTGTTTCTTACATACGTTTAAATCAGCCGTTTTGTCGTTATGATTCGAATTTTTTGGAGCAATTTTTGAATTCAAAAAGAGTAATGTCTACATGTGCTGTGAAGAAACAACAAGGAATTTTTGTAGATTCTGATTTAAATATTATTTTGTGTAATGAATTGCGGCATATAGTAATGGGAAGCTACCAGAAAGACTTTTGGGATTACAAAAATATGATTGAGGTTTATAGAAAGCAGGACATTATCAGTCTATATAATAAGTTGGCAGGATGTCCTATGCAGAAATGCATAAAATGTGATATGTGGGAAAAGTGTGGCGGTAGCTGCATATTGCATTGGTTATGAGAATGATTTGCAAAAGGAGAAAACAAAAGTGAAACGAGAATTAAAAGGAAAAATAGAAAAATTAGTTGTTTACAAAACGAAAAGAGAATATCAGGGAACTTTTATAGACAGTGATTTCATAGCAGGGGACTGTGGATCAGGCGCTCCTTCCAGAGGAAAAGAGAAGCGAGAAGTATCTAAACCACTGTATTGTGGCGACTGTGGACCTACCAGCCATTAAAAATATAAAGATATAATTCAAATGATGAGAGGAAGGAATTAAGAAATGAGGTGAATATTCCTGTGTGGTGTTACTGCATAAGAATATTCACCTTGTTTCAGTTAGAAAGTGTCAAGAAATCACTGGTTTTTAGAAGGCTGTTCCTGTATAATTAAAATACAGATGCTAAAGGCACCATTTTAGGTAGCGTATATAAAGGTGTAGTATAATTTTTTCAAGATAATTTGAAATAGTTTGAAGGATATGAAGTACAGAGGATAAAGAGTATGAAAAATACTATAAAAGAATTTCTGGATTTAAGTACTGATGAGAAAAATACATTATGGGAAAATTGCATTTTTGTATTTGATACGAATGTTTTATTGAATTTGTATCGATATACGAAGAAAACACGAGAAATATTGCTGGAAGCATTAGAAAAGTTAAATTCACGAATATGGATGCCGGAACATGTTGCGTATGAATTTATGAAAAACCGACCAGAGGTGGTATTTGAAGTAATAGATGGCTATGATAAGTTTGGTAAAAAGATTGAAGAATTTTTGAGTACCTGCAGGGAGGAATTACGGCTTGAGAATAATACTTTAGAAATTGATAAATTGAAGAAGTTGTTGAATGAGTGGCTGGATGAAGTCAGGGGAACCAATCTTGAAGTTCAGTCGCTGTCAGAAGATTTTATTCTTCGTAAATTACTGAAATTATTTGATGGAAAAGTTGGCGAGCCTTTTGAAGAAACCGAGATGAAACAAATTTCACAGGAGGGAAAAGAACGTTATGAGAAGGAAATTCCACCAGGATATAAAGATGCAAAGAAAAAGACAGGTAAAGTAGAAAATAATATATATGGCGATTTTATTGTCTGGAAACAGATTTTAAGATATGCAAAAGAAAATAAGCGAGATGTTATTTTTGTTACGAGTGATCAGAAAGAGGATTGGTGGCTAAAGGTTTCCGGACGAACGGTAGGTCCCAGAATAGAATTACGCAAAGAGTTTTGCGATGAGACAGATGGACAGAAATTTCATATGTATACAACGGCTGGTTTTTTAGAATATTATACGAAGAAAAGTCAGACTACAATAGATAAAAATGTAATAAATGAAGTGGATAGCGTCGACGCAGAAAAATTCTATGAAGGGATATTGGATGCATATGAAAATTATACGGGAAGATACTCTGAAACATTAGATACAGACGTGCAATTATATCGACAACGTAATCGACTGAAACGTAACGAAGCGGAGTTAAGAGAACGTCTAACGAAGCAGTTGGAGAATAATGAGGAGAGTTTGTCAGAAGAATTGCATGAGGGGTGTATGATGCTACGACACATAGAGAATGAACTGAATGAAGTGAATCGACTTATTTATGAAAGAGAAAACAAACGACGAATTGAACGTGAAAGAAGTATGAAACAGAGATATTATAGTTATGCGAAAAAACTGAGGGAAAATCGTGCAGAGGAGTAGTACGGGGATGGTAAAATGGTATTTTTGGACTGTGAGGTGACAGAATGGAATTATATCATGCAAGTAAAGAAATTGTTCGATATCCGGAAATAAGAAAGGCAAAATATACAAAGGATTTTTCATGGGGATTTTATTGCACCAATAATATGCAGCAAGCTGTACGATGGGCAAACAGAGGTGCAGGTGAACCTATAATCAACTATTATGAATATAAGCCGGCTGCTAATTTGAATATTTTAAAATTTTCAGAGATATCAGATGAGTGGCTTGATTTCATTGCTTTATGTAGAAGTGGGAAGACACATATTTATGATATTGTAGAAGGTCCAATGGCAGATGATACAGTATGGAATTATGTAAATGATTTTCTTTCAGGGCGAATTACTCGAAAGCAATTCTGGGCATTAGCGGAATTTAAATATCCGACACATCAGATCAGTTTTCATACATTGTCGGCACTTGACAGTTTGACTTTTTTGAAAAGTGAGGTCGTTTATGACAGATAAAGAGAGAAATGATTATTTTTATGTATGTGCATTGATAGAATATATTGCGAGAGAAACCAGAAATCACAGAAGTGCTATAGTCAATGCGCTTGGCGAAAATGGAGTGAAAAAACTTTTGCATGATGCAGAAGTGGATCATTGCCTTAGTTTCGAACAGGTTAGTGATGAGGTGATTGAACAATATAAGATAAAAAATGGAAATTTTGATACAATCACAGACTGCAAATATTCTGTTCCGAGTTACCTTGATATAGGAAAATTATACAGCATTTTGATTGAGGATTGTGCAATGCCGGGAAATGAAATACAGGAATTAATGAAGATATTTTCTTCGTTCATAAGTGATGAAATATCGGATTTTAGCACAGATTTGTATTATCAGAATCCAGATTATATTGAATGGTCTTACAGAGAGGGGAAACTGCTGGATTGAGTTCTAGATGGACAATTACAGGTAGATTTGCTTTACGGAAAAATGGTTTCATGGTATCATTATTTTATCAGTATTGATATCGTGAAACCTTTTTGGGATTGTGAGGTATGTGATGGGAAGATTTGTAAATCTGGGAAATGAAGCGTTCAGGTTGCTTTGAATTCAGAAATATACATTGATAAAACAGGGCTGATTGAATATACAAATAAGGTGATGAATACCACACAGGCGTTTATCTGTAACAGTCGTCCAAGGCGATTTGGAAAGTCAATTACAGTGGATATTTGTAGTAATTATTGATGAGTGGATGAGCTTTCAGCAGGAATCAGAGGTGTGCTCACAATCGGTTATTTAAGTGCGATGAAGTATTATTTTAAACCAGCCAGGGAGTTGCCGTCAGGAAGAGGCTTTGCAGATTTTGTATTTATACCAAAGCCTGAATATATCGGTGATTATCCTGCATTAGTGGTAGAATTAAAATGGAATAAAGATGCCCGGACTGCAATACAGCAGATAAAAGAGAAAAAATATCCGGAGACAGTGAGACAGTACACCAGCAAGATTTTACTTGTGGAAATCAACTATGATAGAACAACAAAAGAGCATAGCTGCATAATAGAAAAGGTGGATGGTGAATAAGTAAGATAGAGAAAAGAAAACAAATTTAATAAAGAATGAGCCAGAATGGAAATTCCAGATTATATGATGGTGTGAAATGAAATACACCTATATAGTCTGGGATTTTTATTTTTAATAAATACACGAAAAATGACGAATTATGTCGAAAAACAGAAAACATGTTTCGATATAACGAATAATTGGGCTGAGGATGGATGTGTTAAAATATAAAAAAGCTACCAGAGAATAAAAACTAGGAGGTGTCGTAATGGGACAACATGGTATGATGGCAAATAAGTACAATGGGATTTTGTCAGATAGAAGCATTGAGAGAGCGCTTGATGAGGGGGATATATTTATTGCACCATTTGACCGAAAGCAGCTTCAGTCTGCAGGTTATAATTTAACACCTACATGTTTTGTATATTCGACAAAGCGTAAATGCTTATTAAATGTGATTGAAAATGATGATGAAACATATGTTATGATTGATAGAAATGACACAGTGTTAATAAAAACACGAGAATCAATTGCGATTTCATCAACTCTTGCAGGTAATTTCTTTTCTAAGGTAAAAATTGTATCAGAAGGTTTTGGGCATGTTGCGACGACATTAGATCCAGGCTGGGAAGGAAAACTGCTTATTTCTATCAATAATCCTACTAACAAAAAAATAAAGTTTTCAATAAAGAAAAAAGTATATGGTTCTATAATATATAATTCATTTGTTACGGTAGAATTTATTGGACTTGATTCAGAAACGGAAAAGAAATCAGATAATCCACCTGGAAGGCTGGATATTCTGGAAAATACATTGGACAAAAATCTTTCTCTTCTGAAAAGAAAAAAGAGAGATTCTCTGAAAGAGTTGATTGATGAACTAAATAAATGTGAAAATATCAGTATAAATCAAATATTACTTGATATGCTAAATGAAAATGAGAGAGAAGAATTAGCTAATATTAGACAGATTCAGGATAATATTGAATATGAAAATGAATTTAAAGAATTTATGAGAATAAAAGAAAGAAAATATTATCGTGATATCCAAAATCAGTTTTCAATAAATGCACAAAATAGTATTGATTTGGTTGATAAATATGTTTCACAAAAATTGCAATATGGTTCTTTGAAATTGAAACTGGCTACATATATCTATAAAAATATGAAAAATATCTTAGGAGTTGTTTGCATTGTTGCATTAATGGTAGTGCTTTTTATATTAAACACAAATAAGGGAGATACAAAGGAAACAGCACAAGCTGTGAAAAATGTGGCGGAAAATACTAATCTTTTTTATGCAGTTACGACAATGATATCAATGGTATTGGCATATATAGGGCTTCCATTAATTAGGGATTTGTTTAACAAGAAGTTATGACAGTTTTTATAAATATATTTAAAACAGGGGATTAGATATGAATGAATTAGCAGATGTAATTCAACAAAAAACAATAAAGAAAGTATTTGACCAGCGTTCTGATTTTATTGTTATAGGATTGATAGGTGCAATAGGTACGGACATTTCATCAGCAGTAAATATTTTTACAAAAAATTTTGAGGATATTAATTTGCCAGAGAAATTAGTGGCAGATAATATGGTTGATAAATTAGAATATGATAATATATACAATTTTGCAAAACAAAATTGGAAAAAATTTGATGTAATTCGAGCCAGAGATATTATCATTACCTATATTTTGGAAAATACTTTTACATTGGAAAGATTTTCAAAAGATATAGGTAATGATTTAAAGAAAAACGTGGATTTTAAAAAGGGATGTCTCGCTGAGCTGCGGGCATTATCGCAAAATGTAAGTGAGGAACATATAGATTCTGAAGATATAAAGCAAGAGCTGAATAGCACCATAGATGATATTTATAAAAAAGATTTATTTTCGGTTTTGCTTGAAAGAAATGATGAATTAAACAGTTACATAAATATATTACGTACAAAGAAAGGAAATGAGTATAATACGAGAACAACACTTTCCTTGTATGTTTATACGAAATATATTTTGCCTGTTATAGGTAGAAATGTAAAGAGAATACTATTACATAAAATATATGTTTCTATATTTCAACGTTATGGAAACGAAATCAGATTTTTTGGCACTCTTGATATGCGTAAATGGAATGAACGTTTAGAAAATATAGAAAGTGTGAGGAATTTTGACTATTTTTATAGTATATCTAAGAGAATAAATACATTTATAAAAATACGGAGAGCCCCTTCCAGCAATAAGAAGTCAATTCCTGTTCAAATTGTAATAGATTCATTAAAAAATCAATATGAATTTAGTTTTCTGAAGGATCGGTATACAGCATATTATACTATTGCATTATTAAAAAATGAAAATGATTCTCAAAAAATAAGTGAAACATTTGCTGAAAGTAATTATATATCCTTATATGAAAATCCACATTTTATAAAGAAATATTTTAGACATTTTGTGAGTTTGTTGATTGAATATACCCAGAGAGAAACAACAACAATAGCGCAACCTACATATGATTATATTCAGGCATTGCAGACATCAAATTCATTTATTATGTATCTTAAAGATAAATTAAGGTTGCAGGATTGGGAAGAAAAAGAGATTAATGTATTCCCGGAAGTCAAAATGATACCGTATAGCTATGATTTTGCAAGGATTGGAATTTTACAGGATGAATATAAATTTTGCTTTGAAATTTTGAAAGATCCGATAAGGACATTTTGCTTATTGTCTGAGGTATTCATATTTTATTTGCAGGACATTCAAAATTCTACACAAAATGCAGACATTTTTTTTGATATTTCCAATGAACGGTATGGAAAGAAACTGAAATATCAAATAGTCAAATATGTATCATTAATAATGCATCCGGGGTTGGTTCCACCGACGAAAATAGAAAGATGCATGCAGATTGCGTTTAGTGCGAAAGTAAATTCAGGCTGTATTTCTAGGCAGGTAGGTGCCGTTGTTACAGATAAGGATTATAATATTTTATCTATTGGTTGGAATGATGTTCCCACTGGCAGAATTCCATGTATATATAGAAATCTGATTTGTTTGAAAAATTCTCCTGATGAGGAAGTGTATAGTGATTTTGAACGGGAGGATTCACAGCTTTTTCGAAGATATATAGAGGCATATGATCTTACAGATGATAAGAAGAAATTGGCAGTAAGTAATGGGGTTCCACTTGCATATTGTTTTAAATCTGAATATTGTAAGATTACACATGAGAGAGCACAGGAAAATAGCAGGGCAATGCATGCAGAAGAACGGGCATTTCACTCTTGTGTAAATAAAAGTGCGGCAAGAAAAGGATGTTTGTTTACAACTTCCAGTTCTTGTGAGCGGTGTACAATTATAGCAAATGAATATCAAATAAAAAATATATATTACATAGAAGATTATGCTGGTTTATCACATACTCATGTAAATGCATCTGGGAAACAGGAAGATAGAGCTGTTTTTAGATTATTTAAGGGGGCAATTGGAGTAGCGTATATGAAATTGTATACACCTGTATTGCCATTAAAGGATGAATTGCAACTGCGAGGAATTGAAAGTTTGCATAATGATACTGTTTAAACGCAGAAGTATTTGTATTATATGAGGAAGCTAGAGATGAATAAAAGTAGTATTTTAATGACTATAGTTACAACATTAATAGGAATTGTAGGAAGTGCAGTTGTCACCAAGAAATTTTCTAAAGATAAAAATCCGGTTTGGAATTTTAAGTTGAGTGTATTGTTTAGTAAGGGAATTTCAAAAATTGATAATCTTAAAATTACATATACGGGTCATGAGATAGATAATTTGTGCAGTGTAAATTTAACTTTTTGGAATAATGGAAAGGAAACAATAACTGCAAATGATGTGGTAGAGCCCATATGCCTATGTGTACCGCAGGAATATAATCTTTTTAATGCAAAAGTTGTAAAAGCAACAAATGAGTCAAATGAATTTCAAGTAGCTGTATCAGAAGATAGAAGAAAAGCTGAAATAACATTTAGGTATATGGATTATAAACAGGGAGCGACAATTCAATTCCTTAGTGATTGTGATAGAGTAGAGAATTATAATTTACAAGGTGCAATAATGGGATGCAGGAATATTAAAAAGCAAATTGTAGACACAAAGAAATGGGAGTCTCTTCTGAGTGCTGTGGTTGCTGAAGGTGTGACAGTAGGTTCTTTGTTATTGTCAACAATGCCTGGTGAGGAATTGATGGGAAGGTATTTTCCATTAACGATGTTTATATTGTTATTGGGATTTGTAATATGTACGAGAATAGTAATAAAACAAGTACAAGAATTTAGATATAGAATTCCTAAAAGGCTGAGGTTATAACAAAATTTAATCCTTAATCCATATGAATTGATGGAAACAGATATGAGAAAATATAGGGGGAATTATTTTATAAAAAATTTTCCTTCTTCAGAGTGATTTTTCTCCATTTTTTACGTATTTATTATAGATAGGTTTTTAGCCTGTCAAATAAATACGACGGGGAGAAGGGTTACAAATGAAGAAAAGAAAATCAGACAGTACAATTAACGACACAATGAAAACGAAACGATACAATCCAGACCTGAGGTGCGGGGAACTGATTCGGAATATCCGGGAGTATTGTGAGAAAAATTCAGTTTCCTATTATGCGCTGGCGAAAGAAGCTGATATTTCTACATCTACGCTGCATGCATTAATGGCAGGAAAAACTAAACCATATATGTATACAGTTTATAAAATTTGCAATGCATTGGACATTTCGATATTGGATTTGGTGGTGGAGGCCGAGGAAAGCGCAGAGAAGACGGGATTGACTCACAGAGAAAGAATGTTGATTGCGCAATACCGGAAATATTCGGAATCAAAGAAAGAGATGCTGGAAGTTTATATGGATATGCTGACACAATTCAAAGAAAATAAATTTAGCATCGAGAAACATGACACATATTCAAATCGATGTTGATAATCACACAAAAGTTACCAGAGGAAAGTCATCCGGCTTTCCTCTTTCTTGTCTCCATCCACATTTCAATATATTCCATCTGTTCCTGATCGGAGACTTCCTGCGAGCCGGGATCATCGCCGGCGGCGAGGCAGCAAAACAGTACAAATCCCTGCAGGCAGAAAAATACAATGAGTACGACTATGATCAAAAAAGACACCCCCTTTAGAGTGAACCGGAATATAGTATTATAAATCCTCTTTTTGGAGTATATGCATGAATCAGCCATTTTATACTGGAAAAGGCATCGGAGTGGCAATTCTTGACACAGGAATTTATCCGCATATAGATTTTGACAGCAGAATCTGTGCTTTTGTGGATTTTATTTTAAATAAAAAAATGGCATATGATGACAATGGACATGGAACTTGCGTTGCCGGGATCCTTGCCGGAAGTGGTGCGGCATCTATGGGAAAATATAAGGGTGCGGCACCGGGCTGTCATCTTGTGGCGCTGAAAGTGCTGGATCGCTTTGGCAATGGAAACAAAGAAGATGTGCTGAAGGCATTTGAATGGATCTTACGTAACCGGCGGCAGTATAATATCCGGATCGTAAACATTTCTGTGGGGACGACATATCGGACACGAAGCGAGCAGGATGTGCTTGTAAAAGGCGTGGAAAAGCTGTGGGACGAAGGTCTTGTGGTGGTGGCGGCGGCTGGTAATCAGGGGCCGGATCCGGGAAGCGTCACTGCTCCGGGGTGCAGCAAAAAGATTATCACAGTCGGTTCCAGCGACATGCTTTCCGGGAAGCGGGCAGTTTCAGGACGTGGGCCGACGTTTGAGTGTGTGTGTAAACCGGATCTGGTGGCGCCGGGGAAAAACATCATGGCATGTTCGCCCGGAGCGGGTAATCTGTACAGCATGAAAAGCGGCACGTCAATGTCTACTCCGCTGGTTTCCGGGGCAATTGCGCTTGCATTGGAAAAAGATCCGCTGCTTACAAATCTTGAAGTCAAAATGATGTTACGGGAGAGTACGGAGGACATGGGACTGCCAAGAAATCAGCAGGGATGGGGAAAATTTAACTGCCAAAAATTTCTGGCGCTATAAAAGTTCGCTATAAAATTTTACTATAGTAAAGACTGAAAGTATTGACTGAAATCCTTTTTTCAGATAAAATAGTAGGAAATTGGGAATTGTGAAAAGAAAAACAATTACAAAATCAGATATCAAGCAAGGGAGAAGTATTATGAAAAAAATTCAAATGACGACACCGCTGGTAGAAATGGACGGAGACGAGATGACAAGAATCCTCTGGAAGATGATCAAGGATGAGCTCCTTCTTCCGTTTATTGATCTGAATACAGAGTACTACGATCTTGGACTGAATTATCGTAATGAGACAGACGATCAGGTAACGATCGATGCAGCAGAAGCTACGAAGAAATATGGCGTTGCAGTAAAATGTGCGACAATTACACCGAATCATGCACGTATGGATGAATACGATCTGAAGAAGATGTACAAGAGTCCGAACGGTACGATCCGTGCGATTCTTGACGGAACTGTTTTCCGTGCACCAATCGTTGTGAAGGGAATCGAGCCATGCGTACGCAACTGGAAAAAGCCGATCACGCTTGCACGTCATGCATACGGAGACATTTATAAAAATACCGAGATGTACATTGACAAACCTGGTAAAGTAGAGCTTGTTTATACATCAGAAGACGGTGAGGAGAAACGTTCCCTTGTACAGGAATTTAAAGCACCGGGAGTTGCGATGGGTATGCACAATATGACTGCATCCATCGAAAGCTTTGCAAGAAGCTGCTTCAATTATGCGCTTGATACAAAGCAGGACGTATGGTTTGGCGCGAAAGATACCATTTCCAAAACATACGATGCTAAATTTAAGGAAGTATTCCAGACAATTTTTGATACAGAATTTAAAGATAAATTCGAAGAAGCAGGTCTGACATATTTCTACAGCCTGATCGATGATATCGTTGCACGTGTCATGAAAGCAGAAGGCGGATTTATCTGGGCATGTAAGAACTATGACGGAGACGTTATGAGCGATATGGTTTCTTCCGCATTTGGTTCACTTGCGATGATGACTTCCGTACTGGTTTCTCCGCAGGGCTATTACGAATATGAGGCTGCACACGGAACTGTTCAGAGACATTATTATCGTCATCTGGAAGGCAAAGAGACCTCTACGAACTCCGTAGCAACCATCTTTGCATGGACAGGGGCACTTCGTAAACGTGGCGAACTGGATGGCAGTCAGGAGCTTTCTGATTTTGCGGACAAACTGGAGAAAGCAACTCTTTCTACAATTGAAAGCGGCAAGATGACCAAAGACCTTGCACTGATCACCAGCATCGAAAATCCGACGGTACTGAACAGCCGTGATTTTATTCTTGCAATCAGAGAAGAACTGGAAAAAATGTTATAACTAAGACAAGAAGAGCCATTGTATCGGATGATGATACAATGGCTCATATCTTTTGAAAGTGGGAGACTTATGCAAGGGTCTCCCATTTTTCGTATAATTCCTCAAGTTCCTGCTGGATTTTGTCTTTTTCACGGCTAAGCTCGGCACAGCGTCCGACATTTGTACACACGTCCGGCAGAACAAGGGTGTCGTCGATTTCTTTGTCGCGTGTCTCGAGTTCTTCGATACGTTTTTCGACTTTTTTCAGTTCATTTTCCTGTTTACGTTTGCGTGCCTGTTCTTCCTTTTGCTGCTGCCAGGTGAGCTTGCCCTCGGAAGGAGTTTCTTCTTTGGCTTCAGTGACGGTTTCAGCAGTGGACGGGGCATATTTCTCAGTCAGTTCTTCTTTTTTCTCCAGATAATAGTCATAGTCACCGATGTAATTCACAACAGACTGATTGGTCAGATCCAGAATACGTGTTGCGGTCTGGTTGATGAAATATCGGTCATGTGATACGTAAAGAACCGTACCGGTATAGCTGTTCAGCGCTTCTTCGAGGATTTCTTTCGAAGCAATATCAAGATGGTTGGTCGGCTCATCGAGGATCAGGAAGTTTGCCTCGGAGAGCATCAGCTTCGCGAGGGATACACGTCCGCGCTCACCGCCGGAAAGTGCGGAGATTTCTTTAAAAACATCATCTCCGGTAAACAAAAATGCCGCGAGCATATTGCGGATCTCTGTTTCTGTGAGAGTCGGGTACGTATCGGAAATTTCCTGAAAAATAGTTTTCTCAGCATGCAGGACATGATGCTCCTGATCATAATATCCGATCTGTACTTTCGCTCCGAGGGAGAAGCTTCCGGCATCAGCATCGAGAAGTCCGTTGAGGATCTTGAGCATTGTGGTCTTGCCGGTACCGTTGTTGCCGATCAGGGCGACACGTTCGCCACGTTTGACCTGGAAGGAAATATTGGAAAAAAGTTTCTGCTGCGGAAAGCTTTTTGCAAGTTCTTCGACAGTCAGAACGTCATTTCCGCTGACTACACGTGGTTCGAGAGAGAGTCGCATCTGACTCCGGACTTCGAGCGGCTTTTCAATCCGCTGGATTTTGTTCAACATTTTTTCACGGCTCTCGGCGCGCTTGATGGATTTTTCCCTGTTGAAGGATTTAAGTTTGACGATGACAGCTTCCTGATGCTTGATGTCGCGCTGCTGATTCAGGTAGGCTTTGTACTGTGCATCACGGAGCTGCGCCTTCTTTTCTGCGTAGGCGGAATAGTTTCCACTGTACATACGGACGTGACCGGCTTCGATTTCAACGACCTTGGTTACAACTTTATCGAGAAAATAACGGTCATGGGAAACGATGAATACAGCGCCCGGATAATTCAGAAGATAAGTTTCCAGCCAGGCGATGCTTTCCATATCGAGGTGGTTGGTCGGCTCATCGAGAAGCAGGATATCCGGTTTGGAAATCAGCAGTTTACCGAGTGCGACACGTGTTTTCTGACCACCGGAAAGAGTGGCAACTTGTTTGTTGAAATCTTCTTCAGCGAAACCAAGACCATTCAGGACGCCCATCAGCTCACTCTTGTATGCATAACCGTTTTCAAGCTCAAATTCGTGTGTCAGACGCGTGTAGCTGTTCATCAGACGATCCAGTTCTTCGCCGGAAGCGTGTTTCATCTCAAGCTCCATGGAACGCATGCGCTCTTCCATGTCGATGATGTATTGTTTGGTGCTGAGCAGCTCTTCGTAAACGGTGCGGTGTCCCTGTACATCCTGATACTGTGCGAGATAACCGATCTGCCTGTCCTTCATCAGGACGACCTGACCGGAATCAGCATGCAGTTCGTTCATGATGATGCGGAGAAGAGTGGTTTTGCCTGCGCCATTGTTACCGATCAGAGCGGCTTTTTCGCGTTCTTCTATATGAAATGAGGCATCTTCCAGAATCACTTTTTCACCAAAGGATTTCGAGATGCCCTGACATGATAAGATCATAATCTTTCCTCCATTGTAAATATACCGTAATGATTATAAAAGTAAAAACTTTTTTTGTAAAGAAAAACAGCAAAAATTGTATGGATTTCACAACAAAGATTGACAATAAAATGTCATTTCGTTATAATTAACGGGAAAGTGTAAGGAGGGACAACGGTGGAAGCAAAACAGATTTCAAAAGCTGTGATCAAGAGACTGCCACGTTACTATAGATACCTGGGTGAACTTCTGGAGGATAATGTAGAGCGTATTTCTTCAAATGACCTTAGTAAGAAAATGCGTGTGACAGCATCACAGATCAGACAGGACTTAAATAACTTCGGGGGATTTGGACAGCAGGGTTACGGATACAATGTAAAATATTTATATACAGAGATTGGTAAAATCCTTGGATTGGATACGGTACATCCGATGGTTATTGTCGGTGCCGGTAATCTCGGTCAGGCGCTTGCCAATTACGTGGAATTTGAGAAACGTGGATTTAAACTGGTTGGTATTTTTGATGTAAATCCGGTGCTTGAGGGCATTGCGGTAAGGGGAATTGAAATTCAGATGATCAGTGATCTGCCATTTTTCCTTAAGGAAAATAATGTGGAGATCGCAATTTTGACATTGCCGAAAAACAAAGCGATAGATATGGCAGATATCCTTATCGAAAATGGAATCAAGGCAATCTGGAATTTTGCACATGTAGATCTGGATACACCGGACGGTGTAATTGTTGAGAATGTTCATCTTTCTGAAAGTCTGATGACATTGTCATATAATCTCAGCCAGTATCGGCAGGAACATGTGGATGATGAGAAATAATTCAGGACAGGCTGTTGCATGGCTCCTTTTCAGGGGATGCTGTGTAATAGCCTGTCTGTTGTTATAAGCAGGAGGTGACCGGATGAAACAGGTAGTGACCTGCCAGGAAATGAAATTCTGTGACAGTTACACGATCGAGAGGATGGGAGTACCGTCCTGTGTGCTTATGGAGCGGGCGGCTCTGAAAGTTGTAGAAGAACTGGAAAAAAGATTTGCAGGTGAGAATAAAAAGCAAAAGATCCTGTGCGTCTGCGGAAGTGGAAATAACGGCGGGGATGGTGTGGCTATTGCGCGTATCCTGCATCAGCACGGCTGTCAGAGCACAATTTATCTGGCAGGAAATTCGGATCACAGGACGGAAGAAATGCAGCGACAGTGCCAGATTGCTGCAAATTATCAGGTGCCTGTTGTGAATAACCTGCATAGTGAGGAATATACTACTATAGTAGATGCCATTTTCGGCGTTGGACTGACCAGAGAAATAAAGGGTGAATACCGTGATCTGATCGATGAACTGAATGAGATGCCCGGCTGGAAAGTGGCGGTTGATCTGCCTTCGGGAGTGGATGGCGATACCGGTGCTGAGCTTGGAATTGCATTTCATGCAGATCTCACTGTGACGTTTGCTTTTCGTAAAGCGGGGCTTTGCCTGTATCCGGGAAGAAAGCTTGCAGGACAGGTCGTTGTCGCAGATGTTGGCATCTACAGAGAAGACGGAGCAGAGCCGAAACTGTTTTCAATGGAAAAATCGGATTTGCGTGAATTGCCGGAGAAAGAGGCAGACGGAAACAAAGGTACCTTTGGAAAAATTCTTGCAGTGGCCGGAAGCAGTGGCATGTGCGGAGCAGCATTTTTGAGTGCTTCGGGAGCTTTTGCAACAGGGGCCGGAATGGTAAAAATCGTAACACCGGAGGAAAATCGAATCCCGCTTCAGACGATGCTTCCGGAGGCGATGATTTCGTGTACCGGTGACAGGGAAAAGGATTTTGACTGGTGTGACGTGCTGGTGATCGGCCCGGGAATCGGAATGACGGTGAAGGCGGCTGATAAAGTGCAGTTTTTCCTTAAAAAAGCAAAACAGGAAAAGAAACCGGTTGTGCTGGATGCAGATGGATTGAATCTTCTGGCAGAGAATCCGAAATGGAAAAATTATCTGGATAGTCATGTGATCCTGACACCACATATGGGAGAGATGAGCCGCCTGACCGGTAAATCAATCAGAGAATTAAAGAGTGATCGGGCAGGTGCAGCACGTGCGCTCGCGGCGGAGACCGGGGCGGTATGTGTACTGAAAGACGCGTGCACAGTGACTGCTGCGCCTGATGGGCGTGCGTGGATCAGCCTTTCCGGAAATGCCGGTATGGCGACAGCCGGAAGCGGAGATGTTTTGTCCGGGGTGCTTGCCGGTATGCAGGCAATGTATCCGGAAACACCTGTTGAGGAGAAAGATACCGGATTTTATGCGGCACTTGGTGTCCTGCTTCACGGAGCGGGCGGTGATCAGGCGGCAATGAGAAAAGGCATGGCCGGCATGAAGGCCGGAGATATAGCCTGTGGTGTTGCTGAAATTTTAAAAGAACAACAGAACTTTTGAGAAAAAAAGTTTTGAAATACAAAGGAGAGTTCTATCATGAAAAAATTTGACAGAGTGAAGGCGGTTGTTTCACTGGATGCAATTGCACACAACTTCGAAGAAATGAAAAAAAATATCGCAGAAGGAACAAAGATCGTTGCTGTTATCAAGGCAGACGGTTATGGACACGGCGCGGAAGCAATTGCTCGTCTGATCGAAGATTATGAGTATATCTGGGGATATGCGACTGCCACGCCGGAGGAAGCGCTCCAGTTAAGAGATGCCGGAATTGACAAACCGATTCTGATTCTTGGAATTGTTTTTGAAGAATACTATAAAGAACTGATCGCACATGAAGTACGTATGACTGTCTGTGAATATGAGATGGCTGCTGCGCTTTCCGAAGAAGCTGTCCGTCAGGGCAGGCAGGTACATATCCATATCGGACTGGATACGGGAATGAGCCGTATCGGATTTGCCGATGTACCGGAAAGCGTAGAGACGATCAAAAAGATCGCAGCTCTTCCGAATGTAGAGATTGAGGGTATGTTTACACATTTTGCAAGAGCAGATGAGACAGATCGTTCTCCTGCGATCACACAGCTGAACCGTTATCTTGCATTTGCAGAGCTTCTCGAAAAAGCGGGAGTAGAGATTCCGATGAAACACTGCTCCAACAGTGCCGGTATCATCCGTGTTCCGGAGGCAAACTTAAATGCAGTAAGAGCCGGTATTACGATTTATGGCATTTATCCGTCAAATGAAGTGGAGAGAGACATTGTAAAACTGATTCCTGCAATGGAATTAAAGAGCCACGTATCATACGTCAAAGATCTTCCGGCAGGCACACCGATCAGCTACGGCGGAACTTTTGCATCTGAAAAAGATCTGCGTGTGGCAACGATCCCGGTAGGTTATGCAGATGGATATCCGAGAAGCCTTTCCAATAAAGGCTGGGTTCTGATCCGCGGACAGAAAGCTCCGATCATCGGAAGAGTCTGCATGGATCAGTTTATGGTAGATGTGACAGACATTCCTGAGGTAAAACGCGGGGATGAAGTTACCCTGATTGGAAAAGACGGAGAGGAATTTATCAGTATTGAGACATTTGGTGATCTGTCAGGCAGATTTTCTTATGAATTTGCATGTGACATCAGCAAGCGTGTACCGAGAGTCTATATAAAAGACGGCAGAGAATGGGGAGATCTGACCTTCTTTAAATAAACCTCCGGATTGTGGGGACAGTTCGGAAAGATACCTGCAGCTCCATAAGGATGCAGTGAAAATACCACGCATGTATACACAGAAGAAAAATGGAAATACTAATTCCAGAGAAAAAAGAATCGGAGTGTGATTGTGTGGTAATTAAGCGAGGGGATATTTTTTACGCAGATTTAAGACCGGTTGTCGGAAGTGAACAGGGCGGTGTGCGTCCGGTCCTGATCATTCAGAATGATGTCGGCAACCGCCACAGCCCTACGGTGATCTGCGCGGCGATTACATCAAAGATGAATAAGGCAAAGCTGCCGACGCACATAGAAATCGATGCATCTGCATATGGAATCGAAAAAGATTCCGTGATTTTACTGGAACAGCTGCGTACTATTGACAAAAAACGTCTGAAAGATAAGGTCTGTCATCTGGATCAGGTGATGCTTGACCGGGTGAATCATGCCCTTGAGATCAGTCTGGAGCTTACTTTTTAGCTGTTTAAGGGTGTTATCCTTGACGAACGTAAGTGAAAGTGCTATATTTTATCAGTAATTATGCAGATTTGTAACTGTTCGGTACCTTCACAGTTACGTATATTTTACATTTGAAATCAGTAAGACAGATTGTGGAAGGAAAAGGAAACAAAATGGACGATGGCAGTCGCCTGCCCCTTGAGGAGGGGCATGTAAAGAAAAAATCAGGGATATTTGATAAACTGACACATATTTTTCATGGGAAGCAACAGGATGCAGTGACCGAGAAAGAAATCATTTCCATGGTGGATGAGGCACATGAGAAAGGTGTCCTTCACAAGGATGAAGCTGAAATGATCCAGAATATTTTTGCTTTCGAGGATAAGGAAGTGGGTGCTGTCATGACGCACCGGAGCCATGTGGCAGCGTTTGCGCTGGATGATCTGCTCAAAGATGTTGTGGAACATATGATGGAGGAAGGTAATTCCCGTTATCCTGTCTGCGGAGAGGATATGGATGATATCCGGGGACTGATCCATTATAAGGATGCGCTGAAATTCTTTACACAGAATTCATGGGCGAAGTTCAAACCATTAAAAGAGCTGCCGGGATTGATACGTAAAGTGACTTTTGTTCCGGAGACCAGACACATCGGTCAGCTTTTTCGTACCATGCAGGCCAGACAGGTACATATGGCGGTTGTGGTGGATGAATATGGTCAGACAGCAGGTATCGTGACGATGGAAGATATTCTGGAAGAAATCGTCGGTGATATTTTTGATGAGTACGATGAAAGCAAAGATACATTCCGACCTCAGGTGGACAACAGTATCATCATTGACGGACTTGCGAGTCTTACGGATGTAGAGCAGGAACTGGATATTGATTTCGGAGATGTTGAGATGGAGACACTCAACGGATATCTGACGGAGCATCTGGGACACATTCCTACCCAGGATGATCTCGACAGAGAAATTGTTGCAAACGGCTACAGATTTAAGATTCTTTCGCTGGGCAACCGGACGATCGGAAGGGTCAGAGCCGAGAAAATAAATGACAAAGAAACAAAAGGAGAGAGTGAAACATGTCAGGACATTCAAAATTCGCAAACATAAAGCACAAAAAGGAAAAAAATGATGCCAAAAAGGGTAAGATCTTTACCGTTATCGGCCGTGAGATCGTTATGGCTGTAAAGGCCGGCGGTCCGGACCCGAACAACAACAGCAAACTTCGTGATGTCATTGCAAAAGCAAAAGCAAACAACATGCCGAACGATACAATCGACCGTGGCATCAAGAAAGCAGCAGGGGCAGATTCTGCAGACAGTTACGAGCATGCTACATATGAAGGTTATGGCCCGAATGGTGTTGCAATCATCGTTGAAACTCTGACAGACAACAAAAACCGTACAGCAAGTAATGTAAGAAATGCATTTACAAAAGGTTACGGAAGCATCGGAACACAGGGTTGTGTATCCTTCATGTTTGACCAGAAAGGTCAGATCATTATTGATAAAGAAGAACTGGAAGACGAATGCGGCGATATGGATGCAGATGAGCTGATGATGACTGCTCTTGATGCTGGTGCTGAGGACTTCAACGAAGAAGAAGACAGCTTCGAGATCCTGACAGCTCCGGATGATTTCAGTGCAGTGCGTGAAGCGCTGGAAAAAGCTGGAATCCCGATGGTAGAAGCGCAGGTTGCCATGGTTCCGCAGACATACGTAGAGCTTACAGACGAAAATGATGTCAAGAACCTTCAGAGAACACTGGATCTTCTCGATGAGGACGATGATGTCACAGACGTTTGGACAAACTGGGACGAATGATTCATCAGAAATTGATTTGAAAAGATACATCTGAATAAAATTGATTTGTATAAGTAAGGGTACTTCTGCTTGCCGGATTAAGAAAGAATCACTTGAGTCTGATGGAGAAGCTGGATGCAGTCCTGATGTATATGAATCCATAGTTTTACACAAAATACCTTCATGAATGTACATGGAGGTATTTTTATGTCTGAAAACAAAAATGAAAAACAGCAGGAAATTGATACACAAAAAGAACAGGATGAGCAGATCAGGGAGACGGGACAGCTTACACTTGATCAGAACAAAAGGAAACACAGGATTGAACTTCTGACGATCATTGGCGAGGTGGAAGGCCATGACAGCGCGCCTTCACAGAGCAAGACAACGAAGTATGAACATGTTCTTCCGAAACTTGCACTGATCGAAGACGATGAAGACGTGGATGGACTGTTGATCCTTCTGAATACGGTCGGGGGAGATGTTGAGGCTGGGCTTGCAATCGCGGAAATGATCGCATCTTTGAGTATTCCCACGGTATCACTTGTGCTGGGCGGCGGTCACTCGATCGGGGTGCCAATGGCGGTGTCGGCGGATTATTCTTTTGCAGTGCCGAGTGCAACGATGGTGATCCATCCGGTGCGTTCCAGTGGGATGTTTATCGGTGTGGCGCAGTCTTACCGGAATATCGAGAAAATTCAGGACCGCATTACGGGATTTATTGCGGCACATTCCGGCACGACACAGGAACGGCTTGAGGAACTGATGCTGGATACCAGCCAGCTTGTCAAAGATGTAGGAACGATGCTTGAAGGAAGAGAAGCAGTTAAGGAAGGACTGATTAATGAGATTGGCGGAATACGGGAGGCGCTTGCACGGCTGCATCAGATGATTGAAGAAAAAGAATCTGCAGACAGGAAAGGAATGTGAAAAAACAGTCAGTTTTATGTATGTTTGTAAATCTTTTCCTTGTAATAGGAAAGATTTTAGCGTATTATTATTAAGGGATTGAATGAATATACGCTAGGAGGGAAACAATGTATAAGATTTTAAAAGCTGAGACACTGGCAGCTAAGATCCATCTTATGGTCGTTCACGCACCGCGTGTTGCAAGCCACTGTCAGCCAGGACAATTTATCATCGTAAAAATGGATGAAAAGGGCGAGAGAATTCCGCTTACAATCTGTGACTATGATCGTGAAGAAGGTACAGTAACAATCGTATTCCAGGAAGTTGGTGCATCTACAATCAAGATGTCCGAATTAAAAGCAGGAGATTCTTTCCGTGATTTTGTAGGACCTCTGGGATGTCCTTCTGAATTTGTTCATGAGGATATTGAAGAATTAAAGAAAAAGAAAATGGTATTTATTGCCGGAGGTGTTGGTACTGCACCGGTTTACCCACAGGTAAAATGGCTGAAAGAACATGGTATTACTGCAGATGTAATTCTTGGTTCCAAGACCAAAGATATGGTAATTCTTGAAAAAGAACTTGCAGCAGTTTCCAACCTTTATGTTACAACAGATGACGGATCTTACGGACGTTCCGGTATGGTTACAAAGACTCTGGAAGATCTCGTTACAAACGAAGGCAAACAGTACGATGTCTGTGTTGCAATTGGACCGATGATCATGATGAAATTCGTCTGTCTTCTTACTAAGAAGCTGGGCATCCATACAATCGTCAGCATGAACCCGATCATGGTTGACGGAACAGGTATGTGTGGAGCATGCCGTCTTCAGGTTGGCGATGAGATCAAATTTGCCTGTGTAGACGGACCGGAATTTGACGGACATCTTGTAGATTTCGATCAGGCTATGAAGAGAAGCCAGATGTACAAGACTGAAGAGGGTCGTGCATTACTGAAGCTTCAGGAAGGCGATACCCATCACGGTGGATGCGGACAGTGCGGAGGTGACAAGTAATGGCAGATGCAAAAATGTTAAAAAAAGTACCTGTAAGAGAACAGGATCCGAAGGTACGTGCAACAAACTTTGAAGAGGTTTGTCTTGGATATAATCAGGAAGAAGCAATGGAAGAAGCTCAGAGATGTCTGGGCTGCAAGAAACCGAAATGCGTAGAGGGATGTCCGGTATCTATCAATATCCCTGGATTCATCGAACATATCAAAGAAGGCAACATGGAAGAAGCTTACAAAGTAATCGGACTTTCTTCCGCACTTCCGGCTATCTGTGGTCGTGTATGTCCGCAGGAGTCCCAGTGTGAAGGACAGTGTATCCGTGGTAAGAAGGGTGAAGCTGTTTCCATCGGTAAACTGGAAAGATTTGTTGCTGATTACGCTCTGGAGCATGACATCAAACCGGCTGGCGCAGAAGTGAAGAACGGACACAAAGTTGCAGTTATCGGTTCCGGTCCGTCCGGACTTACCTGTGCAGGTGATCTTGCAAAAGCGGGTTACGATGTAACTGTATTCGAAGCACTTCATGAGCTCGGTGGCGTTCTTGTTTATGGTATTCCGGAATTCCGTCTTCCAAAACAGAAAGTCGTTAAGAAAGAAATCGAAAAAGTTAAAGAACTTGGCGTTAAATTTGAAACAAACGTTGTCATCGGTAAATCCACAACTATCGATCAGCTGATCGAGGATGAAGGATTTGAAGCTGTATTTATCGGTTCCGGTGCAGGTCTTCCGATGTTTATGGGAATCCCGGGTGAGAACGCAAGCGGCGTATTCTCTGCAAACGAATACCTGACAAGAAGCAACCTGATGAAAGCTTTCGATGATTCTTATGATACACCGATCGCAGCAGGCAGGAAAGTTGCCGTTGTCGGTGGTGGTAACGTAGCTATGGATGCAGCAAGAACAGCTCTGAGACTTGGTGCAGAAGTACATATCGTTTACAGAAGAAGTGAAGCAGAGCTTCCGGCACGAGCTGAAGAAGTTCATCACGCAAAAGAAGAAGGTATTATTTTTGATCTTCTTACAAATCCGAAAGAAATCCTTGTTGACGAAAACGGCCATGTAAATGGCATGAAAGTTGTCAAGATGGAACTGGGCGAGCCGGATGCATCCGGAAGAAGACGTCCTGTTGAGATTCCGGGATCTGAGTATGACATGGATGTAGATACTGTTATCATGTCTCTTGGTACTTCTCCGAACCCGCTGATTTCTTCCACTACAAAAGGTCTTGAGATCAACAAGAGAAGATGCATCGTTGCCGAAGAAGAAACAGGTAAGACATCCAAAGACGGTGTTTATGCCGGTGGTGATGCCGTTACAGGTGCAGCTACTGTTATCCTTGCTATGGGTGCAGGTAAAGCTGGTGCAAAAGGTATCGACGAATATCTGAAAAACAAATAATAAGCAATGCTTATGCGAAGGAGCCTTTGGCCGCTGATGGGATGCGGTCAAAAGGCTTTTTTTTTTCTCGAAAATGTGTTATACTGACCACTGGTAATGTGCTTTTTTATCGAAAAGGACAGGCAAATCATAAGAAAAGGAAAAAGTTATGACGGTTTTATACATCATTTTACTCGCCATTGTACAGGGAATTACAGAGTTTTTGCCTGTCAGCAGTTTCGGGCATCTCTGTTTTGTGCAGAATCTTCTTGGCATGGAGCACGGACCGGGTGTCCTGCTCGAGACCATGCTGCATCTGGGAACACTGGCAGCAATTTTTATGACATTTCAGAAGGATATCCGACATCTTGCGTTCGAAGCGCTGGATATGTTTATGGATCTGATCGGAAATGCAAATCTGTACATACACAACAAAAGGACAGGAGAGCAGCTTCACTACACACGCATTATCAGTAATATATATCGGAAATTTGTAGTTCTGCTCCTTGTATCTATGATTCCTACGGCATTTCTGGGTTACACTGCAAGACGGCTGGTTTCGATGTCCGCCACGTCCGTATTGATTCCGGGGGCCGGAATTATGGTGACGGGTATTCTTTTGCTGGTTATTGATCTGAGTCGCGTTGGTGGCACGAAGGCAGCGAAAGATGCACATTTTTCTGATGCGATGTGGATCGGTATCTGTCAGGGCCTTTCGGTGTTTCCGGGATTATCCAGAAGCGGACTTACGATCAGTGCAGGTTTAATGAGCGGATTTTCACGTACATTTGCGGTTAAATATTCTTACATATTATCAATTCCGGCAATCGTCGGTGCCATGCTTATGGAACTTGGACAGTTTGGTTCTGCGGACATGACGATCGGGCTTGGATTTGCTTATGTATTTGGGATGATCATTGCAGCAGTGGTCGGCATGCTTACGATTCGTACCTGTCTGCGTCTGGTGCATAAGGGGAAATTCCGCTACTTTGCTTATTATTGTTTCCTTGCAGGATTTATTGCCCTGATCACGAATTCTGCATTATAAAGCTTGAAATTTTAGGAGGGGTGCCAGAGTGGCAGCAACAAAGAAACAGACCAACCGAAAAGGGACCGACAGGTCTTCTTCCGGACGTAAAAATACAAAAAAGAAAACGACAGCAAAACAGAGTGTGACCAGTGGATTTCAGACAGAGATCATTCTGCTTATCATTCTGGCTGCTTCGATCATTTTGATTTTCAGTAACCTCGGAATGGGAGGTACTGTCGGTGCAACGATCAGCGCGGCATTTTTTGGTGTGATGGGTATCCTTGCGTATCTGTTTCCGATTCTGATCTTCGGATGTGCGGTATTTCTGGTTTCGAACCGCAGGAATCCACTGGCATACAAAAAGGCGCTTGCGGCACTGCTATTTTGTATCTTTCTGTGTGGACTGATCCAGCTTCTGATGGAAGGATATATGCCAAGTATGACACTGGCTGATTATTACTCTGTAAGTTCTGTTTATCATACAGGTGGCGGTGTGATCGGCGGAGCAATCTGTATTTCGACTACCTCTGCATTTGGAGTGGCAGGTGGTTATGTGATCATTGTTCTGGTATTGTTGATTTCTCTGATTCTTGTAACACAGAAATCCTTCTTCGGATTTGTGTTCCGTGTGTGGGATGCTGTCTGTGCACTTGCACGTGACGGTCATGATATGTATATGGAGGGACAGCCGGAACGTGATTTAAGAAAAGAACTCCGTGTGCAGGAGCGTCGTCAGCGAAGAGAAGAGCGTCAGGCACAGCGTATCCGTGATCTGGAGGAAGCTCTGGCAGAAGATGCGGCCGCAGAAGATGAAAATGCTGTGGCAAAGGCAAAAAAAGGCACAGCAGATAAAGCAGCAGATACAGAAGCAAATACAAAAGAAAAAGAGACTGTTAAAAATACAAAGGCGGCCAATAAGGGAACTCTGAGAAAGAAACGCACCGGATTCCTCGAAGGTACGAAGCTGGCACCTCGTGAGAATGCGGCAGAGGATGCGGGTGCACCTGTGCCATTACAGGAAGCAGATTTTGAAATTCACCGTGCAGAGCCGGTGTATGAAGAATCTGTATATGAAGAATCGGAGGTGAAGGAAGAGCAGAGCATTGAAGCAGAAGAGCAGATGCCTTATGCGGACCCACAGCCTTCTTATACAGAGGAGCAGTCTTATACAGAAGAGCAGTCTCCTTATGCAGAAGATCAGCCCTCTGCTTATACAGAATCACCATTATCTTATGAAGAACCACAGAATAATTATGTGACGGAGCAACACCGTGATTATGGCGCACCGCAGGAAATTTATCCTGAGGCAGAGCCGGAGCCGGATCATGTTCCACAGCCGGCAGCCGCTGCGGAAAAAGCCACTTCACAGCCTGCGAAGAATCCAAAATCTTCTCCGAAGGAGATTGAGAGCGGAATCCAGAATATCCAGAAAGAAATCACGCAGAAAAATGAAGAGGTCAAAAAGGAATATCATTATCCGCCGCTGAAGCTTCTGAAACGTGGTGACGGCAAATCACAGGGAGATTCTGACGAACATCTTCGCAAAACGGCGAAGAAATTACAGGATACGCTGCACAATTTCGGTGTCAATGTCACAGTGACGAATGTAAGCTGTGGTCCGACGGTTACCCGTTATGAACTTCAGCCGGAGATGGGTGTAAAGGTAAGTAAAATTGTAAACCTTGCAGACGACATCAAGCTGAACCTTGCGACACCGGATATCCGAATCGAAGCACCGATACCGGGCAAGGCAGCGGTCGGCATCGAAGTACCGAATAAAGAAAATCATGCGGTCATGCTGCGGGAACTGCTGCAGTCACAGGAATTCCAGACTGCAAAGTCAAAACTGGCATTTGCCGTCGGCAAAGATATTGCAGGTAAACCGGTCGTAACAGATATCGCGAAGATGCCACATCTTCTGATTGCGGGAGCAACCGGTTCCGGTAAATCTGTATGTATCAACACGCTGATTGTCAGCATTTTGTATAAGGCGGCACCGGAAGATGTCAAACTTATCATGATCGACCCGAAAGTAGTAGAACTGAGTGTATACAATGGAATTCCACATCTGTTGATTCCGGTAGTGACTGACCCGAAAAAGGCTGCCGGTGCACTGAACTGGGCTGTTACAGAGATGATGGGCCGTTACAATACTTTTGCGGAGTTTGGTGTCCGCAACTTGCAGGAATACAATCGAAAGGTTGATGGAATGCGTATTCCGGAAGGGGAAGAACGACCGGAACGAATGCCGCAGATCGTGATCGTGGTAGACGAGCTTGCTGACCTTATGATGGTTGCACCGGGCGAAGTTGAGGATGCAATCTGCCGTCTGGCACAGCTTGCACGTGCTGCCGGTATTCATCTGATCATTGCAACACAGCGTCCGTCTGTAAACGTTATTACCGGTTTGATCAAGGCAAATATGCCGTCTCGAATCGCTTTCTCTGTTTCTTCGGGTGTAGACTCCAGAACCATTTTGGATATGAATGGTGCCGAGAAACTTCTGGGCAAAGGCGATATGTTGTTTTATCCGCAGGGATATCAGAAACCGGCACGACTGCAGGGCGCGTTTGTATCGGATGAGGAAGTCAGCGCAATTGTTGACTTTCTTGCAGATAAGAATCCGGGAACACAGTACAATACACAAATCGAACAGCAGGTAAATACGGTCAGTATGTCTGCAGGAGGCACCTCTTCCGGGGATGAGAGAGATATTTATTTCGTGGATGCCGGTAAATTTATCATTGAGAAAGAAAAGGCATCGATCGGTATGCTTCAGAGAATGTTCAAGATCGGATTCAACAGAGCTGCCAGGATTATGGACCAGTTGTGTGATGCTGGGGTTGTAGGTCCGGAAGAGGGGACAAAACCGCGTAAAGTACTGATGTCGCAGGAACAGTTTGAAAATTACTTAGAGGAAAACGGCTGATGGAGATACGAATCGTAACAGTAGGAAAAATCAAAGAAAAGTATCTGAATGACGGAATCGCAGAATATGCGAAACGTCTCAGCCGTTACTGTAAACTCACATTCTGTCAGGTGCCGGATGAAAAAACACCGGACAAAGCTTCGGATGCTCTGAACGAACAAATCAAAAATACAGAGGCGCAGCGTCTGATGAAACAGATCCGTGAGCAGGATTATGTGATCGCGCTTGCACTTGACGGTAAGATGCTGGATTCCGTAGAACTTTCGGAAAAAATCAGCCGTCTGGGTGTGGAGGGCAAAAGTTCGATTGCCTTTGTAATAGGTGGTTCACTTGGACTTGGAGAAGAAGTTTTACGCAGGGCAGATTATAAGCTCAGCTTTTCAAAAATGACTTTTCCACATCAGCTCATGCAGATGATTCTTCTCGAGCAGATATATCGAAGCTATCGGATTATAAATCATGAGCCGTACCATAAGTGACGGCAGCATTGTAGAAACATTCCGGACAGTCCGGTTTGTAATAAAGGAGGATAAGTGATATGACAACAGAAAGAATAGAGAACATGGCGGGTGGTCAGGGACACGTACTGATCAAAAGACTTCTTAACGAAAAACAGTTAAACGGTAAATGTGGCCTGTATGCAGAAGTAACACTGGAGCCGGGATGTTCTCTGGGATACCATGAACATCACAACGAAAGCGAAACTTATTATATCCTTTCAGGAAAAGGCATCTACAGTGACAACGGCACACTGCGTATGGTAAAAGCCGGTGATGTGACCTTTACACCGGACGGCAAGGGACATGGAATGACAAATACCGGCGATGAAGACCTTGTTTTTATGGCACTGATTATTCTGGACTAATAAACGAAACGGAGGAAGTACACATGGCTGAACTGGATACTGCAAAATTCGAAGAATTTATTTCCGCGTATCCGATATATGAATATCGTATTCTGGACACGTCTGATCTTTCTGTAAAAACAAGAGTACGTCAGATCTGCAAACAGGAATGTGAACGATATGGAAGTACATGGGCCTGTCCTCCGGCGGTCGGTACACTTGAGGAGTGCGAAAAAAAGATCCGCAGCTATGGAAAGGCTGTGTTTTTTTCCAGTGTTGCAGAGGTTTCAGATCTTATGAATATGCAGGAGATGCTTTCTACAAGAGATGCGCATGAAGATCTGACTACTGAAGTTGCCGGATTTCTGAGGGAACAGGGATTTGATACCTTTACTCTGTCAACGGAATCCTGCGATATCTGTGAAACCTGTGCTTATACACAGGGCGAACCGTGCAGATTTCCGGAGCGGATGCATCCCTGTCTGGAAAGCCATGGTGTTGTGGTAAGTGAGATTGTTGAGAAAGAACACATGGAATATAACCTTGGCGGAAATACCATTCTCTGGTTTTCCATGGTTCTGTACCGAACTGCATAAACATTACATAACGAAGACCTCTCCGGCATAAAGTAGTGATAAAGACCGGAGAGGTTCTTTTTATGAAAAAAGAAAAAGAGCGAAAGAACTGGCGCGAAAATCTGGTCACTTCACTGGAGGTTCCGGGTGATCTGGCTATGAAAGAAACGATTATTACGCTCACAGGACGGAATCATGCCGTAGTCTGCAATTACAAAAGCATTCTCCGGTATCAGCAGGAGGAGATCGTTGTGCTGGGATTTCATGGAAAGGTAGTCATCCGGGGGAAAAGACTTATGATTCCGAAATATACATCCGAGGAAATGCAGATAGAGGGAATAATTTCAGAAATTGTAATGGAATAATTGTAATAGAAAGTCAGGAGGCTGTTATGAGAGATCTGACCGGATTTCGAAAAGGCGCTGTCAGAATTCGGGTTCAGGGAGAACAGACGGAGCGTTTTCTTAATCTCTGCAAAGCCCGTGAAATAAAAATTTCAAGGCTGATTCGAACGGGTGACCAAAGTCTGGAGGGAAATATACTGATAGCAGATTTTTTCAGACTTTCACCGATTCACAGAAAAACGGGTGTAAAAATACATATTCTTGAAAAACATGGACTGCCCTTCTTTTTTTACCGAAGTAAAAAGAGAAAGGCTTTTTTTATCGGAATCTTTGCCTGTGCCCTGATTTTATTTGGCTTGTCGGGGCGTGTCTGGGAAATTGACGTGTCGGGAAATGCACGGAACAGTACACAGGAGATCCTGGATTTTCTTAAAGAGGAAGGCATTGTGCATGGGATACAGCGGAGTAAGATCAGCTGCAGTGCCATTGCTACGACAATCAGGGAAAACTATAATGACATTACCTGGGTGTCGGCCAGAATAGAAGGAACATGTCTTGTGATTACAGTCAAAGAGGGGATTTTTACAGATGCAGTGGAGAAGGAGGAAAACACTCCCTGTAATCTGACTGCAGATCAAAATGGTGTGATCGTACGGATGATCACGCGGGCGGGATATCCGAAAATGCATGTCGGTGAGGAATGCCACATCGGAGATGTACTGGTTTCCGGCTGTCTGGAGCTGAAAAACGACAGTCAGGAAGTGGTAAGGTACGAAGGCGTTCATGCGGATGCGGACATTTATATAAAAAGAAAAAAAGCATATTACCGGGAAATTCCGCTGGAATATCAGGCAGAGGAGTATGATGGCAGGGAGCGAAAAAGCTATTTTTTCAAAACAGGAAATACTTATCTGGAACTGGGAGGAAGTGCCGAAAACAACTGGCAGAATACCATGGAGGAGAAGATCCTACGGCTGACAGACAGTTTCCGTCTGCCGTTTACAGTGGGCAAAATCACCCGGAAACACTACGAAACAGTGAGCAGAGAATACACCGAAAAAGAGGTCCGCGCGCTTGCATGGAGCACTTTACAGCTTTACGAGGAAAAATTAATTGAAAAAGGGGTTCAAATATCTGCAAATAATGTTAAAATAGAGGTTGACCACAAGACCTGTATAAGCAAGGGTTTTCTGGAAATTATAGAAAAAATCGGAAGGGAGACTCCTGTAGCAATACCGGAGCAGCCTGCAGAAAGGACAACAGAGGATGGCGAACAGCATTATTGAGCTATATACGCAGGTTCCTGCAGATCTGGAGGGAAACGTGTTCGGACAGTTTGACGAACACCTGAAACTGATTGAACGGACACTGAATGTCACACTGATCTCAAGAGACGGATTGTTAAAGATTCTCGGGACAGAGCAGAGTGCCACTCAGGCAAAGAAACTGATAGAAGAATTGGTGGGGCTTGCCGGAAAGGGCAGCACCATTACGAGACAGAATGTAAGTTACGGATTGTCACTTGCGATGGAAGAACGCAATCAGGTGCTTACAGAGATAGATAAAGATTTTATCTGTAACACAATACAGGGACGTCCTATTAAGCCAAAGACTTTAGGACAGAAGGATTACGTAGAGCAGATCCGCAAAAAAATGATCGTCTTCGGTATCGGACCGGCAGGAACCGGTAAGACATACCTTGCAATGGCGATGGCGGTCACTGCATTTCGAAATGAAGAAGTCAGCCGTATCATTCTGACACGACCGGCGATCGAAGCAGGCGAAAAGCTTGGCTTCCTGCCGGGTGATCTGCAGAGTAAGGTAGATCCGTATCTTCGCCCGCTGTATGATGCACTGTATCAGATCATGGGTGCAGACAGCTTTGCAAAGAACATGGAGCGTGGACTGATTGAAGTCGCACCACTTGCCTATATGAGAGGTCGTACGCTGGATAATGCCTTTATCATTCTGGATGAGGCACAGAATACCACACCGGCGCAGATGAAGATGTTTATGACGCGTATCGGTTTCGGCTCAAAAGTTGTTGTGACCGGTGATGCTTCGCAGAAAGATCTTCCGCGTGATGCGGTATCCGGCCTGGATGTGGCTGCAAAAGTACTCAAAAAGATTGATGACATCGGTTTTTGCCAGCTTACCAGCAAGGATGTTGTGAGACATCCGCTTGTACAGCAGATTGTACAGGCATACGACGATTATGAAAAGAAACAGAAACCATCCCGCAGTACGGGAAGTACAAGGACAGTCCGGAGGAAAAAGAATGACCATACAGATTGATTATGAAGCAGAACGAAAACTTGATATAGATTATGAGAAACTGGCATCAAAGGTAGCGGCTCACATCCTTGAAACAGAGCATTGTCCGTATGATGTCTGCGTAAATCTTGTGATCACTGACAATGAGGAAATCAAACGTGTCAATACAGAATTTCGTTCGATCGGAGCACCGACGGATGTGCTTTCTTTCCCGATGATCCCGTTTGAGACACCGGCAGATTATTCAGTTATTGAAGGTGATGACAGTTATTTTGATCTCGATACAGAAGAACTGATTCTTGGCGATGTGATGATCTCCGTAGACAAGGTTTATGCACAGGCAGAAGAATACGGACATAGTACCGAAAGAGAGTTCAGCTTTCTTTTTGCACACAGCATGCTTCATCTTCTGGGATATGACCATATGGAACCGGATGAGGCAGCAGTGATGGAGGCGAAACAGGCAAAAGCACTCGAAGATCTGGGAATCACCAGATAAACAGATTAATACACTGGAGAATAGATGACATGAATTACCGTGAATTACTGAAAGACAAAAAACGTATCGTGGTCAAGGTCGGCTCTTCGTCCCTGATCCACAAAGAAACCAATAAACTGGATCTTCGCAAGCTGGAAGTCCTTGTACGCGAATTAAGCGATCTTCATAATCAGGGCAAAGATGTCGTACTGGTTACTTCCGGTGCGGTGGCAGTCGGCGCATCTGCGTTCGGAATGCATGAAAAACCCGTGGAATTAAAGAAAAAACAGGCCTGCTCTGCAGTCGGACAGGCACGTCTGATGATGATCTATCAGAAACTTTTTTCAGAATATAATCAGATGGCAGCACAGATTCTGATGACCAAAAACACAATGGTTAACAACCTGAATCGCATAAATGCCCGAAATACATTCGAAGAGCTTCTTGAACTCGGGGCAATTCCGGTTGTCAACGAAAATGACTCGATTTCAAGCTATGAGTTGGAGATGTTGGAATCTTTCGGTGATAACGATACACTGTCAGCAGTAATTGCAGGACTGATCGGAGCAGATCTTCTGATTTTGCTTTCAGATATTGACGGTCTGTTCACTGATGACCCGAATACCAATCCGGATGCAGAGTTTATTGATACTGTGGAGAAACTGGATGACCGCCTGCTCAGTATGGGCAAAGGACCGAAGAGCAAAGTCGGAACAGGCGGCATGGCGACGAAACTGACTGCTGCCGAGATTGCAACATCCGCGGGAGCAGATATGATCATTGCCAACGGCAGAGATTTTCATATCATCCACAAACTCATCGAAGGCAGAAAATACGGCACGCTGTTTGCAGGTAACAAAAAAGAAGAATTTTATCTGATCGACTATATAGAAAAGCTTCTCTAGGAGGAAACCGATATGATGGACAATACAAAGATCGACCGTATCAACACACTTGCACATAAGGCAAAGAGTGTAGGTCTTACAGAAGAAGAAAAGAAGGAACAGGCAGAACTCAGACAGGAATATCTGGCGGCTGTACGTCAGAATCTGAAAGCGCAGCTCAACAACATCGATATCAAAGAAAAAGATGGTTCAGTTACAAATCTGGGTGAAAAATATGGAAGAAAAAAAGCAAATTAGAAAACAGATTTTTGCAGCACGAAAAGCACATACCGATGCGCAGATCGAAGAATGGAGCCGGATGATCGCTGATCGGGTGACCACACTTCCGGAATATAAGGATGCGAAGCGTATTCTTGCTTATGCAGATTATAACCATGAAGTTATGACCGGGTTTATTATCGAAGCCGCATGGCGGGATGGCAAAGAAGTTGCCGTACCGAAGGTAGTCGGTCAGGATATGGTGTTTTATAAACTGACAGATTTTGCACAGCTTGAAAAGGGCTACTTCGGGATTCCAGAGCCGGCAAGGGGGGAGATCGTTCAGTGGGAAGATGCCATGATGGTCATGCCGGGAGTGGCATTTGATAAAGAAAATCACCGGGTCGGCTATGGCGGTGGCTTTTATGACCGCTTCCTGGAAAAACATCCGCAGATCAGACGTGTGGCAGTGGCATTTGAATTTCAGATGCTCCCGGAAGTCCCGACAGAACCCACGGATATTTCGCCAGAGATCATTGTTACAGAAAAATCAGCTTATCATCTTAAATAAAAGGGCAGATGCCCCGGGGAGGTCATGCAATGAATAAAATGCTGTTACAACTTGGAATGAATGCAAAAGAAGCAGAAAATACCATACGCACGATCACGACAGACCAGAAGAATCAGGTGCTTGCGGCGGTTGCCGATCATCTGGTCGAATCGACAGACAAGCTGCTGGAAGCGAATGCAGCTGATGTGACAAATGCGAAGCAGAACCACATGCCGGAAGGACTGGTTGACCGGCTTATGCTGAGTCCGGAGAGAATCGAGGGTATGGCAGAGGGACTCAGACAGCTTGTGGCGCTTGAAGATCCGATCGGAGAAGTCACCGGCATGAAAAAACGTCCGAACGGTCTTCTGATCGGGCAGAAACGTGTGCCGCTCGGTGTGGTCGGTATTATTTATGAGGCGCGTCCAAATGTGACAGCCGATGCATTTGGCCTCTGTTTTAAAACAGGCAATGTGGTGATCCTGAAAGGCGGTAGTGACGCGATCCATTCCAATGAGGCAATCGTGGATTGTATCCGCGAATCTCTGAAAGCATGTGGCGTTACGGAAAATGCGATCCAGCTTATTGCAGATACTTCCAGAGAGACTGCGGCAGAATTCATGAAAATGAACGAGTATGTAGATGTGCTGATTCCGAGAGGCGGTAAGGGCCTGATCAAGGCGGTTGTGAACCAGAGCACGATCCCGGTAATTGAGACCGGTACGGGAAACTGTCACATTTATGTAGATGAGAGTGCAGATCTGGATATGGCAGTGAATATCATCCTCAATGCAAAGACGCAGCGTGTAGGTGTCTGCAACGCGTGTGAATCACTTCTGGTGCATGCTAATGTAAAAGAAAAACTTCTCCCGGTACTTGCACAGAAACTGAAAGAAAAGCATGTGGAGATGCGAGCGGATAAAGAAGCGCATGAACTGATGCCGGGATCTGTAGATGCCACAGAAGAAGACTGGGGAACGGAATATCTGGATTACATATTGTCAATCAAAGTGGTGTATTCTGTAGACGAGGCAATTGCACATATCAACCGTTATAACACAGGACACTCTGAGGCGATCATCACCAATGATTATACCAATGCCCAGAAATTCCTTGATGAAGTGGACGCGGCAGCAGTATATGTAAATGCCTCCACGAGATTTACCGACGGATTTGAGTTCGGTTACGGTGCAGAGATCGGTATCAGTACCCAGAAGCTTCACGCCAGAGGACCTATGGGATTACTTGCTTTGACGACCACGAAATATATCATCTACGGAAACGGACAGATTCGTCAGTAATATTGGACAAAAGAGAGCATGTGTTGATTTGACATTTAAAGTGTGCGTGTGTATAATTAGTTACAGCTTACAGACTCATAATGGAGGAACATTAAATTGAGACGAAAACAGTTATTTGCAATAATTCTTGCAGGGGCACTTGCAGCAGGAAGCGCTCCGGCAGCAGTATTTGCCGCAGAGAGTGATATGGCGGCCATGTCAGAAGAAGGTGCCGGTGATGCCGGTTCCGAAGAAGCAGGAAGCGAAGACGGAAGCAGTGATGCAGAAGCACCTGTAACAGATGGTGCGGATGCAGCAGATGCAGCAACTGATACACCTGCAGCAGATAATACAACTACCGATGAAACACCGGCAGCGGACAATACCGGAGCGGCTGAGACACCGGCGGCAGAAGCTCCAGCTACAGCAGATACGACACTGCCAGAAGAAGTTCAGACACAGGAGCAGACGGAAGAGAATAAAGAAGTGAATCCGCAGGAAGGTGAGAGCACAGAAACTGTAGAAGATACGGGAATTGTGATCGCTGATGCTGATGGAAATCCTGTTAAAGATGCTGCTGGAAATGTAGTATACTATAAGACCTTGCAGGAAGCTGTTGATGCAGTAGAAGCTTATTCAGAAACGAATCCGGATGCAACGACTATTCGGATTACAAAGCCTGTTGTACTTGACAAGACAATTGAAATAACCGGAAAGAAAGTCTTCATTCAGGCTGCTGCTGCCGGAGTTACGATGTCCAGAAAGACAGAAGGTGAAGCTTTCACAGGAACGATGTTCTCTGTAACAGGAGAGAACAGCCAGCTTCAGCTCTTTGCAGATGGTACAGAGGATGCGACACTTACAGTTTCCGGCAAGTGTTCAGAAGATGGAGCTGTTTCGGCAGCTGGAACGATTGTAGATGTTTCTGATAATGCGGGATTTGGATTAAATCCAAAGGTAACACTGACAGAAAACGATTATGCTGCAGGTGGTGCAGCAATCAATTGTAACAATGGTAAGATTGCATTTGCCGGTGGTACAGTTACTGGTAATACAGTTGGCACCAAGGGTGCGGTATACAGTAATACAGATGTATCTATAGAAGGGGATACAAGTATTACCGGAAATGACGGAGATAAAAATATCGTTCTGGATGGCACTGCAAAATTGGTTGTTAAGAAGGCACTGACCGGAAAATCTTCATTCAGCCATACAGGTGAGAAAGCAGGACTGGAAGTAATCAAGGCTGATGAGGGTGTATCGAAAGATGACTTTACAGCAGCCGTAAAAAATATCAGCTATGAAAATTCATCAAAATATGAATATTCTACAGCTTCAGATGGTCTTTCTGTTTCACTGAAAGAGGTAACGAAGGTTCCGGATCCAGATGATGAGCAAAAGAATTATACACTGACATACAATAAAAATACATTAAAATGGACAAGTCATACAACTGTTACTGCAGATTATACAGTTACAGGTAACTGCGAATGCGAATGGACATATTTCTTTATTGATGCAAAAACAGGAGATGCTGTAGCAACATATAAGGCAATGAAAGATAAGCTTAAATTTACATCTGTTACAGCAAGTGCGACTGGTGCAAAATTTACGGTTACCGCCAAAAATGTTCCGGAGGAAGACTCAAAGTTAATTGTTCTTACCAGAAAGAATTCGAGTGATAAACATCCAAAAGCGGTGTCACACAGTCTCAAGGCTTCTTCTGCCATAGGAAAGAAACGTCCTCCAAAAGAGACGAATAATAACAAAGATAATACTAACACTCAGAAAGCGCGTACTCACAAAGTAACAGAAGGAACTGTATCCGGTCTGGAAGGTTCTATCAAATTCTTCCCGGGAAAAGTTTATACATTTACACCAAAGGGTGGAGGACAGGATGAGGCATCGCCATATGTGACAGGCGATGAAAGATGGGTTCCGGCATACTGGACATTCTCTACATCCACTGAGGCAGAACGCCATACAAAATGGCAAATCAGTGCACCGAAGGGTCAGCAGCTGAAGGGTAGAGGTTCCGTAACATATACCATGTATATTTACTGTACCAAAGAAGTCTATAATGGCAAAAACTGGGAGGCTACAGATGTAGTAGAACCATATAAAGCTCAGTTCACCGCAGTAGAGTATACGGATAAAGAACTTGCAGACTATCTTGCAGAACTTTCCGGTACACCGGCACAGGATGACGCGGATGGCGGAGACGGCGGAGACGGCAGTGGCGGAGATGGCGGCAAAGATGCAGAACTGACTGCAACGGCAGCAGCATCCGCAAAAGATGCAGGCTCCAAATCTAAATCTGCAGTATCTACAGCCGACGAATCCCCGATCGGTACAATGTCTGTACTTGCAGCACTTTCACTTCTTGCAGGTGGTTATGTGGTGGTTCGTAAACGCAAAAAAGAAGAAATTTGATTTTATATAAGAAATATTTTTAAGAGGCAGGTCTTTTGACCTGTCTCTTTTCATATACTGATAAAGGAACAAATAACTTTTTTCATACATAACAGGAACAAAGATATGATCAAGACAAATAACACACCCTGTACATATGAAGAACTTTATTACGAAATGTGGGAAACGGCAGGACGCTACAGTAAGATTACACGCTTTCAGGTAATCGGAAGCTCTCATGATGAACGAATGATCCCGGCAGTATGGGTTGGGAATGGTAACCAGACAGTTTTTTGCATTGCCGGAATGATCGGTACAGACCGGCATATGCCCGGCTATCTGGTGGAGATGATGAAAGAATACACAAGAGCCTGGGAATGTGGCTGGAAGCTTGAAGAAATCTATGATATCAGAGATTTGTTTGAAAAATGGACAATCTGTTTTGTCCCGATTTTAAATCCGGATGGCTATGAAATCTATGAGAATGATTTTTTTGCCATACGTAATCCGATCTATCGGCAGATGCTTCGTATGCAGGAAGTCTCCTGCAAAGAATTTACCGGCAATGCCCGTGGAATAGAACTCAGGAAAAATTTCCCTACCGGTTATTATCGGAGAAAGCAGATCCACCAGCAGCCTGCAAGTGAAAATGAAACGAAGGCGCTGGTAAGACTGTTTCAGGATGATCCCGGCAGAGGACTCCTTTCCTTTGGATATGCCGGCAAACGAATTGTGTATTTTCGCCAGTCTCAGGCATTCACTGCGAACCAGAAATCATACCGCATGGCACGACATCTGCAAAAGTGCAGTGCTTCCGATATGGACAAAAAGAATTTCCATCTCGAAGATGTGGAACCTGCAGGACGACAGGGATACGGTTCCCCGGAACAATTTTACACTGAAATCTGTCACCAGCCGGCATTTCGTATCGAAGTGCCCTGCGAAAATGAAGTGCATGCTGCTTCCATTGAAAAACAGATTGAATACAGAGAAATCCATACACTGCCGCTGGAATATATTTTTTCACTGTAATCGGGACATTACCTGTGAACGAAGTGAACAGTAACATCGGAAGTACAAATCGATGAGACAGTGGAGATAACGCTTGCACAAGCCCTGAAATTACGGTATGATAATGAAATGCAATTAATTAATTTACCATTATAAATGATTATTATAACGAAGGAGTCAGTACGAAATGACAAATGAATCCTCTAAAGAGAAAAAGACTACAAGCGCAGAAGAAACTCTGCGTCAGCGTTCATTTATAGAACTTGCGCAGGCATTAACTGCACAGAAATCCAATGCGGCAGGCCGTCCGCTTACTTATTGCCTGACGACATTCGGTTGCCAGATGAATGAAAAGCAGTCTGAGGCTGTAGCGGGAATTATGGACGAAATCGGATATGTACGACAGGATAATGAAGAGGCGGATGTGGTTCTTTACAATACCTGTACTGTCCGCGAGAATGCAAACCTCAAAGTATACGGAAGACTTGGCCATCTGCACAGTCTGAAAGACCGTAATCCGGATATGAAGATTATTCTTTTTGGCTGTATGATGCAGGAACAGCATGTGGTTGACAAGATCAGGAAGTCTTATCCGTTTGTAGACCTTGTGTTCGGAACGCATAACATCTTTAAATTTGCAGAGCTTTTCTATGAAATGCTGCAGTCTGATCAGCAGATCGTCGATATCTGGGAGGGAACAGACCAGATCGTAGAAGATCTTCCGACAGAACGTAACTATACATTCAAATCCGGTGTTAATATCATGTTTGGCTGCAACAATTTCTGCAGCTACTGTATTGTACCATACGTACGCGGACGTGAGAGAAGCCGTGAACCGGAAGCAATCGTAAAAGAGGTAAAACGTCTGGTTGCAGATGGTGTCTCAGAAGTCATGCTCCTCGGACAGAACGTAAACTCTTATGGAAAAACACTGGAGCATCCGGTTACATTTGCGCAGCTTCTGGAAATGCTGGAAGATGTGGAAGGCCTGAAGCGTATCCGCTTTATGACTTCTCATCCGAAGGATCTTTCTGATGAACTGATCGAAACAATGGCAAAAAGTAAAAAGATCTGTCATCATCTTCATCTGCCGCTTCAGTCCGGAAGCAGCCGTATTCTGAAGATCATGAACAGACGCTACGATAAGGAGAAATATCTGAATCTGGTCGAAAAGATCCGTAAGGCAATCCCGGATATTTCTCTGACTACAGATATCATTGTTGGTTTCCCGGGAGAGACTGAAGAGGATTTTCAGGAAACTCTGGATGTTGTAGCAAAATGTGGTTATGATACTGCATTTACGTTCCTTTATTCAAAGAGAAGTGACACACCTGCTGCCGCTATGGAGAATCAGATTCCGCAGGATGTGGCAAAAGAGCGTTTTAACCGTCTTCTTGCACTGGTACAAAAGGAGGGACGTACCCGTTCTTCCAGATTTGAAGGTTCTGTACAGGAAGTACTGGTTGAGGAAGAAAGCAAAGAAAAAGGAATTTTTACAGGAAGAACCGAATATAATCTTCTTGTACATTTCCCGGGCAGTGCTGATCTTCTTGGCAAGTACGTCAAAGTCAGCCTGGACGAGTGTCACGGCTTCTATTACATGGGCTCTCTTGTCGAAGAATAAGGGCAAATTTGACAGCTTTGGATGAATGTGGTACTGTAACAGAGAAGAAAGTAGTGTATTTATACATGCTCAGGAGGAAAATTATTATGAGAAAAAGAAGTGCAAAGACAACAGTAAAGTCAACAGAAGCAATTGCTGAAACAGCAGCAAAAGTAAAAGAGACTGTAAAAACAGCAGCCAAAAAAGTTGAGGCTTCCGCACCGGCTGAGAAGACAGCAGAGGTTGTAAAAGAAGTTGTAAACAAAGCTCCGGAAGTTGTTCAGAAAGCAGAAAAAACAGTTAAGACTGCTACAAAGACAGCAACCAAGACTGTTCGTAAAGCTGCAGGTGTAAGAGTAAAAGAAGTATCTCTTGAAATCTTCGAAACAAACGTTTCTATGAAAGACGTAGAGAAAGCAGTCAAAAAAGCAGTTGCAGATAAAGGACTGACAGGAGATGTCAGCATCTACATTAACGCTGAGAGACGTGCTGCATACTACACAGTAAATCAGGAAGGTTCTGACGAATACAAAGTAGACCTTGGAAATTTATAATTTATGAAGCTGTATCTTGCTCCACTCGAGGGAATCACGAATCATATTTATCGCAAAGCTCTTTATGAATGTTTCGGAGGTTTTGATAAATATTTCATTCCTTTTATCAGGGCAAAACAGAACTTGAATTTCAGCGGCAGAGAAAAGAAAGACATTGATCCGGAAAACAATCAGGGAATGTATGCGGTTCCGCAGATCTTGACCAGAAATGCAGAGGATTTTCTGCGTACGGCATCGCAGCTTGCCGGGCTCGGATATCGGGAGATCAATCTGAATCTGGGCTGCCCGTCCAAGACAGTAGTTACGAAGGGCTGTGGTGCGGGTTTTCTTGAGAGACCGGATGAACTGGAACGTTTTCTTGATCATATTTTTGCAAATACCGATTTAAAAATATCCATAAAGACGCGACTGGGTATGGATGATGCGGAGGAATTCGAAGATTTACTGGAAATTTATAATCGCTTTCCACTGGAAGAACTGATCGTTCATCCGAGAGTTCAGAAAGACTTTTATAAAAATGTTCCGAATCTGGAAGCTTTTGAATATGCAGTTCAAAAGAGTAAAAATCCGCTTTGCTACAATGGGGATATTTTTTCAGCAGAAGATTTTGCAAAAGTGCAGGAACGTTTTCCGTCTGTGGATTGTTTTATGATGGGGCGAGGTGTGCTGGCGCTGCCTTCACTTGCAAGGGAGATTCGAGGCGGAAAGCCTGCTGATAAAGAGGAGATACGTAAGTTTCACGATATCGTATATCATACATACTGTCAGGAGGTGTCCGGAGACAGAAATGTTCTGTTCAAAATGAAAGAACTCTGGTTCTATCTGGCGCCGATGTTTGCTGACAGCAAAAAATATATCAAAAAGATCAAAAAAAGTGAAAAATGTGCGGTATATGAATGCGCAGTGAACGAATTGTTCGCAAATTGTCCGTTCAATATTACAGCCGAACAGTAAAAGAAAAGGAAAGGGAATACGTTAAAGTGTCCCTTTCCTTTCGTGCTTCTTTGTATTAATAGAAAGTAATTATTCTTCTACGTAGTCGCCGTTATCGGAGGATGTGGTGTCATCTGTGCCGGTGTTATTCGGTTCGTAATAGGTGAATCCGTCACCGCTATCGTCGGTGCCGTCAGGATAATCGTAATCACCCGGCTGGGAAATACCCTCATCAACTACATTATCACTGGAACCGTCATCATAATTGTTGTCAGTGGATGAATCGACAGAGGAATTGTCCGTGTCGGAAGTAGTTGTATCGGAAGTATCTGTACCTGTGTCTGAATTATCGGAATCATCCGAAGAATCGTCATAATCATAGTTACTGTCCTGAGTATAAATCGGAAATCCGGCATCTTCTTCCTGTGAGGAACGGATCGCCTCAGCTTCTGCGGCTGTCTCTGGTGCTTCTGTAACCGTGGCACGGGCTTTGGCAGCTACGATAGCGTCCTTTGGTACTACTGCATAAATAGCAAACATGGCGCAGGAAAAAACGAGCGCCATCATGGCAATGTGTATTTCGTCTCTGTATTTCATAGATATCCCTCTTTGCTTATGTGTTTGATCTTTTCATAGTATATCATGTCCCGAGCTGTTTTTGTAAAGAAAATTCTACCACAATTGCAATATTTTGCGTTCCATTGTAAAATAGGACTATTCCAGGAAAGTGAAAGAAAAAAATGAGTGATAAAATTGTAATCTGCCTTGAGAAAGGCGGACAGAGAGATATGGCGGAAGCCTTCGCCAGACGTACAGGCTATCGCATTGCAGAAAAACAGGGAGAATATCTGACGGTTCTTTTCAGTGCGAAGGGAGTGTCGCTGACAGGTTTCGGACTGACTTATCAGGGAGACTTCGAAAATATGCTCCACCGTGTCACGAATGGCAGACTGCAGCATGAAATGCTGGTTCGCGCGGTCAAGTCGGAGAAACCCGGTCGTAAGGCAATTGATGCGACAGCAGGCATGGGCGAAGATGCGTTCCTTTTGGCGGCGCAGGGTTATGAGGTGACATTGTATGAACAAAACCCGGTGATCGCGGCACTTCTGAAAGATGCGCTGCGTCGTGCAAAGAAACATATGGTTTTAAAAGATATTGCGGCCCGAATGAAACTGATCGAGGGGAACAGCGTGGAATGCCTGACGAAACAGCTTGATCCGGTAGATGTGATCTATCTTGATCCGATGTTTCCGGCAAGACAGAAATCCAGCCTGATCAACAAAAAACTTCAGCTGATCCAGAAGCTTGAGCCGCCATGCTCCGAAGAGACAGATCTTTTTGATGCAGCGATCTGGGCAAATCCGGAAAAGATTATTGTAAAAAGACCATTGAAGAGTGAATTCCTCGACGGCAGGAAGCCGTCCTACACCTTAAACGGAAAGGCAATCCGGTATGACTGCTACACTTTATAGAAATTTTGGAAAAAATTCACATAAATAATTTGAATGTTGTTGCAAATACAGATTTAGAGTATAATAAATATATAGCCGAAGAATAGTTTTAGATGTGCTGTAGAAAAGGAGAAAGACTTTGAATACAGAAATCAAAAATACAATTCTTACGACAGATAAAGATGCACAATATGATGAAAGTGCGAAACGATTACTTGGCCAGAAAAGTATCCTGGCCCATATATTAGTAAAGACTGTTGATGAATTTGCAGGAATGGATCCGAAAGATGTGGTTTCTTACATTGAAGGCGAACCATTTATTAACACTGTCCCGATAGAAACTGGTCTTACTAATACTGTTATTAAAAATGATGAATCTCGAGTGGTTGGTCTTAATTCTGAAAACCCGGAACTTCATGAGGGAATGATACGATTTGACATTATATTCTATGTCAGGATGAGGGATGAATTGTCGCAGATTATTATTAATGTAGAAGCCCAAAAGGACGAACCGAATGGGTACGATATATTGAATCGGGCAATCTTTTATGTGAGTCGAATGATTTCTTCACAAAAAGAAAGAGATTTTTCAAATTCAAATTATAATGATATCAAGCGAGTCTATTCCATCTGGGTATGTATGAATATGCCGGAAAATAGTCTGGAACATATTCATTTGGTGAAGGACAGTATTGTAAATTCCCATGAGTGGAAGGGTAAAATGGACTTGGTTAATATTGTGATGATTGGACTGGCTGAAGAACTTCCGGAGTATGAGGAGAAATATGAGTTACATAGATTACTGGGAGCATTGTTATCTCAGGATTTAACAGCAAACGAAAAACTGGATATCATTGGAAATGAATATGCAATTCCAATGGAAAAGGATTTTAGAGAGGATGTGAGTATTATGTGTAATTTGAGCCAGAAAATTAAAGAGACTGGAATTGAGATGGGTAAACGGGAAATGATTATGAAAATGTACAACAAAGGTTATACAGCTGCTCAGATCGCGGATGTAGCTGAAATGGACGAAAAAAAGATAAAAGATATCATAAAAAATGCTGAATTGTTGACAGTATAAAAGATTGAACAGAATCTGATTATTCAAATGTTGTGTAATTGGATGTTTGACGGGGTGTTATGCATCAGCTGCGATACAGGTATTTCCACAACAGTTACAAAAAGATGGTGAACCGGACTGAATCCACCATCTTTTTTTCTTTATCTTCTGTTATTAATAACCTCTCTCGCCATATCTGCAAGTTCTCCGGCAGATAATTTTCCATCTATTTGCAGCAAAGCATACTGGATGCCATCCTTATTCCAGTTAACGCTTTGAACCTGACTGACTTCAATCTGAGAAGCACTGTCATCGTAACTGAATACAACTTTTCCACTGGACTGGTCTTTTTTATCTTGTTCTGTCAATTCGTAATCATCTGATACCACTTTATTTATATAATGTACATAATACAAATTTGTTTCATTTACAGTGGCAATAATATCACCTGACGGAGTAAGTTTTGAGTTGAATTTCTGCTGTTTAAACGATACAATATCTCCATTCTTCTGATAATCAAAGGACACAGATTTAAAATTCTCAATTACATTTGCATTGCCATCCTTAAAACTGTTTTTTCTAATATTGCCCTCTTTGAAGCAGTACCCGTTCTCAAAGGTATCAATCAATACCGGTCTATACCCAATAT